>Ga0265780_10005979_pt1 | contig 15248 bp, 9 predicted proteins | sample P1T30metagenome_FD_192432 | JGI IMG/M metagenome (GOLD analysis project Ga0265780, IMG submission 192432) | Plant litter microbial communities from East Loma Ridge, Irvine, California - P1 T30 | ecosystem: Environmental > Terrestrial > Plant litter > Unclassified | place: USA: California... | reverse complement strand
CAAACATCATGCGCGCCGCACCGTCAAAACGGCCAAACCGCTGCTGCGGATCGGCGATGCGCAGCAGCGACCATACGAGTACCACGCTGCCCAGCAGGCAGGCGAACAAGACATGAAACGGCGCGAATACGGGCAGCGCAGTGCCACCGAGCGCTTGGTTGATAGCGCTGAGCTGGTTGTGGGCTAGCGCAAAAGTCCATGGCGTGGCAAAAAGCGCTGTGACCAAGAGGTCGTACACGCCGCTGGCACGCACCAAGCGCAGAAAATTGGAAGCTGAGAACTGCACGATCTCTCCTTGCATTGAATGAGATCGGATGCTAAAGCCTGGAGTACACTCCATGGTCAAGCAAAAACCGGAGCGGCTATGAAGATAGGGGAAATGGCGAACGCCACTGGCCTGTCGCGCGACACCTTGCGGTTTTACGAGAAGCGCGGGCTACTGCATGCCCGGCGCAGCGCCAATGGCTACCGCGACTATCCCCCCGAGGCGGTGGAGTGGCTGCGCTATCTGCGCCTGGCGCAGTCGCTGGGTTTTACTTTGGTGGAGATCGAGGCGGACCTGCCGCTTCTGGCCAATCCCGATGCGTCCGGCGGGCAGCTGCGAGCGGCGCTGGCGGGCAAGCTCCAGGACATCGACCGTCGTATTTCTGGTTTGCAGATGCTGCGCGACGATCTGGCGTGGCGACTCTCGCCCGATATGGAACAATGCCCATTGCGATCTCGCCTGGAGCCTGATCGTCTTGCACTGCGCGCCAGGTAGACCTGATGAATACCTGGTCGCTAGTCGGCTATCGCACTTTCGCGCCCTGTCGCCAGCTGGTCATGGTCATGTCCATTATTTTGCGAAGCGGGGATACCGCATCCGACCTCAATCGGACCTTGACAGGCGCTGTTGCTCCAGTTGCATCCAGCTAAGAAAACGCGAAAGTCGCGCGTTGAACTGCGTTACCGAGGTATCAGGTTCCTTGGCTTGAATCAGGAAAAATTCGATGTCCTGAACCAGCGATGGATACCATTTTGAAAAATCGAAAAAGTAGTCGTCCAGTGTACGAGGCCAGAACGGATAAACAGTCGGTCGAAGCACATTGGTAGCGCGGACTAATTTTCGTGCGGCTTCCTTTTGAAGCCTCTTCGCGGTGATAAGATCGGCCGCGCTGGAGATACGAGATGCGTAGTCGTTGAGCGTCTCCACGTAGTCACCGTTGACAGCGTCCGCGATTTTTCGGGAGGGCATAAACGCGTCGAAACGTTGGCCAAGGTCATCGCCATGGATGCATCGGCATTCATGTTTGAGCCAGTAGCCCCAACTAGACAAGTTGGCTGGGTCAAGTACGTCTGCCAGCACGCCGATATCGAAATCGACCTTGACGATTACGCTGTGGCGAACTTCCAGGTCCAGACGCAATTTTTCGAGAAGAGCACGCTCCTGGCCGGATGCCAGGCGTGCCAATACAATGGTCAAGTCGAGATCCGACTTTCTTGGCACTGCACATCCCCGTGCTACGCTGCCGTAAAGGTAAAGACCGTGCAGCATGGAACCCAACGCGACCGAAATCGACACAATAGCGTCCGCCACCACGGCTTCGAATTCCGCCTGGATCGGGTTCCCCGCAATGACATCAATTGAAAAAACTGTCTTGCGATATTCCATTTGCTCAACAATACAACAAGCGTAGATGCCCATCTTACAGCGATTGGCAGCCAGGACTGCTTCTGGCCGAACCCGACCGTTGAGCTTGTCGTCGCAGGTTGCCAAGGTTGAAAGTCGCGTTGTCAGGAAGGGCTGGTTCCGACCCAAAGCAGACGAATTAGAACCAGCGAAAATTAGTTGCGAACAGACGTGGTAAGCGTCATCTCTGAAGCTTCAATAATGATGACGTCGCCAGACTGCATCTCGATTTCGTATCGACCGCTACTCGGCATCGAAAACGAATTTATCGATACCGAACGTCCCCAATCTTGCTTTCGTGGCAGCGTTAGGTGCGACATGAACGAGAACGTCAGAAGGCAGATTCCTAACGTCTCATGGTCTACTTCAACGATGCAAGTCCCATCTGCCCAATTGACGCGCACGGCTACCAGCGTTGCATCGTGCAAATTCACGCCCTTATCCATACGTTTCGCTCACCCCTTTCGGTTAAAAACAGCATGTCCGCTCCTCGCCGATTCCGGACGTTTTGTAAGGTCCGCTTACGCCTCAAAGCAGACGCAATCGCGTCACCACCATTTGCCGAACTGGTCAAACCCTGCATACAGCGCTTGCATTGACCCTGCATCGATCGTTAGACGCATTGCAATGCAGTCGCCATCTTGTGACTGCCTTCGCGAAGGAGGATTGATAGTTAGATACTCCTGAGATGACTGCCGCTCGAAGCGAAGGACCTCGTACTCGCTCATGTCAAGCAGTCGAGCGTTGCAGCCGTCACGGAGTTCAGTTTCAAATCGAACAAGAGCGTCATATTCAAACCAAAGGTGCGCGGCAGTCCATTTGAGACTCTGGCTTCGACCTGAATACGTGACTTCAAGCCGGGCCTGGACACCTAGATTCATCGGATCTACTTCTGCAAACTCAAGCTGGAACTTGAGCGGCCCTTCAACGAAAGCTACGTCGCCAGCCATCTAAATCCTTTCTTGGGTGTGGCCACCTCGGACTATCGAAACGTCCGCTTCTGGCCGATTTCCGCCGTTCGGCGCAGCATAGCAGGCTGCCGACCCACAAAGTTCATTCACTACAATAATAGACAGCTCCCGACCCAAAGCTCCATACAAGTCGTAGCAAATGCCTCGGCGCTGTCGTCATGCTGTTAGGTGCAGCCTTTTCACACGCTCAAAGCTGTCGCGGTCACGCGTGACAAAGAACATGTTCGGCGTTCCAGCTCCCAATACATGGAGCGGATCTGACTTCCTGATTTGTTCCCAAAAAGATTCGGTTTCGATGCCCTCATCGAAAACCGAAAAACCGTATCGATTAACATGGTTTCGCTTCGGGCATTTAAGAGGAGCGGAATCATAGACGTACCATTCATCGAAGCCTGGTGCCGGCAGCTCTGTCAGCTGCTCAATCTCTCTGCTGATCGCTGTAGTCTCGCGGCGACTCCAGCCCGATCTCAGCTCCTGCTCCGATGGCACGTAGGGGCCGCTGTCACATGAGGTAATAGCTATCTGCTTTCCAACCACAAGTTCCGGCGCCAACTGAAGTAAGCAGGTGAGAGATGGATCCCAAGCCTCCGACCACTCAAGCGCCCAGTATCCCCAACGCTCGCCATCAATCATTTTCATTGTCCTTGGAAACGCAGCTGGGTATGCCATGACTCAGTCCTTCAAATTGTACGGCCACTCTTGGCCGTTCTCGGTCGTTCAGTATAAGGCAGCTGTGAGCCATTCCGGACCTTGGATAAATAGGGCCGTTTCGTCTGTTCGTCATCCCGGCAGGAAACCCAAGCTTTCCGGGTGCTATCATCATCGCCCGTTCACTATCTTCTGTAATAATGATTATCGATTTAGAACAGAAGCAGTCCCGCACCACCGTTCCCGCAGCCACCACCGGAACGCGTGGTCCACATTATTTCCCCGAGATCGATGGCATCCGCGCCATCGCCGTCCTGATGGTCATGTTTTGCCACGCCAGGCTCCTCGGATTCACCGGCGGCTTTGTCGGCGTCGACCTTTTTTTCGTGATCTCGGGCTATGTTGTGACACTTGGGATCAGCCGGCAACAAGAGGCCGGCCAGTTCACGCTGTCCAATTTCTATGCGCGCCGCCTGAGACGCCTGCTCCCGGCCTTGTACACGGTGGCGCTCGCGACGCTCGCGTTCTGCCTGCTGTTCAGCTTCCCCGAAAATACCTTCAAGCTGATCAAGAACCTGGGCTTCCTGATTCTGTTCAGCTCGAATATCTACCTGTCCAGGCAGACCGGCTATTTCGACCTGGAAAGCACCAAGCAGCCCTTGCTGCATACCTGGTCGCTGTCGGTCGAAGAGCAGTTCTATTTCCTGTTGCCGCTCTGTCTGGTGTTCCTGCGCCGCTTCCAGCCGAGGACGCGGGCCATTGCCTTGTGCGGCGCCTTGCTGCTGGCCCTGGCGTATTCGGTGATGCATACGGCCAAGGTCGGACCGGGCGGCTATTATTTTCTGCCGGCCCGACTGTTCGAATTCCTGTGTGGCGTGGTGCTGGCCCTGGCCATCGGCCGCCTCGCTGCGCTACCGCGTTACATTGCCGATCTGCTGCTCGTGCTGGGCATCGCGGCCGTCGGGTATTGCAGCCTGCGTTATGGGCCGCAGACCCTGATGCCGGGTACGAATGCCATCCTGCCCTGCCTGGCTGCCGTGCTGCTGATCGTTGGCGGACGCTATGCCGGCGTGCTGCGTCCGGTGCTGTCCAACCGGCCACTGCGTTATCTGGGCCGCATCTCTTATCCGCTGTATCTCTGGCATTGGCCGCTAATTTTCGCCTGCAACCGCCTGGGGTTCGGCGACACCGCCGGGATGTGCCTGGCCCTGGGCCTGTCGGCCGTGCTGGCGGCGCTGACCCACCGCTGGATCGAGCAGCCGTGGCGTGCCCGCAGCGAGCGGCCGCGCCGTACCTGGGTGTGCTTATGGTTGCTGCCTTTCCTGTTTGTGCTCGGCTTGTACATGCTGGCCAAGAAGACCGATCAGCTGTCCGTGTTCTATCCGCAAGCGTATCGGGCCGATTATGTCGATGCCGGCCAGTCTGTGTTCGACCATCCACGCGCCGATCGTTGCTGGAACAAGGTTCCCGTATCGCCGGCGGCAGAGTGCATGCTGGGAGCGCCCGATGCCCCGACGAAAGCTGTCTTGTGGGGTGACAGCCATGCCTACCACCAGATCGGTTTCGTCGATGCCATCGGCAAGGCCAGGAACATTGCCATCCATGATATGGCTTATACGATGTGCGCGCCCGTCGGGAACAGTCCGGAACGCGCCGGCGATCCGGGCTACCAGCGGCATGCGGAGGAATGCCGCGCTCATGATGTCGAAGTGATGAAACATATTCTGGCCGATCGGGAGATCAAGCTCGTCTTCATGTCGGCAGTCTGGGATATCTATGGCGGCGGCCCCGATGGCACCAGCCCCGGGCTGCACGGTTATCGCGCCGGCCAGTTCGAAGCGGAACTGGCGGCCACGATTGCCCAGCTTAATGCGGCAGGTAAACGCGTGATCATGCTCGACGATATTCCGATCCTGCCCGAAGGACTGGATAACTGCGCTTCCGACCGCCTTTATTTGCGTGGTATGGCAAAGCGCGATTGCAGCTACAGTCGTGCCATCGCGGAGCAGAACCACCAGGAAGCGGCACAGCTTCTTTCTCGAATCATCCAGGCACGCCCAGGCACGGCTGTCATCAGCACCTATGACGTGTTGTGCGACCAGACGCGGTGCCATTCCGAGATCGACGGTGTCCCGCTTTACAAGCACGACGACCGTGGCCACCTGAGCGCCGGCGGCTCGCGTATCTTCTACCAGCTCTATATGCGCAAGCATCCGGAGCAGCTGGACTGGATATTCAGGCCCGACTGAGGATGGTATTGAAGAATTAATATCAATATATTTTGTTCGGCAACCACGATGACACGGCCAGGCATCCGCGCCGCTCTCCCTGGTGACGCCGACGCTATCTGCGCCATCACCGGACGCCTGGCGCCCGATTTCAAGACGATTGCGAACTTCCAAAAAGATAACGGCTAAGCGATCGGTAAAGTCTGCAGGCAGTTCGTCGTGCTGTGCCTCGGGGGCATTCGACCCAGGGCAGGCATCGGCATGCTCTCTTCTGCAAGCGGGTCTCCCGGAACACATTACTTTTTTATCGGCGGGGTTCCCGGCTTGCAATCAGCATGCCAAGAAAAAATACAGCACCAATCAACGGCCAGCCGAAAAAAGCGCCCTGAACAATAAACCTCCCCCACTGGAGGCGACAAGTGTGAGAGACACTGCCGCGCCGGTGAATAATGCGCCACAGTGCCATGTTGACAGGGACGGTTTTGGCGAATTTTTCCGATAGTGGAAGAACAGTATCCACATCGAGACAATGCCGAAGCAACCGAACGTGATGAGCGAGAACGAGGCGATTGAAGATGTTGCGCTCCGTTCAGAAACAGCTGCCAATGTCACGAGCAGACCCATGAACGCCATTGGTGCGGCTACCAAAGTGGTCGGCACCATGACGACGCATGCTACAAGGTACAGGAGCAGCTTTTTCATTCACATTCTTGGAAAGTACAGTGGGACGCCAACGGCCACTCCTGGCCCATTACGGCCATTCAGCGCAGTCCTTGCTCGATTTTTGATCGTACCGATGCAAATCAAGATACATGATATACGCCGATACATAGCCATATTGGGGATGGGCGAATGCCTCTGGGATTTTGCCAACTCGCTTGAAACCGAATGACCGGTACAGTGAAAGTGCTGTGCGATTGGTGGCCAAGACCTGATTGAACTGCATTGCTCGAAATCCTGATGCCTTTGCTTGTCCCAGGCAATGCTCCACGAGTGTGCGACCGACGCCTTGCCCTCGACACTGTTGGCAAACCAAAAAAGTGGCCGATGCGATATGCGAGCCGCGACCCGGCATATTGGCGCCGTAGCGATACATGCCAAGCACATGTTCACCGCGACAGGCCAGGAAACAGCCGGCTGCGCCAAGCCATTGGCTGTCGATGAACGCGGTATCGACCCCGCCCTGGAACGGAAGCGCATCACCTTCGGTCACCGCTGAAAGCAGGAGCGAAAGCATCGCACTCGCATCGGCGCGGGTCGCTGTTCGAACGATGAATTCGGCTGTCATGTGTGCTCCAGGTACGGCATTTGTACTGCAATGAACCGGCATGTTCGCTGCCAGGCAATTGAATGGGCATGATCCCGTGCGGGCATTCCTCATCGCCGATCGCTGACAGCCAAATGCGCCAGTGTGCGGCACTGTTGCTATCGAGCTAACTATTGATTCTGCCAGCCGAGCCAGCGGCGTTGCCGGACGGGGCGGGCCGAGAACGACGATCTCCGTCCAAAAATGAAAATGCCTGTCGCACTTCCAAAAGATGTTGTGAAGAAGCGTTCCTATAATGAACCGATCATGCGGGCATTTCCAGCCCCCGCGTCATTCACCACAGCAAGAGGAAAAACGCCAATGAACGCACAGCTCCCATCGGATATCGCCACGCGGCCTGTCACCCGGCAGACCTTCGACGAGGTCCTGGTCCCCACCTACGCCCCGGCCGCGATGGTGCCGGTGCGTGCGTCGGGCCTCGACCTGTGGGACCAGGAAGGCAAGCATTACCTCGACTTCACCTCGGGCATCGCCGTTACCGCCCTTGGCCACTGCAATCCGCACGTGAACGAAGCGCTGACGAAGCAACTCAATACCATCTGGCACATCGGCAACGGCTACACCAACGAGCCGGTGCTGCGCCTGGCCACGGCCCTGACCGAAGCCACTTTCGCCGACCGCGCCTTCTTCTGCAACTCGGGCGCCGAAGCCAATGAAGCGGCCCTGAAACTGGCGCGCAAGTACGCGCAAACCAAGTTCGGCGCCCACAAGTCGCGCATCGTGTCGTGCCTGTCGTCGTTCCACGGCCGTACCCTGTTTACCGTGTCGGTGGGCGGCCAGCCGAAGTACACCGAAGGGTTCGAGCCGCTGCCGCAAGACCTGAGCCACATCCCGTACAACGACATCGACGCGGCGCGCGCCGCGATCACCGACGACGTGTGCGCCGTGATCGTCGAGCCGATCCAGGGCGAGGGCGGCGTCATCCCGGGTAATCCCGACTACCTGAAGGCCTTGCGCGAACTGTGCGACCAGACCGGCGCGCTGCTGGTGTTCGACGAAGTGCAGTCGGGCATGGGCCGTACCGGCTCGCTGTTCGCCTACATGCAGATGGGCGTGCAGCCGGACGTGCTGACCTCGGCCAAGGCGCTCGGCAACGGCTACCCGATCGGCGCCATGCTGACCACCACCGAGATCGCCCAGTACCTGGGCGTGGGTTCGCACGGCACCACCTACGGCGGCAATCCGCTGGCGACGACCGTCGGCCTGAAGGTCCTCGAGATCATCAACCAGCCGGCCTTCCTCGAACGCGTCAAGGAAGCGTCCAGCAAGATCATGGGCAACCTGCTGCAGCTGGCGGCCGACTTCCCGAACGTGTTCGGCCAGCCGCGCGGCATGGGCCTGCTCATTGGCGTGCCGATGGCCGACGGCGTCAAGGGTCGCTCCAAGGACTACACCAAGTTGTGCGAGAAGCTCGGCCTGATGCTGCTGATCGCCGGTCCCGACGTCGTGCGCCTGGCGCCGGCGCTGATCGTGTCGGACGAGCAGATTCTAGAGGCCGATCGCCTGATGCGCGCCGCCGTGGCGGAATTCATCAACGCCTAATGCAGGCAAGTCGAACCGGCCGGTACGTCTGAAAGGACGGCCGGCCGTTTTCACTGCCCTACCAGGGAGTTCTCATGTATGTTGTCCGTCCGGTAGAACGCGCCGATATCGGCGCGCTCGAAGCGATGGCGGCGGTCTCGATGCCCGGCGTGCATACGCTGCCGCGCACCCGCGAAGGCATCGTTGCCGCGGTCGAGCGCTCGCTGGCGTCGTTCGCGGCGCAAGTCGATATCCCGAGTGAAGAATCGTATCTGTTCGTGCTGGAAAACCTGCAGGACGCGGCCAATACGCGCGAAGTGGTCGGCACCGCCATCATCCACGCCTCGGCCGGATCGAACGGCACCTATTTCGCTTTCCGCAACGACGTCGTGCAGCAGGTCTCGCGCGACCTGAACATCAGCCACAGCGTGCATGCGCTGACCCTGTGCTCGGAGCTGACCGCGTATTCGCAGCTGTCGGGTTTCTTCCTGAGCCACCGCGACAGCGCCGGCGTCGAAGCGGCGCTGCTGTCGCGCGCGCGATTGCTGTACGCGATGCTGGCGCCGCACCGCTTCGGCGACCGCTTCTTCGTGCCGCTGGCCGGCCGGCTCGACCCGGACGGCCAGTCGCCGTTCTGGAATGCGCTGGGCCGCAAGTTCTTCAAGATGGATTTCCTCGAAGCCGAGCGCCTGATCGAGGGCGCCCGCAACCGCACGCTGATCGTCGAACTGATGCCGCACTATCCGGTCTACGTGCCGCTGCTGCCGGGCGACGCCCAGGCGGCCCTGGGCCAGATCCATCCGGGCGGACAGATGGCTTTCGATTTGCTCGCGCAAGAAGGCTTCGAGGCCGACGAATACATCGACATCTTCGACGGCGGCCCGATCCTGCAGGCCCACAAGAACGCGCTGCGCTCGTTCTGCGCCTCGCGCCGGCTGCGCGTCGCAGCCACCCAGGAGGCGCCGGCCGACGGCGCCCTGGTGGACTATGCCGTGGCCAGTACCGATGGCGCCTTCCGCGCGGTCACCGTGCGCTGCGCGCCGCTCGAGCATGCCGCCACCATCGCGCTGGCGCGCGAGGTCCAGCAGGCGCTGGGCGTCGCCGCCGGTGACGAGATCGTATGCGTACGCATCCAGGGAGACAACGCATGCTCGTGATCCGTTCCGCCAAATCGTCCGACCTGGACGCCCTGATCGAGATGGCGCATCAAGCCGGCAGCGGCATGACCACGCTGAAGCCCGACCCGGTCATGCTGGGCCAGCGCCTGGCCACGTCCGAGGCCTCGTTCGCCGAGACCATCCCGCCCGAGCAGCGCGACTACATGTTCGTGCTCGAGCACACCGAAAATCCAGTGTCGCCTGCTAGCATCGCCGGCGTGTGCGCGATCAAGGGCGCGGTCGGCCTGACCGAACCGTTCTACAACTACCGCATCGGCACCCTGGTGCACTGCAGCCGCGAACTGAACGTGTTCACGCGCATGGAAACGCTGTATCTGTCGAACGATCTCACCGGCTCGACCGAACTGTGCTCGCTGTTCCTGCTGCCGCAGTACCGGGCCGGCTTCAACGGCAAGTGGCTCTCGAAGAGCCGCTTCCTGTTCATCGCCCAGTTCCAGCAGCTGTTCACCGAAAAGATCATCGCCGAGATGCGCGGCTACCAGGACGAGGCGGGCGATTCGCCGTTCTACGAAGGCCTGGGTCGCCACTTCTTCAAGATGGACTTCAACCACGTCGATGGCCTGACCGCGATCGGCAAGAAGTCCTTCATCGCCGAACTGATGCCGCGCCAGCCGCTCTATGTCGACTACCTGCCGCAGTCGGCGATCGACGTGATCGGCCAGGTCCACACCTCGACCCAGCCGGCCCGGCGCCTGCTGGAGCAGGAAGGCATGTACTACGAAGGCTATGTCGACATTTTCGACGCCGGCCCGGTGCTGCAGGGCCGCGTGTCCGAGCTGCGCGCGGTGCGCGACAGCGTGCTGGCGGTGGCCGCCGAAGGCCTGCCGTCGCTCGACCACGGCAAGTCGGTGCATGACACCGAGCACATGCTGGTGTCGAACACGAACCTGAACGACTTCAGGATGATCCTGACGCGCGCCGTGCCCGGCGCCAGCAGCGTCGTCCTCACCCCCGACGAACTGGCGCAACTGCGCTGCGTGGCGGGCGACAACGTACGCACTTTGACACTCAATACAAGGAAGAGCGCCCATGGCTAACCTCTCCAACTACATCGCCGGCGAATGGCTGGCCGGCAGCGGCCAGGAGCTGACCACGATCGACCCCTCCACCGGGCGCCAGACCTGGACCAGCAACGCATCCACCGCCGCCGACGTGGCGCTTGCCAGCAGCGCCGCGGTGGCCGCTTTCGAGACCTGGGCGCTGACCGCGCTGGACGAGCGCATCGCCATCGCCACGCGCTTTCGCGACCTGCTGAAAGAGCAAGCCGAAGACCTGGCCGCGACCATCGCCGAGGAAGTCGGCAAGCCGTTGTGGGAAGCGCGCACGGAAGTGGCCACCATGGCCAACAAGATCGACATCTCGGTGCAGTCGTATGGCGCGCGAACCGGCGAGACCGCCAGCCGGGTCGCCGATGGCAACGCCGTGCTGCGCCACCGCCCGCACGGCGTGTTCGCCGTGTACGGCCCATACAACTTCCCGGGCCACCTGCCGAACGGCCACATCGTGCCGGCGCTGATCGCCGGGAATACGCTGGTGTTCAAGCCGAGCGAGTACGCCCCGCGCACCGCGGTGAAGACCGTACAGCTGTGGGAGCAGGCCGGCCTGCCGAAGGGTGTGCTGAACCTGGTCAACGGCGGACGCGATACCGGCATCGCACTGGGCCAGGACCCGCGCATCGACGGCGTGCTGTTCACCGGCAGCAGCCAGACCGGCGCCGCCCTGCACAAGCAGTTCGGCGGCCAGCCGGGCAAGATGCTGGCGCTGGAAATGGGCGGCAACAATCCGCTGGTGGTGTGGGATGTCGCCGATATCGATGCGGCCGTGCACCACGCCGTGATGTCGGCCTTCATCTCGGCCGGCCAGCGCTGCACCTGTGCGCGGCGCCTGATCGTGCAGGACAACGCCCAGGGCCAGGCCTTCATCGAACGCCTGGTCGACGTCGCGGCCGGCCTGCAGGTCGGCGCCTCGAACGCCGAGCCGCAGCCGTTCATGGGGCCGGTGGTATCGAGCGCCGTTGCCGCGCGCCTGGTGCAGGCGCAGGCCGAGATGGCGCAAAAGGGCGGCAAGGTGCTCCTGCAGATGCGCCAGCTCGATCCGAACGCCGGTTTCGTCACCGCCGGCATCGTCGACACGACCGACGCCCGGGGCATCGCGGACGAGGAATGGTTCGGCCCCCTGCTGCAGGTGATCCGCGTGGCCGACTTCGACGCCGCCCTGAGCGCCGCCAACGCCACCGAATTCGGCCTGGCCGCGGCGCTGCTGTCGCCATCCGAAGCGCTGTGGCAGCGCTTCGCCGTGCGCGCCAGAGCCGGCATCGTCAACTGGAACCGTCCGACCACCGGCGCGGCCAGCTCGGCGCCGTTCGGCGGCGTCGGCAAGTCGGGCAACCACCGCCCCAGCGCCTATTACGCGGCCGACTACTGCGCCTATCCGGTCGCCTCGATCGAGACCGCCGAACTGGAGATGCCGGCCAAGCTGTCGCCGGGCCTGTCGTTCCCTGCGCGCGGAGCCCGATGATGCTGAGCGCCCGCGAATTCAATTTCGACGGCCTGGTCGGCCCGTCGCACAACTATGCCGGCCTCTCGTTCGGCAATGTCGCCTCGTTCAGCAATGTGAGGAGCAGCGCCAACCCGCGCCAGGCCGCGCTGCAGGGCTTGGCCAAGATGCGCGAGCTGGCCGCGCGCGGCTTCGCCCAGGCGGTGATGCCGCCGCAGGGGCGGCCGAACTTCCGGCTGCTGCGCCGCCTGGGCTTTTCGGGCAGCGACGCCGATGTGCTGGCGCGCGCCTGGCGTGAAGCGCCGGTGATCCTGGCCTGCGCCTGGTCGGCCGCGCCGATGTGGACCGCCAACGCGGCCACCGTCAGCCCGTCGGCCGACTCGCAGGACGGGCGCGTGCACTTCACCGCCGCGAACCTGAACAACAAGCTGCACCGCTCCGAGGAACACCTGCAGGCCACCCGCACGCTGCGCGCGATCTTCGCCGACAGCGACCGCTTCGTGGTGCACGATGCATTGCCGCCGGTGCCGGCCTTCGGCGACGAGGGCGCCGCCAACCACACGCGCTTTGCCGCCAGCCACGGCGCCGCCGGGGTCGAGTTCTTCGTGTATGGCCGGGTCGAGTTCGATCCGGCGGCGCCCGCACCGAAGAAATACCCGGCGCGCCAGACCCTGGAAGCGTCGCAGGCAGTGGCGCGCCTGCACGGCCTGGACGCTGCGCGCACCGTGTTCGCCTCGCAGAACCCGGACGTGATCGACCAGGGCGTGTTTCATAACGACGTGATCGCGGTCGGCAATGGCAACGTGCTGTTCTATCACGACCAGGCCTTCGCCGACGAGGTGGGCACGCTCGACGCGTTGCGCCGCGCGCTGGCCACGGTCGACACCGAACTGCAGCCGGTGCGCGTGGCCGGCAGCCAGGTGCCGGTCGCCGATGCGGTGGCCAGCTACCTGTTCAACAGCCAGCTGCTCACCAAGGCAGACGGGCGCATGGCGCTGGTAGTGCCGCACGAATGCCGCGAGAACGCCGCCGTATCGAACTACCTGGCCGGCCTGGTCGCCAGCGGCGGCCCGATCGACGAACTGGTCGAGTTCGACCTGCGCCAGAGCATGCGCAATGGCGGCGGGCCGGCCTGCCTGCGCCTGCGCGTGGTGCTGACCGACGCGGAAGCGGCGGCCATGCACCAGGGCGTGATCATGACCGAGCCGCTGTATGCGCAGCTGGTGGCGTGGGTCGAGCGTCACTACCGCGACCGGATCGAGCCGAAGGACCTGCTTGATGCGCAACTGGCGCTCGAATGCGGCGCCGCACTGGAAGAACTGTCACGCATCCTCGGCCTGCCGGGGCTCTACGATTGGTAACGATGTAGCATCCGGGCGGGACAACCCCGCCCACACAGGCAAGGCAGCGCGGGCCACGAGCCAGGCGCGCCGGGCATATAAACTTTGGAGAAGGTAGATGAAAGACATGTCCAACGATCTGCGCAACCAGACTCTCGCGCTGGTCAATGAAAACCAGTCCACCCAGGACGCCCAGGTCACCACGCTGATCGGCGCCTGGCTCCGTTCGCTCGACGACGACGACCTGGCCGGCACCGCGCCGCACAGCCTGGCCCCGGTACTGGTGGAAGGCTTCGGCCAGCTGGCCCGCCGCAGCGGTCCCGGCGCGCAGATCGCCACCATGCGCTATTCGGACGGCCGCGGCGCTACCGCCACCGCCCTCCTGATCCTCAATGACGACCGTCCCTACCTGGTCGACTCCTTCGTCATGGCGCTGCGCAAGGAGCGCATCGTTGCCGCCGGCGTGATGAACGCCGTGCTGCCGGTGCGCCGCGACGCCGACGGCGCCGTGGTCTCGGTCGGCGAGCCGGGCAGCCCGCTCGAATCGATCGTCCTGTGCCTGCTGAACGACGAACTGCAGTTCGAAGAACTGGACAAGCTGACCGCGCGCCTGCGCATGGTCGCCAACGATGCCGCCGTGGTGCAGCGCGATGCGCTGGCCATGGCCGACCGCATGACCGCGGTGGCCGCCGGCGCCGCCAGCACCGGCACCCCGGAAGGCCAGGAAGTGGCGGCCTTCCTGGAGTGGGCGCGCAACGAAGGCTTCGAGCCGTTCGGCTACGCCTACTACACCGTCAAGGCCGATGCGCGCGAACTCGAACGCGACATCCCGAGCCGCATCGGCGTGCTGAAGGACACCACGCATCCGGTGTACGGCACCTGCCTGGCCAACATCCCGGGCGACTTCGAGACCCTGTCGCGCCGCGCCGACAACCTGTCGATCGTCAAGGCCGACGTCGAAGGCACGCTGCACCGCGACCAGCGCCTCGACTTCATCGGCGTGCGCGACACCGACGCCCAGGGCCGCATCCTGGGCGAACACTGCTTCATCGGCCTGTTCACCCGTGCCGCCACCGCGACCCCGCTGGCGCGCCTGCCGTTCGCGCGCGGCCGCGTGGCCAAAGTGCTGGGCATCGCCGGCGTGCGCCAGGAAGGTTTCCGCGCCGAGAAATTCCTCGAGATCCTCGAGTCGCTGCCGCGCACCGAAGCCCTGGAAGCCGAGCCGGAATGGCTGGCCCAGGTCTGCAGCGCGGTGGTGTCGCTGTACAAGCAGCCGCGCGCCAAGGTATTCGCGCGCCGCGACGTGTATCGCCGCCACCTGAACGTGCTGGTGTACCTGCCGCGCGAGCGCTACAGCGCCGCCGTGGCCTCGACCCTGGCCCAGACCCTGAAGGAAAGCTCGGGCGCGCGCGACGTCGGCGTCCAGACCCTGGTGGCCGACGGCCCGCTGGCGCGCGTCTACCTGATCGCCCACGCGGCCCGCTATCCGCTCGACCTCGAGACCGACATCCAGCAGCCGCTGCTGGGCGTGCTCGATGGCTGGCATGACCGCGTGTCGGCATTGACCAACGCCATCGACGACAACCGCCAGCGCAGCCTGCTGCGCAAGGTGCTGCCGACGCTGCCGGTGAATTACGTGGCCGCGACCGCGCCCGAAACCGCGTTCCGCGACGTGCACGCGCTGCTGACCAAATGCCGTCCTGACCGCATCACCGCGCGCATCGAACTCGATGACGCCGCCGGCGCCTCGATCCGCCTGTATTCGAGCGAAACCGTGCCGTCGCTGTCGCGCATCCTGCCGGCGCTGCAGAACGCCGGCATCGCGGTCGACCGCGAGCAGACCTTCCGCCACACGGGCCTGGATGGCGTG
>Ga0265780_10005978_pt1 | contig 15248 bp, 13 predicted proteins | sample P1T30metagenome_FD_192432 | JGI IMG/M metagenome (GOLD analysis project Ga0265780, IMG submission 192432) | Plant litter microbial communities from East Loma Ridge, Irvine, California - P1 T30 | ecosystem: Environmental > Terrestrial > Plant litter > Unclassified | place: USA: California... | reverse complement strand
TCGTCAATTCTCCGCCAGCTCAACGCGACTAAACATCACAAAAGATGAGACGAATGGCAATGTCCTCGAACTTCTCGAGGCACGCGGCTACATCAAGGAGATAGCTGGGTCAGTAGTCTTACGATAGTACTTGTTAGTGTATCCGTTCAAAAAGACTAACGCGTACAACAGCGACCGCAATGTCCTCAACAAAGTCCTTCAAACGAAACAAGTCGGTGTCTACGCTGGCATTGATCCCACCGCTCCCTCCCTCCACTTAGGCCACCTCCTCCCTATCATGGTTCTCTTCTGGCTCTACAACCACGGCCACCACGCCGTATCTCTCGTTGGTGGTGCTACAGCTCGTGTCGGCGATCCTAGCGGCCGCTTGACTTCCCGCGAAAGGACGCAGAGTTCGGTGCAAGAAGCGAACTTCCTGGCGCTGTACAAAGAGGTTGGGAGGGTGTGGAAGAATGCTGCCACTTACGGCGAGAGGCACGGCTATGTTCCGAAGCCGAGTTGGAAAAAGACGCTCTTGGACAATGCGGATTGGCTTCTGAAGCTCAATGTTGTGAGCTTCCTTCAGATGCTGGGCAGCGGGATGCGTGTAGGGACTATGCTTGGCCGGGATACGTACGTAAGTCCTTGTGCGGCGACTTTCCACGATTAGTACGAGTGGTGCTGACTTGCGAATTTACAGGGTTAAGAACAAAATGGAGAAAGGTGATGGAATGTCCTTCGCCGAGTTCTCCTACCCTCTTCTTCAGGGCTGGGACTGGTGGCATATGTTCGCCAATCATGATGTGCAGCTACAAGTTGGCGGCAGCGATCAGTACGGGAACATCATTGCGGGCATGGATGCTATCAAGCACATTGCACAGATCAGTCCGGAATCTCTCGAAGGCAAAGGCCTTCTAGATGCCGGCGGGAAGTTGAAGAACGAGGTCTTGCCCATGGGTATCACCGTGCCTCTTCTCACGACCGCCAGCGGCGAGAAGTTTGGCAAGAGCGCGGGTAACGCGATCTGGCTGGACAAGAACCTCACATCGCCTTTCGACCTCTACGGCGTAAGTTGGACAGCCACCACCCGACCAAAGCGAAACTACTGCTAACACATCCTTCCAAAGTTCCTCCTCCGCTCCTCCGACGCAGACGTAGCTCGCTACCTCGCCCTCTTCACCTTCGTGCCTCTCTCCACCATCGAAAGCACCATGGCCACCCACGCCGCAGACCCCGGAAAGCGCCTCGCGCAGCACCTCCTCGCCAGCGAAGTCCTCGAACTAGTCCATGGCCGCGAGACAGCCGAAATCACACGCTCGCAGCACGAAGCGATGCGTAACCCCAGCCTCGCAAGCCAAAGCCAACCGAAAGGCGAGCGGACCATCCTCCCCAGATCTCTGGTCCAAGGTGCGCCATTCGCGCGAATCATGTGGCATGCCGGAATCACCGGGACGAAATCCGAGGCCGCGAGGCTGCTGAAGAGCGGTGGCATTTATGTCGCTTCTGCTTCCACACCTGGTGCTTCTTCGGCAGAGCAAGGGCCGGAGCTCAAGTTTGCTCAGATCAAGGACCAGAAGCCTGAAGACATTGAGAGCTTTGTCAAAGATGGCTTGATTGTGTTGAGGACGGGCAAGTGGAAGGTGAGGGTCGTTGAGATTGTCGACGATGAAGTTTTTGAGAGCCAGGGCCGTGAGGCGCCCGGCTGGGCGGAGTGGAAAGAGAGCCGGAAGGTTTGATCTTCTTGGACGTCTTGTAAAAGTGTTATAATTGTAGGATAGCTGTATGTGTAAGAAAGCGGGAGGACCGTTCAAAGGTCTTGAAAGGCACTGGCATGTATGTGCGTATTCTGTTCCAAAAGTCTTAGTTCTTTTTGTTGTATTCATTCTCATTCGGACAGACAGACATATATCCCCACATCGCAACTTGCTGGGCTCGAAAGAGGAAATGTATGTATACTGACTGTATATACGCAAACCAAGGGGGGGTATTCTTCCGTGAAACCTGTGCCTGTGCCTGCGCCTGTGGCCGTGCCTTCCAAAGTGCGTCTATCGCGCCGCCGTGCCATGCCTTGCTGCGCGGTGTACAAAAAAAAAGAAAAAGAAAACCAAATACCTAACTTAGGTACCTCACATAATGTGTCGTACCAAATGCCTCCTGTACTCCGATGTTTTGTAGGAAATCTGCCAAAAGCGCCGCTCCCAGATGCGTGCGTGATCCGTCGCGATGACAATATTGACGACAAGGAAAGAGAGAGAGAGAAATAGAGAGAGAGAGAGAAAGCTGAGGAGATGGAGGGATGATGAAAAATGTCACTGCCGTCCAGGCGGCTTGAGGCCTTTTAGGCCCGTGCTCGTGCTCCGCCTGCCTTTCCGCACCAGTGAAGGCGAACGCCTCCCTGCCTCTGGGCTGCTGGTGCTGGTGTCTGGTTGCTCCTCCGAGGCTGCTGGGGCTTTGGGTGATTTCGAACTGATCGACCTGATGAACGGGAAGTTCTTGAACATGCTCCTGTATCGCAGTTCCGGGCTGCTGGGCGGGTTTGGGGTGTTGTCTGATGGAACCGCTGGCGCGGGCGAGGCGGGCGTCGCGGGCGTCATAGCGAAAGTTGCGGCATGTGTGAGGATTGGGGAGCTTGGGCGGGAAGGGGAGAAGTTGAAGGCTTTGGAGGCGATGGAGGGTGTTGTTGGTTGCGATTGGGAGAGAGAACCGTAGGGCCAGCGTGGGACAGGGACTTTGTTGTTCTTCCTTGGGCGGCGGCCAATGTAGTCGGCGTCGTTCCCTGACTCGTCGCTGTCGGAATGTTGGGGCGAGGAGGAAGTGAAGTCGGGTACCATGGAGGGTGAACCTGGCATGTGCATGCCGTCTTCCGAAGAGCTGCGGCTTTGAGGGAGTGACACGGTAGAGGAATAGGCGCTAGGCTTCTTCGAACCAGTGAGGATCATGCTCTCGGTGACGCGGTGGCCTGCTGTAGATCGTCCTCTTCCTCTTCGTAGCTTCGAAGCAGTAGACTGCCTACGGATGGACTTGAGGCGCAGATCGACTTGAGAATCGCTGAAAACCACACGTTCGCGGGCGATTTGAACGGACTTCTCGAGGACACGCTCAACCGCAGTGCTGCGTTCAATGCGGTCAAGTTCGGGCCACGTTGCTCGCTCGCCTTTCGCCATTGCATCGGCCATGAATTCTGGCGTTGGGTTCATCAGGACTTGGAAATTAAAGGTGGTTTTAGGAAGAATAGTAATGTCGCCTGTGTAGGTCTGTTCGAGGATCGAACTGCCAATGTGAGTGAGCTTCCGGACAGCCGGAATGGGAATATCGGAGATCTGACGAAGGCGGCGGACGAATTCTACTCGCGCGAATTCTGCCAAGGTATATGGCCAGGATACTCTGGGTGATGGTGTATCAAGGCCGACCCGCTCTGCACGGAGGAAGGGCACAATGTGAGGATTGACTTGGGATACGATGAAGTGGTTTACATCGAGCATAGCCCTGAGACGAGCCAGAGGGATGTCGTGGCTGACGGAGCCATCGATGAAGTATGTGTCTTCTCCGCCGAACCGCTGGATTTTCTTGGTATCGGGATTGCGCTCGAGCAGTGGCGCTGGTTTGTAGATGAAAGGCACGGAGCAAGATGCCGCCACTGCTGATCGAATGAGCACGTGGGGTGCAGTGATGTAGTTGAGTACCAGCGGCTCCTCTTTCTCGCTCTCGTGGGACACAGCAATCGATAGGATTCGTTGTGTGCGGTAGTATGCTTCTTGAAAAGTCATGTCTTTCACGTGCCCTTCCATAACGTTCTCCAGATTCTTGATATCGTAGAGCACACCGTCGTTGAAGATTCTATAAATCATACTGCTCCATTTGGCCTCGTGCTCGCCTTTTGTGAACACGTCCAGATCGTTGCAAAATTCGGCCAGAAGTGTTGGAATTTCGGCATCGGTCCTGGTGCACACCACAGCAGCGACAATACTCCCAGCGGATGCGCCAGAGATGACTTTGGGCAACACACCGGCTTCGAACATGGCCTTGACGACTCCAATGTGCATCATGCCCATGGTGCCGCCACCAGAGAGCAGGAGACCAGTCCGTCCGTAAGATCGTCTCGTCTCAACGATATTTTGTCGTACGTCGCTAGCCACACTCCCTTCTCTGTTCTTCGCAGCCAATCGCATCGCACTTTCGATTGTGTCGACGGCGGTCGCAACATATCTCTCGATGAGGTCCTTCGTGCCAATTCGACTCTGGTCGTAGAGTTTTGGATTTCCAATACCTGCAACGTCTCGCCCCAACTCCATCCGTATGACACGAAGCATGCACGCCAGATCTTCGTTGTCTTTTGCCGACTCCAGGTTCTCCAGTTTACACCTCAAATCCTCATGGTCGTAGAGATCGCTTTCGTCCTCGGCCCTCCACTCATGGCAGCCGTCCAACGCATCCAGCTCCTTCGCCGCCTTGACCCATTGTCCATGCGCCTTGGCAGCTCTGAGCCTCTCCGACTGAATCAACCGTTCCCGATCTTCCTCAATCAACCTGAGCTGCTCTTCCGAGAAGCCATCCGCGTATCCACCAACGTTCAACGTGGCTATTGCCTCTGTGACATTGTGTACGGCGTCGAGAGACTCTCTCACGAGCCGGGTCAAGGGCTGGAGGATCGATGCATATCCGCCGACATCCTTGCTGAGTCTCCGCTTCTTAAGCGACCTTCCACCATCATTCCATGCTTCTTGCCCATGCGCTAGCCAGTCCGATGCAACGGGTGCCTGGAAATCGTAGATACGATCCATGCAGAGGCAGTCGGCAGGGCCATGCGCTCAGTCGCGTGCTTCCAGAGTTGTTGCTCGCGTGAGGAGGCGTTCCGGTGTTGTTTGCGTGAGATTGTCAGTCCAGTGGCGACACCGAACTCTGTTTGGAAGGTAGGAGTCGAGGGCGGGCACTGGGCAAGGCACCGGGCGGATGATAAACAACAGCACAGTCCGCCGGACGATTGACCGCCAGTGGCAGTGACGCCTCGGAGTGCTGGTCACGCGTGGGGCGGCAGGACCGGTAGTATGACACCACGGACACTAGGACGGGGAAAGCAAATACCACTCTTGACAATCTAGCGCGTGCCGGCAGTGGGCGGTATGCGGGAATAGCAAATGAGAGTCCGTGAAGAACAGGGCTGGGCCTGACCGGATGATGATGACACAGTGAAGTAAAATGAATTGCAGCCTTGCAAGGCAAAACAAAACAAACCCAGGAAATGAAATGACAGACTTTCTGCCTTCACCTTTGTTTATGTCTGCCAAACAACACACGCACATGTTTTTTTTTTTTGGCGTAGCACTCTGATTCATGCTTGGATTGTCATGTGAATGTAGCACCAGGCCACAGGTCTCAGTCACGGTATGCAGGGATGGGAGAATGAGTCGCGGGTATTGGGTATACATGTAGTCCTGTAAGAGATAGGCTGAAATACTTCCATGCACCACGATAGGAGGCCCGAAGAAACGGGAAGGGAAACGCATGTGATGCGGGTGACGCAACATGCATGGTTTTAACTTGCGGCAAGGTACGCAAGTGCTACCCGTGCACGAAACAGGCTCATGCGAAGAGAAACGCTTCCATCATAACGCACTTTACCGCAACTTAATTATAACAGGGAACAGGAAAGAGTCGCACGGGAGCCAGACAGTCCGCCCTCATCCACCATCACTTGCAGCCAACACACCGGCTTCCATCTCGGAGGGCTGAACGGGCTGCTTACTGTACTGTCCACTGACAAGACCATCTGACCTTTCTATATCTCCCCCATCCTGTCCGGACATGGACGGACGGCGTGGGATGGGATGGGATGTCACCAAGAAAAGAACACAAGGACCATCTCGATCTTCACATGTCTCGTTCCAACATCTCGCAACAAGAAGGCCCGAAGCTGCAAGGGCCAGCGCAGCACATGATTGTACCTCTGTCCTGTTCAGCGCCTCTGGCTACCTACAGGCTACAAACACTACAGTAACTACATACTAAGGTACGATGGATTCCACTCGCGTAACTGCGTTCTGCAGCTCCGGCCGGCCTGCAGGAGGTGTCACGCTCCCCGGCAAATCGGGCCACGGCGTTGGGTCAGCTGGGATGTCCCACAGGTGCTAAGGTAGTTGATGCGGTTTCAGGCTCCTTAACGTGGGGTTTAGTTAGGTGCATCCCGAAAAAAATAAAATACGTGGTGGGTTGCAAGTGGCATGCGGTATGTGATATGTGATCAGTGATGCTCGAGGCTCGCTGGCGCAGCTTGAGAGGTCGAGTTGTTGGTAAACCACCCGTTGGGAAGCACTTGTGTTTTTGAGGAAACGTGCAGAAAACACAAGGCAATTGTTCATTGCAATCCATCGTCATATAATCATCATCGTAAAGAAGGGAAGATTAACTCAGCCCATCATCATGCAAGAACGGAAAAGTGAATCTCACTCCGCTCCCTTTGCCAAAACGACAAGCAAGCTCGCCCTCAATCCCGACGCGAGAACTCTCTCTGCAGCGACTCCGAGACATCCGGTACTGCTGTCTCCAACGTTTCCTCTGCCCAAGATAACGATATCACCGCCGTTCTTGGGATTCTGTCCAATCTCAGGCGCTGCCCGCTCTATTGCTGCATCTAAAACAGAGTCGGCTGATGCCGAGTCAAAAATAACGCGGTCGGCGAGTTCGGTGGGCAGGGAATTGCGCATCGTTGTGAAAAAGGCGGAGTCGGATTCGACGGACTGTGATTCCGCGAGCGCTTTGATGCCAGCGGTGACGGTGACGCGCTCAATACTGCCTTCACCGCTGCCTTCTGCACAGGACGAACTCGATTGCGTAGTCGATGAGAGCAGGTGTAGGATGGTGGCTGTTACTTCGGGATTCTCGGTCAATTGTAGTGCGATACGGATGGCAGCGCGACCATCTGCACCACCGAGGAACGGTACGAAAATGTGGTGGCTGCGGTCAGTGTATGGCATCGTCTGGTACTCGCTATGTCTCCGCAGACTGATTTTGCTTGCCGAACGGCTCAAGGTGGATGTGCGATTGCGTAGAGTACCGCTAAAGCCTTTGTTGATGAAAACTGCTGTGTTGCAAGTCGCGGTCTCGAGCGTGCTAGAGACAAATTGTATGTAGGCGTCACTAGAGAATTTGTCCCTGACACTGTCGTTTGAGATGGTCTGAGTCTCGGTGAGACCACCAGTCTCACTCCACGGAAGGAGAAGAAGATCTGAGGCCTCGTCGGCGGCTTTGTTGACGAGAACGTCGGGGTATGAGCTGACTGGAGAGATGGTGACTTCGCCAGAGACCGCGAGGTTGTAGATTTGGCCAAGCACGCGGAACGCGTTCAGCACCGGGTCAAAGAGGGAGTACTCGTCGACTTCCGACACCTTCATAACTGTCGAACCACGCTCTGTCAACTCCACTAGGCGTACGCCGTGCACCTGCAAAGGCTTCTTCCTTGGGTAGTCTCCTTGGACGTCGTTGACGTTGCTTTCTGCTGGTGCAGTTGTAGCAGAGTTTTCCAGTGAAGGGTGCGATCGCTTCACGTTGTCGCTCGACCGGACGCTGAGTAGCGACACGAAAGCGAGCAGAGTAGGCATGTTGTCGAAACGCAAGTACACTAGAAGACTCTTGACCTTGTTGGACTGGAGTTTGGCCTGGACCATCTCATGGTCACCATCGCTGCCATCAATCGGTTTACCGGTGTCCCAGTCGATTTCACCACGCTTCCATGCTTCGAGCTTCCTTTGATACCACGGCGGGTAGAGTGCAGCAGTGAGTGGCGTCGTGGCGAAAGTTGTAGCCAAGGCCATGACAACAAATATCGTGAAGGTTCTCGTGCTGAGGATTCGAGCTTGCAGTCCGATGTTGAGCACGATCAGCTCGACCAAACCTTTGCAGGACATGAGAGCGCCGATGGTGAATGACTCTCGCCATACCATGCCGGTGAGTCTGGCAGCCACCGAAGCGCCAATGAACTTGGCGGAGAACGCAACAACAGTGACACCAATGGTGTAGCCCCAAGTGATGCCGTCGTCCAGCAAGCCAATGTCTGTGTTCAATCCGGAAAGGGCAAAGTATAGGGGCAAGAATAGTGCGCTGATGAGATCCTCAATCTTCTCAGTAACCTTGATTGCGAAGCCACCCTCGTGTGGGCAGATGAGACCAGCCATGAAGGCTCCAAAAATGGCGTGCACGCCGATCACACCAGTGAAGAACGAAGATGCGAGAGCAATCATGAGCGTCAGTACAATGATGCCCTGAGAAGGCCCTTCGGTTAGGGCATTCTCGCGTTTCAAGATCCAGAGGAAAGCCGGGCGGACGGCAAAGGTCAAGAACAAAGCGAAGGCGACACAAGTCAACAGGACGTAAAGAGCCGTCAGGCCGCTGCCCGCGTTCACAAGTGCGACGCAAAGGGCAAGAAGAATCCAGCCAACGACATCGTTGCCTACACCAGCGGACAGGACGATGATGCCAACCGGAGTCGAAAGCAACTTGAGCTCGGTGAGAATTCGGCAGAGTACTGGGAAAGCCTGAATTTGATGTCAGCGATGGTCGAAGATTCCCGAGAAGGCCCAACTCACCGTAATGGCCATTGCAACACCAATGAACAGCATGTAAGTGCCGAACTCGATGTGCACAGTACCTGGCTCGTCTCGAAACTCGTTGTACAGACCCCAAGCAATGGCACAACCTAGTCCGAACGGCAAGGCCATACCTGCCAGGCCGACACTGACTGCCGATCTCCAATTGCTCAGCAGATAGCGTATGTCGACTTCGAGTCCGACCAAGAACAGGAAGAGAACAAGTCCGAGATTAGCGATGAGGTTCAGATTGGGTATCGAAGCTGTTGGGAAGATGGCATCCGTGAAGCCTGGAATGCGGCCCATCACGGATGGGCCTAGCAGGATACCTCCAATGACTTCAGCAATAACGCGAGGTTGTCGGATGCGAGAGAGTGGCCAGTGAAGAAGACGACAGAATATGATGATGATACCGGCCTGAAAAGACTGTCAGAGCTGCAATCCTTAGAATCGCATGGCAGTTCGAGATGTCTCACCTGGATGATAAATAAGATGATCGGATTCTTCGAGTCGTACACCGATGGATCTTCTCCTTCCAGGATTCCACCCTGTGGTCTCGCGCGCAATGTGCTAGAAGCACTTGCTGCGCTCGCTGTGGTGGTGACCACGCTGGTGACAACCTCCGTTACAGTCGACATAGCAGCGGTTTGTTAGTGTAATCTTGCCTTAGAGGCTGATCTCAGCGGCTTTCAACCTTTGATCATGCTCATACGATAGTGATGGATTTCGGAGAGATTTATAGCAACAAAGAGTGCTGTAGTCAAGCAACGAACAAAGGTGTCTTGTGAAAACGTGCTCGCGACCTCTCTTCCAAGACCGCCCAGTGCTGACACGCGCGCACGGGCGGCGCCGAAGAGGCAGAGAAGAGGCGCAGGGTGTGGGCTGTGGGATCGAAACCCTGTATCTTCCTACCGGATGACCAGGCGCCCGTCGAAAACCCCATGGGCTTGCCCCAGGCGTTTGCGCATCGAGAGGAGGTCTAGACTCCATTCCATAGCCGTTTGCTAGATGACAATAGAAGGATCCTGCCGAACTGTCTCAAACTGTCAGTGAGTTTACACACGTGCGTGTGAGCGTCTTGCAGCCATCTGTCGTCTTCTGCTGCAAAAAAGCGCAATAATCATCAGGCGTCTGTGCAGGAGTTTGATTCTTCACCGGCTGAAGTCTGTTCAGTCTTTCTGCACCTGCCAATTCAAGAGGCGTTTAGGGCGTGGTTTGCTTGGCGTGCCCTTCACGTCTCACAACTCGACCACATGATATGTCCTGTTCTTTCGCCGACTACAGACCGCCAGCCACACCTCCCATTGTTATCGCCATGTGCTTCGCATCACATGTCCGACCAAACTGTCACGATTCAAGTCGCCTTGTGTGGTGCGGGAACACGAAGACGCGAATCACACCGCTGCCGGCCTATTATTGGCGTCTTATGCATTGCGTGCGAGCTTTAGCTACAAGGAAGTCCACTAAGGTAGTTCCTTGAAGGGAATACGTCGTAACACATGGGGGTTGACTCGATCTTGGACTATCGCGATTTGCCGTTCACGCGACAATCATTACTTCGGTGTTTCATGAAATACCTCACATCGAGTCACGAAGCCTACCCATTTGCAACCCAAACTCTCCCTCGAGGCGTTCGAGCTCCTGAACACCGTTCTCTTTGCAGAGCTTTGCTATAGCTACCAGCAAACCATCTTATGCCATATGCACATGCGACCTAAGACGCAGGACTCGGCGGCAGCGTCCCATTCGCCCACCTCACCGCCTCAGACCCAAGAACGAATTCCATCTTGCCGCCTTTGGCAAACACGTCTTCCCAAGTAACCCACGCCCTGTCCCAATATTCTCCGTTGACTTTCAGACTCTGGACGTAGATACTCTCTTCTTGGTCGCCGCCAATACTCGTGATCAACAGCGTCTTACCGTCGCCCAGATCGAGCTCCAATTTTTTGAACCAAGGCGAGCCGATGAGGAAAGTAGTCTGGCCTGTAAGAGGGTATAGTCCGATCATGTTCCAGAGAACCCAGGTCTGCATTGCGCCGGCGTCGCTGTTGCCGGGGATGCCGGAGCTGTCTATGCCGTAGTAGCTCTTCGCCGTGCGGCGAGAGTACTTCACGCTAAGGTCTTGTCGGCCTGCGAAGTTGAACAGGTAGGGCGTGTTGTAGCTGCACGCATTTATTAGCGAGGATTCTAGATGTACTTCAGCGCTAGCGATGCGACATACGCAGGCTGGTTGCCAGGATTGTAAATTGTATTGCCAAAGGCTTCATTCCCATCGAAGACGCCTGGCTCGAAGAACTTCTCAAGTCGGGCGACAAAGGCTTCGGGACCACCGGCCAAGTCGATCATATGATGAATATCATGGTGGGCGTTCAGCGAGTATGACCAGGGCACGTCTTGATAGAATGGATCTGGCAAATCATTGATTAGCTGAGCACTCGCAGAATCTGACCACAGAAGCTCACCATCCCAATAGCACCCGCCGCACTGTAACGGGTCATACGGCTCTTCGAAGCTACCATTCTCATATCTGGGCACAACAAAACCTGTAAAGCCTAGACTCTCCTGTTTCGGATTCCAGTGGTTGCGCCAATTCCTTGACCGGTTTAGATACTTCTGGGCTTCCTCCTCCTTTCCAAGCCCCGAAGCTACCTGGAAAAGTCCAAAATCATTACCAGCGTACTCGACAGCTCGCGATACCGCACGAGAAAATCTTGGCGTGATATAGCCTAACGAGAGCCAATCCGGCAAAGCGCCACGCCCTTCCTTGGTAGAGGAGTCAGGTGCGATAGAGTCGTTGTTGTTCGGCGGCACAACCTCCGCATCAGTCTTCATGGCCTTGAACGCATCTTCCCAGTTCACGTCGCCTCGGACGCCTTTAACGTACGCATCTGCTAGCACGTTCTCGGCGTTGGAGCCGCCTTGCGTGCGACCGGTGAACTGTGAGGATCTTCCATCGGGGAGAAAGCTTTCGTGCCTCCATATGTCGACCAGGCTGCGAATGATCTCTTCGTACGGCTTGGGCTGCAGCACTTGCCATAGCGGCGTGCTGCAACGGAAGAGATCCCAGAGAGTGAAGAAGTCGTCGTAGCTGGGCTCGGTAGAGTTCCAGAGACTGTTCTCGCCGGTGCGGTTGGAGGGGATGAGGTGCATGCCGTACAGGTAGGAGTAGAGTTGGGTCAGTATGGTATCGTTGGTCTCTGTCGTTTTGACTTTGGAGAAGACATCCGTCGCCCAGCGATCCTGCGATTTGGAGACCAGGGTGCTTAGATTCGTGCCAGCAGGGATTTGGATGGCTACGTTGCTGCAGGCTTGTTCGGATGAAATGAATGAGATGCCGACGCGGGAAGACACAAGGGCGGTGTTGAAGGTGAAGACGCCGCCTTGTCTGTCGGCTCCACTTGTTGAACTGGAATTCCCGTACGAATGTAAAGTGTTACCATTGCCTGTAAAGGTTCGTTTCTTGGTGATTGGTTGGTCAAAGTGGCCACAGAAATAAACAGTCCAGTTTGGAGAGAGGTTCCATCCGTTGTTGTAGATGCCGTGACCTGTGTATCCATCGGCTGTGAGTTCAAAGCTGCCGCCAGAGTATTCTTGACCCCATCCAAAACCACGAAAAGATGGAAGCACATGGCTGACATCCACGACCACCGCCTTCTGGGTTTGTTCCGGGAAGCGGTACCGATAGAAACCAGCTCGCTCGCTCCCGGAAAGTTCAACAGTGATATTCCCTTCAAGCTCACTTCGATAGTAACCTACTTCGGCAACATCCGGGGTAGTTCTGTTCCTTCCAAGATCTAGGAGCGGATTCGCCAGATCTCCAATTACTGGCATCTGACTTACGACACCGTACTTTGGGGCACCGCCCGTGCCATGCTCGTGCATCATGGAGAACCCAAAGATCTGACCTTCGGGAAGGTAGCCAGAATACGCGTCTTGAGTGCCAGATCGGACATCAGGTCCCAGCTTGACCATCGCAAACGGGGCTGCAACAACACCAGGGAATCCATTGCCGCCACCCGTAGAGCCGAGGAAGAGATTGGTGTATTGGCTGTAGTCGGGAAGGTCGCCAGATTGAGCACATGCGAAGCCTAAAACCGGCAGCAAGATATGCAGGGCTGTTAGTCGGCTATTCAAAGCCATCGTACCTGAAGAGACGATGAATGCAAGTACAGCAGTGCTCCAGCACGAGTGTTTCGTCTTTTACCAGAGAAGACTCTACAGGCTACTTTATGAAAATGGACATGGCAAGAGTCCAGCCAAGAGGCGGGCATTCGATTGACGTAGGAGGAGTCGAAGGATGAACCCAAGGCCTAGCAGCTCCAAGCATGGTTCCAAGTCGGCTCCTCATTCGCTGGCGATGAAGACAAGGTGTTGTTGGTCACAGACATCGCGTTGCCATGTTGCCATGTGTTGTTGTACCATGGCAGAAGCTTCAGCCGCCTCGTAAAATGCACGGCATTGGAGCAGGCCAAGCATGCAAGTCCACCAAATTGCTCTGAGGTCGTACTCTCATGCGTACACTGGTCGCATGTACATCTAATGATAGCACATCATAGATAGACGAGATTAAGATGGCATGGTGCGGAACGAGACGATGGGCTTTGCAAGCCGTCCGATACGCGCTTCAGCAAGCGAGTCTTGGTCAATTGCTTCTGCCGTGTACTGACCTTCTGACCTTCCATCTTCGACCTCGCTCGATCCGTGTCAAGGTTCGCGTTGCATCCTCATGGTGGCAGCACAGTACTAGCAGCACTACTACTGTTACTTCTCCGAGGCTTCGAGCCTTCAAGGCCTCCTCCGATCACGGCGCCAGCAACGGTGGACTAGAGCCAAACAAGAAAGTCGCATCGTCACTTACCGTGTGTGCCTCACGGCTCGCGATAGACAGACGATGCAAATCATGCAATGCACCATTCAGTCCGCCGTGCCATCCGCGCTTGGAAACTACCTTGATATCACGTCGGACCTCTGAAGGAGTGCCGTGGTGGTCATGTCGCTGTCTTTGTCGCAAGCTTCAACCTGACCCTCCTAGACCAGACCACTCCCACCCTCAGCGAGACGACCCACAAATCGAGCCTCCCACGCCGTGGGCATGATCGCATCGCATCGTTGACCTTTCCATAGTCCCGGTTGTGATCGAGCATCGCACGCGCCGCCCAGAACCAGCGACTCAACATCTGTCCATCATGGAAGACCCGCAAACCGCTTGCTCTTTCCTCGAACTGCCCGCCGAACTCGCATACCACGTCCTCAGCTACCTCTCACCCCAGGACCTTGCCCGTGTCGCCCTTACATGTCAAAGATTGCGAACACTATCATACGACGATCGCATCTGGCAGGTACTCATCTCTCAACACCTCCCCGAGCCCATCACAGAACCCACGCCTCTCAAGCGCTTCCGCGATCTATACATCGCGCACCACCCGCACTGGTTCCTGCCGAAGCACAAACTCTGGTTCGCAGACTCGGAGCCGAATGGCAAGCTGCTCATTGCAAGATACGACCAGCGAAGAGGATGTATAGAAGCGTACGCGGTGACCGCAGTGCGGGGTTCGCATGAGATAGAATTTTGGTCGAGGGATATCGACGTGGTCATACACAGCTTCAACCCGAGGGTGTCGCTCGACTTGAATCAGCCTGTGCTCAAGCTCGATGTCAACAGCCTCCGAGCCGATGACCAGCCAGACGTGTACCCAAGCGATCGCGAAACTGCACTAGCTTCACGCTACAGCAAAGAAACCCTGATGGAAACCTTTACAGAACCAGGACTCTACGGTTCCTTCATGCTTACCCGACAATTGGCAGACGCGGCAATCGGTCCCAGTACTGCTGTTTGGCCGCCTTTACGTTTCCCAGCAAGCGCACGGGTCCGCAACAACAGCAGAGACGGGTACAGCTCTGCAGGCCATAGACCTTCCACACTTGATGAAGTAAGCGAGTACAACTTCCGTTTGCGTAAGTGGGTTGAATATACTGGCCGCCGCTCAAGCCCGCGTATCATGTCTTTCACCTCGCCCAACGGACTCTCAGCTGCCATGGGTCTCGGAGGAAACTACTTCGCGGGTAACTCCATACTTGGTGGTGGCATGAGTGTAAGGATGCCCGAGGACATTACCACATATGCCACGTTGCCACCGAAATGCTACACGCCAACTAAAGCAAAGCCATGGCAAGGCATCTGGTGCGGAGACTACAGCGGCCATGGATGCGAATTCCTCCTCGTTCATCAGCCCGACAAGGAGGACGAAATACCACTGCCCGAAGGCATGAACTATTTGCGTGATTGGTTTAGAATGCCTCGGCGCGACAGTAACAGTACCGAGGCCAGCTTTGCAAGTGCACAAGAAAACCAGGATTACGCAGAAGCGGTCTCGAGCCCGCCCGTCACTGGCGTTGCTGGGACAGACATTCAAGGTGAACACGCCGAGGTCGCCAGCACCCGAAATGCCTTTTCGCCAGAAGTTGTAGACTTGCAGGACGGGCCATCCGGGCGCCTAGAAGCAATCAAGTTGACAGGCGATATGAACATTCCGCGTGGAGAGTACACGTTCATTGCGCCTGAAATAGGGGATGCCGGGCTTGTGCGGGTCGCTGACGAGGACATTTTCAAAGGTGCAAGGTTCGTGAAGAGTGCCGGGCATATTGCTCAAAGAGGATTCAGAGAAGGTAAGCGTAACATTTCTAGCATGT
>Ga0265780_10005977_pt1 | contig 15249 bp, 11 predicted proteins | sample P1T30metagenome_FD_192432 | JGI IMG/M metagenome (GOLD analysis project Ga0265780, IMG submission 192432) | Plant litter microbial communities from East Loma Ridge, Irvine, California - P1 T30 | ecosystem: Environmental > Terrestrial > Plant litter > Unclassified | place: USA: California... | reverse complement strand
GGGCCGCGACGGGCGCGTCCGCAACACGCTGCTCGTCGCCGGCCCCGCGGGCGAGCAGGTCGCGCGCTACGACAAGGTGCACCTCTTCGACGCGTTCGGCCACGCCGAGTCCGACTCGGTGGAGGGCGGCGACGAGGCCGTCACGGCGCCCGTCGGCGACGCCGTCGTCGGCCTCTCGGTCTGCTACGACGTGCGGTTCCCGGCGCTGTTCCTCGCGACCGCCGCCTCCGGCGCCCAGGTGAGCGTCGTCGCCGCCTCGTGGGGCGACGGGCCCGGCAAGGTCGAACAATGGCAGCTGCTGACCCGGGCCCGAGCCGCGGACAGCACGACCTTCGTCGTCGCGGTCGGGCAGGCCGACCCCGCGGCGGTCGCGGGGGCGGCCCGTGCGTCCGGCGACGCGGAGACGGAGCGGGAGGCGACCGCCGCGGCGGAGAGCGCCTCGCCGACCGGGGTCGGGCACAGCCTCGTGGCGTCGCCGTTCGGCGCCGTCGTCGCCGAGCTCGGCGCGGAGCCGGGGCTGCTGCTCGTCGACCTCGACCTGGACGAGGTCGCGACGGCCCGGCGGACCCTGCCCGTGCTGGCCAACCAGCGGTTCGCGGTCGCGCGCGGTCCTCAGGGCTGAGGGGGCGCCTCCTCGTGTCGGCGCGGACCTGAGACGACGGGCGCGACCCCCTCGTGCCGTGTCGGCGGGCGGGCCTACGGTGGGGACATGACACGCGCCCAGCAGCCCTCCTCCACCGTCGTCGCGATCACCGGAGGGCGGGTGGTGCCCGTCGTCGGCGAGCCCGTCGAGGGCGGCACCGTGCTGATCCGCGACGGCGTGATCGAGGCCGTCGGCGCCGCCGCCGACGTCGACGTCCCCGCCGGCGCGCGCGTCGTCGACGCCACGGGCCGCTGGGTGCTGCCCGGCTTCGTCGAGGCGCACGGGCACGTCGGGATCAGCGAGGAGGCCAACGGCCCCGTCGGCAACGACACCAACGAGATGACCGACCCGAACACCGCCGGGGTGCGGGCGATCGACGCGATCGACATCGACGACGAGGGGTTCCGCGACGCGCTGTCGGGCGGCGTCACGAGCGTCGTCGTCAAGCCGGGCAGCGGCAACGTCATCGGCGGGCGCACCGTCGCGATCAAGACCTGGGGCAGCCGCACGATCGACGAGCAGGTCATCAGGGAGGCCGTGAGCGTGAAGTCGGCGCTCGGCGAGAACCCCAAACGGGTCTACGGCGCGAAGGACGCCCTGCCGTCGACGCGGCTCGGCGTCGCGTACGTGCTGCGGCAGGCCTTCGAGGACGCCCGCTTCTACGCGGCGTCACGCGCGGCGGCGGCGGTGGCGGGCGAGCCGTTCCGCCGCGACCTTCGGCTCGAGACCCTCGCCGACGTGCTCGACGGCACCCTCGTCTGGGACCAGCACACGCACCGCCACGACGACATCGCCACCGCCATCCGCCTGTCGGAGGAGTTCGGCTACCGGCTCGTCGTCAACCACGGCACCGAGGGGCACAAGCTCGCCGACGTCCTCGCCGAGAAGGGCATCCCGGTGATCTTCGGGCCCATGCTCACCTCGCGCACCAAGGTCGAGCTGCGCGACCGGGCCATCGCCAACCTCGCCGCGCTCGCCCGCGCCGGCGTCACGGTCGCCATCACGACCGACCACCCGGTCGTGCCGATCAACTTCCTCGTGCACCAGGCCTCGTTCGCCGTGAAGGAGGGGCTCGACCCGGTCGTCGCGCTCGAGGCCCTGACGATCAACCCGGCCAGGATGCTCGGGCTCGACGACCGTGTCGGGGCGCTCCTGCCCGGGCTCGACGGCGACGTCTTGATCTGGTCCGGCGACCCCCTCGACGTGATGAGCCGCGCCGAGCACGTGCTGATCGCGGGCGCGAGCGTCTACGAGTGGGACGCCGCGGCGCACCGCGGGCGGACGGTCGAGCGGTCGGAGCGCTTCGTCGCGTCGGCCTCGTCGCGTGGCGGACGCACCCGGGGGCGGCGCGCCAGCCGACCGTGAACCGGGCCGAGCCGCGGCCCTGCGCTACGGGGCGTCGGGCGAGTCGACGGTGACGGTGCCCGCGACGATGTCGTCGCGCAGGGCGTCGACCTCGTCCGCGAGGTCGGCGGGGACGCTCGACTCGAGGTCGTGGAACGGCGCGAGCCCGACACCCTCGTTCTCGAGCGTGCCGACGTAGGGATCGTTGGTGAAGGTGTCGTCGGTCGTCGAGACGGCGATCTCGCGGACGGCCTGCTCGGTGTCCTTGAGCACCGACGTGAGCAGGATCGGGCGGTAGATCTCGGGCAGCGTGTCGTACCCGTCGTTGTCGACCCAGATCACGCTCACCCCGCCCGCGTCGAGCGCCGCGGAGGCTGCTCCCTCGCCGACCTGGCCCGCGACCGGCATGATGACGTCGGCGCCCTGGTCGATCAGCGCCTGGGTCAGCTGCTTGCCCTTGGCGACGTCCTCGAAGTCGCCGGTGAACGAGCCGTCGCGCGCCTCCTGGTCCCAGCCGAGCAGGCGGACCGTCGTGCCGTGGGCCGCGTTGTACGCGTCGACGCCCTGCGCGAAGCCGTCCATGAACAGGGTCACGGGCGGCTGGTTGCCGCCGCCGAAGGTGCCCACCGCGCCGGTCTCCGACACGCCCGCCGCGAGGTAGCCCGCGAGGTACGACGCCTGTGCCGTGTCGAACAGGATCGGCTTGACGTTGTCGCCCTCGACGGTCTCGTCGACGATGGCGAAGTCGACGTCGGGGTTCGCCGCCGCCTGCTCCTCGGTGGCGGCCGCGAGCTCGTAGCCGACCGTGAGCACGAATCCGCAGCCGGACTCGACGGCCTGCGTCACGTTGGGGGCGAGGTCGGTCTCCGACGTGCTCACGAGCACCTTCGAGTCGACGCCGTCGGCCTGGGCGGCCTGCAGGCCGGCCCAGCTCGACTGGTTGAACGAGCGGTCGTCGAGGCCGCCCGAGTTCGTCACCATGCGCGCGCAGTGCTCGGACTCGGTCGCGGCGCCGCCGTCGCCCTCGGGCGCGGACGCACACGCCGACAGCAGGACGAGGCCGGCCAGGCCGGCGAGGGCCCCGAGGAGGCGCGGGCGGGCGGGACGGGACGACGAGCGGGAGACGACGGCACGGACAGACACGACGGATGACCTCCTGGACGACGAGCGGACGCTGCTCTGCGCATGATCATGGCACCTCCCCGGTCGCCGCACGGGGCCGGGACCGCACCCGTGCCGAGGCGGTGTCGAATCGTGACCTGGGAGGGCGGACGACCGGCCGGCCGCCCTCCCCCCGAGGAGGCGCGACGTCAGTCCTCGGGGAGCCCCGCCGCCCGGGCCAGCAGCGCGAGCTGCACCCGTCCGTCGACGCCGAGCTTGTCGTAGGCGTGGCCGAGGTGCGTCTTCACGGTCGCGACGCTGACGTAGAGCTCGGCGCCGATCTGCGCGTTGGACCGCCCGCGGACGACGCCGCGGACGACGTCGGACTCCCGGGCGGTGAGCAGGGCGAGACGGGACCGGGCCTCGACGGCCGCAGCCGCCGCCTCCTCGGCGTCGCCGGTCGTGGCGGTCGTCCGGCCCGACGCCGTGGCAGCCCCGATGACGCGGTCGAGGACGCTCGGCGAGAGCGTCGACCGGCCCTGCGCCGCCGCCAGGACGGCCGCGACGAGCTCGGCCGGCGGGGTGTCCTTGAGCAGGAACCCGCGGGCGCCGAGGCGGAGCGCGCCGAGGACCATGTCGTCGGCGTCGAAGGTCGTGAGCACGAGGACGGCGAGGTCGGGACGGCGCGCGAGCTCGAGCTCGGCCGCCTCGAGGCCGTCGCGGCGCGGCATGCGGATGTCCATCAGCACGACGTCGGGCTCCGTCGCCGCGATGACGTGCTCGGCCTCGACCCCGTCGCCCGCCTCGCCGACGACCTCGATCGACGACTCGCCGCCGAGCAGCAGCCTCAGGCCGGAGCGGACGAGACGCTCGTCGTCGACGAGGACGACGCGGACGGGCGACACGGGCGGCACGGGCGGCACGGGCGGCACGGGCGGCACGGGCGTCAGCGCGTCCACGGGAGCCTCGCCTCCACGACGTGGCGGCCGTCCGACGCGTCCACGGTCAGGTGTCCGCCGACGAGGCGCGCCCGCTCGGCGAGGCCGTCCAGGCCGTGCCCGCCCGGGACGGCCAGCGGGCCGTCCGCGGGAGACGACGCCGACCGGGCGACCAGGGCGGCGGACTCCGGGGACCCCACGGGGTTCTCGACCCGGACGACGAGCTCGCGACCCGCGCTGCCGGCGAGCTGCACCGTCACCGGCTGTCCCGGTGCGTGCCGACGCGCGTTCGTGAGGCACTCCTGCACGATGCGGAAGGCGTGCCTGCTGATCGTCGTGGGGGGCGCCTCCTCGTCCGGTGCGTCCTGGCCGCCTCGGCGGTCGACGCCGACCCGCCCGACGGGGCGTCCGAGGGCGCCGTCCGGCAGCGACGACTCGAGGTGGACCACGGTCCCGACGGCCCTGGCCTCGTCGAGCAGGGCACCGAGCCCCGCGAGGGTCGGCTGCGGAGGAGCCACCGCCACGGCGCCGTCGGCGTCGGGGTCGCGCAGCACGCCGAGCACGTCGCGGAGCTCGGTGAGCGCGGTGCGTGCGTTGTCCCGGATGACCCCCGCGGTGGCGCGCGTCTCGGCGGCGTCGAGGCCCTCGCGGTACTCCAGGGCCCCGGCGTGCAGGGCGACGAGCGAGAGCCGGTGCGCGAGCACGTCGTGCATCTCGCGGGCGATGCGGGTGCGCTCGTGGTCTCGGGCCTGGGCGAGGCGGAGCTGCTCCTCCTCCTCGGCGAGGCGGGCGCGCTCCCGGAGGCTGCGCACGAGCTCCCGGCGACCGCCGATGTAGAGGCCGATCACGACGAGCAGCGCGGCGACCACGACCGTCGCGAGGACGATCTGCCACAAGGGCGTCGTGTCGGCGGAGCGGAACACGAAGGTCTCGGCGAGCACCCCCGACGCGACGAAGACCGAGGCGGCGGCGACGATCTCGACGACCCGGCGACGTGTGGCGAGCGAGATCAGCATGACGGCGGCGGCGCCCACGCCGAGGGGCGAGACGCCGGTGATCGCCACCACGAAGAGCGTGAGCACGAGCGGCGCCCGGTGCCGCAGGGGCAGCAGGACGAGCGCCGTGAGCCCCACGGCCACGTCGAGCAGCACGAACAGGCCGAAGCGCATCTCGCCCATGTCCTGCTCGACGGCCGGGTCGCCGAACCAGACCACGACCGAGATGAGCAGCCCCGAGCCGAGCGCCGCCAGCAGCCGCCAGGTCTCGCCCCAGGCGCGGGCCCAGCCTCGGGGCCGCTCGGTCTCCGTCTCGGTGCTCATGCTGCGAGCGTACGGAGGGGGCGCCTCCTCGTGGATCGACCGAAGGTGGGAGGTCGGGCGGTGCGCAACTCAGGAACTCGGGCGTCGGGGTTCCTGCATCGTGCACGAGCCAGGACGCAGGATCCTGCATCGTGACGATGCAGGATCCGACGTCCTGAATGAAGGAGACGACGACGGGCGGGGGTCACCCGGTGTTCTGGAGGCCGGCGGCGATGCCGTTGACGGTGAGCAGCAGGAGGCGGTGGTCGGCGTCGGCCGGGTCCTTCTCGACCGAGCGACGGATCCCGCGCAGCGCCCGCAGCTGCAGGAGCGACAGCGCGTCGACGTAGGGACTGCGGAGGCGCACCGAGCGGCTGAGCACCGGTCGCCCCTCGAGCACGTCGCCCGAGCCGCTCGTCGCGAGCACCCATTCGCGGGTCAGCGCCATCTCGTCGAGCACGCGCCGGGCCAGGTCGTCCCGCTCGGCGAGGCCGAGGTAGCGACGGGCGATGTGGTCGTCGGTCTTCGCCAGCGACAGCTCGACGTTCTTGATCATCGTGCGGAACAGCGGCCAGGCCTCGTACGCCTCGCGCAGCACGGCGACGTCGCCGACCGCGGCGAGCGCCGAGCCGAGCCCGTACCAGCCCGCGAGGTTGATGCGCGCCTGGGTCCAGGCGAAGACCCACGGGATCGCCCTGAGGTCCTCGAGCGACTCGACCGAGAGGCCGCGTCGGGCGGGACGCGAGCCGAGAGCGAGCAGGCCCACCTCCTCCATCGGGGTGACGGTGGCGAACCACTGCGCGAAGCCGTCGGCCTTGACCAGGCCGAAGAAGGCGTCGCGCGAGGCGGCGTCCATCGTCGCGGCGAGCGGCGCGAAGCGCTCGGCCGAGGCGGCGTTCGCGGCGGCCGTGGACGGCGTCGACGCGTGGAGGGTCGCGGCGGCCATCTGCTCGATGTGGCGGGCGGCGATCACCTTGTTGCCGTAGTTCGCGAGGATCACCTCGCCCTGCTCGGTGATCTTGAAGCGGCCCTCGACCGACCCGGGCGGCTGGGCACGCACGGCCTCGTGGGCCGGCCCGCCGCCGCGGCCCATCGAGCCGCCGCGACCGTGGAACAGGGTCAGCTCGATGTCGTTGCGACGCGCCCACTCGGCGATGCGCGCCTGCGCGTCGTAGAGGGCGAAGGTGGCGCTGACCGGGCCGACGTCCTTCGACGAGTCGGAGTAGCCGAGCATCACCTCGAGCCTGCGGCCCGTCGCGGCGAGCCGGCGCTGCACGGCCTCGGTCTGCAGGGCCTCGTCGAGGATGCGCGTGGACGCCTCGAGGTCGGCGAACGTCTCGAACAGCGGGATGACGTCGAGCACCGGCGCGGCCTCGGGCGAGCCGAGGGCGAGCTCGGCCAGCTCGACGACGTTCGCGAGGTCGGCCGACGACTGGGTGAACGACACGATGTAGCGGGAGGCGGCGCGACGCCCGAAGCGCTGCTGCAGGTCGGCCACGGCGCGGAACACGTCGAGCACCTCGACGGTCTGCGCGCTGAGCTCGCCGCCGGCGCGCGCCTCCTCGAGGGCCGTGCGGTGCACCTGGGAGTGCTGGCGCACCTCGAGCTCGGCGAGGTGGAACCCGAAGGTCTCGACCTGCCAGACGAGGTTCTGCAGCTCGCCGTTGGCGGCCCGGTGGGCACCCGCCGCGCGGAGCGACGCCTGGACGGTGCGGAGGTCGGCGAGCAGGGCGTCGGGGCCGTCGTAGGCCAGGCCCTCGACGCCACGGCGGGTGGCGTCGATCCGCTCGGCCACGAAGAGCAGCACGCGGCGGTGGGTCTCGTTCGGCGAGCGGATGCCGATGCGCGACGCGGTGTCGGGGTCGAGGGCGCGCTGCTGCTCGGCGAGCTCGCGCACGCCCGCGTCGGCGGGGGTGTCGGCCTCGTCGAGGGTCAGCGTGCCGCCGATGCGGCCGGCCGCCCGGTGCAGGCCGAGCAGCACGTGCTCGGACGCGATCTCGGCGGCGGCGCGGGTGACCTCGGCGGTCACGTGCGGGTTGCCGTCGCGGTCGCCGCCGATCCAGCTGCTGAAGCGCATGAACGCGGGTGCCGCGACGGGCTGCCGCCCGGCGGAGTCGCCGTTGAGGCGGTCGTCGAGCACGCGGTACACGTGCGGCACGACCTCGAACAGGGTCTGGTCGAAGACGTTCATCGCCGTGCGGACCTCGTCGAGCGGGGTCGGGCGCGTCGTGCGCAGCGGCGACGTGCGCCACAGCACGTCGATCTCCTCGAGGAGGCGGCGCTCGGTCTCGAGCAGGTCGGCGGTGCTCTGCGCGGCGTCCCGCTCGTCGAGCAGGTCGCTGATGCGGCGGATCGTGCTGGCGACGGCGCGGCGACGGGCCTCGGTCGGGTGCGCGGTGAAGACGGGCTGGAACCGCAGCTCCTGCAGTCGCCGCGACGCCTCCTCGGGCCCCAGCTCGTCGACGAGCCGTTCGACCGCGGCGGGCAGCGAGTCGGCCCGTTCGCGGCGGCGGCGCAGCACGCGGACGCGGTGGTGCTCCTCGGCGAGGTTCGAGAGATGGAAGTACACGGTGAACGCCCGGGCGACCTGCTCGGCGCGCTGCTGGTCGAGGCCGGCGACGATCTCGCCGGCCCGGTCGACGGGCTCGGCCGAGTCGGTCTTGCCCGCGTGGCCCGCCGCGGCGTCCTCGTAGGCCGAGATGACGGCCGCGCGCAGCCGCTCGACGTCGGCCAGCAGGTCGGGGCCGCCGGCCTCGGTGAGCACGCGCCCGAGCAGGCTGCCCAGGAAACTGACGTCGGCGCGGAGGTCGGTGTCGACCGCCCCTCGGACGTCGTCTCGGCTGGCTCCGTCGGGTCGCTTCGCGGTGTCGGTGTCGGTCACGGGACCATCATGGACGACTCCGGGGCCGGATGACGCCGTGTTCCCGTGCCGGGCCGGTCGGGCGGCGTCCTCGGCGAGCGCGACACCCGTGCGGGTCGGCTGGGAAGATCGTCGCGTGACCCCCGACTCCGACCGTGCCCCCGTCCGTGATCCCGCTCGCGGCCCCGTGCCCCGCCCCCGCCGCCGACCCGACGTGACCGAGCTCGACCTCGTCGGCGGCCCGGAGGCCGTCACGGTGACCCTGGCCGACGCCGACCCGCGCTGGGCCGAGGTGTACCGCGAGCACGAGCGGCGCATCCGCGAGGCGCTCGCGACCACCGGCACGGTGGCCGACGTCGAGCACATCGGCTCGACGTCGGTGCCCGGGCTGGCTGCGAAGCCGATCGTCGACGTCGTCGTCGCGGTCGACGACGTCACGGCCGAGGAGGACTGGCTCGACCCTCTGCTCGCCGCCGGCTACGTGCTCCGCGTGCGCGAGCCCGGGCACCGGCTCGTGCGCACCCCCGAGCGCGACGTGCACGTGCACGTCTACGACCGGGGCGCCCCCCAGGTCGCCGAGTACCTCCTCCTGCGCGACCACCTGCGCCGCGACGACGCCGACCGCGCCCTCTACGAGGAGACGAAGCGCGACCTGCTCTCGCGCCGCTGGGACGACATGAACGACTACGCGGACGCGAAGACCGAGGTCATCGCGGCGATCAAGAGCAGGGCGCGGGAGGCGCGCGACCGCTGACGAGGACCCCCCCGCAGCAGATCCGCCGCCTCGGCGAGGCGCGAGCGTCGAGTCGCCCCGGATGGCTGCCGGGGCGACCGCCGAGCAGCCGTCCGGGGCACGTCGTCCTCGGGGTGACCTCGGGCTGACCTCGGGCTGACGGCCACCTCGGGCTGAGCGGACCTGGCTCTGAGCATCCTCAGAGCCAGGTCCGAGCCGTTTCTGAGCTACGGGGCCGCGAGCAGTCTTAGCATCGATGCACCGAGTTGAGCCACCACGACTCAACTCCAGGAACTCCACATCGACACCGTCACGGAAGGGGACTCTTCATCATGGCCATGACCTTCGATCCTTTCACCGAGCTCGACCGCCTCGCCGGCAGCCTGCTCGCCACGCGGCAGGGCCCGCGTCAGATGCCCGTCGACCTGTACCGCGACGGCGACCGGTACGTGCTCTCCGCCGACATGCCCGGCGTCGACCCGGGCAGCGTCGACGTCGACGTCGACGGCCAGGTGCTCACCGTCAAGGCGCAGCGCACCGCCGACGCCCGCACCGGCGCCCAGTGGCTCACCAAGGAGCGCCCGCACGGCTCGTACCTCCGCCAGTTCAGCCTCGGCGAGGGCGTCGATGCCTCCGGCATCTCGGCCCACTACGACGCGGGCGTCCTGTCGATCGTCATCCCGGTGACGCAGAAGGCGGCTCCTCGCCGCATCGAGGTGACGACGAGTCCCGCCGCCGCGGTCGAGACGACGCCGCCGGCCGGGGACGACGGCGCCCGCAGCGAGGCCGACCAGGCCTCGCTCAGCTCGTAGGAGGCGCGGGTGAGCACGTTCGCCCTGCTGGCACTGGCCGAGACGCCGGGCGAGCACCGGGCGTACTGGGACCCCGCGGCCGACGACGACGACTGACCCGACGACGAGAGCGCCCCGCCCGTCCCTCGAGAGGACGGGCGGGGCGCTCTCGCACGGGCGACCGCGGCGTGCGACCCCGTCCGCGGCTCAGCGGCGCGTGACCCGGTCGTCCTCGCCGACGATGGTGCGCACGGTGTCGGTCGAGATGCGGTCGTCGCGCGCCGGTCCGGTGGTCTCGGCCGCCGCCTCCTCGGCCCCTGCCCCCGAGGCGGCCGCGTGGGCCGCGTCGCCGTGGCCGTCGGCGCTCATCGTCGACTCGTCGAAGGGCGAGTCGCCGCCGAGCACGCGCTCGACCTGCCCCTTGTCCACCTCGCCGGTCCAGGTGCCGACGAGCAGGGTCGCGACGGCGTTGCCGGTGAAGTTGGTGAGGGCGCGGGCCTCCGACATGAAGCGGTCGATGCCGACGATGACGCCGACGCCGTCGACGAGGTCGGGACGGTGCGCCTGCAGGCCGCCGGCCAGGGTCGCGATGCCGGCGCCGGTGACGCCCGCAGCGCCCTTCGAGGCGATCATCATGAAGAGCAGGAGCGACAGCTGCTCGCCCACGCTCAGCGGCGTGCCCATCGCGTTGGCGATGAAGAGCGACGCCATCGTCAGGTAGATCGCGGTGCCGTCGAGGTTGAACGAGTAGCCGGTGGGCACCGTGATGCCGACCACCGGCTTCGAGACGCCGAGGTGCTCCATCTTCGCGATGAGGCGGGGCAGGGCGACCTCGCTCGACGACGTCGAGACGATGAGCAGGTACTCCCGGCCCAGGTAGCGCATGACGCGGAAGATGTTGATGCCCGTGACCAGCTTGAGCACGGTGCCGAGCACGCCCGCCACGAACACGATGCAGGTGACGTAGAAGGCGATCATCAGCGTCGCGAGGGCGACGATCGCCGCGACGCCGGTCTCGCCGACGACGGCCGCGATGGCCCCGAAGGCGCCGATCGGCGCGACCCACATGATCATCGCGAGGATGCGGAACACGAGCACCTGCAGGTTGCGGACGCCTTCGAGGATCGTCGCGCCGCGAGCGCCCATGCGCTGCAGGGCGAAGCCGACGAGCAAGGCCACGAACAGCGTCTGCAAGATCGACCCGCTGGTCAGCGACGACACGAGCGTCTCGGGGATGATGCCGAGCAGGAACCCGGCGGTGCCGCCCGCCTCCTCGCTCGCCGGCGCCTCGTAGCCGGTGCTGCCCACCATGAGGCCCTCGCCCGGGTGGATCAGGTTGCCGACGACCAGGCCGATCGCCAGGGCGAAGGTCGACATGGCGATGAAGTAGCCGAGCGCGAGCCCGCCGACCTTGCCGACCGTGGCCGCCTTCGCGATCGAGCCGACGCCGAGCACGATCGTGCAGAAGATCACCGGCGCGATCATCATCGAGATGAGCGACACGAACGCGGTGCCGATCGGCTTGAGCTGCACGGCGACGTCGGGGGCCGTGAGCCCGACGAGGATGCCGGCCCCGACCGCGACGATGACCGCGATGTAGAGCCAGTGCGACTTCTCGATGCGCCGGAGGCGCGAGAGGGGAGAACGGGGAGGCTCGCCCGCGAGGGCGGTGCCGTCGGGTCGTCCGGAGCGCGGAGTGCGGGGGGAGGGCGTCTTTGCCATCGGTTGTCCTCGTGCTGGTGACCGGGACTCTCGTCGTCCGCGGTCGGCGGAGTGGATCGGGCCAGCCTGGCCGGGCGACGACCTCGGCACGAGGTTCCGTTCATAGTGTTCGCGTCGGCGGTGCTCGCTAGGGTGGCGCCATGACCGACGACGCCGTCCCCGTGAAGACCGTCCAGCTGCGCCGCTACGAGCTCGCCCCCGGGGTGCTCGACGACTTCGTCGCCTGGTTCACCTCCCGGCTGGTGCCGGCCCGCACCTCCTCGGGGTTCACCATCGAGTTCGCGTACGCCGACCGCGAGGTCGAGCAGTTCACCTGGGCCGTCAGCGCCCCCGGCGACGCCGAGGCGTTCCTCGCGCTCGAGGCCGACTACCTCGCCTCCGACGCCCGGGCCGCGGCGTTCGCGGGCGAGCCGACGCGGGTCGCCGTGTCGCACGTGCGACTGGTCGAGCCCGTCCTCTGAGGGCGTCGGGGTCGAGAGGCCCCGCAGCCGCCACGCCCCCGCCCCCGCCCGCACCGTCGCGAGAGGAGTCCCCGATGCGCCGAGCCAGCATCGCCACCCGCCTCCTCGCGCTGCAGGTCGTCGGCGTCGTCGTGCTCGCCCTGGTCGCCGGCACGTGGCAGTGGACGAGCGCCCGCGCCGAGACCGAGCGGGCCGCCGCCGCACGCTGCACGGCCCTGGCGACGTCGATCGCCGACAACCCGTTCGTGCTCGAGGCCCTCGCGACCGACGACCCGTCCGCGTCGCTCGAGCCGTACGCGCTCGACCTCATGCGCGACACCGACACCGACTTCGTCACCGTCATGACGCCCGACCGCACCCGGTTGACGCACCCCGACCCCGACGAGATCGGTCGGCCGTTCCTCGGCACGATCGAGCCGGCGCTGGCCGGGCGGTCGTTCACCGAGACCTACGCGGGCACGCTCGGGCCGTCGGTGCGCGCGGTCGTGCCGGTCCGCGGCGACGACGGCTCGATCGTGGCCCTCGTCTCGGCCGGGGTGACCGTCGACAGCGTGTCCGCGGCGCTCGGCCAGCGCCTCCCCCTGCTGGTCGGCGGGGCGCTCGCGACCGTCGCCCTCGGAGCCCTCGCGGCGTGGCTGCTGAGCCGCCACCTCCGCCGGGTCACGCGCGGCCTCGGGCCGGAGGAGCTCGGCCGCGTCAGCGACCACCACGAGGCCGTCCTGCACTCGGTCGGCGAGGGCCTCGTGCTCGTCGACGACCAGGCGCGCCTCACCCTCGCGAACGACCACGCGGCCGCGCTGCTCGGGCTGCCGCCGCTCGCCGACGACGTCGCGCGCCATCCGGTGCCCGTCGCCGACCTCGACCTGCCGCCGTCGCTCGCCGAGCTGCTGCAGGGCGGCGGCGAGGCTCAGGACGAGGTGCACGTCGCGGGCGACCGGGTGCTCGTCGTCAACCAGCGGGTCGCGACGGCGCCGGGGGCGGGCCGGGGCCGCGCCGGCGCCCGACCGGGAACGGGCCGAGGAGGCGCGGGTCGCCGACTCGGGACGGTCACCACGCTGCGCGACCACACCGAGCTGCGCCAGCTGACCGACGAGCTGCGGACGATGAGCACCCTGTCCGAGGCCCTGCGGGCGCAGACCCACGAGTTCGCGAACCGGCTGCACACGATCGTCGCGCTGATCGAGCTGGGCCGCGCCGACGAGGCGCTCCGCTTCGCGTCGGACGAGCTCGACCTCGGCCAGGTGCTCGCCGACCAGGTCGTGGCGGCGGTGGACGAGCCGGTGCTCGCGGCGCTGCTGCTCGGCAAGAGCGCCCAGGCGCGGGAGCGGGCCGTCGAGCTCGAGCTGCACGTCGACCCCGACCTCGGCACGCCGAGGATGCCCGTGCGCGACCTCGTCACGGTGCTCGGCAACCTCGTGGACAACGCCCTCGACGCGGCGGCACCGCGGCTGGGCACCGACGCCGATGCCGACGGCGGTGCCGGTGCCGGTGCCGACGCCGACGCCGGTGCCGCCGCGAACCGCGATCCGCACCGTGAACCGGGAGAAAGCGCGGTCCACGGTGCGGAACGCGGTTCACCGGCCCTGCCGACCGTGCGGGTCGTGCTCGGCCGGCCCTCCCCCGGCGTCCTCCGCGTCGCCGTCTCCGACACGGGCCCCGGGCTGCCCGACGGCCAGGACGTCTTCGCCCAGGGGGTCAGCACCAAGCCGAGCGGCCCCGAGGGGCGCGGCATCGGCCTCGCGCTCGTCGCCCAGGTCGCGCGGCGGGCGGGCGGCACCGTCGACGCGCGCTCCACGCAGGGCGGCACCACGATCACCGTCGACCTGCCCGACGACGAGGAGGCGGTGGTGCGGTCGTGACCGGCGCCTCCTCGACCCTGCCGCCCGCCCCGCCGCCGGTGCGGGTGCTCGTCGTCGACGACGAGCCCCTCACGGCCGAGGCGCACGGCGCCTACGTCTCGCGGCTCGACGGGTTCGCACTGGCGGGGGTCGTGCACGACGGACGCTCCGCGCTCGACCGGCTGCGCCAGCCCGGCGTCGACCTCGTGCTGCTCGACCTGACGCTGCCGGACATCCACGGGATCCAGGTCTGCCGGGCACTGCGGGCGGCCGGCTCGACGGTCGACGTCGTCGCGGTCACCGCGGTGCGCGACGTCTCGGCGGTGCGGAGCGCGGTGTCGCTCGGCATCGTGCAGTACCTGATCAAGCCGTTCACGTTCGCGACCTTCGCGGAGCGCCTGGCCGGCTACCTCGCGTTCCGCCGCGGGCTCGACCAGGGCGAGGGGCAGGTCACCCAGACGGAGGTCGACGCCAGCCTCGCGACGCTGCGCACCACCGCCGCGCCCTCGCTGGCGAAGGGCATCGCGCCCGAGACGCTCGCCGCCGTGATCGAGGCGGTGAGGAGCCGCGGAGGCGCGTGGTCCGCCGGCGAGGTCGCCTCGGCCGTCGCGGTCTCCCGCGTCACGGCCCGCCGCTACCTCGAGCACCTCGCGGACGCGGGCCAGGTCGACCGCGTGCCCCGGTACGGCGCGCCGGGCCGCCCCGAGCACGAGTACCGCTGGCGCTGAGCCGCCGGGGCGCCGTCGCCCTCGAGCGCCCTGTCGTGGACCATGCACCCCGTCGTTCCCGGGTGCATCGTCCACGACGGGGTGCATCGCGGTGTCCGTGCGGCTGGGCTCAGCCGACGGTGAGGCGGAGGACGCGTGCGGTGGGCCCGGTGACGTCGACGGTCACCGTGAGCTCCGCCTCCTGCGGGTCCCAGCTCCACGACCAGCCTGCGGGGTCGGCCGGGAAGAACGGCTCGACCCGCACCTCCTGCCCGCGCAGCCGCGGGAGCGGCAGCACGACCCGGTCGTCGTCTCCCGAGCAGCGCCAGACGCTGAGGTGCGTCACGTCGTCGGCCGTCAGCGCCAGCGCCGTCCACGCGTCCTCCCACGCCGGCAGCCCGAGGGGCCACGACGGCACCGCCCGCTCGATCGTGCCGAGCACCTCGCGGTGCGCCGACACGGCGTCCCGCACGACCGTGCGCTGGGCCGCGTCCATCCGGTTCAGGTGACCCGACAGGTACATCCGCCCGAGCACCGCGTTCACGAGCGAGAACGTGAACAGCTCGGGCCCCATGCCGGCGTGCGGGTAGGCCCAGTGCCCCGCCTGCTCGGGCAGCAGCGCCGCGGGTGCGGCGGCCGCGATGGTCGCGTACATCACCGGGTCCTGCTGGTCGGAGGTCGACTGCACGTGCAGCCGCGACATCATCGCCCAGTCCATCCGCATCGCGCCCGAGGCGCAGTTCTCGATCAGGAGGCGCGGGTGGCGCTCCTGGACGTCGTCCAGCCAGGCGAGCAGCGCCCGCGAGTGCTCGA
>Ga0265780_10005976_pt1 | contig 15250 bp, 19 predicted proteins | sample P1T30metagenome_FD_192432 | JGI IMG/M metagenome (GOLD analysis project Ga0265780, IMG submission 192432) | Plant litter microbial communities from East Loma Ridge, Irvine, California - P1 T30 | ecosystem: Environmental > Terrestrial > Plant litter > Unclassified | place: USA: California... | reverse complement strand
AAGCGGGCGATTTGCTCACGACAGCGGTTGTCGATGTTCGAACCCTTGCATCTTCGCCATCGGGGCTCTCGTCTTGGATTGAGTCGATATCATCGTCGATGCGAAGGTCTTGAGCATCTTTTGCCGAGTAGAGGTTGCCTCCAGGTGGAGAATTGGTGGGCCGAGGTAGCAGCGGGGTGGTGGCATCTGGTAAAACCATCGTTCCGGAATGGAAATAACGGTTTTTGCGACCCAACTTTTATTTTGCCGATATATAGATCTGTGAAGTCGTGGTGATTACTGGGTGACAGGAGGTGCAAAGTCAGACGGAGGAGTACGTTTGCAGATTTGAGTCATCACGGCAAGGAAAAGATCCACCACATGCGTGACCGGTAGCACGATACAACAGATACCCAGTACATGCTGATTTGCCAAACATCAGATGGCAAATGTGAAACTCGCGATCAGATCAAAATTTTACATCGTCTACAAATTAAATCTGCCTCGCACGAAAGATGCAGCATTCTGTTGGCATGGCTTGATCGAGATCCAAGATGACAAGTACAAATTCGAGCGTTATGTCTGAAAGCTCCGAGAAATACAAGAGCGATTCAGTTGGGTTGTCCAAGTTCAATTTTATGAGTTCAGTGTATCATTGATATGTTTTATGTAGGAAGCCACCGCCAATCCTCACAACTCATATGTAAGCAACTGCAAATGATCGTAAAGCTACTCGAAGCGAGCAAGTTACCTAGCTGTGGAATCGCTCCTTCAGTTGCACAACCGGCCCTTTTCGACTGGACACGAAAGAATCGTAGGTCTGGTACTGATACTCGTTTCGACGACCCCATTCTCCGTCAGAGCTTCCCCCTCCGAGTTTGTCGTCTCGGTCCTGCCTGATCTCGTACTTCCAGATCGCCTTCGCCATCACCAGCCTCATCTCTAGCCAGGCCACGTTCTTGCCAGGACAGCCTCTCGGACCCATTGAGAAGGCGTAAGCTGCGCTATCAGCCAACTCGACGCTTTCTTTGGTCGATCCGGCTTCGCCAACGATCCAACGCTTGGGTAGAAACCTCGTGGGCTCAGGGTAGTAATCTGCATTGTAGTGCAAGGACCACGATGTGCTAGCAACCATGGAACCTTCAGGCAAGTAATGCCCATCAATACTTGTACCTCCGGCAAGAACCTGGCGATGTAGATCCGCGGCAATGGGTGTCGACATGCGCAAGCCTTCGTTCAGCACAGCAGTGAGGTATGTGCAAGATTGAAGCGGGGCTCCGGATTTGATGTCGTCGTAGCTCAGGAATGCGCGTTCGATCTCCTTTGCGAGCCGTTCCTGTACATGCGGATTGCGACAGAGATAGAAGAAGAGTGCGGACAAGACAGTGGCGGTGGTGTCTGATCCCGCGACGGTCAAGACCTCGCATTCGGCATTCAGTTCTGGCAGAGTGTATCCTTCTCCCGTATCTGGATCTTTGGCCTCAAACAGCCAATGGAAGAAATCCTTGCGAATTTCGGAATCCGCCATGCCTTTCGATGCATACTGCTTCTGAGCGCGTTCCTCCTGACAGTTTGCTACAAAAGCATCCCAAGCTATGATCTTGGCCGGGGTCACGAATGTCAGAACTCTGTCGAGGCCTCTTGGCTTGAGCCAGATCCACAGGGAACCTAAGGGCGACCAGAGGATCTAGAAGAGTTAGCTAGGTTGACGTTTTCAGGATTGCGCAAAATACCTACAGGATTCCCTGTCTCGATGTATGCGACCATCAGGTCAATGACGTGCCGAAGGTTGTTGCCGGGTTCTTTCATATCAAAGCATTTTCCGAAGCAAAGGTCGCCCAAAATATCGAAAACGAGATAGCTAACTTGGTCCGCCATATCAATTGAATTCGTCCAGGTCTGACCTACAGTCTTGTGCTGACCCAGTAGAGTAAGCCATCGGTCAATATTGTTGTGAATGAACGGCTCCGCGCTGCGAATAGCCGCTTCGGAGAAGGCGTAGTTCAGCACGCGACGTTTCCGGGCATGAGTTTTGACGTCCGTGGTATTCCACGTGTTTTGGGCGTTTACTGTACGGTGCCAGAACTTGTACGAGTCGCCTTTTCGAACATTGCCACGCGGACCATAGATGTGCCGATATGCGTTTGGAGTATTGATGCAAACACTGTCAGGTCGATAGCGAAAGGCGACGCCTTCGCTTGTCAGTATTCGATGGTTTCAGAGCCTTGATTCTCCTCGCTCACCATACTCCTCTTGTAATTTCAGCAGCCACAGATGCCTGCTCTGTTTTCTGGTCTGCCACCAAGAGGGGATCGTCGAAATCTTCGCCCAGAAAGGTCCTGGGAATTTGGCTAATGGGTGGAAATACAGCCTATAGATAACAGTACTGGTGACATATGTGACGAATATGGAGAAGGTTATCGCAAGAAGATCAAGTTCCCAGAGTGATGTAGCCATCGTTGTAGTAGAAACGTGAGTTGTCGAGGTGCGCGGGGAAGAATCCTTTAAACAATTGTGTCAGCGACAGACCGATGATCCGTTTGTCTATCCCACTAAAAGCATGTGAAGTCGGTAGGCATTACCAATCAGGTTAGTGCATGTGTAAAAGACATGCGCATAATCGATCCATGGTAGCATGATTGGTCTGTTGGTCACACAGGGTTCAATCAACCGTCAGCGAGTGGTGCTGCGACTTGATCGACCAATGGGTCAAACGAAGGATTCGTTCTCTTTCTATCACTTACCTCTGTTTGAAGCATGCATCATCGCCTAGCGCTCGGCGTCCAGGGAATGGGCTTGCCTAGATAATTACCTTGGCACTTCGCGTTTGCTAGAACAAGAAGCTGCGTTCACTCGCTATGGCTTTTGCAATCACCGCTGCAACTTCTCCGTAAGCAGTCGTTTCAATAGAGTAGGAGCCTCTCGTAGAACAACAATGATGACTTCCAAAGTCAACATCGAAAATGTTGCAACTATCTGTTCATCCCATCACCCGATCATCAGCATAACCCATAAGCATACCTTCGCTCGTGTATGTCAACCGCAGTCATGAATTCTTGTGTCACTTACGTACTCCTCCTACTATCTTCTCTTCCTAGTGCACTCAGTGCACCACACCTCGGATCGGTCAACTTCACAGACAAACGCATCGCATGCCAGCAGTCAGGCTTCTTTTATAAATTCATCTTCTTCAGCGCCGCCAATGACACGACCTTCCGTTATGGCATCAAGACCGGCTACACCGAGTACTATCCCAAGGCTCTAGAGAGTGCCCTCAAGTTGGACGACTTCCATCTTCTCTGGCTCAACGATGCCAATGCGTGTGGCTGGCAGCGAGCGCGGGCTGTGCACCAGTCCGGAACGATCCCGCTACTCGGAAAAAATCGCGGTGAGGTCTTCTGGAAGTATGCAGATGTCACTTGGGTGTCACCCAAGAACAACAAGCAGGCCGGGCATTGGAAATTCGATTCAGCGGACCACAAACCGCCTCATGTGGGCGCCCTGCCACCGAACGCAACACTTGAAAGAATCGCCAATATCCTCCGACATAACGAGCCAGCAGCGGACGTCTACCAGCTCACCACGATCTGTCTCGGCTACCTTTCCGGATTCCTCGGCGTACTCGTCATCCTGAGCATTGCTCTTCGATACATCGAGAACATGGACTACGGAGACTCCGACGACATTGAACTTCCAGTGATCAAGACCAACAGCCTCGACAAGCCAGCACCGGCATCGGCCTCCACAGACACGATTGCGACATCCCGTGACTCGCGCGATGGTGGTCGTGAAGCCGACACAAGTGGGCAGTCTACACCACCCCCACGGTACTCGCAGAGCGGCGCGTCTGAACACGTTCGCGGTGGAAGTGCTATATCTCGACTGAGGGAGGCCTACGGCATCGATGCTCGCCACCAAGAGCGCACCAGCGGCTAGTAGTGCATCGCTATGGCGAAACCCCCTGTGCCCTCGGAGTGCAATGTTCTGGTCTTTTTGACGTTGCCATTCTTTTCTGGCTCTGATATTGTTATGACTTGGTGCTTGTCGAGAGCTGCGATAGGTCCTCTTGATCTTGAAAGCTGTCCGTGTTGGAAGAAGCTTGTGTTAATGGGCCCGAACGCGTTTCCTGTTAATGTGTCGCAGCATGTTCGATCTGCTTGCTCTGCGCTGTACTGCATCGTTTCTAGTTTTCCTTTCCTCTTCCTCTTTTTAGTTCGTTCATAATGCGATTCTTTTCTTATCACGCGCCGGAGAAGTCGTGATGATCTTCACCTCGCGACACGCATAAACGCATCCGATGAAGAAGCTAGTCCCATTTGGGCCTAGCACATGCTGATATGACCATTTTCTCAAGCCACCAGCTCTTCCATCACCATGCCATTGAAAGCTGGTTAGGACAGAAGAACATGAAAGCTTTACTACCTATGCACGATGCTGATGTCCCTCGACCACGCTCCAGGGCGCGATCAGGCTTGCGTTGGCTCGCATGCTTATCTGCCAGTGCGGTCCTTTTGCTATGGGTACGTTCCAAACAAGGTCTGCCCAATCTGAAGTCGCTAAACGCAAGAAATCGCAGAACTTTTCAAACATAGAAACAAACGGCTTGGCTGTCTTCAAATCCAAGCAAGAAAAATTCCACCAATGCTCAATTGACGCTTATCTTGCCACTGGCCTTCCATTCCTCGACACAGCCGAGAGACCGCCTTTGGAAGAATACGTCCTCCGGCGCAACAACCTTGCCAAAGCTTTAGTCGCAGAAGGTGTGGATGCTTTTGTCGTTGAGCCGGGATATACGTTCAGCTACTACGCCAACATCACGCAGCCGCAATGGGAGTCATGGGAGCCCGAGGAGCGTCCGTTCCTCATGGTCGTCCGACCCGAGAAGTCATCAAATGGGGAGATCGTCGCAAACACATCTTTCCTGGTCCCGCATTTCGAGGAAGAGCGTGCGAGACTGCTGAACATGCCATTTGAAGAAGAGATTCAGACCATCACTTATGAAGAGCAGGATGACTACTATGCCACGCTGTACACTGCTGAGATCTGGGACGACATCTTGTCGCCGAAGGTCATGGTCGATGAGGAGATTCGTGACTTTATTCAGCGCGGGCTTGGTTCGACTGGGTTTACTGTTTCGGGACTTACGGGAGAAGCCGAAGCAGTAAGACAGGTCAAGACGGAGCGTGAGGTCGAGATTCTGCGAGCGGTTAATACGGGCACGGTAGAAGCTATGCGAGCTATGCGACTGTGCTTGTACCCCGGCGTGACAGAGAACCAAGTCCGAGATGTCCTGGACGATACTTTGCGAGCGGCAGGTTTCGAGCCGTTCTTTGACATCGTCGAGTTTGGGATGTCAGCAGCATTACCCCACGGCGGTTACGATGGATCCAGGAAGCTCGAAGCTGGTATGCTAATACTCATCGATGTCGGAGCACATTTGTATGGGTACAGCAGCGATGTCACAAGGACGTTCTACCCGCTGTTCCATAGCCGCGAGAACGAAGAGCACATCGAGGTCTGGCAGCTTGTACAGGATGCACAAGCAGCGGCCATAAAAGGCATGAAACCCAACAATACGGCTGCATCGGTGGATATCGCTGCTCGGAACGTCATCGAGGGAGGCGGTTACGGGGAGTACTTCACCCATCGTCTGGGCCACGGGATCGGCATCAAAGCACACGAAAGTCCGTATCTGAACCAGGGAAACTTTGGGGCTATTCTGAGAGCGGGTATGACTTTCACAGCGGAGCCTGGGGTTTATGTGCTCAACAAGTTCGGAGTGCGTGTGGAGGATGTGCTGCTTGTCAAGGAAGACGGCGAAGCTGAAAGCCTGAGCGGTCCATTTGCGCGAAGCCCCTGGGATCCATGATCACAAGTACGAGAACGTTGAATTGGCCAAGATTCATCGCTAAATCCATATTGCGTGTGTACATGTTGGCCTAAAACACCATGACAAGCCTTATTGAATGCGTCGAGACGTAAAGGAGGACAAGCCAGCACAGCAGCAAGACAGTATGCCGATACTGATCCGATAGAATTCGCACAGCAATCGATAAAGTTCATGAAATGGTACGGAGGTGTGGTCTCCTACGAGAGATGATTGTTCATCTAGACACCATTTCGTACTCTGCATGCGGTCGCGCTCCCAGAACCACGAGAAGCAACAAACAGCTCTGGAGCATATTCGGCAGTGTTGGTAGTATTTCTGTGATTCAGATCTAAGGCTTCATACACATGACGATTCAGTCAAAAGGTGTAATGAATGTTGTCTAAGAAGATGACTGGTGAAAGCAGTTTGGATGATACGTAGATTTTTGCCAAGCCATGACATCGATGGACCCTTGATCGACCGCGGCTCAACTCCGTCCCCAAACTTATGTTCAAACCCCACACACCACCACACATCTTCGAGCTTCCCGCGTAAACGACAGCACGAAGTTGCCCATTAATAACACGCCAAGAAAACCCCGAGATTTCCAACCAACAATTCGAACCCCAAGAAATCTCCCTCCCCACCATCCGACCTCAATTCCAGCATCGCAAGCTCCCACAACATACAACCAACCACCACACCCACGCCCTTCCCCAACCCTTCTCCCACAATGTCGACAAACCCCACTCCCGCAACCGACACCTCAACATCCTACACCGACCCCACCTTCTCCCTCGTCAACACCTCGTGCCTCGACCTCCTCCTAATCGAGCTCGTCCCCATGGCCTACCGCATAACCGCCGACCTCGCCATGCGCGAAGAAGAATGGACGCGTGGCGCCCCCAAGCCCAACCGGCTATCAGGCACGAGTGCAGACGGCACAAGCGGCGGGCCCGTAGGCACGGTGGACGAAGAAGAAGCGCGGGAGGCGGTATTCCACCGGCTGGAGGGGCTGGGGTACAGGGTTGGATTGGGGGTTGTTGAGCGGTGCGTGCCCCCTTTTAAACCACTCATTTTCGACCTGTCTGCTTGCTTGCGTGCGATGCTAACGCAACGATAGTTTCTCCCGCGACGCACCCCGCCCCACGACGCCGCTCGATATCATCAAGTTCCTGTGCAAAGATTTGTGGACTCTGCTGTTCAAGAAACAAATCGATAATCTCAAGACGAATCATCGCGGCATTTATGTGTTGACGGATAATACTTTCAAGCCTTTGGGTAGGATGAGCTTTGATACGAAGAAGTATGACGCCGGGCTGCAGGCGAATCTTGTGGCTGCGACGGGCGATGTCGCGCTGGGTAGGGATGCGAATAGTCAGTCGAGGGTGCAGCCGTTTTTGTATTTTCCCGCGGGCGTGATTAGGGGGTGTCTTGCGAGTTTGGGGATTACGGCGACGGTGACGGCGGATTGTGCGGCCTTGCCCACGGCGACGTTTCAGATACGGACGGCGGGGGCGAAGAATTGAAGATGAGGGGAATGGGGGACATAACGTGATTTCAGCGGCATTGGGCGGTGTTTTGGCGCATATCAATGATGAACAGCATTCACATCAAGAAGAATGTTGGTTGGGCTGTATGAAGAGCTCATATTTCAGCTATCTGTATGTTGTATCTGATGTTGCTCGCCCAATTGTGCAAGATTTCGTGCACGTTTAACGTCATGTTTTTATTCATAATCGTTCCCCGTCAACAGCAACGAAGTGCCGTGTCCTGTCGAGAAGGTCAGCATATTTCGAGATTGAGCAGATCAGAACGTTGTCGTACTATTGAGGAGGGTTCTGAGCAAACTCAACACCCTTGGCGATGTTGCCCTTGAGGCCATCGTAGCAGGCCTGGAGCAGCTTCTTCTCGTGCTCGTTGGCGCTGCTGACGACGTCAATCGCCTTCTCGGCGCCGCTGGGCTGGATGGTTGTTAGCAGCTGCACTCCTCTGTGATTGGTATCCACTTACGCCAAGCTCAATGGGGACGGAGAAGAAGTCGGTGCCGGTGGCCTTTGCAATGGCATCACCGCCGGTAACACCAGGGAGGTAGACGAAGCTGGGCTCGACAATGCCCTTCTCGCCCTGAGAGGCCTTGATCACCTTCTCGGCGAATCTGGTTCTGTCAGCAGTTGAATCACAGGTAGAGTGTCATGTCGTACCGGTAACCGGCGTATGCCATGGAGAGAGTGGCTGAACCAGCACCGTCCTTGGCCTTGACGACCTCGTCACCACCAAACTGCACGCGGTTGACCAACGCATCGAGCTTGTCTGCTGGAATGTTGACGCTAGGCTTGGCCTGGCTGAAGAGCGGGACGATGGTCTCGCCAGAGTGACCGCCAATGACGGGAATGTTCAATTTGGCGGGGTTCTTCTCGCCAGTGATCTCGGCGACGAAGGTCTCGGCACGGACGACGTCGAGGGTGGTGACGCCGAAGAGCTTCTTGGGGTCGAAGACACCGGCAGCCTTGAGGACCTCGGCGGCGATAGGGACGGTCGAGTTGACGGGGTTGGAGATGACAAGGATGAATGCCTTGGGGCAGTACTTGACGATGCCCTCGATGAGGCCCTTGACGATGCCGGCGTTGATCTTGAACAGATCATCACGGGTCATGCCGGGCTTGCCTGCAGAAATGAGCTTGCTATACCAGAATCGGACGTGGGGGTTTACTAACGAGGAATGCCAGCTGGAATGACTACGATGTCGGCGCCGGTAAGAGCACCCTGGAGACCGTCATCCTTGGGCAGGTAGCCTGTGACTTTCTGTCTGTCATCAGTAGCTGTCTTCGTACATGGCGTGATTGAGATGGGCTCATACCGCTGGGCTGGAGATGTGGGACAGGTCAGTAGCGACACCGGGCGAGTTCACTACATCGTAGAGAGCGAGCTCAGTGACGAGCTGGCAGGACTTGAGGAGGAGGGACAATGGCTATGTCATGTTAATCATGTACTGGAGCTGGCCCTCGTCCATGTGTACCTGTCCAATGCCACCAGCGGCACCAGCAACAACGGCCTTGACCATCTTGTTGAGTTATCGAGGGAGGGTCTCTGTAATGCGGGGGCGGGGTAGCTCGGAGCTGATCTGATGTCCGATTGATGAGTGAGACGGAGAGCGTGCAATTGATTCACCAAAGCCGGTGTGGTGAGATGAGAGAAATGTGAGAGAGAACAAGAAGTGACAGCGCGCAAGAGAGTTATAGCTGGAGCAGGAGCTATGGGCGGCCACGCGGATCTTCTGTTGGCTCTAGACAGGTGGGGTAACTTCACTAGCCAAGGGTCTCAGTTGTGTCGCGACAGTAGTCCGTATGCGGGGCAGAAGGGAGCGTCTTATGATGCTCCGACTCCGCGACTGCATTTATATACTTCATGTTCCGCAGCCTCTGGTGATGCACATGACGACGCTGACGTCCGGCTCGCTTCCGCGGTTCGCATGTGAGCCCTAGCCATCACTATCGGGACGGACCGGACTGGCCAGGGCTGATTCGGGATGCAGGTACACTCTTGAGCGCGGAAACAGAAACACATTGTATGTGCTACTCATTGGTATTGACCCTATGACGCCGTCCAACCCACGGTCCATCCGCGGCCGTGCCCTTTCCAAAACACCATCCATAACGCCAGACCAAGCCGAAGAAACCGGGTAGCATGTTACTGTCCGCGCTTTGCCCCCGGATGAGACGCTTTGATGGGGGAAGAAACAAGATATAAGGCTGGGTCGATGCGGGCTTCCTAGGGGCCGAAATCCTCGCGTTCACCTTCCGCGTCATCGTCGCCTTCGACGTGGCGGTAGCCCTGGGGATCACCGGCTTGAGGCTCAGGGCCTCTCGGGTTCACTGCATACATTTGCTGTGTGGAGTTAGTGGACATGTCACTCTTTCCTTGGCAGGATTGCATACCTGTTGCTGCGCCATCGAGGGGTACGCCTGGTAGGACGGATCAAACATCTGCTGCTGAGCGTAGACGCCAGGGTCGGGCCCAGCATACATGTTCGGCTGGCGAAAGTCCTCTTGCTGGGGCATGTGCTGCATCTCGTAGCCTGGGGGAGCCATGGGGTGCTGTGCATGGACCTGCGGGGGGAGACCGCTGCCAGGCACTGCAGCCGAGGACTGGACCGCGGCGTTCTGACCGCCACTCCTCTTGTGTGGATGAGCCTCCTCACGAGGGACGATGTCGATGAGGAAGTCGAACATGTCGGACTTGCTAAGAGCCGACGCAATGTCTGATCGCTGGAGTGTGCGCCGCTTGTTCTCCTCGGCGTGGATCCAGGCGCGCATGGTAAGCTCGGTGATGAAGATGTCGCAGCCCTTCGCAAACAAGATGGGAGCTTCCGCCGAAATCATCTTGACTTCCGGGTCCGCCTTCATCACCTTCTTGATGCGCGCCAACGGCAGCTGATGGAGCTTGTAGTCATGTTCGTCCGTCTCGAGCTTCGTGACTTGCTGCTGCCAGTATGTATTGAGGATATCGCGGTAGTTACCCGTCAGACCTTGATTGACCTGTGATCCGTTAGCGCTCCATGTTTCAGCCATCGGCGTGGGTGCGTCGTACATTCTGCCACGAGCCAGTGAAGAGTTGCGGGTCGGGCGCATGGCCTTGGGCGGCTATCTGGTCCAAAATCAGCGGGAGGCAGTCAGCGCGGGCGCGCAGTGGAAACATACGGATGCGGATGCGCCTGTGGAGTGAAGCCATGTCAGCTGAGTTCTGGTAAACAGTGGTCGCGACGGGCGCGCCTAGAGAGTGCGCCTCAATGTGCAAGAGGAACATGAAAAGACGTACCATAGTGGCCGCTCTGTGTTGGGTCGTAGAGCGGATTGCCAGCTTGCCCATCGTAGCGGCGGGGTGCAGCTGGTGTGGCGCGCATCTTCTGGATGTTCTGGTCCATGGCGGCTTTGTCGCGCAAAGGTTACGCGGGCGCAGGGTTGGCTTGCGCGTGAGTCGTCTGATACGATGGCCTGGCGAATGCAATGCTCTGGTGCTATTTGATATGCGCCTTACGCAATGTTGTGGATATGCAGATGCTGGCGTCGTCGCGTGGTGCTTGGGAGCTATGCTGATGCTGGTGGTTCCAAGGTTCCCTAAGTGGCTGGGACGCGGAGTCGCTGCGGGGGATGCCGCCGGGAGCTATGATCTCTGGCCATGGTCAGTCTCGTCGTCGTTGGGACTCATATCATCCACCTGTAATGAGGACGTGAACTGACCTGGTGCCTATGGGCGAATCAAATCCTTTGCTGCTTTATGGATTTCCAACTTCTGCTGTGGTTGGTTCGTGTTGGACAAATTCGAATGGGACACCCTTTGCGATTCGGTAACACCCGCTAGTTCGGATTAGATCAGGGCCGCAGCACGTCAATGGAGACAGATCAAGGCAGCTCCCAGGCAGTCTGAGCCAGATATATATGGGCGTGGCATACCATGCGGATCGCATTCAGCCAAGTAGGCCATCCGCCATCGTCACTGCCGCCACGGTTATATTTGCATCATTCCTGCACGTCGCACGGCGGCTTTCCAGCACACTCGCGAGGCACTGCCTATGTCGCCGATATCACCTCTCGTCCCCCCCAAAGATATGGGAGAGCATCGTCATCACATCGGACCGGGGTCACCGCTCCTTACTCCCACATGCCTGTATTCAAGACCATTGCCAGTCATCTCTGACAGCACATCCGCGGAGCCGTTCGCAGCTCCCGCATAGATTTCTGCCTCTATGGTATTCACAAGCACCTCAGATTACTTGCCGTCATCACACACAGCAAATATGAAAAGCCGCCTTTCACGTCAAGCGCGGGAGGACGCCATATAGCAGAAGCAACACACCTCACCTTGAGGGAACATCGCTAAACTCAAGGCAACCCCAGCCGCACTCATCCCACACCAGATTCGCATGGTGATGACGCTGATTGGCTGAGCCGAGAAGCTTATTGATTGGGTGCATGACCATTGATGAGTTGTTCACTGGCAGGAAAATTAGCATGCCGAATATGCAGGCGTGCATCATATGCCAACAAGGCCCTGCGGTCTGTAGAAAATGAAGCTGACGGTCAGCCGTGAATCATGATGGTGTTGTGTTTCGACGTGGCTCTGCGCCGAGCTGTGGTTGTATCGGAGTTTAGGTTCTCCCGACACGGGGAGGGTCCGTGCACCCTATCCTAAGAAAAAGTTCGCGATCTCAACTTTAGTTCCTCGCGCATCCCACCCTGCAAACGCCAACATGGAGCTCTTGCCAGCGCATCAGCCTCTCCTCGAGGATGACACCGACGAGGACATGTCTGACGAGCAGATACGCGAGCTCCTCAACGAGGCCGCAGCTCGCATGCGCGCAAAGGCAGCCGGGAAGCCGACAGCCACTCCCGACGCTCCCTTTAGACTCCCCAAGTTGAGGCCTGGGCACCTTGCCGACACGTATGAGAAGACAGACGGAAGCATAACGCGTCTCGACCACTCGAAGCTTATCGACAAGAAGCAGCAAGCTCTTGCGAATGGCATCAAAAAGATTAAAGACCCACTTGCTGTCAAGAAGCAGAAGATAGAGGTATGTACTAATGCTCTTCGCTTTTGCCTTTCACTCGCCGTTGATGATAATTATCCCAATTTCATACTGAGCAGATACGGGGTCCCGTCTTGGGTACTCTCCTGCAAAAAAGATGCTTTACTTAGTTCATAGTTACACTGAGGCACTTACTCTACACTCTGTTTCTTGCATGACAATTTTGCCAGATGCTAACAGAATGAACAGGAAAAGAAGGCTACTGCTGGTGCGCAATGGTTCAACATGCCGAAGACCGACCTTACCCCAGAGCTGCGTCGTGATCTTCAGTTGCTGAAGATGAGGAACGTCCTGGACCCGAAGCGCCATTACAAGAAGGACAACTCGAAGAACGATGTCCCAGCCTTCTCTCAGGTCGGTACCATCATCGAAGGCGCCACCGAGTTCTACAGCAGTCGCCTCAACAAGAAGGAACGCAAGCAGACCCTCTTGGAAGAGATCATTGCCCAGGAGAAGGACAGCGGCCGTTTCCAGAGGAAGTACGAGGACATCAACAAGAGCAAGGCGAGCGGCAAGAAGGCTCACTACAAGTCCATGCAGGCGAAGAGGAACAAGGGCAAGGTTGTGAAACCTTGAGCTTGATCACCGTAGTCGCTCAAGTACTAGGCCTTGTTATACCAGGACCACACACATCCGTGACCATGGAAATGCTGCGGAAACTTCATGAAGTCCATAAACGCTCATGTTTATTACGCGTACAGACCTGCTAGTATCTGCTTGACCAGGGCTTGCATGTCTTTTGCCGCCTCCCGGCCCGCCTCCAATACCTCCTCATGGTTCGCTTTGCCTTGACTGAGATGCTCTGTCAACTCGGCGGGGGTCAAGCTCTGGATCGTTGCGTCGTCTCCGCGAAGCCCAGCCTCGAGGACTGCAACGTTGGTCACCAGACTGAAGGCGAGCACGCGCATGCCTGCGTGACGAGCAACGATGATCTCTGGTACTGTGGACATTCCCACCACATCTGCGCCGAGCATGCTCAACATCCGGCACTCAGCTCTGGTTTCATAACTAGAGAAGTCAGCGGAGTGTTTGGAAAGGGGCGATGGAGTAATCATGGATAGAGGCGACCTACGTTGGACCCGAAACAAACGCATACACGCCTTCGTGCAAGCGTCTCTGCTGCTTATCGAGGCCCAACTTGGCCCAAGCCTGATGCGTCCGCCTCCTCAAGTCAAGGTCGTACGCATCAGATAGCGGTGGGAAGCGGACACCAAACTCTTCAATGTTGGGTCCTCGCAGAGGGTGAAGTCCCACGAGTCCGGCCATGAAGAGATGCTGCTGAAGTCAGTGTAAGCCGTATTGGAAGCGTTGATTGAACGTACATCGTTCAGACAGACAATATCGCCTACACGGTAAGTCTGGTTTAGACCACCCGCCGCGTTGGTAACTAGGTATACAATCAACCTCGCACAACATAATCTTGCCTAGTGCAACATACCAACCATGGTTTCTACACCAAGAAGTTTACAAACTCTCGTAGCGAATGTAACGACATCCATTGTGTGACCCTCATAGTAGCTAAACGCGTTAGTTGTGTACAGATGCCGATTGTGATGTAGATAAAGTACTGTGCTCGTCCGACCAGAAGCGCTACAGGCGTCTTCTGGGGCCCGATCTGACCAAAGACGAATTTGCCTGCGTGACCCTGCACTGTCGTACACCATTAGCACCAACTGCACCCTCCAACCTTGCTATCCTCACCATGCTTGACTCACCGGTACTCTTGGGAAAGTTGGGGATATCTCCATATGCAAGTTCAACTTTGGGTTCCGGCTCGATTGTATCTGCCAGTCCTCCAAGACCCGAACCACACACAATCGCTACTTTGGGAAATTGAAGTGATTCGGGTAATTGCTTGCGCACGTATTGTGCGGTTTCAGTCGCACGCACATAAGCGTTCGGAGCGTCTTCCATTGTGAACGGTCGATAATCCCAATATCAGTAAAGAGGACTTACAACGTTCCCTTGTAGAAGCAGAAAAAGTGTTGCACAGAGCTATTTTCCCACCTGGTGGAGTGGCTGGCCGGATAGGGAAGGTCTGCGGTGAGTTCCGACGGCGGTGCTTTCTGCCGGGCGGTCAGGGAATCGGCGCTAGTGCGGATCTTGATCAGAAGTTCGAGGTGCGGCGGAAGAGTCGCGACCTCATGCAAGCATGGCGGCGCCACGGTGTATGCGCTCCTTGTTGGGGCCGGTGAAGAGATTCAAGGCATGCATGATAGCAATTGTGGAATTTGGGTGTTGGAAGTGCGGTGGCTAACGAAGATATAGATATCACAAGCGCCACGGCCGCACGCACGAACTTTCTCGCAAACGAAGAGCTCGAGAGCAGATGGAGATGAAGGCCGCGGGGGCGAAAGCAGGGGGCGCAGGGAAGGAAAGGCCATGACGAGACTCTTGGACGACATCGAGAGTGGGAATTTGGATATTGATGCACAGCTGAGTCGCATGAATATTGATCCTGCGAAGTACAAAGAGTGAGACAGCTATGTACGCAATTGCTATGACCGCGGGTGCTAACGATTCACAGGCTATACAACAGTTCAGAAAAAGCAGAGCAGCGCCTTGCAGAATGGGAACCAAAGACCCGGGAAGAAGCACAGCAGAAGTGGAAAGAGATGCAAGACACACCGGACCACTTCACATTACTGCACACATGGAAGCGAGCTGGCGTAGAGCCCATCAAAGTCGCAAAGTCAGTCCGCCTACACACTCTCAGGCTATTCGACAATACTAACACCCATCGTGTAGGGAGCGAGGCATCACCCTCCCCACCGACAAACCCCCTCTCGACCCCAAGACCCAAGCAGACCTCGACG
>Ga0265780_10005973_pt1 | contig 15253 bp, 18 predicted proteins | sample P1T30metagenome_FD_192432 | JGI IMG/M metagenome (GOLD analysis project Ga0265780, IMG submission 192432) | Plant litter microbial communities from East Loma Ridge, Irvine, California - P1 T30 | ecosystem: Environmental > Terrestrial > Plant litter > Unclassified | place: USA: California... | reverse complement strand
CGGTCTGTGCAGGAAGAATATTAGCGGTGGCGGATGAGCGCAAGGCCGCCGCTTTGGCCTAGAATGTTCCTTATCTCTTCATTGAAAGGTAGGCATCATGAGCCAGCAACATGCCGCAGGACCGTTCGACGTGACCGTGACGCCCCAAGGCCAGCCCGAGGTGCGCGACGCCGTCACCACCGGACGCATGGCAATCGACAAGCGCTACCACGGCGAGCTCGAAGGGACGGGCGTGGGCGAGATGCTGTCGGCGATTACCGCCACCGACGGCTCGGCCGGCTACGTGGCGATCGAGCGCGTGAGCGGGACGCTGCAGGGCCGCCAGGGCAGTTTCGTGGTCCAGCACAGCGGCACGATGGCGCGCGGGACGCAGGCGCTGGCGATCAGCGTGGTGCCCGATTCCGGGACCGGCGAGCTGGCGGGGATTGCCGGCACGATGCGCATCCGGATCGAGGAGCGCAAGCATTTCTATGAGTTCGATTACACCCTGCCACAGGGATGAAGTGCGTGCGGGATGTCGTCGTCAGGGCTTCACCGGAGGCTTTTCTTTTTTTGCGGCGTATTTAATGGAATAACGACACGCGCTGCTGCGTCGGCGCGGATGAGGAAAAGCGATGCATCCGTTTCGATAGTGGAAAACGACGTTATCGCCGTGCCGGTAACAATTCGATGCGGACCGGTGTGGCGTAAAAACACGAGGCGCCGATTGCCGGCGCCCCGAAGTGATGCTTTCAACGATATGACTTAATCCGACGACGGACTTAATCCGACGACGCGTCGCCTTGCTGGGCACCGGCGCCTTGCTCGAGGAAGGAGCGCAGCATCCAGGCGTTTTTCTCGTGCACTTCCATGCGGGTGGTCAGCATGTCGGCGGTCGGGAAATCGTCGAGTTCGTCGGCGACCTTGACGCCCGCGCGCAGGGTGCGGGTGAGGATTTCATTGCCGTCCACCAGCTGGCGGATCATTTCCTTGGACGACAGCACTTCCGGCTCTTCGGTGATGCTCGACAGCTCGGCGTAGCGCTTGTAGGTGGCCGGGGCGAAGTGGCCCAGGGCGCGGATGCGCTCGGCGATGTCGTCCAGCGCGTTCCACTGCTCGGTGTACTGCTCTTCGAACATCACGTGCAGGCTCGAGAACAGCGGACCCGTCACGTTCCAGTGGAAGTTGTGGGTTTTCAGGTAGAGCATGTAGGCGTCTGCCAGAACTGTCGAAAGCGACTCGACGATCTTGGCGCGGTCTTCGGTGCTGATGCCGGTATCCATGTGCATTGCGGTTCTCCAGTAGTGAGGTGATAGTGCTTGTTGGAAGTTGTAGCACTATTAACAATGTACAGCTTAGCACTGGCTGGAAAATCCTGCGGCACGATAAGCTTTCCCGGTCCAGGCGCTCGCGATGCCGTGCGTCGCCGCGGCTGGGCTGGTGCTAGAGTGCGGACCAGATGGACTGGGCACATCAGCGCACAAGGGGCGGGCATGGACAAGTTTCTGATCGTTTTCCGGGGATCGACAGTCGGCGAAGCGGAAGGCCGGCAGCATGATCCGCTGCAATGGGACAGCTGGTTCGCTTCGCTGGGCCATGCCTTGCTCGACCGCGGCGCCCTCAGCCAGGGCAGCGTCGAGGTGCCGACCCGCCTGCTGGGCCCGAAGATCAGCAGCAGCGCCATGTCGGGCTATTGCGTGGTCGGCGCCAGCGACTTCAACGATGCGGTGCGGCTGGCGAAAACCTCGCCCATCTTCGACGAGGACGGCTCGGTGGAGATCGCGCACTTGCGTTGAGCGGGTGCCTGGGCGTGGAAAGGGGTGAGTTTTGCGTGCCAACGCCGAGCGCCCCGGCCGAGATGATCCGCGATCTCGACGACTACCGGATCGGCTGGGAACGCATCGACCGTAGCCGCTATTCGTATTGGGGCGGCATGCGCGCGAAGCGATGCTCAAGACCATCAAGAAAGGCGCCAGCATGGCATCATTTCGATGGCCACCTTTGTGGTCGGGTTCGAGGAAGAAACCGATATCGACTACTGGCGCTCGCTGACGCACCCGCTGCACGACGACCCCGACCAGATGACGGTCGAGAAGCGCAAGGTCATCGAAACGGATGCGGCGAAATGGGACTACAAGCACCAAGTGCTGGAGACGGCGCGTGTGCAGGTGATCATGCAGCTGCGCCCGAAAGCCATCCTGCGCGTGCTGTTCGGCAAAGACCGCCACGTACGGCATGGCATGCGCTGGTACACGCGCATGGGGCGCCTCGCTCGAGGAGCACGAGGAATCGATGGTCAAGCGCAAGCGCGCGGTGATTCCAATCGAAGCGCTGCGCCCAGGCACGCAGCGCAAGGAATTGACCTGAGCACAGGCAATTCAGCCGAAGCCCGGCCATTGCGCCGAAGCCGAGCCATTGCACCGAGGCTTGGCCAAAGCTGGGTTTCGGATTGTTTCGGAACCGGTTCCCTTGCTGCGGCGCTCATTTCGCTTGGAAATTCAGGCAGGGAGGAGGGGGAGGGCATGGGCCGACCGTCTACCAAGTCATCTCATTCCGCGTTTTCATTTCCTCTCTTTTTGAACTTGTCAGTCCGATGCCGATGCCGATGCCGATGCCAATGCTCGTACTGCGGGGCGCAGGTCTGGCGGCGACCAGTGGAAAATCTGTTCCTGGGCCATGGCAGCGAGCTGCGCCTCTACCACGAAGACTGTTTTCACTACGCCGTGTTCGAGCAGGATCAATTGATGTACAAGAAACGGCCCGTGTCGCCGCGCCAATTCGTGATGGCGGTTCTTGGCGAGCCGCGCAATGCCTGGCGAGAACTGTTGGTACGCCGGCCCAGCGATGCGCGCTGGAAGCGGGCACGCCGCCGCCCGAGTCGCCCAGCGGCGCCATGCGCGAAGTGGCTGCCGCCATGGCGCAAACCCTGGAAACGGCAAACGCCGTCGTCAAGAAGGCGCAGGAGCTGGCCTTGCCGCAGTTCGAGCGCCGCCGCACCGGCTTGCGCCGTACTACCGACCGGCTGGTGGATGAGTTTCTTGCGGATTGACGAGCGTCTGCAAGACCGCGCGCGCCGCTTCGGGAATCGGCACCGACTTGCCGCTTGGGCGATGCACGTACACATGCACGAAATGCCCGGTGGCAGCGGGCATGGGGTCGTCGTTGCGGTACAGCGCGATCTCGTAGCGCACGCTGGCGTTGCCCAGCCTGGCCACGCGCACGCCCACGTGCACGACGTCGGGGAAGGAAATGGAACTGAAGTAAGAACAGCCGGTCTCGACGACGAAGCCGACGACTTCGTCCTGGTGGATGTCGAGCACGCCGCGGTCGATCAGGAAGCGATTGACCGCGGTGTCGAAGAAGCTGTAGTAGTTGACGTTGTTGACATGCCCGTAGCTGTCGTTGTCCATCCAGCGGGTCGGCAAGGCGGCCATGTGGGGAAAGGCGGAGCGGGGCGTGTCGCGCATCGTCAAGAGCGTCCTTGTAGAAACTTCCTTGTAAGAGCTTCCTTGTAGAAGCTTCCTTGTACAGAACCCAGGATCAGTGTTTCGTTTCGTCGGCCGGCGTGATCGCATCCGCCGCGATCGGCGTGGCGAACAGCTGCGCGCAATCGACCTTGTCGAAGGCGTAGTGCTTGCCGCAGAAATCGCAGTTGATGCCCAGCTCGCCCAGGTCGGCCAGTGCCGCATCGACTTCCGGCTTGCCCAGCATCTTCAGCATGTTGCCCACTTTTTCGCGGGTGCACGAGCAGTGGAATTGCGGGTGCTGCGGATCGAACACGCGGATCGTCTCTTCCCAGAACAGGCGGTTGAGCAGGGTCTCGATGTCGGTGCTCAACAATTCCTCCTGCTTCAGGGTGCTGCCCAGCACCACCGCGCGGTTCCAGGTTTCCAGGTCTTCCTCTTCGGTTGCCTGTTTGACCTGGTCGTCCTTGCCGGTGTGGCGCGGCAGCTTTTGCAGCAGCAGGCCGCGCGAGACCTTGTCGTCGGCCGCCAGCCACAGGCGCGTGTCCATCTGCTCCGAGCGCAGCATGTAGTTCTCGATGACGGTCGCCATGCTCTCGCCGTCGAGCGGCACGATGCCCTGGTAGGGCTGCTGTCCCGGCATTTTTTCCAGCGGGTCGAGCGTGATCACGAAGCGGCCCTGGCCATTCGCGTTGAGCAGCTGGCGCAGGGTGGCGTCGTCCGCCACCTCGGCGTCCGGGGCCAGCTTGGCCGTGGCGCGGATGCGCAGATCGGCATCGCACTCGACCACCAGCAGGCGCACCGGGCCGTCGCCGTGGATCTGCATCACGATCGAGCCGTTGAACTTCAGGTTGGCCGAGAGCAGGGCGGCCGCGGCCACCATTTCGCCCAGCAGCGCGCGCACAGCTTTCGGGTAGCCATGGCGGGCCTGGATCTCGCGCCAGGTGTCGGAAATCTCGACCAGTTCGCCGCGCACGGCGGCGTTGTCGAAGATGAATTTCTGCAGGGTGTCCTTGGTGTCCGTTGTCGTCATTGTCTATCCGATTTGCTTGAGCTGCGCTTTGAACAATTGGCCACGCGCCACGTAACTGGCGGCATTGGCCTGCAGGCGCAGCAGGTCTTCTTCCGTGAGGGTGCGCACCGCTTTCGCGGGTGCACCGATGATGAGCGAGTTGTCGGGAAATTCCTTGCCCTCGGTAACCAGCGCGCCGGCCCCGACCAGGCATCCCTTGCCGATTTTTGCGCCGTTCAGGATCACGGCCTGGATGCCGATCAGCGAACCGTCGCCGACCGTGCAGCCATGCAGCATGGCCTGGTGGCCGACGGTGACGCCCTTGCCGAGCGTGAGCGGATAGCCCATGTCGGTATGCATCACCGTACCTTCCTGCACGTTGCTGTTTTCGCCGATCGTGATCCGCTCGTTGTCGCCGCGGATCGTGACCCCGTACCACACCGAGGTATTTGCCTCGAGCGTGACTTTGCCGATCAGGTTGGCCGTATCGGCCACAAAGGCCGACGCATCGATCTCGGGCGCATGCTCGCCCAGCTGGTATATCGCCATGGATTGCTCGCGGAAGGGTGAATGTGCCGCTATTTTACGCCCTCGCGCCTGCCATCGTCCCCCCAGATGGGGATGGCGCACAGGAATTCAACCGCATGCGTATAATCGGACGATTGATCCGAACGACCGTACTATTTTCGGTTGTACTACTTTCATTGCCGAGCGAGCACATGACGCCTTCCCGTTCCGAATTCCTCACCGTGCGCGGCCTGCGCACCCATGTACGCCACTGGGGCCGCGAAGGCGCGCCGAAGATCTTCATGGCGCATGGCTGGATGGACATGTCGGCCTCGTTCCAGTTCATCGTCGATTGCCTGGAAGGCGACTGGCATGTGATCGCCCACGACTGGCGCGGCTTCGGCCTGACCGAGCGCAGCGGGACCGACACCTACTGGTTCCCCGACTACGTGGCCGACCTCGATGTCCTGCTCGACCATTATTCGCCGCACGAGTCGGTGAATCTGCTCGGCCACAGCATGGGCGGCAACGCGGTCAGCCTGTATGCGGGCGTGCGGCCGCAGCGGGTCGCCAAGCTGATCAACCTCGAAGGCATCGGTTTGCAGGGCAGCGTGCCGCAGCAGGCGCCGAAGCGCATGGCGCGCTGGCTCGACGACCTGAAAACGCCGCCGGTCATGCGCGGCTATGCCAGCCTGGAAGAGGTCGCGGCGCGCCTGACAAAGACCAACCCGCGCCTGCCCGCCGAGCGCGCCGCTTTCCTGGCCGAACACTGGTCGGCGCGCAATGCGGCCGGCGACTACGCCATTCTTGGCGACCCCGCGCACAAGATGAGCGGGCCGCTGCTGTACCACCTGGACGAGATGGCCGCGATCTGGCAGAGCATCACCGCGCCGGTGCTGTGGATCGAGGCGGCCGAAACCGACATGTGGCGCTGGATGGGGCCGCAGGAAGGGATGCGCGCCGAAGTCGACCGCCGCCTGGCGCACATGGCGTCGGTCGAGGCGCATATCGTGCCCGAGGCCGGGCACATGGTGCACCACGACCAGCCGCAGGTGCTGGCGCGTTTGATCGAGGCGTTTTTGGGGCGTTGAACGGCGGTACGCCCACTCACCTTTGCAAACCTGCCCCCCCGCACCGCCCCGCAATGACAACTCCCCCGAAACGTCTTCATTTGCCCCCGCCAAGAAGAAGAAAGCCCCCACTCTGGCACCGCCCGACAGCGCCGCACAGCCGCCCATTGCAGCGTACAATGTCCCTTCCGCCCCGTACCTGCACACGCAACGCATCCATGCTGAAAGTCGACCTGCACTGCCATTCCAATGTTTCCGACGGCGTCCTCGCGCCCGCCGCCGTGGCGGCCTACGCGCGCAAGGGCGGGGTCGATGCCTGGGCGCTGACCGACCACGACGAAGTCGGCGGCATCAAGGCGGCGCGCGCCAAGGCAAACGAGCTCGGCATGCGCTTCGTGCCCGGCGTCGAGATCTCGGTCACCTGGGCCAACCAGACCGTGCACCTGGTCGGCCTGCAGGTCGACGAAGACAACCCGGACCTGCTGGCCGGCCTGGCCGCCACGCGCCAGGGCCGCGACGCGCGCGGACGCGAGATCGCCGCCCAGCTCGAACTGGCCGGGATTCCTGACGCCTACGCGGGCGCGCTGAAATACGTCGGCAATCCCGACCTGCTGTCGCGCACCCACTTCGCCCGCTACATCGTCGAAACCGGCCGCTGCACCAGCACGCCCGAGGTGTTCCGCAAATACCTCAGCGAAGGCAAGCCCGGCTACGTGCCGCACCGCTGGGCCGCGCTCGACCAGGCCATGGGCTGGATCCAGCGCGCCGGCGGCATCCCGGTGATCGCGCACCCGGGCCGCTACCGCTTCGACGCCACCGCCGAAGGCGCGCTGTTCGACGAATTCCGCCAGCTCGGCGGCAACGCCATCGAGGTCGTCACCGGCAGCCATACGCCCGACCAGTACGCCATCTACGCCGAGGCCGCGCGCCGCTACGGCTTCCTCGCCTCGCGCGGCACCGACTTCCACGCCCCCGGCGAAGCCCGCGTCGAATTCGACGCCCTGCCGCCGCTGCCGGGCAATGTCACGCCGGTCTGGCACGACTGGTTTTGAGGTTTAAGTTCTCCATAAGCCCGCGCTCTTGAATTTCCCGGCACTCAGCCCTATCTTGGCAGCCTGTCAAGCTCATTTCTGCTGGAGGCTGTTTCCATGAAGCGCATCGTTCTGTTCCTCGCCACCAACCTCGCGGTTGTGCTGGTGCTCACCGTTGTCCTGAACCTGCTGGGTGTCGGGCGCGCGGTGACCGCCGAGGGCATCAATGTCGGCGCCCTGGCTGTGTTCTCCCTGGTGGTCGGCTTTACCGGCTCCATCATTTCCCTGCTGCTGAGCAAACCGATGGCCAAGTGGTCGACCGGCGCGCGCGTCATCGAGCAGCCGCAAAATTCCACCGAGCAGTGGCTGGTGAATACCGTGCGCAAACTGGCCGAGCGCGCCGGCATCGGCATGCCGGAAGTGGCGGTGTACGATGGCGAGCCGAACGCCTTTGCCACCGGCGCCTTTAAAAACTCGGCGCTGGTAGCCGTCTCCACCGGCCTGCTGCAAGGCATGACCCAGGACGAAGTCGAGGCCGTGCTCGGCCACGAAGTCGCGCACATCGCGAATGGCGACATGATCACGCTGACCCTGATCCAGGGCGTGGTGAACACCTTCGTCGTGTTCCTGGCGCGCGTGGTCGGCTTCTTCGTCGACAAGGTGCTGCTGCGCGGGAACGACGACCGCGGCCCCGGCATTGGCTACATGGTGACGGTATTCGTCTGCGAGATCGTGTTCGGCGTGGTGGCCTCGATCATCGTGGCCTGGTTCTCGCGCCAGCGCGAATTCCGTGCCGACGCCGGCTCGGCTAAACTCCTGGGCAGCACCGTGCCGATGCAGCATGCGCTGGCGCGCCTGGGCGGCCTGCAGCCGGGCGCCTTGCCGTCGTCGCTGAATGCCTCGGGTATCTCGGGCGGCGGTGGCGGCTGGGGCGCGCTGTTCTCGACCCACCCGCCAATGGAAGAGCGCATCGCCGCGCTCCAGGCCCTGCGCTAATCACTTAGGAAACCGATGAGCCAATTTTTCCAGATCCACCCAGACAACCCGCAGCCGCGCCTGATCAAGCAGGCGGCGCAGATCCTCCGCGCGGGCGGCGTGGTGGCGCTGCCGACCGATTCGGCCTACGCGCTGGTATGCCAGCTCGACGACAAGAGCGCAGTCGAAAAGCTGCGCCGCGTGCGCGGCATCGACGACAAGCACCACCTGACGCTGCTGTGCCGCGACCTGTCGGAAATCGCCAGGTACGCGCGCATCGACAATACGCAATACCGCCTGCTGAAGGCCACCACGCCCGGCCCCTACACCGTGATCCTGGAAGCGACCAAGGAAGTGCCGCGCCGCCTGTCGCACCCGTCGCGCAAGACCATCGGCCTGCGCGTGCCGGAAAACACGATCACGCTGGCGCTGCTCGAAGAGCTGGGCGAACCCCTGATCGGCACCACGCTGCAGCTGCCGGGCGACGATCACATGCTGTCCGACCCCGATGAAGTGCGCGAGCGCCTGGAAAAGCAGATCGAACTGGTCATCGACGGCGGCGCCGGCACCCTGGAAACCACCACCATCATCGACCTCACCGGCCCCGAACCCGTGCTGCTGCGCGAGGGCAGGGGCGACCCGGCCGCCTTCGGCCTGTAGGCGCCTGCGCTCCCACGACCGTCCCGCGGCAAGCGGCCTCGAGGCTGCTTGCCCGCCGTCATCATGTCCGGCTCTGTTAGAATCGCTCCCCTATGGATGAAATCGTACGCACTATCGCGGTCTTCGCGCTGCCCCTCCTGTTCGCCATCACCATGCATGCGGCGGCCCAGGGCTATGCCGCCCGCTACTTCGGCGACAACAGCGCCTATGCCGCCGGCCGGGTGACCCTCAACCCGCTGGTGCACATCGATCCGATCGGCACCATCGTGGTCCCGGTCGTGCTCTACCTGTTCACGGGCTTCGCCTTTGGCTGGTCGAAACCGGTGCCGATCGACTTTTCGCAGATGCGCAACCCGAAGCGCGACATGGCCTGGGTCTCGCTGGCCGGTCCGCTGGCCAACCTGGCGATGGCGCTGATGTGGCTGGTGCTGGGCATGCTGCTGGTGGCTGGCAACGTCACTGAGGAATTCCCGCGCAAGGTGGCCGAGGCCGGCATCTTCGTGAACCTGCTGCTGTTCGCCTTCAGCCTGTTCCCGCTGCCGCCGCTGGATGGCGGACGCATCGTCATCAGCCTGCTGCCGCACCGCCTGGCCTACCAGTACGCCAGGATCGAACCCTACGGCTTCTTCATCATGCTGGCGCTCATTTACTTCAAGGTGCTGAGCTTCTGGGTGGCGCCGGTGATGAAGCTGGGCGGCATCGCGGTGCAGCTGATCGCCTCGCCGCTGGCCTACCTGCTGGGCTGACATGCAGAGCGCGCACGCCATGTCCCCGCCTTCGCCCTGGGTCCGCCGCTGCGCGCCGCTGGTGCCGGCGGGCGAGGTGCTGGACCTGGCCTGCGGCAGCGGACGCCATGCGCGCCTGTTCGCCGCGCTCGGCCACCCGGTGCTGGCGCTCGACCGCGACCCGCAGGCGCTGGCCGCCGCCGCCGCCGCACCCGGCATCGTGACCGTGGAACACGACCTCGAAGCCGAGGGCGCCGCCTGGCCCTTCGCCGTGGGGCGTTTCGCCGGCATCGTCGTCACCAACTACCTGCACCGGCCGCTGATGGCGCCATTGCTGGCCAGCCTGGCGCCGGATGGCGTCCTGATCTACGAAACCTTCGCGCTCGGGAACGAACGCTTCGGCAAGCCCTCGAATCCGGCCTTCCTGCTGCGTCCCGGCGAACTGCTGGAGCACGCGGCGGCAAATGGCCTGCGCGTGCTGGCTTTCGAGGATGGGATGGTCGAACAGCCGAAGCCGGCCCGGGTGCAGCGCCTGTGCGCGGCGGGGCGGGGCGTGGTGCAAACCGAGGTAAAGCTCGACCATTTATCTGGTGCCGAATGAACCATAGGGGCGGGCTATCCGCTACAATCAGATTTTTATTTTCCAGCACGTACCAGAAATTATGATCAAGGGCAGCATAGTAGCAATCGTCACGCCGATGTTTGAGGATGGCAGTCTCGACAAGGACAGCCTGCGCAAACTGCTCGACTGGCACGTTGCCGAAGGCACCGACGGCATCGTCATCGTCGGCACCACCGGCGAATCGGCCACCGTCAGCCCGGAAGAGCACTGTGAGCTGATCAAGCTGACGGTCGACCACGTGGCCGGCCGCATCCCGGTCATCGCCGGTTCCGGCGGCAATTCCACGGCCGAAGCCATCGCCCTGACGCGCCATGCGAAGGAAGTCGGCGCCGACGCCTCGCTGCAGGTGGTGCCGTACTACAACCGTCCGACCCAGGAAGGCATGTACCGCCACTTCAAGGCGATCGCCGAAGCGGTCGACCTGCCGGTCATCCTGTACAACGTGCCGGGCCGCACCGTGGCCGACATGAGCAACGAGACCATCGCGCGCCTGGCGCCGATCGCTAACATCGTTGGCGTGAAAGATGCCACCGGCAACATCGGGCGCGGCATCGAGCTGCTGAAGATGGTCGACAAGTCGTTTGCCGTGTACTCGGGCGACGATCCGACCGCGATGGCGCTGATGTTCTGCGGCGGCGCCGGCAATATCTCGGTCACCGCCAACGTCGCGCCGCGCGCCATGCGCGAGCTGTGCGCCGCCGCCATGGCCGGCGACATCGCCCAGGCCGTGGCCATCAACAACCGCGTCCTCGAGCTGCACGCCAAGCTCTTCGTCGAGCCGAATCCGGTCCCGGTCAAATGGGCGTTGACGGAAATGGGCAAGATGCCGGCTGGCCTGCGCCTGCCGCTGGCGCCGCTGTCCGCGTCGTTCCACGACACCGTGCGCACCGCGCTGCGCGAGGCGGGCCTCCTGCCGCAATCCTGAGTCCCGCAAGGGTGTTGGTTTACAGATCTGAAATCGTAACGATATGACTACTCGCAACAAAAAGACCTCTGCGCCGACCGCTGCGCGCGTGCTGGCACTGTCCGCACTGGCGCTGAGCATGGCAGCGTGCACCACCGTGTTCCAGTCGGACAAGGTGGACTACAAGGCCTCGAAGAAAGCGGCGCCGCTGGACGTGCCGCCGGACCTGACCCAGCTTCAAAAAGACAACCGCTACGCGGTGCCGGATGGCCGCGGCGTGGCCACCGCTTCCGGTATGCAGTCTGCGACGCCAGCCGCGGGCGCCACCGTCGCCCCTGCTGGCCCTGCCGCATCCGGCGCCATCGGCCCGGTCTCGACCGAGGCCGTGCGCATCGAGCGCGCCGGCGACCAGCGCTGGCTGGTGGTCAAGCAGACGCCGGAACAACTCTGGCCGCAGCTGCAACAGTTCTGGAACGACGCCGGCCTGCCGGTGGCGACCGAATCGCCGGCAACCGGCGTGATGGAAACCGAGTGGGTCGAGAACCGTTCGAAGATCCCGCAAGACATCCTGCGCCGCACCATCGGCCGCGTGTTCGACGGCGCCTACTCGACCGGCGAGCGCGACAAGTTCCGCACCCGCCTCGAGCGCCTGCCGGACGGCTCGACCGAGATCTACATCAGCCACCGCGGCGCCGAAGAAGTGCTGACCGGCGCCCAGAAGGAAACCACGGCCTGGACCGTGCGCCCGAACGACCCGGCGCTGGAAGCCCAGTTCCTGGCCCGCCTGCTGGCGCGCCTGACCGGCGCCAGCGCACCGGAGCAAGTGCAGGCCGCCCAAACCAAGGTCGACGCCGCCGCCCCGGCGCCGGAGCGCGCCAAGCTGGCCGGCAACGCCGTCCAGGTCGACGAAGGCTTCGAGCGCGCCTGGCGCCGTGTCGGCCTGGCGCTCGACCGCGTCGGCTTCACCGTCGAAGACCGCGACCGCGTGCAGGGCATCTATTTTGTCCGCTACGTCGATCCGGAAGCGACCGGCAAGGACGGCTTCTTCTCGAAACTGTTCAGCTTCGGCAGCGACGACAAGGCCAAGGAAGCCCAGCGCTACCGCGTGCTGGTCAAGGGCAACGACGGCGGCAACAGCAGCACCGTCACCGTCCAGAACAACGCGGGCGAGGCGGATACCTCGCCGACGGCGGGCAAGATCCTGTCGCTGTTGAATGGCGAGCTGAAGTAATCGCTTGTTGTTCGATGAAGAAACCGGCCCATGTGGCCGGTTTTTTATTGGTGCTTCACGCCGCGTTGGGGTCGGCATGGGTAGGGCGTGTCCATCACCGCAAACGATGATCTCGCCACGAATCGTACGGACGAAAAAAAACCGGCCCGCAGGCCGGTCTTTCGAACCAGATAAAATCTGATTACTTGGTAGCAGCAGCCGAAGCAGCAGCGTCAGCAGCGGTCGAAGCGGCCGAAGCGGCTTCCGAAGCAGCAGCCGAAGCGGTAGCGGCAGCAGCAGCAGCGTCAGCGGCTGGGGTGGTAGCAGCAGCGTCGGTGGTTGCTGGAGCAGCAGCGTCGGTGGTGGTGGTCGTGGTGGTTGCGGTGGTGTCAGCAGCAGGCGCTTCGACAGCAGCTGGGGTTGCAGGTGCTTCTTCTTTCTTCGAGCAAGCAGCCAGGGCAACAGCCATCAGGGAGACGATCAGCAGGGATTTTTTCATGATTTTCCTTTTAATTAAAAGTGAAGTACTTCTTGTTTTACGATGAATAATTACCGGTAATTATCGCTCGCTGGAATTCTCGTGTACTTTGCAATATTGCAACAGTGCTACGGATACAACGGAACCTTCCTAACCCGATATTATAGCCAAATTTACTCATTCGCAATAGAAAAGTCATGCCAAAATGTAAGTATTGTGTGACTTGTTAAGCTTCATTTTGTTACAAGATGCAACAGCCTTTAAGACCTTTCTTACAGGCTCAGATTCTTGCCTTAATTCTACAGTCCAGTGACGCTTTGCGCGAGCGTAGGGCGGGCTTCTTCCCAGATTGCGGCAAAGCGCTGCGCCGGCACGTCCACGGCCTGCGGCGCGTCGAAAGCAGCCTCGCCGCGCATCCAGTCGCTGTGGAAGCGGCGCAGCACGTGGCGGCCGTCGGCAATGCAGAAGGAATCGGTCAACTGGCGCAGCCCACGCGGCGTTTGCCGGCATTCGGCCCGGTGGCGGTAGTCGCGCAGCAGGCGCAGGAAGCGCGGCGCGTCGCGTTCGATGGGGGCGGGGTCGTGCAGCGCCAGGCGCAGGCTGCCGCCGGCATGGAGGAAGGCGCGCAGCCGGGCGTCAGTCTCGCTGGAGCCCAGCGCAAAGACCGCGCCATCCGGGTCGAACAGGTCGAGCCGCCCGACCGCGCGCGCCAGCAGCGCATGCCACTGCGCCTCGCAGTCGCGGCGGGTATCGAAACGCACGATCAGCGGCTCGTCCATGCTTCCTCCAGTGTGGTTCAGCCCAGCTCGATCCAGCCGTCCTGGTACCAGGTGTACAGCGCTTCGAGCACGTCGTCCGAGGCGTGGCCCAGGGTTTCGCCGTCGAGGCGGCGTTCGTTGGCCAGCACGTCGAGCACGATCTTGTCGTTGCGGCTCACGGCGAACGATTCGCCGTTGATGAAGACGTGCTTGCCGCGGTACAGCATCAGGGTCTTGCTGGAGAGCTTCAGGCCTTTTTTCGCGGCCGCTTCCATGAAGCGGCCCACCACCAGCGGCTTGGCCGGGCCGGTGAAGAAGACATTGTGCTTCGGCTCGGACAGGTACTCGCCGAAGAAGATGGTCACATCTTCCTCGTCCCAGCGCACCTTGTCGAGTTCCTGGGTGATATTGGCGAGCATCTCGCGCGGGATCTCGGCCGGGTTTTTCGCCGGCTGCTGGCCCGGGTCGGCATAGCGGCCCGGCAGGTCGATCGAATCAGCCATGAACTGCAGGAAGGCTTCGCCCAGCTCCTGGTACGAGGGCGAGCGGAAGCCGATCGAATAGGTCATGCACTCGCCCTCGGCGACGCCGTCGTGCGCGTAGTGCGGCGGCAGGTAGAGCATGTCGCCCGGCTCGAGCACGAATTCCTCTTCCGGCGTAAAGTTCGACAGGATCTTCAATGGCAGGCCGTCGACCAGCGACAGGTCTTGCTGGGCGCTGATCTTCCAGCGCCGCTTGCCGTGCGCCTGCAGCAGGAACACGTCGTAGGAATCGAAGTGGGGACCGACGCCGGCGCCGTCGGTGGCGAAGCTGATCATCAGGTCGTCGAGGCGGGCGTCCGGCAGGAAGCGGAACTGGCGCAGCAGGTCATCGGCCTTTTCGTCGTACAGGTTCACGCCCTGTACCAGCATGGTCCAAGCCTTCTGCTCGCGCGATGGCAGCTCGGTGAGTGGGCCATGCTGCATGTCCCACTGGCCGTCGATTTGCGTCACCAAACGCGATTCGACGAAGTTCTTGGCGGCCAGGTCGGCCAGGCGCTCGAACTTGAGCAGGGGCTTGAAGCCGGGGATGGCGCCGCGGATCAGCAGCGGTTTCTTGTGCCAGTAATCGCGCAGGAACTGGGCGGGAGTGATGTTCCCGAGAAGCGGTAATTTATTCATGCGTCATTATAACCAGCCGGGCAACAGGCGGAAGCGGCCAGGGTTATAATCCGCTCCTTACAACGAAAGGATGTGCGATGAAGATTGCCAAGAATACGGTCGTGTCGGTCAACTACAAACTGTCGGATGCGCAAAACAACCTCATCGAGGAAGGCGCGCAGCCGATGGTCTACCTGCACGGCGGCTACGAGAACACCCTGCCGAAGATCGAGGAACACCTGGACGGCAAGGAAGCCGGCTTCGCGTCGACCCTGCAGATCGAGCCGGAAGACGCGTTCGGCGACTACGATTCGGAGCTGGTGAAGGTCGAAGACCGCAAGGTCCTGCCGGAGCCGCTGGAAGTGGGCATGCAGTTCGAAGGCATGGCCGACGGCGCGCCGGACGACGAGCCGGTCATCTTCACCGTGACCGAGATCGCCGACGACAAGGTCGTGCTCGACGGTAACCACCCACTGGCCGGCATGGCCCTGCGCTTCGAACTGACGGTGCTCGACGTGCGCGCCGCCACCGACGAAGAAATCGCCCACGGCCACGTGCACGGCGCGCATGGCCATCACCATGGCGAAGAAGGCGACGACGACAGCGAAGAAGGCGACCAGTTCCGCAGCCAGCCGCTGCATTGATTGCGTAGTGTTGTCATGAAAAACCGGGACCGTGAGTTCCGGTTTTTTTATGCGTCATCGAAGCTGACACGGTGC
>Ga0265780_10005971_pt1 | contig 15256 bp, 14 predicted proteins | sample P1T30metagenome_FD_192432 | JGI IMG/M metagenome (GOLD analysis project Ga0265780, IMG submission 192432) | Plant litter microbial communities from East Loma Ridge, Irvine, California - P1 T30 | ecosystem: Environmental > Terrestrial > Plant litter > Unclassified | place: USA: California... | reverse complement strand
ACCCGGTTAAAGCTTCGGGGCACAGGGGAGTGCGCGGATTTTAAGCAAGACTCCCAGAGTCCAGACCTCCGCCTTTGGTCATCGTGCTACTACGCAATCATGCATTCGTCGATCTTCTGGGGTAAGGTCTAGCGTTTAGCAGCGTAGGGTACGTTGGTTCCGCGCAATGCGTTTTGTGAAGCGGCCAACCAGTAAAATCCTGCCTCTACACTTTTTGGGGGTCAGTAGGACTGGAATGATGATGCAAGCCAATCGCGCTAATCGTGTTATATTAATGAATTACAGACACTCGAAGCATGTCATCAAAAAAGCAAAATCTCATTTGTTCAGACCTCGTGCGCCTTCTGCCTGATGTCTTTTGTCTCAATTCTGCCGATGCCTTGAAACATGTCATGGCGATCAATGAGACTGTTCACCGTTGTGGCACCGCAAAGGCCATTGGTTTCGGTACTACCCTCGCTACTTATCGTCTGCGTTTGCACGAGCGCATTCTTGTCCAAAGACAAGCGATTCGATGTAGCATTAGACGCAAGGACTCCGTCTTCTGCAATTGTCTCCATGTTCGTCCCCTCATCCAGCGATGACTTTCGCATTCTCGTGTCCAAGTCAAGTGCAGGTGCGTCTGGGATTGCGCTGAGTGATTTTGAACGCACTGGTTCTAGAGCATTCGAGTCTTCAGATACGCGTTGAGGTGCCCCAGCTTCTGTCTCCGACAGGGAGCGTTGTGGGTCTACGGCGCCTGCGTCCGGGACACTGTGCGAACGTTGTCGATCCTGTTTGTGGCTCTTGGACCACGACTTGAACTTGAAAGCTGAAAGCCAGCCAGGGCGCTTTTCTTTCCCTGCGTTTGGGTTCAAAGCACGTTCGGCGGAGAGCTGTAGATGCGTTTTCTCGGTCATTTTGGGTTGGGCTGTCGAAGGTGCTGGTGTATGCACGGGAGCCGTACGGATATCGTAATCAGACTTGCGTCGGGCACCGGCAGCCGCGGTGGAGGGAACGCCAAGGTTGTAGCTAGCACGACGCTTTGCAAGACTAGTCTCCTTGAGTTCTTCGTGTATGTAATGGAGGGCGGTATCGACAACCTCGACGTACTCTGGATAGTCAATTTCACAGGCCTCCCGGATGAGGCGTAACTTTTCCCAGTCCTGTTGCACAACAGGTCCTGTCAAATCGGGGTGCCAAGCCATGCACCTGATGTCGGATCGCGTTCCGCGGTCGACCTGTTCTTTGACGCTCATGAGCTCGATGAGAGCATCCACCTCTAAGCGCACGGTCTTGACAAATTCGCTGAAGCGGTCGGAATTCTTGACGGTCCAGTGGTTGGTGGTCATACTCATGTTACGCTTGATGCTTGCCCTTGCACCGGTTTGTCGGACGAGGTCTTGCAACAAGGCATACTTCTCTCGAAACCCTTCCAGTCGGTTGGTGTCCAGAGCAGGGTATTCAAGCCTCGAAAAGTGTTTCGGGCTCTTCAAGCCATACTTTTCCATCAACTCATCTCGTGACAGGTTCCCGGGCCGGCCTGAGATTTCGTTGAGGGCCTTGCGTATCTTGTCGTTGGTCTCCTCATCATCGAGTCTGGGATCTCGCACACTGAAGTTTACGGGCAGATGCGGGTCAGGGTTGGTCAGGCCAGGGTGAGATGGAATCATATGCCTTGCAATTGTTGCTGGCGGGGCTGATATACCGACGGCATCGCCAAAGATGAGCAGCCGGCCCTGTTGGAGACCAAGCTTAGCGAGGGCTACCTTTTGGGCATGGTCGTTGTCTTTGGACGGATGGATCAGATTGAAAGCTTCGACACAGGTGCTGAACTGGGTTGCGAGCGAGAAGACGTCGTTGAGAACCTGCGCTTTGCTCTTGGCAGGTGGTGGTGTGGCTTGGGCGGAGTCGTCAGCCATAGCGGGGTCAGGCACGTCTTCCCAAGGCGACTTTCGAGCTACTGTCGTCGGTGTATAGTAGTCAGCGGAGGGATAGCCAGAGTGAGGAGCCAGGAAGACGTCTGCACTTGACTGGCAAACCGTAACAATTTGGGCTCCATGGGCGCATGACGTCTGAGTGTGTGTCGCAAAGCATGGATCGTCTCCAGCTCAGCTGCAGGTGTGGCGCAGACTTTTTCGCAGCGGGGCGAAGCATGGCCAGTCGGCGACCCTCTCTGGCGGCTCCCTGCCTCGCTATTCGCAGACGCTTTGTCCTGCAGGGCTGCTAGCGGGGCCTTGTGTGGTGTGGCGCATCACGTGCGCTGGGCAAGCCACCTCCAGGGCTGTCCAGGTGGGCAGCACTTGAAGGCTCTGCGCGCTGTGTACTATCCGCCCTCTGAGTAGCGCCGTCGCGGGGCTCACCAGGGCGACCAAGACTTTTGTGGACCGTTACCTACGCGTAGATGGTGAGATTGTCGCATGTACTTTATCCCGGCAGTCCTGGCGGTTAACCGTACATGCTTCTGGTAGTGACAGGAAAACCACGGAGAAAAGGATAAGACTACTGCAGTAGGGGCCGCGCGGGAGGTACCGCTGAAGCTAGTCCAGGTCTAGCCGCCCAAAATGTGCGCCAGGTTGGATACTGGTCAAGACTCAAGAAGAATTCGTCGACTCAGCATCCTGGTACAAAGGCATCCTCAAAAACATTTGCCGGTGTAGAATAGGCTAATGTCGTCGTCAATCTCTTCTCAGCATCCACCGCATGCAATTTCCAATCACGCTTGCAAAGCATCTGGAGACAATTGCTTGTATCGTTACTTGTATACAAAGCCTTACGTCACCGCATAGGCTACCATCATGGCAACATCCATCGGCACCTGGCACTTTTCGCCACTGCTTACCGAATTCCCGGCAGGTATCCTATCAAACCTTGGCTTTTGGAGAGCGACCAACGGATCATGGGAATACCAAATCCAGCTGGCATGGCCATTGAACTGGACGTCGCAGCAAGAGAGCGCGACGGTTGAGACCATGTAAGCGTGCTGAGACGAAGCTTTGGGAGCATCGTGATATGGACCATGTCTGATTTTATCAGGTACGTGCTCGATGGAAATGCACTGGGCTTGACCGCTGCTGAGGGTGTTCGCCGTCGGAGGCCTGTGGAGTTCAACATGCCTGACAGCATCATCGTCAGTATTGGATATCCTGAGACCATTCCAGACTCGCCCTACAGCGGACAGCGAAGCTCAGATTTTCAACCACCAGTCTGCGATAATTGCCCACTTCCGGCCACGCCGGGTGTGCCGTCCAATGCCGACAATTTCATCCACTTCATCGACTTGGCTCTACGGCCCTGGGTTCACAACAACGCGTTTCCAAATGCTGCATTTAACCGCGATGCTCTATACGGCCATTCTTTTGGTGGCCTGTTCGTCCTCTACGCCCTTGTTTCTCGGCCTGACTTGTTTGATACATTTCTTTGCGTTTCGCCAGCTCTTTCGTTCAACGATGATTACGTCTTCAAGCACGCCGAATTCCTGGCACCTCTCAGAGGCACCGAACCGCAGACGTCAAATGCTACGCAGCCGGCATTCCAGATCAGTTATGGCGCACTCGAACAGGCTCCAAACAAGCGGAGGACTGAGACTGAAGAAGAGTTTGCCTTTCGCCAAAGCATAATCGTACCCATGCGCATGGCGAACCTGTCGCGAAACTTGTACAGTGAAGTTGAGGACAGTCCAAGGCTGAGGCATATCGAGCTCCATGAGTATCCCTTCAGTGATCATGCTGCCGTGGGTGCAGCTGCGCTTGTAGATGGGCTCGATTATTTCCTCGACTGGTGAAAAGCTGGGACTTCGCGTCGTTGATCATGGATACGATGGCAGAAGCGAAGAAGCGGCAGCCTCATGGAAATGACAGCCTGGAAATGTCTTCCAAGTAGTCCTCGAAGACCAGAGCTCCTAGTTAGATAGCCAGCGCGAATATACAGCAGAGGCCTTGGGAGCGTCCATATATACACTTGTAGTCTCTTCTTGCAATGGCGGGTGCAAAATGTCGCTTCATGGGATATGTGGGACATGCAGGTAGCGGCACGGGCGGTTCGCAACTTCCCCATGACTCGCTACTCCATCCCACTGCACCACTTATCCCCAGAAACCATCACAAGCACCACTCCTCGCACAGTACGTGGTAGTAGGGGCCCGATAAGCAATGGGCTTGATGCGTAGATCGTTCACCGCCTATACCGGAAAGATGGGGACGGGTGGGTTTCTCACCCTCCGGCGAGGTGCCGGCCAGCGACAACATTGGCCGAAAAACTGGCACCGGTGGACCCCTCCCGCAGCGAGAGGCTCAACGAACAACTCTAACCGCTGCGAAAATTTCGCTAGGGTTTCCGATACGTCATAAGACGAAAAGAGAGGGTCGCGATGATGGCGCAGATATATACTCACAGGCGCGCCTTTGAATCCTTGGATCCGCTTGCCGCTGGACGGATCATCAGCACTACCTGCACTCGCACCAACAACGCCGCCATATAGCACCCACCCAGCACTCGACCACCATGGCGCACCCGCAAAGACCCAGAATGCAGTCTTCCGGAATTTCGACCTTGAACCTCAACAAGTCAGCACGGCCAGGCATTGAACGTGCTCCTACCTCGACAAATCTCACCAGGCCGCTGCCTATCCATCGCCTCGATGGCAAAGTCGCTTTCATTACGGGCGGTGGTGGGAAAGTTGGTGTTGAAACGGCAGGACGCCTACTCATCGATGGCGCAAATGTAGCGCTAATCGACATCAACCAGCAATCACTTGAAGTAGCAGTACCTGTGCTCAGGGCTGCAATCCCCACAGGCGTGCCGTTAGAAAGCAGATTGTTGACCATTGCGGCTGATGCAACCAACGAGTCGGACGTCGAAGCGTGTGTAAAGAAGACAGTCCAACGATTTGGGAGGCTGGATTGTGCTCTGCTCAATGCAGGGGAGAGGGACGACAGTAAAAGCCTTTTTGACACAACAGCAGAAGACTTCGAGAGCATCATGACCACCAACGCAAAGTCAGGTATGCTTTACTCTGATTCTTTAGATATGCCTTGAACCTATACTAACATCATCACAGCTTTTCTTGGCCTAAAACACGTCGCCAAGGTCCTTCGCGACCAGGGCCAGGGTGGCTCAATCATATTACGATCTAGCATCGCAGGCCTACGAGGCCTCCCTGGCCTCATCTCTTATTCTTCAAGCAAATTTGCACTTCGCGGCATCGCCCTTACAGCGGCCGAAGAACTCGGCGAGTTTGATATCCGCGTCAACACAATCCACACTTCCATAATTGACTCTGGTCCCGGTTTCAAGGAGGGATGGACCCAGGAGAGGCTGGACGAGCTGAAAGGAGAGACTGCTCTCGGTCGCTTCGGTCGCCCAGATGATGTCGCGAATGTAGTCGCGTTTCTGGCCAGCGAAGACAGCAAGTTCATGACAGGAGGTAAGAATTGCGTTATTTGAACTACATCGCACATCTTGACCACAAAACAGGCCACTTGAAGATAGATGGGGGATGTGTTAGTGTCTAGAGCGTCGAGCCTGTCGCTGGACGATTCTTGGGAGGTTTTTTTATTGCATTTTCAGGAGTTCAATGCATCATCAAGGCCAAATCAGATGAACAAGGGCAGGATAGAGTTAGAAACGGTTTTATGCATATCACAATTATGGTGCCAGATCTGCTTCCTCTACAAACACCAGGGAATCAGATGCGATAATGTGTCTTGTGCAGATATGCATCCTTGTGAGCATGTCAGGACTACCACGATCGTGAGTATTACTACTAGTACTTTTGCCCTAGTTCTACGCACTGAAAGGGTTTTCGTTCATCATCGGTAGGTAGTCACTTATGTTTTCTGCGCATCATGCCCCCAATTCTTTAAGCTCTTATAACTTTTACTGTTCGTGTCTTGCTTAGCTTTGTCTTCCTGGGCCAGATGTCGCTTGCAGTATGCAATAACTTTCTGCATATAATCTACATCTGCAGGATCGTACTTGTTTGGGTCCTTCTTAGGATTCTTCTCCAAAATGGCGACGATTTTGCGGGCCGACTCGTGCCCAACTGTCTCTCCACTCCCATCATCTTTCGACCAGCCAGATGAAGCGGATTCATCACCACTAAGCCACCCTTGTAATTCTTTAGCATCCATGTTAACGAGTTCGTTGAATTCGCTGGCACTAGTTCCGTTGCATGCTGATAAGATTGTGGATAGATATTGCTAACTTACTGAACGACAGTCTCTATGTCTTTTACCATTTTGCCTTCGAGATCAAGATAAGCCAGCTGAGATGTAGTGATTGCGGGATGGGATTAAGATGTTTAGAGTGTCAAGGTGGTTGAGCATTGTGGCCTGAGTAGCACGAGGGTCTTCATGGCATAGTGACACCATGATTCGAGTGGACCAGCGCCAGCTCATTTTGGACTCACACCTACGGCATGTAGTAGCTTCACGTCATCGGCGCAAAAATACATTTCTTCCTTTTCTTGGGAGTAAACGAAAGACAGAAAGAACGGACTTCTTTATATATCCTGGTACAACACGTCGTGTGGTTGCACAGCGACCATTCTATGAGGGCACCTAACTACCTAGGTAGATAGGCACCACTTGAAAATGCAATATATGCTACAGAGGGCTGACGGCGCTATTGTAGCCTCGTCAGCACCTTTGTGCCACGATGTATAATCGTGAGCTGCGATTATGTTAAGTGATGTTGAAGTGGTCTATGGCTCAACGTACAGAGGTGCATCATCGTGTGGAGAATCTGTTCTGACTGAAAACGCTGTCGATTCGATAGGAGCCGAACCTGCCATGTTCGTTTTGATCAATATCACTTTCAGCGACTTGAATCATTCATATATATCTGAACTTCAGTGCATGATTAGCGCCTGCGGTGACGTTCCCCTTTCCCCACTGCCATGCGGATACCCCATGGGTCTCGCCTGCGCAATGAGCTGGTCCTCCAACCAACGGCATTTTATTGCATAAATTCTAGCAGCTTTGATTCCACATGTCCACGAATGTTCCACGGCACCGAGCGATGCGACCTAAGCTTCACTGTTGCTCGCCGATGGAGACCGATCAAGCGGCCTTGGCTGCAACAGCATTGCGGCTCCGAGTAGACGGGCTGCGAAAGATGGACCAAAAGATGACGAGAAACATTGCAAGCATATTAGAGCGGGCCTTGCGGCATTTTTTTGAAGAACCGGCAGGTTTGACGGAAGAGGTATGGAAGACGTGTGGAGGCTGCACAGGCCCGCGAAGATTCCACTCTTCTCCACTCACCGCGTTCATCTCGTCGCAAAGCAACGCTGTCGGCGTGCGATCAAAGGCATGCATAACGGGTGGTTGCGCAGGCTATACTCCGTTCCTAGGTGGTATATGACGTCTAAAGTTCGCCATTTGCCTACCGTACTTTGCTGGCAGCGCGTAGCGGCGTAGCGATTGCTTGGGTTGACGGGATGTGCATCCTCGACAGAAGCTTCGCATGCCCGAAATCACGGATCACAATCAAGTCTTGTGCCAAAAGACGATACGTATTCCTCCGACGCGTGCAATGTCGGTTGTGGTGCGCTATTGGCCTGTAGCGCGACTAACTTACACCCGTAGACGGATATCGGACAGTCGCGTCTTGGCCCCTCGAATCGCGTTCAGCTTCCCCAAAAGCCATCATCTTGGAGAAGCCGCCCGTGTTGCGCAAAGACAAGCCGCTACTGCAGTTTTGGAAACACAAACGAGGACTGTTGGCTGCAGGCAAGACGGGGCCAAGACTGCACGGTCTCGTCTCGCGGTTTCGCAGTGTCGGCGTGGCGCAAATGACGTACAGGTCAAAGATGAATGCTCGGCGCAACGCTGGGCATTGCAGCATTAGTGAAAGTGGAGCACCATGGCAATGGCACATAAACATAAAGGGAGCTCACAAGAAGTCGGCCATGTTTAGGCCCAGCTCGTGCGAGTACCATTTCTTGACACAACTACTACAACAGCTCTGTCAAGATGGGTTTGGGCCAAGTGTATGCATACAATTGCTGAATTACAGAACGTTTGCTGATGGCTTCTAGGGCTATCAAAGTGCGCGGCGCCGAATGCGGTATCGAGGCCATCCTGTTGGGAAGTGTCACTTCCATTGGAGGTTTGTAGAGTGATCAAAGTAGTCGGTGTTCAAATTTGCTAACCAACCAACAAGGTTTCCTGTTTGGCTATGACACAGTAAGCCTGCGTGCTTTCATAGCCACACCTTTTTAGAGACTGACAAGATCAGGGACAAATCTCATCCATGTTGATTTTCCCGGACTTCGTCAATCGCTTTGGCCAACAACAACCTGATGGAACTATTGCTTGGGACAGCACGATCCAGTCCCTGGTGGTTTCCACCATGTCTCTTGGAACCCTTGTCGGAGCTCTTGCTGGCTCATACACTGCTGATTGGTGGGGTCGCCGAAAGAGTCTGAGTTTTGGCGTGGCCATCTTCATCATTGGCAACATCATCCAAATCACCGCCATGTACTCGTGGGTTCATCTCATGATAGGCCGTATTGTGGCCGGTCTCGGTGTTGGCATATTGTCAGTAGGCGTGCCCATGTTCCAATCGGAATGCTGCCCACGCGAGATTCGTGGTGCAGTTGTCGCTTCTTACCAGCTCATGATCACCATCGGCATTCTAGTCAGCAACGGCATCAACTATGGCGTACGCGACAATCCAGGTGACGATACTGACGCTTCCTGGCGGATCGTTATTGGCATGGGTATTGCGTTCTCTTTGCCATTGGGAGCTGGCATTCTTATCGTACCGGAATCACCCAGATGGCTTGCTGGACGCGGCCGTTGGGAAGACGCACGGATGGCTCTAGCACGACTACGCGGTCGAAAAGCGGACCCAAACCATGAGCTTGTCAACGACGACTTCAACGAGATGAAAGCTACCATTGAAGAACAAAACAAAGCTGGCAGAGGTACTTGGAAGGAATGCTTCACTGGTCAGCCCTCTGGCATACCGCGACTCGTATATCGTACACTCCTCGGCTGCGCCTTGCAATTCTTTCAACAATGGACTGGTGTCAACTACTTCTTTTACGTTAGTTTGGCGATCCTACGAATGCAACACAGCACCACTAACCTTCTTCTAGTATGGCGCCACAGTCTTCAATGCTGCTGGTATCAAGGACCCGATTCAGACGCAACTCATTCTCGGTGCGGTCAATGTGGCCATGACCATCCCTGGCCTCTACCTGATCGAGCGACTCGGTCGGCGGCTTCCACTCATCGTTGGTGGTCTTTGGCAAGCGGTATGGCTTCTTGTATTCGCCATCATCGGAATTGTACGGCCTCCGGGTGAGAATCCATCTTCTGGGGTGGTCATGATTGTCAGCGCATGCATGTTCATCGCTTCATTTGCATGTACATGGGGGCCATTTGTTTGGGTTGGTAAGTGATCGAAGGTGTCAACCCGTGTACCGGGAAACTAACTGAACCGTAGTTATTGGGGAAATATTTCCGCTTCGTGTGCGTGCGAAACAGGCGTCTCTTGCAACTGCTTTCAATTGGCTTGGTAAGTCGTTTCCACCAACTGATCAGGAAAGCACTAACTTTCCAAGGCAACTTCCTCCTCGCTTTCCTCACCCCCTACGCCAATGAAGGCATTGGTTATTCATTCGGCTTTGTGTTCTTCGCATGCAACTTCATCGCAGCTGGCATCGTCTACTTCTTCGTATTCGAATCCAGAGCGCTGTCTCTAGAATCAGTAGACATGATGTACTCTGACGGCAGCATTAAACCTAGGGCTAGCAAGAAATGGGTGCCACCGGGCTACATCAACCGCCTGGAACGAGACGAGTCATATTGGCACCGTCCAGGTGAAATGGAGAACACGCAAGCATCCGGATTGCCTGCAGACTCGATGGATGAGAAGCACTATGACAAGGACGACAGTTCACCAGAACGCGGCTTGTCTGTGCATCGTGAGCACGCTGCTAGCGATGTGAGGGTTTAGGCACTGTCATTTGTGCTACTTGGAGGGGAGGTGATCTTCATGCCGGGTTCCACAAATGAAAACGCTCTACACTGCTGTAGACTTGGAGCTTTATTGTCGTTGGTACTTGTCGCTCACGTTAGAAATGAAATGCAGCGCTTTGCGGTCCTGATTCGATATGATGTAATGCTGCATTCTGCAAATCTGCCGGCACAGCCGCAAAACCTCCAGTTTCACTAAGTTTAGCGTGACGTGGCGCATGCGTTGCCCTTGCGCAACGCGTCAGCTGGCTCGCGCTTCACTTATGAGAGCAACGTGGAAGCCACAACTTACTGTCATTCACATATTCCAAACTTGTGACCGTCGTTAATTGTTTCACTTCCTTGTAGCATGCCACCAGCAATCCTGCCACCCGCGCGAGCTACACTCGGCAAATTAGCGCGCCGTGTACTCATTACCACAGCGCCAGCGCTCGCCTCTGACCACATAGAGAGGCGAAATCTTAGTGTCAACCATACACAAGGTGTTACTTTGGGTGTCATCTGCGCATATGTTGTCGTGATTGCCTTGCTATGGAATCTGCCGTACGTGCACGTTGCAAGCTATCACGGGGCATCTTTCTGACTCTGGCAGATACGTCCGCTGGGTACTATGGCCCTTCAAGGTATGAGGCTCGTCCTTCAATGATACAAGGCCTTACGAGCTAACAAAACTCTCACAGATGCTTGTGATTGCTTTCCATGAGTTCGGTCACGCGATCACGGCGTGTTGCACTGGCGGCCGCGTTGAATCGATATCCCTTGATCCGCATGAAGGCGGTGTGGTAAGAACCAAGCCTACTCTGCGGTAACATACATAGCTGACGTTCGCCCTTGACCCACATGCGAGGAGGAAAGCAGTTTATTACCCTACCTGCGGGTTATCTCGGGTCCGCTCTAATCGGAGGTTTGCTAACCTTTTGCGGCTTTAACATAGTTGCGAGTAAAGTCGCAAGTATTGTCCTAGGGGTATGCTTTCTGCTTACCTTGTGGTGGGCTAGAAAGGACTGGCTAACAATCGTGACAATTCTCATGGCCGTTGGCTTATTGATCGCCTTTTGGTTCATCAAGCACGGCGAAGCTTTGCGATTCATGGTCGTCCGTCTCGCGAGTTCTCGCTACCTGTAAATCAATACTGACAGAATGACAGCTCTTCATTGGTGTCATGTCCTCCTTGTACAGCGTCTGGGATATCTGTGACGATTGGTACGCTACAACCCTAGACGATATGTGTAATGTCAGATTACTAACTTCTGTACAGTGAGTTGAACCTCGAACCCGATATAAGTGATCTCGTCGAAACAAGGTGGCTCAAAGTACTGCTATTAGTGCATCTTGTCTGAAGCCTTTCTGGATACAACATCTGCTAACTCGGGCTCCTTCTCAATCAGTGATACTGCGGAAGGTTAATTCATCTGACGCGAGTGTTTTTGCCAAACGCTATGGTGGCTCTTCGCAGTGCTGGGGCGTTCTCTGGTCACTTATATCTCTAGTCTTCATGGTCGCTGGGATTCTAGCCGGGCTGGCAGCGTTCAAACAGAGTTTCGAACAGCAGGAGAAGGACAGCAATGGTTTCATACCCACAATGATTAAGATTTGACTGGCCCTCGATCAGAGCCGGATACTAAAATAGAGCCTGCGTATACTGTCGCGCCCTTCTAGGAACAGGTACGCAGGAACACTACGGTGAATGCAAGAAAATGTAGAATGATCAAGTAGAATTCAAACCAACAGAAAACCTTTCATATCATAGTAGTTGGTCTACCATATCTTCGGCATATGATAAGACAAACAAGAGTGTACGTGACTAGATCGCAGCATGAGAGGCAGGGCTGCTGGGTGCCATTTCAAGCGTCGGGAAAATGCTCGGCTCGGCATTCTAGGCTGGATCACGTTAGAAAGTGGGCACCCAGCGTCATGCACGGTTTTTCCCCAGCCCTGCAGTTTAGCTCCATGTGCGATTTTAGCTGACCAGCCAAACCACTGCCTCGGACTCTCACTGAAAGCCGGGCCTCATGCATCTGTACTCACGGCTTGCGTGTTTCTCAGCATAAGCCTGGAGCGTTCGACGGGCCTTGGGCTTGAATATGCGTCACAGGGAATGATCACCCACGCACCGAAGACCTCGGGAAGGATGGACAACAACATAGCGTCATCATCGCCAGCGACTGTCTATGCAAGTGCCACCGTCGCAGCACTGGTAGCTCAGTCTGCACCCGCACAAGGTGCTGTTGACTCGGCAGGTGCGGGTATAACAGGAGGTATGTGAATGTATGCCTTCGCTGAATTGCAAACTAACAGACCTGCGCCAAAGGTTACACGGGCGACTCTCTCAGCCTCAAAATCATCATTGCGTTTTTTCTCGGTCTCGCATTGTACAATGCCATTGAACTGCTCGTGCTGGTATTTGTTACATTCCAACGATACCACGGCATTTACTTTTGGAGTATGCTTGCCGCTGCTGCCGGTATTATACCCTACTCTCTTGGGTTCATAATCAAATTCTTCCAACTCTTAGATCCAAATCAAGATGTTGGCTATGTTGCTGTATTCTTGCTGACCATTGGGTGGTATCCCATGGTAACCGGTGAGCAAGACCCTCAAAACCTCATTGGGATCGCTGACCACCACAGGCCAATCTATCGTCCTCTGGTCTCGCCTTCATCTGCTCAGCAATTCGCGCCGCGTTCTACGCTGGACCCTATGGATGATCATTATCGATGGTGTCGTCTTGCACTCGGTTACTACTGTTTTGACATTTGGATCTAACAGCAATTCTCTCCAACCAAAAACACTGGATCGGTTCGTCCGCGGCTACAGTATCATGGAGAAAACACAAATGGTGGGATTTTTCATTCAAGAGGTCATACTCTCCGCCATATATATTCGAGAGGCTATCAGGATGCTGAAGCTGTCTGAGGCTGCTCACGACGACAATCAAAGCTTTGATGATGGTACCGGACAAGGCCATGTGAGGAATTCGCATGTTCGCAAGACCATGTATCAACTACTTGCGATCAACGTCATCATCATTTCCATGGATCTCGCGTTGCTGGGCGTCGAGTTTGCGAATCTATACCTGATTGAGACAACGCTGAAGGGCGTCGTGTATTCGATCAAGCTGAAATTGGAGTTCGCGGTTCTTGGCAAGCTGGTGCAATTCGTGCGGAACCGTGCAGCCTCCAGTGATCCTTCCAATCCGCGGCAACCCAGCACTATCCATGAGCGAAGAGATACAGCTGCCGGCGCAACTCTCGAGAAGACAGAGACGAACAAGACAGGCAGGACCAATAACAGCACTGCGGTCGCACCTTCTACTCCTCTCACCATTGGTGTGCAGAGCAACACGAGATTGCAACGATTCCCGGATTTTGTTGATGCAGAGAGGGTCAGTCCAGATGTGACCCATGCACAACAAAGGGAAGGTAGGGATGATGAGAACGACTCTCCATGGGAAACAAGGATGCAAGATAGGGAACCCTGGAGACGAAGAACAAAGGCTAGTCGAGGGAGCTGGATCGATGAGGAGATGGACAAGCACAACATCGGCTGAAGACAATCCTGGTAGCTGAAGCATGGATTGCGAGAATAACCAACCGCATGTAGCCGGAACAGGACAATTGATATCGTGCTTCTCTTTCAAGACGACCGCCTTTACAAAAGCCACATATGGTCACTGTAAACAGCTATTCAGTCACAGTGCCATGTTAGAGCCGCCTGCACGTCTACCATCATTTTTCTTGAACGACGGATTGTATCGTGTGTGCTTGTAAGCATGCAGCCCAGCATGGAAGCCACCGATAACGTTGACAATGGCCATAGCTTGTGTTGTTAGACTGTGCACACGTCTGCAGAAGCGACAGTAATGGCGACCCACAAATGGAGATGGAAGCGAGACGCGTGACCGTTTCCCATTTTGTCTCTTGTGGCGGAGGTGAGGCGATTGGGTCCTCAACTTGAGGGTTTCTGCTTGTTGGCTTCATCCAGCGCCCCGACCTTTCCTGGTTCCTTTGCCTCATGTTCCTTTAGCTGATCCTGCACTTCAGACGGAAAATCGCCCTCGACGATGCCAAAGACACCGACGTCACTGCGACCCATGCCACCGCCCTTCTTTTCTGTTTCCTCTGACTCTTTCAATATGAACCTAGTCCTGCCATTCTCGGCCATGGCATCCTCATCATAGGTGAAAACGCGCCAGTCGGCGTTGAAGAACATGCGATTGCACACGGCTGTTCTTAAAAAGCCCGAATGCGAGACAACGGCAATGACCTTCTCCGGTCTGTCGTATAGCGCTCTCAGACAGGACTGCCCACGTGCAAGGATGGCTTTCTGTGTGAATGCATAAGGATTGGAGGAGAGATTCGTCGTTTTATCAGGATAGGTTGGATCAACGGCCGAGAAGTCGTAGTCTGGGAATTCTTCTTCCATGACGGTGATTGGGCTGCCAGTGTCGCATGGCTTGTCGGCATTCTCTTGCCAATTGGCATCGGGCATGACCTTGACGTTGTTCTTGATCAGCCAGTCCAGGCCGATGGTAGCGGTCTGTAGCGTTCTGCGCATTGCGCTGACGACAATGAGCTCGACCTTGTTGCCGATGTTGCTTGCCTTGAGGCTCTCGTGCAGCTCGCGGCTCTGCTGCTCTCCCAATTCAGACAGCTTGGGGTCGTGGAAAGACCAGTCACCCGCCACGTTGTGCAGAGCCTGGGCATGGCGGATGAGTATAAGAGTCGGCGGCATGATGTGGAAATTGCACGCAAGATGGAAGAGTTAGCAGATGATGGCAGCTTTCGTTCTGGTGATGGTGCTTTTCTTGTGTTTTGTACATAACGCGCTAGCACGTGGGGCTGTGCCCAGGTGTGGCTGTCATGACGCAACGTGGTGGCCGCTGAACAAGACAGACTTGAGCATGTGGCTTCATGTTTTCATATCACCGTTAAGTACTTCATATGCCGTTCGTTATCATGCATGGCCGTCCTAGGCTGTGCAGCCACATTCGCGACGTGGCCTGTGGGCCCATCTATTCCTGCATCTTCTCCTCCTCGTCGTCCTCGTCGTCACCCTCTAGCGACTTCTTCGCAAGCTTCTCGGCTTCTTCCCTGATGTCCTTGGGGACCTCCTCGTGCCTGCCCTTTGTGGGTCCGTCCATGCTGCTGATCCAAGTCATCTCCAGCTCAAACTCCTTGTCCTTGTTATCGTCATGGGCGACATAGATGATGCGCGCAGCTTCTTTGACGCCTTCCTGCAGCGATAGCTGGCCTTCAGACAGGCTGAGCTTCTCAAGCTCTGACTTG
>Ga0265780_10005969_pt1 | contig 15260 bp, 17 predicted proteins | sample P1T30metagenome_FD_192432 | JGI IMG/M metagenome (GOLD analysis project Ga0265780, IMG submission 192432) | Plant litter microbial communities from East Loma Ridge, Irvine, California - P1 T30 | ecosystem: Environmental > Terrestrial > Plant litter > Unclassified | place: USA: California... | reverse complement strand
ACGTAAGATCACATACCGACAGTCGCCAGACTAAAAAATACAACGAAAAACTATCTGACAGAAGAGCAAAATCAACTGTCGAGTGGATGGTTCAGGACGGAATCGATGCTTCAAGGCTAACTGGAAAAGGCTACGGAGAAACACAATTAGTAAACAAATGTGCAGACGGCGTTCCATGTTCTGAAGAAGAGCATCAGCTGAACAGAAGAAGTGAATTTATAATCACGGCTTTGTAATTAAAATTTTATTTTAATTGAAAAAGCATTCGCTAATGGCGAATGCTTTTTTTGTTATTTAAACCTTTGTAATATATTAAATATATCCCCATACAAAGGATTTTGCGCATCAATTTTATGAAAATGTAATCAAAACAAAAGAATAATTCTTTATACATTTTAACTGGAACGTGCCGAATAAAATGACCCAAGAAAATTAAACCCCATCTAATATTAATTATCTAAAAATCCTTTTTTTGTAATGTGTGGCTCTCAAAAAATCAAAGGCAAACTTAAATAACATTTTTTGTAAAGATTGCTCAAAAAAAAGACTGCATCTAAAATGCAGTCTTTTTTTTGAGCCTGTCATATTATTTTTTAATGAACATATTGGTATAATACTTTCTTCCACTTTCTGGATCAACACTTACTGATATTCCAAAATGTGTAAAATTTCCTTCGATGTTTGCTTTATGTCCCGGGCTATTCAGCCAAGCATTTACTGCAGCTTGTGGCGTGTTATAATTGTAAGCTACATTCTCGCTCACACGCACAGCACCAAGAACCTGAACTAAATTTTCTGATCGTTGCTCAAAGAAATCGTGGTTCACTACATTATGCTCAATCATGTATTCGTTGTGTTCTTGCGACTTGTACGAAATGTGATTAATTGGTAGTAATGCTGGTAAATTAAGTGATTGGCGGTGCGCATTGATTAAGTCAAAAAGCTCCAATTCAGAAGCATCATAGTCATAATTTTCAACAAGTACAGTTGAAATTGTGGCCTGTTTGAGAGCTTGTTCGTCAGATTCTGAGTCAGATGAACAAGAAACCATTGTGAACAATAGCGCCATTGGCAATAATGTTCTGAACATTTTTGCAGTCATAGTTTAAGTAGGTTAAGATTTATGAGATCTAAAAAAAGCCTTTGGGAAAACTTTCTTTTGAAATATCATCAAGATCAATTGGGGCACGATCTCTTTGACAATTCAATATTAATAAAACATCGTTTAACTGCAAAAAAAAATCGATGAAATACATCAATTTTATTTATTTAGATAATTATTCTTACAAGTTAAGATGACAATCTGTCCATTTGCCACTCAAAATTTTGTAATTGGAACCGAATTCGGTCGTGAAGACGATTTGCTCTTCCTTGCCAAAATTCAATCTCAACTGGTTTAATTAAATAACCTCCCCAATATTTGGGACGTTCGATTTGTGTTCCTACAAAGCCATCTTCAAGTTGTAGTAATTTATTTTCTAAGATCTCTCTGCTAGAAATGACTTCGCTTTGATGAGAAGCAATGGCTCCGAGTTGGCTTCCGGTTGGTCTAGAATGAAAATAGTCGTCAGAAACTTTTTCAGAAGTTTTTTCTGCAATTCCTTTGATGATAACTTGGCGTTCTGAATTGTGCCAAAAGAAGGAAAGACACACATTTGGGTTTTCTGCGATTGCTTTTCCTTTTTCAGATTCATAATTCGTAAAAAATACAAATCCTTCGGAAGTAAATTGTTTTAACAGCACTACTCTATTTTTTGGAAATCCGTCCAGACCAATTGTTGAAATTGTCATGGCATTAATTTCTTCAGATCCGCCGATGTCCTCAGCTTCCTGAAACCATTTTGCAAATAACTCAAAGGGATTTTTTGAAATGGAACTTTCTAAGAGTTCACTTTTTTCGTATGATTTTCTGTAGTTGCTTAAGTCTTTCATTTTTTGAGGCACTAAGTATTTAAGCAAAGTTACAAAGTTTAAAAATTAAGGCTATGATAAATATCAGTTAAAGTAAAAACTTAGCAACTTAATGTCTTTAAAACTTAGCGTCTTAAAAAGAAAAACTTTCCCCGTCATTTCCCAGTAAAACATTTGGAAAAACAGTTTCGGCTTCTTCTTTAAACTTTAAAATAGACTCGTAACGCGTGGAATAATGACCAAGGACAAGATTCTTGACATTTGCCTTTAAAGCAATCCTTGCAGCTTCTTTTGCCGTGGAATGCATTGTTTTTTCGGCAAGAAGAGCTTCAGTTTCTAGAAAAGTCGATTCGTGATACAAAACATTTACGTCTTGAATCAACGGCAAAATATCTTCGTTATAAACTGTATCCGAACAAAACGCATAACTTTTTGCAGGTTCTGGATCAAAGGTCAATTCAGAATTTGGGATCACGCGTCCGTCTTCTAAAGTGATATCGCCACCATATTTTATCTTTTGGTAATAAACTTGATCGATTTCATAATTTAAAACCGCATCGATGTCTAATTTTCGTTCTTTGAATTTCTCTTGGAACAAAAAACCATTCGTATAAATTCTATGTTTCAACGGGATTGTTTTCACAATAACATTATCGTCTTCAAAAACGGTTTCTGATTCCGTAGAAGTTAATTCGTGAAAATATAAGTTATAATTGGTCCAAGAATTAGACAATTTTAACTGAAGCGTAATGATTTCCTTGATGCCTTTTGGCCCATAAATATGAAGATCGGCAACGCGCCCCAAAAGCATGTAGGTGGAAACCAAACCCACCAAACCATACATGTGATCGCCGTGAAGATGCGAAATAAATATGTGGTTGATCTTTGAAAACTTAATCTTATTCTTGCGCAACTGAACCTGCGTTCCCTCTCCACAGTCGATCAAAAACATTCTGTTTCTGATTTCCAAAACCTGTGAAGTTGGGTTCGTGATTGTTCGCGGTGTTGCGGCATAACAGCCTAAAATGGTAAGCTTCATTTTTTATTTATGATTTTTGATTTAAGATTTATGAACTTGAGTTATCGATATTAATGACTTCCATAGAAATCATAAATCTAAATTCATAAATCTAAAATCCTAAGTCACGTTCAATTTCTTCCATTTCAATGATATCGTGCGCTTCCTGAACCGTAGGAACCACATTCATCTCATCTGGAACTTCATTGAAATCAAAATCCTTGACTACGATTACAAACGATTTTTTTGCTTTTCTATGTTTGTTAGAAAGTGATAAAAAAGACAAGACATTTTCTAACGTAATGCTTTTATCTTGAGAAATATCTAAAACTAAATTCTGATTTTTGAAATTTGCGTAGTCTTTTGTTACGTCTTCAACGAACGATTTTACGTTTCCTTCTGTATCTTTTATTGTGGTTGTATGTGATTTTTTTTCTATTTGCATTTTAGTTTTATTTTATCTCAATTTTAAGAATTCAATATGTGTTCTATTTAACCTTTATTCAAACCAGCTTTATCTATTATCGTTGCAATCCAAAATGCATTTGTAATTCCAACTGAAATACCTAAAAAACAACCTATGAAATTTTGAAAACTATTTTCACACAATACCATAACGCATAAAAATAAAGGAAGAATTAGAGCGGAGGCCATTTTGTAAATTATTTTTTTATTTTCAACAAACATTAAAATTAATCCATTGACCAAGCAAACGATAAGTATTGGTAATGTGTAAACGATGAAATACATTGACACTGCGTTAAAATCGCCATGCTCTTTATATTCTGCAAAAAAATATAAGGAGAATATCGACAAAATTATTGATAATGGGATAGTGATGTATATCTTCAAACTCTTTTATCATTTAAAATATTACTCACTGCTTAATCTTTGAAGCCAGTAAGTAAATCACCGCCATTCTAACAGCAACTCCGTTCTCCACTTGGTTCAAAATTACTGATTGCTGCGAATCTGCGACATCTGAAGAAATTTCCACACCACGATTTATCGGGCCAGGGTGCATGATCACGATTTCTTTATTTAAGGAATCAAGCAATGCTTTGTCCACGCCATATTGCTGTGCATATTCTCTGGTGGAAGGAAAATAATTCACGTCCATTCTTTCGTTTTGAACGCGAAGCATATTCGCAACATCGCACCATTCTAAAGCTTTTCTTAAGTTTGGTTCTACCGTAACTCCAAGTGATTCGACGTATTTTGGGATTAACGTTTTTGGTCCGCAGACTTTCACTTCCGCTCCTTGCATTTGCAAAGCATAAATATTGGAAAGCGCTACTCTTGAATGCAAAATATCTCCCACGATTACTACTTTTTTTCCGGCAACTTCGCCTAATTTTTCTCTAATCGTAAAAGAATCCAGTAAACCTTGCGTTGGGTGTTCGTGCGCGCCGTCGCCAGCGTTTACGATACTTGCATTCACATTTTGGGACAAAAAATAAGCGGCACCAGGATTTGAATGACGCATTACAACCATATCGACTTTCATCGAAAGAATGTTGTTTACGGTATCAATCAAAGTTTCTCCTTTTTTAACCGAAGACTGTGCCGCAGAGAAACTGATTACGTCAGCAGAAAGTCTTTTTTGAGCCAATTCAAAAGATAATTTTGTTCTGGTACTATTTTCAAAAAATATGTTGGCAATGGTAATATCTCGAAGCGAAGGCACCTTTTTAATCGGGCGATTGATGACTTCCTTAAAATGATCGGCAGTTTCAAAAATAAGGTCAATATCTTGTTTGTTGATATATTTTATTCCTAATAAATGATTTACGCTTAATTCTTTCATTTTTTGTTTAAATGTTAATTTGTAAATCGTTTAATCGTTAGCGTTGCGGTTAAACAAATTAACGATTTAGCGATTAAACGTTTTTAATTCGTTATTAAGTAAACCAAATCTTCGCCTTCTTGCTCATTCCAGCTTACTTTAACTTTTTCATTATTGATGGAATCAACTTGTCGTCCGCGATAATCGGGCTGGATTGGCAAATGTCGACTGAAACGACGGTCGATTAAAACCAAAAGCTCTATTTCTGAAGGTCTTCCAAAAGATTGAATGGCAGTCAATGCAGAACGAATGCTTCGGCCAGTGTACAAAACGTCATCGATAAAAATGACTTTTTTATTTTCTACCAAGAAATTGATTTGGGTTTTATTGGCTTCCAAAGGCTTTTCGGTTCTTCTGAAATCGTCTCTAAAAAAAGTGATGTCTAAATAACCAAGTGCGATTTTTTCTACCTTATATTCTTGCTCTAAAATTTCTTTAAGACGTTCGGCCAAAAAAACACCACGAGGCTGGATTCCCACAAGAATCGTGTCTGAAAAATCAAGATGTTTTTCAATTAATTGGCAGGCCAAACGATGCAGAATGATATTGACTTCTTTTGAAGTAAGCAATATTTTTTGACTCATAATGAAGTGTTGTGTTTGGTTTGTAAAAATAGGTAAAAAATGGTTTTGAGAAAAATTAAACTTTCAGTTTTACAAGGATTCATATTAAAATTATAATTGTGTAATCTAAAAAATAAATGATGTAATATATTTCCTTTTAAAATGAATGACCTTTATAAAACAAATAATCGACCATTTATAAACCTTTTAAAACCAGAAATTATGAACAAGATACAAAGAATGTGCGTTATTCTTTTAATACTTCTTTCTTTCTCAAGTTGTGAAGTCGTTGAAGGAATTTTCAATTTTGGCGTTGGCGTTGGCGTATTTATCGTAATTGCGGTTCTTGCCATCATCATTTGGATCATCAGCAGATTTAGAAAATAATATAAAAGAAAACCACCAAAACCAACCAACTCTTTTAAACTAAAAAATCCCGTACTTGATTGTTACGGGATTTTTTTATGTGGAAATTACCGCAGATTCGCAGATTTTACTTTTATAAATAAAAAAAATTACCACAGATTAATCGATTTAAAAAAGATTAGAAAATCAGTGTTAATCATTTTAATCTGTGGCAAAAATATTTTTTAAAATCTGTGAATCTGCGGTAAAAACTTAAGAATACATTTTCTTTCTCAATTCTTGTACTTTTTCATCATCAAGATAATCGTCAAATGTCATATATCTGTCAATTACACCTTTTGGTGTCAACTCGATAATTCTATTTCCGACAGTTTGCGAGAATTCGTGGTCATGTGTAGTAAAAATCACTGAACCTTTAAAGTTTTTCAACGAGTTATTGAAAGCCGTGATCGACTCTAAATCTAAGTGGTTTGTTGGTTCGTCAAGCATCAAAACATTAGCTCTTTCCATCATCATTCTTGAAAGCATACAGCGTACTTTTTCTCCTCCTGATAAAACGCGGCTGGTTTTCAAAGCTTCTTCTCCAGAGAAAATCATTTTCCCCAAAAATCCACGGATGAAAACTTCATCACGCTCTTCTTCAGTTTTTGCATATTGTCTCAACCAATCTACCAATGTCAAGTCATTTTCAAAAAACGAGTGATTTTCTACAGGCAAATACGCTTGATTTGTGGTAATTCCCCAATCAAAAGTTCCGGCGTCTTGCGTTTGATTTCCGTTTAAGATTTCATAAAAAGCGGTCGTTGCACGAGAATCTTTTGAAAACAAAACAATTTTATCGCCTTTTGCCATGTTCAAATCTACGCCAGTAAACAAAGTCTCTCCGTCAACCGACGCACTTAATCCAACAACATTCAGGATTTGGTCTCCAGCTTCTCTTTCTTGTTCAAAAATAATTGCAGGATAACGACGGCTTGAAGGCTTGATTTCAGAAATATTCAACTTGCTGATCATTTTCTTACGAGAAGTCGCTTGCTTTGATTTCGCTACGTTGGCACTAAAACGACGAATGAATTCTTCCAATTCTTGTTTCTTTTCCTCAGCCTTTTTGTTCTGTTGTGCTCTCTGTTTTGCCGCCAATTGGCTAGACTCATACCAAAAAGTATAGTTTCCAGAATAATGGTTGATTTTACTAAAGTCGATATCTGAAATGTGCGTACAAACCGCATCTAAAAAGTGGCGGTCGTGCGATACAACGATTACTGTATTTTCATAATTTGCCAAGAAATTTTCTAACCAAGCAATCGTTTCAAAATCCAAATCATTCGTAGGCTCATCCATAATAAGGACATCAGGATTTCCAAAAAGCGCTTGCGCCAAAAGCACACGAACTTTCAGTTTTCCTTCTAAATCGCCCATTAAAGTATAATGATTGTCTTCGGTAATTCCCAAACTTGAAAGCAATGAAGCTGCATCAGAATCTGCATTCCAACCGTTCATTTCTTCAAATTGAACTTGCAATTCCCCGATTCTATCTGCATTTTCATCAGTATAATCTAAGTAAAGCGCGTCCATTTCTTTTTTAACGGCATACAAAACTTTGTTTCCCATCATCACAGTTTCCAAAACCGTGTGTTCGTCAAACATATTGTGGTTTTGGTTTAAAACCGACATACGTTTTCCTGGTTCCAAGAAAACATGACCAGATGTTGGATCAAATTCTCCTGCTAATATCTTTAAAAATGTAGATTTTCCAGCACCGTTTGCTCCAATAACTCCATAAATATTTCCGTCGGTAAAAACCGTATTTACTTCATCAAACAAGATTCTCTTGCCAAACTGTACTGATAAATTATTTACTGTTAACATTGATTGTAATTTTATATAAAAAGTTTTGCAAAAGTAGAAAATTTAGCTCGATTTTCGGCACTGAAGTGTCACATAGTTTCATATTTGAAAGTATTTGCTAAAGAAAAACCGATAAAATCTTAATTTAATTAGATTCTAAATAATTCCAGTGGCATACTTTTAACGATGCCTTAACAGCGAAATCGTTTGCAACCTAATATTTTTGTCTACTAGATTTAAACTACATGCACAACTTTAAAGTTTTTAAAGTCCTATCATTTTCAATTTTAAACTTGCTACTCCTCACTTCATGCAACAATAAATTTGACAGGGACGACTATACGGCTTATTTTGGTGGCGAAGTTACTAATCCGTTAAATCGCTACGTTTTATTTTTAAAGGATAACAAAGTTATAGACACAATTCCGCTTGATCGAAACAATCGTTTTTTCAAGAAATTTGACTCTTTAACTCCTGGACTATACACGTTTAAGCACGAACCAGAATATCAATATGTATACTTCGATAAGAATGACAGTTTGATGGTTCGGATGAATTCAAGCGATTTTGACGAGTCTGTTATTTTCTGCGGAAGAGGCGAAGAAAAGAACAATTATCTGATGGAAATGTACCTTAAAAACGAGTCAGACAAAGATAAAATGTTTGCCGTTTTTGATTATGACGTAGTTAAATTTAACAAATATATCGATTCTTCGTTTGCTGTTCGTAAGAAATTTTATGAAACAAAGAAAGAAAAAGGTAAGTGGAATGATGAATTTGATTTTTTTGCACTTTCGGCTTTATACTTTCCTTATTATACCAAAAAAGAAATTTATCCAGTCGTTCATGAATTTAGAACTGGAGAAAAAGTTGCCAATAAACTTCCGAAAGATTTTTATGATTACCGAAAAGAAATTGATTATAACAATAAGCAATTGACCAACTTTTCGCCTTTTGTAAAGTATCTGACGTATATGTTGAACAACAGAGCTTCCGAAAAAATCTCTAACGAAAATTCCTCTCCTTCTGATAAAGCATTGGAATTAAATATTGCAAAACTAAATATAACCGATACTTTATTTGAAAGCCAAGAAATAAAAAATACGGTTTTAAATAATATCGCGTTCGCCTATTTATTGGAAGATCAGCACATTATAAACAACAAGAAATTCCTTGATCGTTATAATGAACTTTCTACTGATAAAAGCAATCAGAACGAAATCACAAAAATTGGGAATTCTATCCAAATGCTTAAGGAAGGAAATGCTTTGCCGAGCGTGGATTTACTGACTTTAAATGGTGAAACTGTTGATAGCAAATCATTTATGAAAGGAAAATCAGTAATCTTTTTCTGGACAGAAAATGCAGATTCCCACTTCATTGCTGTTCACAAAAAAGTGATGGATTTAAAGAAAAAATATCCAAACTATAATTTTATAGCGATTAATGTTGATGATAATCAAGCAAAATGGACCAATGCTCTTGAGAATTATAAATTCGAAAATGTAACCGAATTAAGAGTTAAAAACTTCGAAGATTTAAAAGAAAAATGGGTCATCACAAAAATTCACCGCGCCATAGTTACTAACGCCGACGGCACAATAAGCAACGGATTTGTAAATCTGTTTGATGTAAAATTTGCTGATAATTTAAAGTAAATTTTTAGGCGCTAAGTTTAAAAAAATAAAAATCCCGCTTAGTTTTAAGCGGGATTTTTTTATAATTTGAAATCTGAAAACTATTTACTGCAATCTAAAAACTGTCCACTGCAATCTGCCAACTATTTATTCCCTTTTTCAAAATCAGCGACAAACTGCGCCAAACCAATGTCCGTCAAGGGATGTTTCAGCAAGCCTTCAATCGCAGAAAGTGGTCCTGTAATCACATCAGCGCCAATTTTTGCGCAGTTCACAATATGCATCGTATGTCTTACTGAAGCTGCCAAAATTTCTGTTTCAAAACCATAATTGTCATAAATCTCACGAATTTCTTGAATCAAATTCAAACCATCTGTTGAAATATCATCCAAACGTCCGATGAATGGCGAAACATAAGTCGCTCCCGCTTTTGCAGCCAACAAAGCTTGTCCTGCAGAAAACACCAAAGTCACGTTTGTCTTAATTTCTTTATCCGAAAAATATTTTGCCGCACGAACACCTTCTTTTGTCATCGGCAATTTCACCACAATCTGCGGATGAAGATCAGCCAACTCCTCACCTTCCTTAATCATTCCTTCATAATCAAGCGCGTTCACTTCAGCACTCACGTCACCTTCCACAAGATTGCAGATGTCAACATAATGCTTTAAAATATTGTTTTTTCCTGTAATTCCTTCTTTTGCCATCAATGACGGATTTGTGGTTACACCATCCAAAACGCCAAGCGATTGCGCTTCTTTAATTTGAGCTAAATTAGCCGTGTCAATAAAAAATTTCATCTGTATATTGTTTGTTTTGTTCTTTTTTTGGGCGTGTCCCTCCGTAAACTCCGGGCCGGGCTTTTCGCTGTATCTTTTGTTCCACTGCGTTCCACAAAAGGATGCCGCTTCAATCCCTCACGCACACGTTACGCAATATGCGTGTGTAAAAATAGCTAATTTAAAGTATATTTTGTGATAAAATTAAAAGCATAATTTACAATTTATAATGATTCATCAGCATTTTTTCATAGACTTTATCTGGCAAGATTCGCTTTAAAACAATTGAGAATTTCTGCATAAAAACGCCTACTTTATAATGTACTTTTGGGCTTTTAGTTTCAATAATTTTGTGGATTTCGATTGCCATTTCGTTTGGATTACTGCCCGAATTCACGTGTTCGTCCATCATTTTCAAGGTGTTTCCGTATGGTTTTTCATAAGCAGAACCTTTGACCAATGGCGCGTGAAATCTACCGGAAGCAATATTTGTAGCAAAATCTCCTGGAGCCACGTTTGTGATATGAATTCCGAATTCTTTTACTTCCATTCTAAGTGCTTCGGTGATTAATTCTAACGCACCTTTTGAGGCAGAATACACGCTTCGATACGGCAATCCCATATAACCTGCGATAGAAGTTATATTGATGATTAATCCCGATTTTTGCGAACGCATTTGTGGTAAAACGGCTTTCATCACTTCAATCGGCCCAAAAAAATTGGTCTCAAAATTATTCTTAATTTCTGATGTTGGAATTTCTTCTAAAGGTCCGGTTATGCCAACTCCGGCGTTGTTGATTACCACATCAATTCTTCCCGATTTCTGGATAATTTCTGCGACTGCATTTTGGATGGATTCGGTATTTCTGACGTCGAGCGCAACTAACGGAAATTTTGAATCTGCGATGCGTTCTGGATTTCGGCTGGTTCCATAAACGGTATGCCCTTTTAAAGTCAGGTACTCGCCTATTGATTTCCCGATCCCGGAGGAACCGCCAGTTATTAGTATTGTTTTTGACATTTTTTTATTTTGGATTTTTCGATTGTTCGAGGATTCGATTGTTCGAAATTTGCGGGTAAATTTAGTGATTTTTGGGGAATGTTTTGCTTGGATTTTAACGCAAAGTTTGGAAGGTTTTCGCAGAGTTTTTTCTCGCAAAGGCGCTAAGACGCAAAGTTATCATGAATAGAAACGGGCTTTAGCGCGTTTGAGATATTTAAGTTGTTGAGTTGGCTTTAGCCGAAATTTTTTTGTCGGTTTTAACGCAAAGTTTTGAAGGTTTTCGCGAAGTTTTTCTGAGAGTTATTTCTCGTAAACGCGCTAAGTCGCGACGCTCAAAGAAAGAAAGAAAGAAAGAAAGAAAGAAAGAAAGAAAAAGAAAGAAAAGACAAATTTCTTTGCGTCTTAGCCCCTGTGCGAGAGTATATATTCCCAAAGATATTCGACAACGCTGGGTCCAGAAGTTTAAAGAAGGCGAAAAGTGTTTAACTAGCCCCGATTGGCGGCAGTAGCTTTTTCTTCCGTTTTCGGAGAAAAACTACTGCAGAAAGCGGGAATTACATTTAAAAAATGCCTTGGGTTTGGCTTCGGAAAATCGAAAGTTTTGGGCAAAAAAAAATCCTCCGAAGTGGAAGATTAAAAAAAAATGGCAAGCGACCTACATCGCACCGCTACAACCGCTTACCCTTGCTGCGTTCCCACCCTGGGGGAGTCTGCAGGAGCTGGTCGTGTAGGACTTGCCGGTGCAAATATACAATCTTTTTATATTTTTGCAAGCGAATTGGCAGATATAAAATATCGTTGTATATTGCTATAATCAATTTTAAAACAATGAAAAAACATAAGTTATTAGCTTTCATTTTATTAGGGAGCATAATTATTTCTTGCGGGGACAGTGAAAGTGATAAAAAAAATTTATTCAGCATTGATTCGACAGGTTTAAAAGCGGTTTATAAACCGGAAGAATCGGTTTCTTTGCTATTGAAAAATGAAAAGGCGAAGGCGATTGATTCTGTAATTTATTATTTAAATGAAAAAAGAGCTGGTGCGGTGAAAGGAAATGCAAAGTTGGATTTTGCTTTGGCCGAAACTAAATTGGGTTATCAAACCGTAAAAGCGTTGGTGTATTATGAAGGTCAAAATGTGGAAATTGACACAAGAATTGAAGTGGTTTCGAGCGTAACTCCAAAGTTATTGAAATATACGATTGTAAATACTTATCCGCACGACGAGACTTCGTACACGCAAGGTCTAGAGTTTTATCGCGATACATTATTTGAGGGAACTGGCCAAAGAGGTTCTTCTAAATTGATGAAAACCGATTATAAAACCGGAAAAATCTATCAATCTGTAAATATCGACGGAAAATATTTTGGCGAAGGAATTACGGTTTTAAACAATAAAGTGTACCAATTGACTTGGCAAGAATTAACCGGATTTATTTATAATGCAGATAACTTGAAGCAAATCAGCACTTTTGAATATCCTAAAAAAGTGGAAGGCTGGGGATTGTGCAACGACGGAAAAGTGTTGTACCAATCTGACGGAAGCGAAAAAATTTGGGTTTTGGACCCAGAAACTTTAAAGGAAGTGGATTATGTGAATGTGTATTCTGAAGCAAGCAAAGTGAAAGCTGTGAATGAACTGGAGTGGGTGGAAGGAAAAATCTATGGAAATGTGTACCAAAAAGATGCCGTTGCGGTGATTAATCCGAAGTCTGGTGCGGTAGAAGGAATTATCGACTTGAGAGAATTGAAGACCAAAATTAATATGATTGGCCACGATCCTGGAAACGATGTTTTGAACGGATTGGCTTATAATCCAAAGACAAAAACGCTTTTTGTGACTGGAAAAAAGTGGAATAAGATGTTTGAAATTAAGGTTACGGAATAATTTTTAAATCATTCTTTTATAATACAAACCGAGCCACTTGCTCGGTTTTTTTATACTTAAAAGTTAAAAAGAATTCTGGCGTTGAAATTTTTCCGAACTTCATAGAAACAAAATCATTGGCTATGAAAAGTTACATCTTATTATTATTTCTAGCAATTTTTTCAAGCTGTTCGCCTGATGACGCTGCTCCTGTTTCTTCAAACATGAATGCAGAAACGTTGCTGAATGTTTCGTATGGAAATAATCCACAGCAATTAATTGATATTTATTTGCCAGCCGGAAGAACTTCTTCCACTACAAAAGTTTTGTTTTTGGTTCACGGCGGCGGTTGGACAAGTGGTTCAAAAAACGATATGACGGCGCTTGCTTTTGGACTTCGGTCGCAGTTTTCTAATTATGCAATTGTAAATATTGGTTATCGTTTGGGAACCTTGGAATTGCCCGCTTATCCAAACCAAATTAATGATATTCAATCGGTTGTAAATTATATGGAAAGTAATAATTTCAATGTCTCAAAACAATACGGATTTCTAGGAGTCAGTGCTGGTGCTCATTTATCGCTATTGTATTCGTATAAATTTGATACCGAGCAAAATGTGAAAGCAATTTGTAGTATTGTTGGCCCGACAGATTTTACTGACCCAGCTTATGAAGGACACGCAGGCATTGAAACAACTTTGCCTTATTTGGTCGGACAAAATCCGCCGGAAAGTATTTATGCAGAAGCGAGCCCGATTACGTATGTTTCAACACAATCTGCAAGCACCATTCAATTTGCCGGAAACCAAGATCCGCTGATCCCCACATCGCAAGGAACACGATTGAAACAGAAATTAGACGATTTTAATATCATGAATGAACTTCACGTTTACAACGCTGGCCACGGCGATTTCAATCCCGTCGATGCACAAGATATTAATGTGAAACTAATTGCTTTTTTAACGGCACATCTTTAAATAAAAAACCGAGCAAGTTGCTCGGTTTTTTATTTTTATGCCTTCTTCTTTTTTGCCGGAGCTTTTGCTGGCGCAGCAGTAACAACTGGTTTTCCTTCCACATATTTTTTGTCGGTTGCATTAAATGCAAAACTATTCTGCTGTGTTTTATTCTTTTGCTGAATGTCTCCGTCTGGAGTTAAGATAAATTCAAAACCTTCTCTCCTAACCTTTTCTTGCGTTTCTGAAGCATTTTTTAAACGGTCTAAAAATACTTTTTCTGTGATGTTTGTAGTGGACTGTTGGTTTGAGAAAAGCTTCGTTTTGGTAGAAACATCATAAACTTCTGAAAATAAAGTAGATTTGATTTCTGTTTTTAAATCGGTTTTGTTGGTAGTTTCTTCGGTCCAAGTTAAAAGGTACAAAGGCGTTCCTTTAGCAGTAAATGGTTTGATGGCGCAATCTTTTGGAGAACTGTTGGCATCAACGGTCTTGATTCCAATGGTATCTTTTTTGGCCTTATTGTTTACGAATAAATAGAAATTTCCTTTTATAACTTCTGCAGTAAGATTATCGGCTTTCGCCAAAGCTGTTGAAGTTGTTTTTGCTGGCGCTTTTCCTTTGGCCTTCTTTTTTTGTCCGTAAGAAATCGTTGTGCAAAGCAGAATTAAAATTAGAAGTATGGTCTTTTTCATATCATATTTTTTTTGGAATGCCTAAAATACGAAAAATATAAAGGTAGAATTGTTAAAGTATTGACGAACAAAATTTAAAAAACTAAATCAAAAAGCATATCTTTTTATTCTTAAATTTGTCTAACGATTTTAATTTTTTAATAAACAAAAAATGATTCCATCAACCATAACCAAAAATTTGACTGACTTGCAAATTGATAGAATAATTGAAATGGCTTGGGAAGATAGAACTCCTTTTGACGCCATTAAGTTTCAATTTGGACTTCTAGAATCAGAAGTTAAGGAGTTAATGAAAGAGCAATTAAAATTTAAGAGTTATGTCTTGTGGCGTAAACGCGTGGAAAACTGTAAAACCAAACATGCAGCAAAACGCGTTGCCGGAATTGATCGATTTAAATGCAACTTACAGCGCGCCATAACAAATAACAAGATTTCAAAGCCTCGATAGTTATTGATTAGCTGAATAAAAAAAGCCCTGATAAAAATATCAGGGCTTTAAAATATAATCTAAAAAGTGATTATTTCACTTCTTCGTAGTCAACATCTTGAACGTTGTCTCCTTGATCACCTTGCGATTGTGCATCTTGTGGAGCACCTTGAGCATCACCTTGCTTGTACATTTCCTCAGAAGCATTTTTCCAAGCTTCGTTGATTTTGTCTAAAGCTGGTTGAATTGTAGCCACATCTTGGTTAGCGTGAGCCATTTTCAATTCAGTCAAAGCATATTCGATAGCTGTTTTGTTTCCATCAGATAATTTCTCTCCGAATT
>Ga0265780_10005967_pt1 | contig 15263 bp, 9 predicted proteins | sample P1T30metagenome_FD_192432 | JGI IMG/M metagenome (GOLD analysis project Ga0265780, IMG submission 192432) | Plant litter microbial communities from East Loma Ridge, Irvine, California - P1 T30 | ecosystem: Environmental > Terrestrial > Plant litter > Unclassified | place: USA: California... | reverse complement strand
CTTCGAAACTCGCATTCCACAAGGGCTGCGGCCCAGCAAAGTGGAAGATCCCTCCAAGCTCCAGCGCCCCAAAGTTTCCGTGCACCAGAGAACGTCATCTTATCCTAGTACGGCAGAGATCGGCCCGACGCTCCTGCATGGCTATGTATAAGCGGGTCTAGCGGAGGGCTCGCAAAAGCAGGGTCTCGCGCTACCGCATACCCGTTGCGTTCATAGCCCCCACCCAACTGCTCAGCGCAATATGTTCTGGCGCAACATCGTCACTTCTGACGTTTGTCCGTGTGACGGCTTCATCTCAGCCACTGCCATCGTAATGCAGGGTCTTCACCAACCGCCCCAGCCACCAACGACGCAGGTACCGCTCGGTCACGATGTCTTTATTACGCTGCCGCCTTGGGCATCTTGGAGCGCGCCACACTACTAGGATACCGAGGCTGCGAGTCTCTGGGTATGGTTGTGTATTCTGGGCTTCGTACGCCCAAGGCTGGAACGCCCATGAGGGGAGATCCACGCAGAATCTCCAGAGGCCAGATGTCCAGGCTTGTGATCATCACCCTGCCCTCCAATCGAAAATGTGCAATTAATCTAAGCAAATGACAGAGGTTGCGACCCACGAAAGATGATCTTCACGCTGCGTTATCTACCTGTCAAATTAGAAGCGGCTGCCTATTTGACATATTCGAATCGGATATGTGGTTCTTTATTTTCGAGTATATTCGATCCCCTGGCCGAATTCCCGATGCCGCTACCCTGCGTCTAGACCCTTCCTGCCAAATTCGCATCTCAATTTTCCCATTCGCATCATCGCTGAGACCGAGCGCGCACAACACATCGCAACTCCGTATGAGGATCGAAACCACGTCCCTTTGACGGCTCTAGTCCTCTTACAACCGCGCCTAATGGACGTCATGTCAACCCGCAGATCTGCATCCACGTTGACGGGGTTGACAACCCCACAACGCTTCCTTCCTAGAGCCCCATGATGCTGCTCGCTACGTCTTCACGACAAGCAGGGAGGTGCGGCTGTTTGCGCGTTTTGTGGGCTATGATGCCGCTCGTGGGGTTGCGGCTTGCATCACCATGGATGCCAAACCTCCTGTGGAACTGTCCCGGGAAGTAACGTCAATCCGGAACATGTGCCGAGTTCATCGTCATCGGCACTGACTGACGTTTCGCGTCGAGCTTAGCTCTGAACGAGTCAAGGGCATGCGAGTGACGCAAGAAATCATCCCTCCAGCTCGCTGCTACAGCAACTGTCACGTCGGGAAGTCAGCTCGAGCCTATCCAATATTGCCAAAGGATTGTTCGAGACTCTTACCCGTCAATACAGCGCTGACCACCCCCCATTGTTCAGATGTGATGTCATGTCGCTTATTTGTTAAAACGGTGGCAGGACAGTCGTTCTCGAAATAGATCGGCATCGAAAACGATCGACAAACACACCACCACATCTGATGCCCTTGACAGACCTCGTCATCAGGCGAGGTTCCCGCTTCGCCAGAGCAGCCGCAGCGCCGTACCCACTTACGGCATGACATAGCCGCTGGGTCTTGAGGACAGAAAGCCACTCAGACATGACATAACCGCACATTTACTGGGATTAGGGACATGAGCAAGGTGCATGACGCTGCTGCATCGAGATCCCTCTGCCAGGGATAATGCAAGCCACCAAATTGTTTTGCGCAACGCAAAGGTGGGTTTGCGTAAGTGTACAGGACCGCGAATGACGCACCACGAGCAAGTCCGATGAACGGTGTGCAACAGGGAGCGGTCGAGCCTCTGTTGCTGCTTCCACAGTGTTGTTGGAAGGAACTCTTCGGTTTTTGGCCGTTGCAACCGGTCATGTTCCAATTCCCCTTGGGCAGAAAAGATGTACCGACCCGGTGTCATGGCCATAGTCATTGTGGGAACGTCACATACACGTGTCCAGCTAAAGCAGGATCACACTGAGCACTCTGTCAAGCCGCTGGAACTACACGCCTACGCTAAAGTCCGCAACGACACCCGCAAACGTACCTTTAGGACACGATGTCCGCGTCCCAACGATCCTTCCTCTCGATACATCGCAGCGTTGCTCAGCAACACGTCGACCGAATCTCACGATCGCACTACGGCCTATCTCATCGGATCATAACACATAGCCACGTTCAGGTGCTGCTTACATGCAGCTACCCGTTCTGTGGAGGGTAGAAGACTGTATTGCAGATATCGCCATGTACAAGCTATAACACAGTACACATGAAACTGTTGGCAGGTTTGCTGAAGACATTCATGACTGGTTTACATGTGCCACATATGGGCGTTGCTACTGGGAATAACCTTGGTCGTTCGTGAACGATACCAGGAAGTCGTTTGTAGTTATATCCTCGGTTTCAACCTCGCATCAAGCAGGAACAACATTGCTCGCCTTCTTCTTCGCTTCAAGCGTCTCATCTCTCCACTTACCCACTTCTTCTATCGCCTTGCCCGGATCCATTTTGTGCATCAACAGATAGCCCTGGACCTCCGCCGGCGAGAAGACCTTCTCCGGCAATGCATCAGCAAACTGCTGTGCCATCTCCGCTAGCTTGTCCGGCTCCACGACGGCCGCAATAGACTTCTTAGGAAGGACAATATCGCCGAGCTTGTCTTTCTTCGCTTCCCGTGTAGGTATATGGCTTTTCGTTGTGACTTTGGATGCCTGAGTAGCGTCGGGTGTGGGGTTATCGTTGCTGAACATGCGCATGTACGTGTCGCGCATCTGGTCGCGTGTGGCGAGCGTGAAACCGATCTGCATGTCGACGCGACCTGGTCGGGTCAAGGCGTCGTCCAGCTTCTCTGGGGTGTTGGTAGTCATGATGAGCACGTGGCCCTCGTGAGAAGCGGCACCATCGATGACGTTGAGGAGTCCGCTCAAACTGATCGCTCCTTGGGCTCCTCCCGAGGCTTCTTTTGAGGCCGCCTTCGATTTGGATGGTTGTTCTTTGCCTTCCTCCTGCGCAGGCTCTTCAAGAGACTCTGGAGCAGGAGCCTTCGATATGAGACTCTGTGGGGCATTTTGTATTCCAACTTTGGGTCCCTCAGTGATGGATTTAGTATCCTCCTTGTCCACAACCGGAGGCGGAAGACCTTCACGCCTAATACCCGCAGCGTCAATATCTTCAAGGAGAAGAACGCATCGGCTAGGTAGGTCATTGAATAGAGAGCTTAGCGCAGACTCGGAGATTCCGTCGTTGAGCGAAAGACAGTATATGTTTAACCCGAAGATGCCCGCCAAAGCGAATGACAGTGAGGTCTTACCCGTTCCCGGAGGTCCATGGAAGAGATAGCCACGGCGATGGGGGATTCCACGCGCCGCATACCAACGCGCTGTGGCAGGATTGAGATATTCATTGATATCTCCAAGAACTGTGGCTTTCTGCTGTAGGTCCAAGGACACAGTACTCAGTGGTCGCGATGGACGTCTGGACTGGCGTTTCCAGTACCGCTCGCCGCCACCTTCCTTCTGCGCAGGCGCCTGATAGATTGTCGTAGTCGTACTAGCTTTGTTAAGACTCCACCTCTTGACAAACACGAGGAGCTCCTTGATTGGCACCGCGTTCCTACCCACACATGTGATTATAATCTCCTCGTCGTAATCCCTGACCTTTCCATTGTCCTTCTTCTTTACCCGCGCGAAACTGAACCATCTCCCTTCGTGTTGAAAATCGTAATCACCGTAATTAGGTTGGTACACTGGCGGTATATTACCCGACCACTTCTCGTAATTGAAGATCCCGTGTTCATCCAACACGTTGTCGTCACCGTCTACGTTTTCGACTTCACCGATCCGGCGCGTAGCTGCAGTCAGATGTCTGCTAGACGTCGTCATGCGCTGCACTGCTATCCAGCTCATGACATGGTCGAACAAGATGTCGGCTTCATCGATGGCGATGGATGATGAGTAATATGTGTAGAACCATTCGCGTATCTTGCTACAGGTAAAGACGCCTCCATAGTACACGCCGAAGATGCCTAGCCAGATTGTCACAAAGATTCCGATATCGAATCCAAGGTAGCGGGATGTTAGATGCGCGATAGTGCTGTAGCCTGGAATAAACAGCTCTAAAACGGTCGATGGGATGCTGCCGCTGGTAATGTTGCTGCCAGTAGAGTTAAACTCTGACACAATGGCCTGGAAGCGCGAGAAGTCCATCGCACAATCAGTGTATGGGTGTTTTTGTCCTGGTTTGTTGAACTTCGTGGAAAGACAATAAAGCTGTAGGTCGCTCGTACTTTTATAGTAAGGGGGGTTTTAGGTGCGTGGAAAGAAGCCTAGAAGGCAGTAGTCATGGCTAGCCAGTGCGCTCTGTGCAACGTAGATAGTGAATACAACGAAAGAAGAAGAAGAGCTTCTCTCCGTGGAAACAAGTTTCAGTCAAGCCCACAAAGCCGTGTTAGTTTGCTATGATAGGAGCAAATGCTTGTTACGTATAAGAAGATTTGTTCACTCGATAGCGATACTGCAGCGGATACGTGTACAGAAGTCAGCTCCCCGCGGTTCATTTCAATATCTCGTACCGGACAACGCATCGTGTTTCAAGATTTCTCGGTGACCGAAAAGGTGATGCTGGACATGTTGCTTATACAACACTACGTAAATGACCATTACCAGAAGCTGGTTATGTCGATTTACATGTGTAGATGATAATTGCGAAGCTGTCGACGCAGTCGCAAGTCGGGGGATGCAAACGATGTTCTGTTGTACATTAGTGCCAATCTTTTCGTATGCAATGCATCGTGTGTCGCGAAAACTATATGTATGTAGTCAAGTACTGCCATTTGTAACTAGTGACGAGGTAGTCGAGCAAGTGAGGCCGACGTTGATACATAAGGACATTCGAATGAATGATCAAGTCGCGTTGGCCTTGGGCAATAATAGGATACGTAGATGCATGGCAGACATGTACGTACCTTCGCGCATTGAATACGCAAGCAATGGTCATAAAAAAGTATCAAGTCAAGAGAGCACCACAAACCCTACAGGCAGAAGTCAATCGACTCACCAACGCACACACTACAAGCCATGGATCAGACACACGTCGTCATAACAAAGCAAAAAACAGATTCAATGGTATCGTGCGCAAATCTACATCTCTCCTTTGTTTCTAAGATCCACTTTCTTTCTTGTCCCTACAAGGGGGCACAAGCTGTGATCTGGCTCAGCCTTCCTACAGCCTTCCCCAAACACACACCAACCCAACAGTTCAAAAACAGAATGGTACAGAAAGGTAAAGGGAATCAGACAAAGAAAAAGGTATTTTACCCTCGCCATAGCTACGAGTCTTGTCAAGTGATGTCAATCCGCGCGAACCCCGGCCGCCCCAATGGAGGGCCGAGAGGAAGGGATGCTAGAAGCTAGGCAGGAGGGACCAAGTGTCTCCTCTATTGTCGTCGTGTGCTGTCGTAGAAGAACGCCGATGTGCATGCAAGAACCGTTTATGCTTTGGGTGCCTTATCGTCAAAGTCTTTTTTGTTTCATTGAAAAGTCAAGACTTAGTTGCGGCCCATGTGACCGTGGTCGCGGCGGTGCTTGTGTGCGTGTCGGCGGCGGTCAGCACCAACAGTGGTGGTGACGACAACCTCAACAATGGCAACCTCGTACACGACACCGTCTTTGGTGTAGGTAGAGGTGGACACAATCTCGTCGTCCTTCAGAGCGTTGGCGATGTCGGCAATGGGGGTGACGACAGGCGCAGCGTAATCGGCCATGGAGGAGGAAGAGGAGGACTTGGTAACCATGGTAGCAGGGCTCTCGACGTTGTAGACAGAGATACCGCCGCCACCGAGGGAGTGGGCAGGAGCGTAGGACTGAGTAGGGACAGGGGCAGAGGCAGAGGAGGAGATGGGCTTGACGGGCTCCTCGTCGTCCTTGTCGCCTCCCTCGAGGGGAGAGGCGTACTCGGGTCCGTATTGAACCTTGACGTTACCGCAGAGGCCGTTGGAAGGACCAGCGCAGTCGTCAATGTCGAGAATCTTGGGCATGTCCTGAATCTTGCACATGGCTTGCTCGGCCTGGGTCTGGAGGCTTCCGGCGAAGACAGGGCAGTCCTCAACGCGACCAGAGAGGTTGGTGCAGGTATCGACAGCTTGTTGGAGGGTATCGATGTTCCAGCCGTTGATGAAATCAGCGTGGTATCCGTAGGCTGATTCTAGTTAGTATTTGGCTCGCAAGAAAGCTAGCATGTGAACGTACCAGTGGGGTCACCGTTGGAGAATGTGAATTGACCAGGCATGCCCTTGAACTTGTTGGTGTTCCAGATGGTCTCGTAGAAGAGCGTAGGGTAGCGCTTGTTGTAACCTTCAGGGCACTCGCCACCGTCGACCATGTTGGGGTAGGCCATGTGGCTCTTGTGGTCAGGAGCGGTCGCATCGCCGTTGCCGCACGAGGGGAACATGATCTCAGCACGGATACCGTCAGCGCAGTTCTCGTCCATGTACTCCTTGTCAGGGAGGAAGTGACGGTAGCGCGAGCCCTCAGGGGCCCTGCCGTAGTTCATGCAGTTCATGCCAATGGCCTTCTGGCCAAGAGACAGCTGGGTCATGTCGTCCGCAGTCCAGGAAGAGGTTGGCGGGTCAGGAACGGGACCGGTGAAGTTGCGGAGGCGCGTGTCACCAGCGAGCATCTGAAAGCCCTCAGGGAAAGCCTCCAGGTTGTCGCCGATGAGAAGGTAGTATGCGAGCATACCACCGATCTGGGGAACGATCTCGGTCTTGCCATTCTCGTGGACGAAGTGGAGGGAAGGGGTCCAGTAGGCGGACTTGTCGTCGTCGAACTGGCACGAGGTGCACTCCGACTTACGGAGCATGTCATAGGTGGTCGTCTCGGCGAAGTCTGTCGGCTGTTAGCAAACTGTACTATCCGCGAAACAGCCCCTGCCTCAGGCGCCCATATGGAGAGTCGTTGCATGAATGATTCGCGTGGACCTTGTCATCTTGGGGTCCCCTTGTTTGGACGCTCCCTGACAGATCCAGAACACATGCTCACTCATCATACGCCTTGCCAAGAGGGCCGAAGCAGGAGGGGGCGGTCTTCACTTACTGCTTCCACCGTGGATGGTGTGGCTGTGAGAGGAAGCAGTTCCCTCGTCGACGATGGGGTCGAGACGCGCAAGCGCAGTGCGGTCGGTACAGGGCATGCGCCAGAAGGCGCTGGCAGTGCCGGAGAGGACGGCCGCCGCGTAGAAGGGTGCGAAAGACTTCATGGTTGAATGGTCGGTCGACTTGAATTGGGAGGGGAGTCGGTGGTTGAGTAGTCTTGCGAGAAGGTCGGTTGTTGAGACAAGGTGAGTGCTTTTTTCACTGTGCTGGTCGGAGGGGATTCGAAGTCGCTTCCGGGTAGGTTGACGAAGTGAATAACTCAGGCGCCAGGACTCTCCTGCGCTTCAAGAAGATAGACCTAGAAAGGAGTGTAGCGTTGTCACGAAGACAACTAGTTGGATGGGTAGCGAATGTTGCTGGCGGTGCCAAAGGAGTGACAGGGCGAAGGAAAGGACGCAGTAAAAGAAGGACGGGAGAGATGGGGAAACGGGCGGTTATCACGCTGGAACGGTGCTAGAGGCTTCTTTTAGGGGAGATGAAGGCATACTTTGGTTTAGCGAGGTGAAACCCTAGATTAGTACGTGGAGCATGGGACGTCCTGGGAGCGTGCTGCCATGCTCTCGTTGGACCGTGAGGCGCTGCGCACCGGCCGCTAGTCCAGGAACAGTAAGCTGAAACATGTCAGTTAGGGGATCCTTCACATGGATAAGCTGAGTACCGGCCGGCAGCCTTGCTGGGCCAAATGAATCGGGCACGCTGAGGAGCCGCATTGTGTGGAGGCGGCGCTGGTGATGGTGGTGATGGTGAAGCATCCGCGCCGCTCCCGTCGACGCTGCTGCTCCAACGTCTCATGTCCAAGGCGATCTACTCCACCCTCGCGCACCTGGCTCATCTGCGTATTCGGTAGGTAGTCGCACGTAACACCGGCCGGCGTGCCACAATGAGGCCGGATCATCGCTTTCTGTCGTCTTTGTTTGGTATAGGTAGTCTGGGTACCTGAATTGGCGGCAAGCCGTGGCCCGTTGCAGCATCGCAATCTCACAGGCCGCCGCTCCCACTGGCAGACGGTCCCGAAGTGCTGCACCGGCGGCGGCGACATCATGGCGACCCACTGAAATGGCACATCGCAATTGCAATGCGGGTGTCGGCAGTGGCGTCTATGTCATCGCGATAAACCTCCTTTTCTTTTACGATAGGGGCGGCTGATCTTTGGCCACCTGCTGTTCTGCGGCTGTTTGCACCACGCCAAAACAACGCTGCCACTGCTGGCCCCCTCTCTGTAGTAGTCGGTGAGCGGCTGTCTGCCTCCATTCGCGCGGGACCCCGGGACAGCGAGATTGCGCCAACTGGCTCCAACCGGCGCGGCAATAACGCGGCGAAGCGTAACTCTCGTTCGCCATTTCGCTACTCTGCTTGGTTGCTTGGTGGTGACTTGTCACGACACGGCGTCCTGCTTGTGGTCCGAAAGCAGCCTCCTCGTGCGGCACAGCAGTCGCACAACCTTCTTCACGACCTCGCTGCTCACGAGCGCACGCCGTGGTTGGACGCGAGGCATAAGCGCCACGCCCCTCGCCTCGTGTGCTGTAATTCCCGCCCCGGCTCCATACAGCCTATCGATAGTGAATTTTCGTTCCTGCAGTAGCGCTCACCACGGCGTCATGTGCTGCGCCTGGCTAAACTATCTCCTGTTCTGTGATTTGCCGGTGCTATTCTCGCGCGCTCATGCGAAGCTGATCCTCTTCTCAGCCTCCTTGAGCTAGGACATGAGACGAAAACACACCAACTACTCGGTGGGACTGTGGGACAAGAATAGTGCAGGAACCATATTCGTGCTCGTATAGTTGAGCACTATGCCAGCAGGAGCAAGCACTACACCGGCAGGAGCAGGCCTATACCGGCAGGAGCAAGGCACTACACCTGCAAGAGCTGAGCGCAGCGCCCCTTCCTCACTCAGGGACATCGCAGCAGCACGAGCGAGGCTGCTCCAAGATTAACCTGTCACTCGTCTCACACCTCCCCTCCTGTCCTCGCCTACAAATACAACACTGCCCTCAAACCCAGATCCTTGATGACATTCTCAGGCAGATATGTAAAACACGCCTTCGCTCAGGTACCCCGCCTCTCCTATTGGCCAAACCCCCATAGCATGTCCGAAAACGTTTCAAGGCATGAATTTCTGGAACAAAGTCAAACTCATGCTACCCTCGACTTGCGTTGGGGGTTGTGCGAGGCAAGGATCAGCATGTGTAACTCCACCGTCATGTCTGCCGGATGTGCTAAGATTTGTCACCCAAGGCACGCAGATCAAGCAAGGAAAGCTGTGTATCGATAGGGCACCCCTCGATGATGATCCACGAGTCCTGCGCCCGATTGTTCCACAGATAGTGTGACTAACTACGTTGCTCCTTGCTGCTACCTGCGCCGCCGCCACATGCCTTGCCCGAGCCGCGGATCTGCGACACCTGGGGAAGACTATCTGGTATACACCAAGGGGAGAAGGGATGTGTGCATGGGCGGCCCGCACAGCACATCACTCACTGTACTCCTACAATCGCATGTCGCCCTTCTCCCACGTCCACGCTGGTTTGCATTGACCGTGGATCCCCAGGCAGGAAGCGGTCTTTTAATATTATTTTGGTTCGATCGATCGATCCGGCGTAGCGTATACTGCCCTGTGAGATGAGCTTGGGCTGGCCTAGGAGAACGTTGCATCCGAAGACGTGCTTCCCTTCCGTTGACGGTTGCACTGACAATGCGCTTCATATGTCATTCAAATATATGCTTCATGTAGGGCTGCTGTGATGAAAGGAGGAGAAGACGTCATCCTCAAAGCAAATCGCTAGGGCCGTGCCGTGAGGGGCAGACATGGCATCCATTCTACTCTGTGCAGTGTCGCGATGCACATCTCTATCTTCCTGCAAGTGATCATCCACCCTCCCACCCCATCACAATTTAGCCCCATCTCTCAACGGAATCTTCTCCCAAGCTTCCGCAAATCCACAACTCCTCACCCAATGCGGCTCACCCGCCTCCACACTATCCACAGCCATATGCCCCAACTTCCTCCACATATCCCCTTGAACCAACATTCCTTCTTTCCCCTCCCACTTCTTGCAGACTGCCTCGGCATTTGCAATCGCCCTTACAAGCTTACACGCATGCCCATCATCCTCCACATTATTCACCCTCTTGATAACTTCGTCCATACCGCCATCCTTCGTGGGCGCGTAGTCGGTAATTTCATCCACGAGGAGAGTTGGACAGCCGCGCGAAACGTACATTGTGATATCCATCCAGATCTTCCATTCTAGAAGTCGGCGTTGGATCGCTGGAGACAGGGAGGAAGAGGGAGACAGGAAGGCGGAGAAGAAGATACTCGAATTTAGGCAGTGGATAAAGTAGAAGTCGAATTTGACTTGATGAGGTGGGCGTTGCGCAGCGGCGGTGTAGTAAACTGTTGTTGAGTCGTGTTAGTGTGATGTTGATGGAACAGTATGGAACCGAATGGGGAAGGAGAAGGACTGCTAACGTACCCACAGCGTTGATCATCTCAGCTGTCTTTTCTTCCAATTCCCCCTCTTTAACAGTATAGTGCGTCGCATACTTGATCATCTCCTCAGGCGCTCTTTTGATGATTCCATCTCGAACCTTGTTTCCATCGTCCCAGTGCGCGGCCTTGCTCAACTTGTCGTCTTTCCTGCATTCCTCCAGTATCTGCAAAATTGTCTTCCTCGGTCCATCTTTGCTTCTGCTTTCTTGAGCAGCCTTTTCGCACCCAAAGAATAGCGGTGCTATCCAGTTATCGTGTACGGCGGCCTGCGCTAGCGCCTCCGCAATAATGGCGGGCTGCTGGAACTCGATGCCAAATCCAAGATGTATGATGGGATGCAGAAACCCAGCAAACATGCGCGCCAGCATATCATCTGCAAGTTCGGTTTCAGCAAATAGGTGCTCCTGCAGTACGCTTTGCCACCCGCTCTTGTCTATCTCTTGTTGGAAGTAGACCAGGAAGTCGTAGTAGTATTTTTCTTGCCCGAGATAGGATTTGAAGCGCTTGGGCTTGTGCATATCATTGACGATGGCCTTTTCGAGCGGTTCTGATGGGCGTTGATAGGATACATTTGCGTCGTATGCTTTTTGGAGTTCTTCTGGCGAAGCGTTGAGCGCGAATAGAGTGAGGAGATGATGGGCGATGTGGTTCTAGATGGACTGGTAAGCCTTGACATATGTTGATGTCACTGACATGTCTTACATGGAACCCGCTCTGGTTGAAGAAGATGTGATGCTTCTCGTGGTTGACTTGCAGAAGCTGGCTCGCCTTTTCTGCGCTCTCAGCCTTTAGTCCTTTGACGTAGAACTGGGGCTTCTGCGAAGCCTCGAGATGAACCTTTGAACCGGTAGCCATGGCTCTCAGTGAACGCGCAAGGCCGCGTTCTTGTAAGCGTGGAATATGATTGTATGCTGACGATGAATAGAAGTTCAGTTTGTGGAGGGTCGACAATGTGCGTGCAGTTTGGGCAAACATCCACAAGAGAGCTGTTCAACCTGCCTCAAGGTCCACGTGTGTAGTAGGGCGATTTACGAGTCTTGGATGTTGCATCCTTATATGTTTAGATGTCGTAAATATGGGAAGCGCAAAGTCGGAGTTGCGATGCGATGGCTATGACGTCTGTGGGGAACCCTGTCTCGCCTCGGGGACCAACCCTCTCCGTTGCGGACCTCCGCTCAACGTATAAATGTCAGCTCGGATCTTTCGGTGCTTACGCAACGCGAGGTTACGAAAACAGTTCAATTTCCCCGCAATTGTTCCTAATGCTTTAGTTGCCAAGATCTTTACGATGTACGACGAAGATCGTAACAGTATAGGTGCTTGGATGAGTCAGATTGGACGCATCAAATATCCTCTTATCGTTGGTAAATGTTCACAGATGGCTGCATTGTCAAAGGAATATGTTTTCATTCCAGTACAAAATCCACGTATTCGGCTTCTTACGTGCGCTCAGTCTTGTGGGTATAACTCCTAATGCCTACTCAAACACCCTGCTATGCATCATATCATGAAACGTTATCCTCTACTTATAAGGCAAACACTCGTGCTCTCGCTGCGAGGCAACAATCATCCCGAGTATTTCTTGGCCTCCATACCCTCGGGTGGTTCGGGGGTTATGGTCTTGTTGCCAACGTTACTCCAGTCGGTACTAAGGACTGTGCCGCCGCTTTCCGAGTAGCTCTTCATCATAGCTCGTTGCTGCTCGGGGGTGGCGCCGCTGTACAGCTGCTTAAAGAAGTGTGATGTCTCGTCGCCCTCAATCTCGTCTTTGTCGTCGAGATCGTTCACCACGACCTTATCCCAATTCTTCGCACCTGACTTGGAGGACGTTGGGTATGCAGGGGCGGTGTCTTTGGTTGGGCGGACGGGCAGAGAAATAGTGGATGCTTCAGCAGAGCCAACGTCGCCGTCGGGGTGCTCAAGATCATGCCATTTCAGCCCCGTGGTTGCCTTGCGCATTGTTATCTCCAACTTGGTGGGTGTGACTCGATATTTCGATTGTGAAGGGTCGATCTTTTCGTATAGAGGGTCGGCGCTGTAGCTGTAATCCGACGAGTCGGCAGTAGGGAATGCGACGGACACGGATCTCTCCTCGAATTCTACGCTGACTTTGTCTTTGGCCACACCCTTGGCCATGATTGTGAGGGTAACAGTTTCAGGCGACTGGTACCAATCGGTCTTGATTTTGTCTTTCGGGGTTGGGGCGACAGGCTTCGGGGCCTGAGACGGGGCGGGCTGCTCGGCCTTCGCTGGGGCGGCAGAGACTGGTGCGCTGGGCACATCGACCTCCGGAGTCTCCTTGACGGTGACCTTCCTCATCTCGTCGTCTTCTGGTACATCCTTCAATTTTGTTGCGACCTTGGACTCCCAAATGGGCAGCATCTTGTCCTTCTCGTCAAGGCCCTTTACGGTTTTCAGCAGATGGTCGGCGTCTGCATATCTTCCGAGGTGGAACAGAGCGACGGCGCGTCGGAACTGGGCGTCCTTGATGAGCTCGCGCGAGCCGCGTTTCTTTGCAAGGACGACGGCGAGTTCGGCATCGCGGAGGGATTCGGCGTATTTGGCAGTGCGCTGGTAGGCTGTGGCGCGGCCGATGTAGTACTTGACGGCCGTGGTGTTGACTGCGAGAGCCTTGGTGTAGTGTTCAATCGCTTCGTCGGGTTTGCTTGCGCTGAGAGCAGCGTCGCCTTTGCGGGCGTCGTCCATGGCGGGGTAAGGTATAGTTGAACAGAAGAATAGGCGGCGATGTAAAGCGGGGTAGGAGGTGCGACGGCTTTTATAGAGGCTTGCTCTCGAATGCTGGTGAAAGAAGTTGGTCTTGGTACAATCACAACCATGGAAGCTTCCATTGCTGCCTTCGAAAACCAGGGTCCACGCCGCTAGCCTCACTGCATCGCATCCGCATTGGCGGGGTCGTGTTTGTCAGGCACACTTCGCCAACGCTAGCACATTATCTAGTCGACATTCACTTTCCGAAGTCAGACGAATCGTTCGAAATACGAGGAGCATGTTCATGTATGTATGTATTACTACACAAAAGGCCCCGCATCTGTGACGACCGAGGTATATACAATGCCGACTATGGCAGTCAAAAACTCCACAAACAAATAAAACGATTCTTCTACATCTATCCCGTATGCTTGCTCACAGAAAGACACAAGCTTTGCACACCTCAGCAACGATCCATCTAGAATACAATGGCGGCACCGAAGAGAGCGCTGGCAGCGATCATAGCGACGAAACGGAGGGGTACGTCGAGACCAGCAGCAGCACCCTCGGGGTTGCCAGCACCGCCGCTGGAGCCGGGAGTGGGCGAGCGAGTGGGGCTTCCAGATCCGGGGGTAGCAGTGGACTCGCTGGGTTCGCCAGCGAAGTGCGAGCCATCACCCTCAAGACCAGGACCCTCTCCGGCACCTTCATCCATGAACGCCATAGCCTTGCTGGGAATAGCAGGGAGGGTGGTGCCCTCGACTTGCCACTCGTCAGACTCAGAAGGGCACTCGGAAGCCTCGCCGTTCTCCTTGAAGCCACCAGCACCGGAGGGGTTAGCAGTCTTCTTGTAAGCCTCAGCGAGACGCTCGAAGTCCTCGTTGGGCGAGATTTTGCCATCGTCGCCGACCTCGACAAGACCGTAACCGTTGGGCTCAACAGTGTATTCGTAAGCGAGACCACCAGAGTAGACGCCGGTCATGTTGGTAGAGTAGAGAGCCTCGATCTCGCCCCACTGGCGGGTGTTGGTGATGCAGCCAAACTCAGACAGGAAGATGGGCTTGCTGTAGTCCTCGTAGGTCTTGACCTTCTGGTCCCATCCAGACTGGGTGAAAGACGAGGGGTCGCACCAGGAGTAGTCGTTGAAGGCAAAGAAGTCGGAGCGCTCATCGTCAGTACCGCAGTTGAAGTAGAGAGCCTGGAACTCAATGTTCTCCGAAACATCAGCGGCAGAGTATCCAACGGGAATGACACGGTTGTGCCTGTTGGAGATGTACTGCTTCATGTCACGAGTGACAGCCTTGATGTAAGGAGCAGCGTTGGTGTTGTTCTTCGCGTTGATGACCTCGTTTCCGGAAAAGAAGAGGAGCAGGTTGTTGTAGTCGGCGAATGCGTCGATGGTGGCAAACACGGACTGCAGGTACACATCGTTGTACGAGCGGTGGAGGGTGTCCTCGTTCTCACGGTTGAGAGAATAGTCGGGCGTGTTGGCATCGAGCGCCAGGTAGATACCAGCGTCGTCGAGCATCTTCATACCCTCATCGTGGTTCTTTGAGTTGTCGATGGTGTAGATACGGACAGTGTTGATGCCGAGCGACTTGAAGTTCTCGACATCGCGTGCGAGACCCTCGAGGTCGAGCAGAGGGTCTTGTGCGTCGGCGGCACCACCTAAACACTGTTAGTACCGTGGTTGTTTATTCCTTGTGGCACAAAGACGGACCTGGCTGGTAGGCAACGCCACGGACGTAGAAACGCTCATCGCCGGCGAAGAAGGCATTGCCCTTGACGGTGACCGGTGGCAGCTTTCCCTTTGACTGGCGGGCGACGACGCTGGCAAAGGCGGGAGCAATAGCGGCTCCCAAGATGGAGAAGACGACAGAGGTCTTCATGACGGGCGCAGGAGAAGAAGTAGAATTAAAAGGCAAATAGAAGAGCGATTGGAAGT
>Ga0265780_10005966_pt1 | contig 15265 bp, 16 predicted proteins | sample P1T30metagenome_FD_192432 | JGI IMG/M metagenome (GOLD analysis project Ga0265780, IMG submission 192432) | Plant litter microbial communities from East Loma Ridge, Irvine, California - P1 T30 | ecosystem: Environmental > Terrestrial > Plant litter > Unclassified | place: USA: California... | reverse complement strand
TCAGCATTCAAGTCAACTCCACACTCCCCTCGGGAACCCCCCGCCTACTCAGCAACCTCCTCGCGAAGAACTGCATAATCGGCATCATCTCCTCGCGATTCCTCATCATGCCATCCCTATCACGCTTCCAATCCTTCACCTCCACATGCTCAAACACATCCTTCACCCTCGCCACCGCACTGTCCGTAACCTTCGAGCCCCGCGATGCTCGACACACCAACACCGGCGTCGTGCACTTCTTCTCCCCCCGAGCCAGCGAATCCGGCAGCCCGCCGCCAATACTCACGACGCCGCCCAACTCGCCTTCAAATTCAGCGGCGGCAGCCAAACCCGCCATGCCGCCCTGCGCGAATCCGAAAAGCACAATCTCGCGCGCTTGATAGCCGCATTTCCCAACGAGTCCCTCCCGCACCACGTGATCGAGAATCAGCCGCGTCGAAGCTTTGAAGCCCGTGTCCATGTCGAGTTCGCCATTACTCTGATCCATGACCAAGTCGTCGCCCCATTGGTACCCGCCGACGTCGAGGATCAGGCCATTCGGCGCTTGGAGGGCGATACACGCCGTCTCGGGCAGATTCAGCTGCTGGGAGAGTTTGGTGAAGGGCGCGTGGGTGTCGCCCAGGCCGTGCAGGAGGATGAGGATGTTGGTTGCGGGTTGGGATGGAGGGGCTGAGGCGTGTCAGCGAAGGAAGGATGCGCACGCGGCGGGAGGATTACGCACGTGGGACGATGTTTAGGACGGCGGAGGGGGGGAAGTCAGATTTCGTGGGGAGGCGGCCGGGCATGGTTGCGAGGCGCGGGTTGTGGTGAGGTGCATGGTGAGGTGAGGTGACAGGATGACGTTTCGGAGTGGGTCGGATCTGAGGATGTGGGTGGGAGATCGCTCGCCAAGCATTGCGGCTCTCCAACTCTAAAGCATCATCACACATACATAGGTCAGTTATACTTGGTGTAGCACGATGATTAACTGTGAGATTGATCCTCTGGATCCGAGAGCATTGTTCGAGCTATTGCGGAAGTGACAGCTGTCTCGCAGAGCAAAAGCAGGGTACAGGCCGCCGTGATACCCCCGCAGCTATGTAAGCTTTTTGGAAAAGCTTGGGAAGCTTGTTTAGCTTCCCGTTTCAACGCCGGTGGATTACGCATGCATCTAGACCTCATCCAGGCTTGCTTGCTGCACCCACGACGCATCTGTCCAATCGGGTGATGATGCTTCTCCGTCAATGTGTCATGAGGCGCTGGCATGCCTGCAAATACCTCACTCCCTGTGCCACAATTGGACCCTTGATGGCTGAGAGCTTCACATGCATCAGAGGGGTATGATGGAAGTCTTTGCGGTGATTTGCTCTGATGGGCGGGCTACTGCAAGTGCGTCGATGGAGTGACGAATGCTTCATGCAGGGCTCCTGGCGGACACGAGGGTACTTAAGGGAGAGATGCGCCGGGTCTTTCTGCTTCATTACAATCAGTTCACTTTCCAACACCTTTAGTACCACCAAATAGTCACACAAGCATTCACAATGGGTTTCTGGGGTAGGTGACACTCCAACCTAGCATCGGTCGAGCGGTGCCTAATAACCAGCAGATAACAACGAAGACAAGTACCAGCAGGTGTACGAGAACGACAACTTCGGGGAGAACAAGTCGAGCTTCGGCCATGAACTGATTGCCGGCGGAGCTGCCTTCGCTGGCTTCAAAGCTTTCGAGGACCACCAGCGCAAGGAGGGTTCGTGCATCCATCATCCAAGCTGGCATGCCTCACACTAACAACTACAACCAGGCAAGCCCGTCTCCCACCAATTCGCCAAAGAGCTTCTCGCCGGCTTCGCAGGTGCCGAGGTCGACAAACTCGTGAGTTGGGTCGCACCATCAGATACACAACACACTGACAGATGGCAGGCCGAGACAAAGGGCGAAGACTGGTTCGACCGCGAGAAGGCTCAGCATGAGGCTAAGAAGCAGGCCGAGCACATGTACGACGAGCACTACGTGAACGGCCAGGGTGCGGACCAGTATGATCCCAACCAATATGGGCGCCCGCAGCACTTTGACAGGCGGGGGTGGTAAGCGAAGGTGGTAAGCGAAGGTTGCACCGAAGTAGATAGATTCTAGAATGCGGTAGCTTCGAGAGAGAAGAATGAAATGGACACAAACATCCCAATGTTGGTGGTGTACCGTGATACCTGTACTAGTAATTATGCTAGCCTTGGTCGCAAAGTGATGGTGAAAGCCACACTAGTCGCAAGTGGACGCGCTCGCAGGGCCGGATCGTCTCGAAGCGGCTGTACCGCGATATGCTCCCATTAGGCTTGCAGACTACCGCGAGATATTTTGTAGGTATCTGGAGTATCCCCAGTCGTTCCCCGCCCCTCGTCACGTCTAAAGAAGGTCGAGACGAGGTGGGGCAAGAATGACGTACTAAGGCTTGACTCGCGCCAAGTCGCGACATGATTCGCGAAATTGCGGAAATCCATGTTCGAATGCCAGCGCTGCGAAGCGGTCACACTGTCGTTCGCGCCGTGACACTTACGCTGGTGCTTTGAGGCAGTACAAAGACGAGCCACTCACTCATGTCGCGATAGCCAGCAATTGTCGCGCCGACCTATCGCTACTCTCCGCCATTGCGCGACGTCTTCCACCCATAACGCGTCGCAGTCGCCATCATGAAGTTTGCCAAGTAAGATGGCCACAGGACAACTCACAGCTTACGAATGGATGGCTAACCTGCACAGAGAGCTCGAGCGCGATTTGGTACCTGAATGGCGGGCAAAGTACCTGGACTACAAGGTGCGTAGCGCGAGACATGTGACCTAGCCCTGGCGCAGCGACTAACGCTGCTGCAGACAGGCAAGAAGAAGCTCAAGGCCATCAACCGCGCCCTCCGCACCGTACACCAGACGCCCCGCTTCCGCAAACGTGGCACCAATGCCTTCGAACCGTCGCCCTTTGACGCCGCGCCCAAGTACACGTACATCAACCGGAACTACAGCGGACGAGAAGCGACCCTCGGCTCGAGAGATCCCGACGACCTGCGCACGCTTGCTATCACGAACAGCCAGAACAGCGCCCAAGACAAGTCCAATGCCGGGAAGCAGTCGGTGCCAGCAGCACGGCCCTCTCGCTCGCCCGAGGAGGAGCCGTTGGCCAGAGCGTCGGGCTTTCGAGGGGGGACCAGCTACGGTAGCATCGTGGGCAGCCCCCCAGGGGACGATGCCGCTGCAAATAGAGGGAGGGCCCCTTCGCTGAGGCTGCCAGGTGCAGCTCTAGATCCTAACGAGTCATGTTCAAGTGTGGGGCCACCGCTGCAGAGACCAAAGACAGCCGGCGTAGCTCCTCCAGCTGCACCAGACACAGACAATGCCTTCGAGATTGGGAAGACAAGGTCGCCGCACAGCAGGCATGCTTCACTACCAGCGCGCTACAAGAGTGTCTTCAGCCCTATGCGGATGAATTCGGATGCTGGACCCATCACCCAGACGAAGTCCCGCCCGTCTGTGCGGCGGCTCTTTTCCATGAACAGCAAGACGCCGCCAATGAGTCCTGGCGACGTCCCTCTTGAAGCTTATCGCGACCTCGATCTTCGACAAGCCGAATTCTTCAACTTTCTCGATCTGGAGCTGGACAAGATTGAGGCTTTCTATAAAGAGAAGGAGGAGGAAGCAACGAGGCGTCTTGCAGTTCTCCGAGACCAACTCCACATCATGCGGGACCGCCGCATCGACGAAGTCATCCACCGCCAGACGGCGAAAATAAAGGCAAAGAACAAAAAGCATCATAGTGGTGGACACCTGCTCGGCCACAGCCACGCCAGTAGTTCTGGTGACGAGAACTCGGACGACACGAAAACGAACGGGGAATCTCTCAATGCCTCATGGCTGAACCCAATTGATGCCGCACTGGAAGCGATCAATGCGGGCAAGTACGGCAAGAGCACCAAGGAGATCACCCAGCTAGCAACACCAGCAGCACTGAAGCCTCAGGACTACCTAGAAGGGCGCAGCGACTTTGTCCGGCGCCCAGACTTCCCCGATGTGCCCTATCAATCAGCCAAACGCAAGCTCAAGACCGCACTCCAAGAGTACTATCGAGGTCTCGAGTTGCTCAAATCATATGCCCTGCTCAACCGCACGGCATTCCGCAAGATCAATAAGAAGTACGACAAGACGGTCAACGCCCGCCCGTCGAGTAAATACATGACCGAAAAGGTCAACAAAGCCTGGTTCGTGAACAGCGATGTCATCGAAGGACACATTCGGGCCGTCGAGGATCTGTACGCTAGATACTTCGAGCAAGGCAACCACAAGGTCGCGGTCGGGAAGCTGCGCATCAAGATCGCTAGAGCTGGCGATTACACAGACAATACGTTCCGCAATGGCATTCTCTTGGCTGCGGGTCTTATACTTGGCGTGCAAGGTCTTGTTAAAGCCAACGAGATTGCTTCATTGGATGACCCAGACCGCAATGCACTTTCGCTTAATACGAGCTATCTTTTACAGGTATGCTGTCGACTACCCTTGCTGAAGCACGCTGACATATTTCAGATCTATGCTGGCTACTTCCTCGCCAACTTCCTTCTTCTCCTTTTCTGCTTAGCATGCCGCGTTTGGCATGAGACTAAGATCAACTATGTTTTCATCTTCGAATACGATACCCGCCACTTTCTCGATTGGAGGCAACTTTCCGAAGTATGTATACCCCGCCCACGTTCTGGACGCCTACTTACACGAATAGCTTCCTTGTTGGTGCCTTTTCTTCCTCGGCTTGTTCATGTACCTCAACTTCCACCAAGTTGGCGGTGAACACGTCTTCTTGTACTACCCTGTTATTCTTATTGGCATTTCCGTTGCCGTGTTGTTCAATCCGATGAAGATATTCTACTTCCGGACTAGAATGTGGTTGTTGTACAGTTTGGTAAGCATATCTGCATACAAACACATTGGAGTCGCTAACGACGCTTCAGTGGCGCTTACTACTTGCTGGTATCTATCCAGTAGAGTGGCGAGACTTTTACCTCGGCGACATGTTTTGCTCTCTGACATACACCATGGGCGTAAGTGTTGTCTCTAGACCCTCCCAACTCTTGCTGACTTGGCTTAGAACATTGCAACTCTCTTTTGTCTCTACTCACGTGGTTGGAACGAGCCTGGTAATTGCAACTCGTCACACCTACGCGTCGTGGGCTTCCTGACTGCACTCCCCGGTATATGGCGCGCTCTGCAATGTATACGCCGTTACTCCGACACTGGAAACAAATTCCCTCATTTGCTCAACTGCGGGAAGTACTTCGCTACCATCATGTTCTACGCCACACTTAGCATCTACCGCATGGACCAGAAACCTGTCACAAAAGCCACCTTCATCACGTTCGCAACCATCAACAGTATTTACACCAGCTTCTGGGACATCTACTACGACTGGAGTTTGGGCGATCCACATGCCAAGAACCGGTTCTTGCGTAAAGAACTCGGCTACAAGAAGGTCTGGTGGTACTATACAGCGATGCTCATCGACCCTATCCTTCGCTTCAACTGGGTCATGTACATGGTCACACCGCTCCAACTCCAACACTCCGCCGTAACCTCTTTCTGCGTATCTATGAGCGAGATCTTCAGGCGAGGCATGTGGTCTCTCTTCCGCGTCGAAAACGAACACTGCACCAACGTCGGCCGCTTCCGCGCCAGCCGCGACGTCCCCCTCCCTTACGAAGTCCCTCCCAGCCCACACGTCCGCGACCGCGCACGCCACATCCAACGCGGCGAGCGCCTCGACGAAGAACAGCCCCCCACCCCCACACAGCCCACAGCATCCACATCCAGCGCGCAACTCCATCTCGAGCGCACGCGCTCCTCGGCCCGCCAGCGCCGTCCGCTTCAAGACGATTTCCGCCCCTCGCCGCTCCAGCGCGCCATCACGTCCGTCGGCGATATGCTGCGCGACGCGCACGCTGAGGACTTTGAGCGGAAGAGAAAACCGGAGTTGGGCCGCGATCCAAGGAATACGAAGGTTGAGGAAGAGGATGATAGTGACGATGAGAGCGAGGGCGAGGAGGAGAGGGATAGTGATGGGGAGGTTGAGGATGTGGATGATGAGCAGGAGAGTGCGTTGAGTCGGATTCGAGAGGATTTGGAAGTGGGCATGAGCGGGAGTGGGAGGTTGAGTCGGTAGTTGTAAGAAGTGTAGAAATGCAAGATTTCTTTGCGATGACTGTCTGTATGCGATGACTGTCTGTATGCGATGACTGTCTGTATGCGATGACTGTCTGTATGCGATGACTTTCTACATACGATATCAATATATAAAGGGACAGACTGGCACTATCTATATAATTACCCAACGAGAAACGTCCAGCCACCCTTCCTTGCAGCTCCCCACCGCGAACTTGTTTTTCCTCAAACACAGCTTAGCTAAACACCCACGCCATCAACTTTCTGGCGTGTGATACAGTAGTGCTTCTCATCATGACCGACGACACCAAAAACATGGCCTGCTCCCATGCACCACTTCCTCCACACCATCGTCATAACCAAATACCAGGCCATAATCGCAGACCAGGGCAAAAACCTATTCCAGGGTAAATTTGAAGAAAACCCATTCCGGGGTGAATTGGAATCCTTCCCGGACCAACCAGAGGAAATCAGGGTTGCAGAAGCTATATTAAACATCATATCCCAGGGTATAGGTGAGATCAGGGTGGCTATACCTAACGACGAAAAGCAAGTCTGGCGAGTAAGTCAGCTACAGCTGAAGAAGGTTATGGATGCCATTCAGACCAATGATGAGGCGGAGTGGGGACGCCTCAAGGGGTTCAAGAGTGTGAGCAATTGGATGTTTGAAAATGAAACGGTTGGGAAGGCGATGGTGGCTTGGGGGTGCGACATGGGGGTTGTGATGACGGATTATTTTCAGGAGGCACCGAAAGAAGACTTAAGTTGGATGGGGACCGGAGATTGAGAGGTTGTAACATGTCGAGGGCGAATGGATGGATGTTTTCAAGGCGTTTGGCGTTGCGGAATCGATCTCAAATTGGATTATGTAATCAATTGTTATTTCTCGTAGGATACTCGTACTAAGAGTTCAACTGCAATGCGATGTGTGTGTCGTGGGACACTACCAGCTCCATATATTATCTCATAAATTTTGCAAGCAGGAAATTCCCTATGCTTTTGGAATTGCATGTATTCTTTTATCCAATGAATGTGATCCTTCCCTCTAACGAAACTGTATCTTACATGGTTTGGCCTATGTGAGAAGAAGTATTGGGTGACCATATCAGCGATACATTTCCATCACGAGAAGCCTGTACTTGTATAGCAGAAATGATCGGTACAGCCCGTGACCAGATTTCCCACCACATGATGAATAGCAAATATCAACTCGCAATCGTCCCAGGACGGTATATATCCTCGTAAAGTAAGATAGTTACTATCTTCACTCTAAACCATGTCTATTGATTCACATCAGTTGATTGACACGTTCGAAAAGCTTGTCCGAACTCATCTGATCCCATTCATCACCGACAAGGCCGACCATCCCCCGACCCTAGCTAACGACAAAGAAATCCTCTTCCCAACTGGGGAATTCATTCCGGCACCCTACGAAGCACTACAAGACGATTGGACGAATTTACTATTCGCCTTCGAATCGGGCCTAGAGCGACTCAGGCTCGATGAGAACACGTCCAAGAGTGTGCAAGCTAGGGTATCGATGACTAAGAGTCTCTTCAATGACCTCTTGAACTCGGTTGCTCAGCAAGACCAAGATGCAGTTGATCGTATCAAAGGCATTCCGAGCGTGGCTAATTGGCTAAATGGGCCATTACTTCAGATCAAGACGATGGTGGACTGGCATGTTGGAGTTGATGGCGGTGTCTGATTTTGCGTTTTTGGGTACATTTTCGAGGGCAAGATGCATGGATGTAGTATGAATTTCGATTTTACATGGCAAATGACTTCCTTTTCTTGTCGCATGTCGTGACGTGTAACTCAAGCAGCCACAAAATTTTGAGTTTATGTACGTTTCTCCGCGAGCGGCACCGCCTGGAGAATCTCACCATTGCAGCGATTAATCATGTTTATGTAGTTGTAAATACATGCTGATAGACCAATATGGTCCAAATCTCATTGTTTGAAACCGCTGATGTTGAGGCACGGTGAGTGTCACGTGGTGCAGGTGGATATGAAGTCGGAATGACCCCTTACGATTGCTCGCCCCACGCATGATGGAAGCAATTGGGCTCAAGGGCCGAAAGAACATGCTAATGACAGCGTCACGCCTCCAGATTCGCAAACAACCGGCCTGTGACAGAATCGCTTGAAATGTAAGTACACTGAGCACAGCACCTTCCTCTCACTATGTTCCGTTCAAAAGCCGACCAAATGGTTTCTTTCAAGCCTGATGTTCTCATCGAAGTCTGGGTTGACTTCACTGAAATCATCATCCTGTGGTACCCACTCAACTTTCTCAAGGATTATCGATATGGCTCAAATCCACCAAAATACCTTGACGTCCCAGAAGACTTGAAAGAAAGGTGTGACATGGTAAAGTTCTTCTACGCCCGTGTCGAGAATACCAAGAAACTCATAGCAAGCAACCGTAATTCAATTGCAGCTGAAACTCGAAAGACAATGAACGATCTTCTTGATTATTATGACAGAATAGATAGTACCGAAGATATCAGAGATATACAGTCTGTTAAGAACTGGCTAGAAGGAGACGACAAGGTTCTTTTCACGATAGTGAATGCGATTTAGGACTATACTTAGGCCGAGAAAGAGTTGCTAATTCACCTTAGTAAGAATAGATAAGTACATCCTAGCTACTTTAAATAGCTAAATACCTATTATTAAATTAATCAAAATCTTACACTAATGTACTATAGTAGCGATGCATGTATAGATACATAGTGACTAGTGTACAAGTACCTGGGTATTGATCAGGAATAAACGTCTCTCAGGTTCGTGACTGGTGCCCGAACAATCCGTGGAGCCTGTGCATCGTGCACATTATAACGAAAATGGAAGTGAAAGGCCTCGTGCGCAGTGCCCATGAGGTCATCACGTGATCCGCAACTCGAATAGCAAACGCGCAAGGCTAGGTATATCAGAAATGCGGAAATCACGCCCACCATCTTCCTCCAACTCTACCCAACCCCGAAGTAAACTTCACGATGACTGTCGACACCAAACGATTCATGACAGCTTGGACAACGCTGACCGAGACCCTTATACTCGCCTATCCCATCGAACTGCTCCAAGACTACCAAGTCACTATCGAAGGCTCTCCCATATACCTCGATGTCCCCAGCAATCTGAAACGCTGGCAGGAGGTCGTCAGCTTCTTCAACGTAAGCATGAAGGAACTTACCCAAAAGAAAGACAAAGCAAACATGCTCGAAGAGAGTCGCAGGGTGTTGAGGGATGTGTTGATGCAATACGAAGGTATCGATACAGAGCGTGCAGAAAAGATCAGGACTTTCACGTCTGTCCAAAACTGGCTGGGGGGGAACGACGGGATTTTGCTTGCTATTGTGGATTGTATACTTGATCTTGGGGAGTTGTGAGCATGAGGCTTTGACATACACTATTACAGTTGGGACAGGAATTTACCATGATTTAAAGTAGCAAATATGTGCAATCTGCTTGATGATGGTCCCACGCACGCGACTTGTGTAATAAACAATTATACCATCGCGTCCACATAAGACGACGCAGCACGCATCTCCCTTTCCCTCCCCACCCCCCACACACCCCACCAAGCCCCCATCAACCGCCCGCGTCGTAACTGCCTTCAAGATAATAATCTCCAAACTCGTGCTCGCACGGCCCCTCCGCGAAGCCAGTACCAGCGGCGGCAAATCCCGCTGGGCCCCAATCCTAAAACACTACGAGAAGGAGCTCGTCCGACTGTCGGGGCTGGAGCTGCGCGACGCGCTGCTCTCCAGTGCGGGCGTGTTGCCGTTCTATTTGCGAACGTATGCGCGTCTTGAGATGGATGATGCGATTCGGATCAGCAAGATTCAGTCGGTGCAGAATTACGGGAATGGCAGCGAGGAGTAGATTGAGGCTATGATTGATTTGCTTGTGGATTTGGATGTGCAGTCTGGGGGGTGAGTGGTAGGCGGCCTCGGGTGGGGGGGAGGGGGTGGGCTGTAATGGAAATGGAAGGTTAGTGCAGGGTGCGGTTTTGAGATGATCAAAGAAAGGGAAATATATGGGACTGTGTAGTTTGGAAGATTTTGTTCATTAGACGTCACTGACGTAATCGTCTTTTCCATCTTCATCTTCGCATCATAAACTGTACTCTCTTACTCTCGCCTCTCAAAATGTGGGCTACCTTCCCTCTTCCTTCATTCTCCTCACGCCATCGTACTCTTAGTAATGCCCACCCCGCCGATGCTTCCCACTACCCGGACCCGGAAACTCACCCATATGTCTAACATCCCCACCCGGCCGCTTCTTCATAAGATGCGGCGGCCGCGGAATCGGGCGCGACTCCGCATCCCGATTGATCTTCATGCGCCGATTACCCCAGAACAGCTCCTCATACGCCGGAGCATACATGTCATCCGGGATCACCTCAATGCGGTGGCCACATAGGACTCGACCAGGGAAATCGGGGTGCATAAAGTACTCGCGGGGGCCGGGCTCGGGACCAGTGCCGGGCTGGGGCGCGATGTATTGTTCTGGGTTTTGCACGGGCTGGGCGGGTTGCATCAAGTGCGCGGGAGTTGCGAACTGGGGGGCTTGGGAATGGTGGGTGGGGTGTCTAGTCAGGTGGTACGCTTGGGCTTGTTGCGTGGACTGGGGTGGGGCAAATTGGGTTGCTTGTGAGTGGTAGGGAGAAGGGCCTGGAGGGCCGTTGAATTGATTCAAGTGGCGGGTTTGAGCAGCGGAAGTGCCATGGCGGCTGGATTGACCGGCGTGGGAGGGAGGTCGGCCGTGACGGGATGACTGATGGCCACCGTGACGAGAGGATTGCTGCACGCTATGTGCAGAAGGCTGATGTGAACCATGGCGTGAAGGCTGATGTCCACCATGACGCGAAGACTGCTGTCCGCCATGCATGTCCTGGCCCATTGGGTTGGACTGCATTGACCGAGCGTGAGGGTGTCCAGAAGGGAATGCCTTACGCATCTTAGTAGCTAGAATGTATGTGTTTGTGTGTCGAGTCTTGTTGGGATGAGAAGTTGTTGTCGTTGTTGTTCGTCTGTCTGAATGTTGCTGTGTGGATATGAGAACTGTTCGGAGGGAAGGGAGCGGGTATTTAATGTGAGGCGTCGCAGTAATGTGATTACCTATTGCTGGTGAACTAGAGCACGACGATATCAATACTGAGGCAACTGTCATGGCGCGTGATCAGTGACATGGAAAAGTATGTTAAAACATTGTGTATGTACAAATGCAAAAACAAAATGATGCAACAGATCTCCCGAGTTTAACGCCAGTAATGCCCATGTCTATAACGCCGTACAGATGCGATGCTCTGCGAATGCATAATGCAAGAATGGATCATCATCTGAGCATATAGCTCAAGTCAGGTAGACGGCTCAATATATCTCGTATAATAGCATCTTCTTCGTTTTTGCGTCTCTGCGCAGAACTCGTGGCTCCGGTAAGTGGCTGAATTGGCGGCGTTGGGACTTTTCGAGGTGGTGATCGAGTGAAGGTCTTAGCAGAAGAAGATGCGCTAACAGACCTTTGGCGGCCTTCGAACACAGAAAACGGGTCCGAACGATCTGGTGTTACTGGCGCTGGCGGCGCGACCGGCGGTACAGATTCGAAGAAAGAAAAATCGGCATCGGCCCAGGCGTCAACATTGGAATTTACTGTTGCGGCTATTGGTCGTGGTGGGGTGGTTGGCCCCGTCACTTCTCGCGCAATTGGCAATGGAGGTGATGCAACTTTTAGTTGTTCCGGCTCTTTTGCATCTGGTACCGAGGTCTGCCGTTCGGAAAAGTCGTCAGGCGTACTGGATCCCAACACATTCTCCGGAAGTATTTTTGGGGCTGACTTCAACTCAACCTTAGGAGCTGTCTTGTCCTCTACCTTCTTTGCCGTTGCGCAAACTGAACGTTTTGATGGCTTCAATAATCCTGGTCCTATCGGGCCCTGCTCTGCGCCCAGGGGTACAAAACTTTTTGCCTTAAAGTACGCCGATGTAGGCGATATTGCGCTCTGCAGGCGCACGATCGTGGTGGCAGACATTGCGTCGGGCGATTGGTCCCAGAGTGCCGTCGACTTGACTGATTGTGGAGGTGTTATTGTTGCGGCAGTGTTGTTTATATTGCTTGTGTCGGTTTGCGATGTGGGTCTCGTCAATGTGGGTGTAGAGAATGTTGGGCTTGATACCATATCACCCCAATCATCGTCATTGTCGGCAGGCACGGTGGAGATGTTGTCTTTTGGTGTTGGTTCAGCATCGAGGATGTCGAGGCCAGCCCACGGGTCAGATGAATGTGCAGCTGCGTTCGATATATCAGGGGAGATTAAGCTCGCTACGGCCGGTGTTTCAGGAGCTACTGTCAGATTGCGCGCATGTTTCGCAGATCCTGGCTTCTGAGACGTGAGGTCCAGCGAGGCTGCACGGACCTCTTGCTTGCGCGCATGAAGTACGGTAGCGGGCATAGGCGGAGGCGGAACTAAGGGAGATGACGTTGAACGCAGCCCTGGACTCGATTGCTGCCAAGGGTCAATAGAGGCAGACGCTGAACTCCAATTGAATGCTGCTGGTGCATTTGTAGACACCGGAGGAAAGCTTTCTTGCGCCGGAGCAACTGTTTTTGCTGTAGAGACAGAAGATCGTTGACGGGTATGCATAGGTTGTTCTACAGGTGCAGGCGAATCCCAATAGAAAGACGCTCGCGCACCAGGACCAGTGCCAGCAATGCGATCCTCGCGCGCCCATCTCCCAACGATGTTGTTGACCTCAGATCTGACATGCGAATTAGCCCAAGTGACCCGGATGTAATTATCATCGTCCTCGCCGTGGTTGAATTCCCTCATCGTCTGCCTTCGCGTAAGTCTGTACCAGACTCTTCGTGCTGATGTAGAGTATATAGGGCCATCTGGCGGAGGTTCCAGCTGCTTGATCTCCTTCTGGGAAGTGAACAGCTTCTGGAGGAGATCGGTGTCGATCGTAAATGTGCCGTAGGTGGCAGAGCTGGCGGCGGTGGAGGCGCTCGTGGTTTCGAGCGAAGGTTTTTGGGTAGGTTCTGAGGATTCAGAGCTCTCACAAGAACCGTCAGAAGCACTTTGCACACTCTGCGCGCGTTCCTTGTTGTCCTGCTGTGTTGGTTGAACATCCCCCAGATCCTTGATCTCGGTGTCTTCATGATGAATAACCTCATCTTCCTCGGCAAGCGAGCTTGTGGAAGTAAGACTAACTTGCTCTTCATCAGCTAGGATATCCTTTGCAGTTGTGCGTTCCTCTTCATACGAAGTCCGGGGTGATTCGGCCACAGCGTCGTTGTGACTGGCTTCGGATGGCGACGTCGACGTGCGTGCGGAAGAGTCGTCATCTGGTTGCAGAGAATTGGAAGCGTCGTTTGTTTTGAGTTCGGATTTATCGTTTGCTTGTATGGTAGTCGAAGAGTCCGAGGCTTCCGAAAGCACCTGGTCCTCGTCTTTGGGCGCATCGAGCGTCACATCCACCCATTCGCCCCGCTCATGAACCACGTGCTGTTTTCCATCGCTTGCAGCATCCCAGCGTAGTCTCTCTGAAGTATGTTCGTCATGCTCCGTCGGGAAGGTTCCATTTATCGGGGTATCCGTGGGTGGCGCATATTCCACCTCTTTCGCTGGCGCAGTCGACCAGTCTCCAAAGCTCTCGTCCTCATTGCCCCAACCGGCATCGTCGAGGAAACCACTCAACAGGGTAGGTGCAGGTACGAAGGTCGGTGGTAGTGGTGAAGTCACTGTGTCTCTTGTCGGTGATTTGGCGTTATCGGCCCACGGGTCGCCCCAATTATCCATTGTCGGGCCGAGGTGGTAAGCTTCATAGTGAGCGAGCGAAAGACCAGAGCATCCCTCGCAGATAGTTGGTCAAAGACGCAAAAAGTGTAGTGAAGGCACAATGTTGCTGTTAGTTGTGGGGGTCAAAGCCAGGTCTTCGGAACGCGGAGGCTCGTTCCTGCCAAGACGGATGGCCTGGAAACTCACGGACCACCGGCTTGGACCGCTTGGTTCATACGTCAGTTGTTTCAGCGTTCCAACCAAGGTCTGTCATCTTTGTTAGATCTTCGCATATGAGACGATTTATATGACCGACCTATCACAATAGTTTGCTTCCAAGAATCTACATTACAATCGCCAAGCCAGTATTGAAATTGAATGATGCTATTGTTGGCTGCATATGGTAGGAAGAAGATACAAAGGCTTTTGAAGACTCGCAATGCAAGATGCTAGCATGCATGATAAGGCTGCTGTGAAATGATGCGAGGTCGATGTGAGGCTCCAAACATGAGCCACGAGCCAAATGCGAAGTTCCCAGAGATGGACCGGAACGCCTGATGACCATGCAGTGACCTAATATGTCAAGCTTCATGCCACCAAATTATTACCCGTTGCTCATACCAGACCCGCTCACATGAAGTTTGGTCGGTACTATCGAACAGACTCAATGACCGAGATATCATCTACCGCGTTGTCATCCTCGTCATGATGCAATGCCCTCTTCAAGCCGTTCTCGATTTCGACTGGGCCAACATCCTCCTTCGGTACCCAGTAAAGCTGGATGATTCCAATAACTGACACGATCGCAAGGCCCCACCAGGCGGCAGCGGAACCACCAAGTGAATAGATGAGACCGACTAGAGGTGAGGAAATGGTGCGAGCAAGACAGCAAGCGGACATGGCCATTCCGTTTACGCGACCCAGAACCAGCGGAGATGGCGTAGCGTTCTTCATTAGGATCAAAGCGCATGGGAACACAATGATACCGAAGAACGCCTGCAGGAGAAGCGAGACGTACAGTCCGTACGACTCGAATTCAGTAGGAAGCCCGCTGACGAAAGGAACCATGATGTACGTGATTGGGTACAAGATGATCATCCAGATATACGAGTTCCAGACGCCAACATGCTCGACGAAGATGGGGAAAATGAAGCCTTGGACGAAAAGGGTGATGAAACCATTGATCGCAAGGAAAGCGCCGACATCGTGTAAAGTCATACCCAGTCCGCCTTGGAAGTCCAAGCCCCTTGACTGTGGCGGATCCAGGATGTACACAGGAAGTACCGAGATGTATGCCATCTGATGGAACGCGAAAA
>Ga0265780_10005964_pt1 | contig 15268 bp, 10 predicted proteins | sample P1T30metagenome_FD_192432 | JGI IMG/M metagenome (GOLD analysis project Ga0265780, IMG submission 192432) | Plant litter microbial communities from East Loma Ridge, Irvine, California - P1 T30 | ecosystem: Environmental > Terrestrial > Plant litter > Unclassified | place: USA: California... | reverse complement strand
TTTGTCGTTTTTTTATCCTTTACTTCAGTAAGTACCATAAAATTTCCCAAAGCTATATAAAAAAAAGCATTCAGGTTGTCCTGAATGCTTTAAGCAAAATATTTGTAAAGGAATTAATATTCGTCATCGTCATCAAAAGAATTGAAATCGTCAAGACCTCCTACATCATCTAAGGGAACGTCGTAGTCGTCATCTTCTTCGTCATCCAAAAAGCGATCCTTACCTTTTGGATCAGCATTCTTTACATTGGTAAATCCAGATGCTGAGCTTGTTGTGTTCTTAGTTGTACTAAGATTGTTCTTTAGCGTTTTCATCGTAATTAAGCAATTGGGTAAGCGTTTATCATATATCTAAAAAGAGAATTTAATACTAATTTAATCGAAAAATCAGAATCTTCTAAGCAAAATCAAAAGAAAAACATTTTCGGAAAATGGGTGCTTAAATTATTCCTGTTTTTCGCCTATCTCGTTTGCTTCGGTGCTCAGGTCTTTTAATTGTGGCAGTTCATAACTGCTTTTAATGCCGAAATAATCCATGAAAAGCGTGCTGGTAACATATAAAAGGGGCTTGCCAATAGTTTCTGCTTTGCCTGAAATTGTAATAAGTTCTTTCTCAAGAAGTTTCTGTATAGAGTAATCGCAGTTTACTCCCCTGATCTGTTCTATGTCCAGTTTTGTAATAGGCTGGCGGTAAGCAATTATAGCGAGTGTTTCCAGGGCAGCCTGGCTTAATTTTTTTTTCGAACGCTGTATCTGAAGCTGGTTTACCAGTTGATAATAATCTTTTTTGGTCAGAAACTGGTATCCGCCATTGAGCTCCGCCAGTGAAATAGCAAAGTCTTCTCCTTCATATTTCTCCCTGATCGCCAGGAGGCATTCCTGGATTTCCTCATTGCTTACGGTTACATTCCCTGCCGACTGAAGCACCTGGCTGATATCATCCAGGGAAAGACTTTGCTCTGAAGCAAATATCAGTGCTTCTATGTTCAATAATAGTGTTTTCAATACGAGGGCAAACTTAAAATAAATCCGAAAAAGATGATGGCATGAGAAATGTTTTTATAAAAAAAAAGCGGTGAAACTTTGGGGAAGTTTCAGCCGCTAAACACACACTTAGATAAAAATATATTAATGATTCTTTCGAATCTTTAAGTCACATTTATGTTATAACAATAATACAATATTTATAAAAATGATTATCAAATTTCGAGTTACCGGTAGTTTTAACTGAGTAAACGGTTATTGAGCGGCATTCTTATTAATACATGTGTTCCCTCCGGCTGTATCTGGCTGATTTCGATTGTTATAGGCTGCTCTGCAAATCTGCTCAGCAGGTTTATTCTTTCGGCGGTAAGTTCCATTCCCCTGCTTATATGGTCTGTATTCCTGCTTTTAAGGGAATTGTCAATTCCTATCCCGTCGTCTGTTATCTCTATTTTCAATATAACTTCCGATTCTTTTCTGATCTGGATCCGGATAGTTCCTTCTGCATCTTTGGGCATTAGCCCATGCCATATTGCATTCTCTACGTATGGCTGCAATAGCATAGACGGTATATAGGTTTCTTCCCTGTTTATATCCTGGTCTATTTCAATGCTGTAATTCATGCGCTCTCCAAAACGGAGTTTCTCAAGTGAGAGATAAAGATTAAGATAATCGATCTCTTCCTGTATGCTGATATAACTTTTGTTGCAGTTCTCGAGGTTTTTCCTGATCAGTCTGGCAAAACCTGTTAATACCTGGTTAGCCATGGTATTATCTTTCATATTAATGAAATACTGAATAGAATTCATTACATTGAATACGAAATGAGGATTCATCATTGCCTGCAGTGCCTGCTGTTCTAAAGAGATGATCCTGGTACGGGCAATCAGCTCATCCCGCTCCTTCGCTCTTTTGGAACGATAGTATTTGTTGATAGAGAGGAAGATCAGCGCTATACTTACACAGAAAGCAATAGTTATAAACCACCAGGTTTCCCAGAAGGGGTGATCGATAGTAAAGATAAGTTCTGTGGGTTTGCTCCAGTCGCTGTTGAGGCTTTTTGCTCTTAACTGGAAATGATAGGTGCCGGGCTCAAGGGCTGCGAATTCGATAGTGGTATTATTGGTTTCGCTCCATTTGAGATCTGGATTAAGCCGGTAACTGTAACTAATTGCCGAAGGGTGGGCGAAATCTAAAGCAATGTAGTTTAACGTGATCGTATTTCTGAGATGAGACAGGTGTATGCCTTTATGCCGTTTTATGGTTTGTTTGTTCGCATTGAACGAGTTGAGATAGAGGCGGGGAGAAGGTTCCTTTTGCCGTTGTTTGACGGCGCTGAAAATAGAAAGCCCGTTATTGGTGGCAGAATATACGGTGTCTTTATAGACGTAAACATCATTCACTTCGGGGGAGATCATTCCGTGAGATGTACCGTAACTGCTTATTTTATTTCCTTTATGAAATTCAATTTTACTTATTCCCTTACTGGTTACAATCCAGGCGTCATTACCGTCGACGAAGATCTTTTTACATATGTTACTGGCAAGGCCATCCCTGGTTGTAATTATGTTTACCAGGCGTTGTTTTTTTAACACAAACAATCCGAACCCGTGAGTTGAGCATATCACTGTTTTGTCTGGAAGTTCGGCTATATCGGTTATACGTTTTTTCAGGTCTGGAACCAGGGAGTACAATGTGCTGAGCCGGCCATTGCTGAAAACCTGCAATCCGTTCAGATTAGAAAACCAGAGGTTGTTGCCGGAGTCGAAGAATACGGCATAAGCTCTGTTCAGAAAATGAAGGCTTTGTTTGAACGACAGATTTGAAGAGAACAGCTGCGGACTCATTTTATTTCCGAGCAGGTACACTCCGGAGGCAGCTGCCAGGGCTATTTCGCCCTTACTGCTCAGGCTGAATGATTTGACGGCGTAGGATGAATTCGCCGCGTCTTTAAGTATACTGCTGCCTGTTCCTTCCAGGGGAAATGATCCGAATGTTTTATCAGAAGCAAACCATAAGGACTTTGTGTCTTTGTCGAAATACAGCTTTTTTACAGGATTAAAATTGTCGGTCGATTTAAGATCCCTGTGTACGATGGTTTTGCCTTTAATGATGTCGGCAGTGCCATTTCTCAGGCCAAGTATCAGTTTATCGTTTACTTTAAGAATGCTGTGGACGAAGTTGGAATTAAGCCCGTCTGCAACCGTGAAATTAATGGTATGACGCGCGTAAAAGGGCAGCATATATACGCCGTTCCCCATGGATGATATCCAGATATTTCCCTGGAAGTCCTGTATAATATCTGTAATGAAATTGCCTTTAAGATGGTTCTCCTGTTTTTTGGTAGCCGGATCGAGCAGAAAAACTCCGTCGCCCATGGTGCCTATCCACAGCTTTTTCTGGTTGTCTGAAATGAACCTGCCGGGCGATGCTTTCAGGACGATCTGCGGTATAAGCTGCTGCAGGTTTAATTTGTCATCCCTGTACTGGTATAATCCGCCATCAGAAATAAACCGGAGGGAATTGGCCTTATCGCATGCGGAAACGACTTTTGACGATAAGGGCAGGGGGGTTATTTTCCGGCGAACAAAAAGCCCGTTTTTCTGCACCTGTATATAATCCTTGCTTACTGCTATAATCTCTTTTTTCCGGTTTTCACTGATCACGGAGTTTGCCAGGGAGTTAGGTTTTCCCTTGTGAAAGCGCACCATATCCCCGTCTATTTCGAGAACCAGATCCTGGTTTGTTGAAAACCATAAATGGTTGCTGGTATCCTCATATAAAGAAACAAAGCTGCCTTTGCATGTTGCTTTTTTCAGAAGGTCGGAATTATCAGGATTAAAGAAAGTATTATTAAAGTAATAGCTGAGTTTGCCATTGAGTGTCAAAAACCAGATCCTGCCTCGCGAATCCTCTTTGATATATAGTACTTCATTATCAGACAAGCCGCTGTCTACAGTAAACAGCTGGAAGGTTTTGCCGTCAAAACGGTTTACTCCTCCCTCGGTTGCAAACCATAAAAAGCCTTTCGAATCCTGGTAGATAGAGTATACCGTAGAATTTGCCAGTCCGTGGCTCACCGTATAGTTTCTGAATGTTAGGGTTTGTGCCAGGGCACTTTTATTCAACGTTGAAAAAAAAAGGAGGCAGGAGCATAAAATAAAACACAATCTTTGTTTCATCCCGGTAGAGATTTCATTTTTTAAAGTAGTGCCTGGCTTTTTCCTGAAATTCGGTAGACCGTCTTCTGGATACCGGTAAAATAATTCCATTGTGGAGAAATACCTGTAGTCCGTTTTTGTTGGAATAACTCTTTACGTATTTAAAATTCACCAGCACCGATTTATGTATTCTTACAAATTCGAAAGCACTTAGCAGGTCTTCAATTTCTTTCAGAGGTTTGGATAGAACAATTTTTTCATTTGTTTTCAGGTGAAGTACAGAATAATTACTGTCTGCCTCCACATAAATTATATCGGTAGTATCTACCACATTAAATCCGTATGAGTTCGGAATAGTGATTTTACCGGAGTGCTTTCCTTTCCGTTCGTCTTCTTCCCCGGCGGCAGGCGCAGGGGGTTCAGCACCGGTCTCTTTTTTTGTGGCTACCAGTTTAGCCCATTCAAGGGCTTTTGTGACTGCAGTTTTTAATTCATTGATGTCTATCGGTTTGAGCAGATAGTCGATGGCATTGGCCTTTAGTGCTTTTAATGCGTACTGATCATAGGCGGTCGTAAAGATCACCATTGTTTGTTTGTTCTGAAGTGCCGGAAGAAGTTCGAAGCCATTTTCTTTTGGCATGGCAATATCGAGAAATACAACATCTATTTTTTGCTCTTCCACGATCTGCCTGGCTTCGGCCACTGATTTAGCTATGCCGCTGATATGTATCTCAGGGCAATTTTCGTGCAGGAGAAAGTACAGTGATTTTCTGCTGTATTCTTCGTCGTCGATGATCAGGGCGTTGAGTCTCATATATGTTTTCCGGCGGGAATTTACCCAAAAACATTAAGGTTATATGAAATCATCAACGCTCATTTTTAATAATCAATGGTTTGTTGTATCAGGCCTTCGGGCATTTCGCGCCATCCGTACTGCTGATTACGCAGCTGCGGTTCGAATCCAGCCTCAATAATAGCATTCTGAATCCCTTCGGAAGTAAAGCGGTGCGGGGCACCGGCAGCACTTACCACATTTTCTTCGATCATGATGGATCCGAAATCGTTAGCTCCGGAATGCAGACAGATCTGCGCCACCTGTTTTCCTACAGTAAGCCAGGAAGCCTGGATATTTTTAATATTAGGCAGCATGATGCGGCTTAAGGCAATCATCCTTATATATTCGTCGGCAGAAACTTCATTGCTTATGCCTCTTACTCTCTTTAATAACGTACCGTCGTCCTGGAAAGGCCAGGGAATAAAGGCAATAAAACCTTTTGTGCCGACAGGTTTTTCTGCCTGTACCTGTCTGATCCATACCAGGTGTTCAAACCGTTCCTCAATAGTTTCCACATGCCCGAACATCATCGTTGCCGAGCTGCTTAGGTTTAGCTGATGTGCTGCACGCATTACATCCAGCCATTCCTGTCCGCCGCATTTTCCTTTGGAGATAAGTCGTCTTACACGGTCGTTTAAGATCTCGGCGCCGGCACCGGGCAGAGAATCAAGGCCTGCTTCCATCAGTACCCTGAGTACTTCTGTATGCGATATACCCTCCAGTTTAGCTATATGCGCAATTTCAGGTGGGCCGAGAGAATGAAGTTTTAAGGTCGGGTAAAGTTCTTTCAGCTGTTTAAACAGATCGGCATAGAACTGAAGTCCGAGATCAGGGTGATGCCCGCCCTGTAACAGAAGCTGATCGCCGCCAAATTTAAAAGTCTCTTCTATTTTTTGTTTATAGGTTTCTATATCGGTGATATAACTGTCAGCATGGCCCGGCCTGCGGAAGAAGTTGCAGAACTTACAGTTCGCAATACATACATTGGTAGTATTGACATTCCGGTCTATCTGCCAGGTGACCTTCCCATGAGGAACCTGTTCTTTCCTCAGCTCGTTGGCCGTGTACATAAGATCTGAAGTGTTTGCGTTCCTGAACAGATATACGCCCTCTTCTATCGAAAGAAAGTCATAAGCCAAGGCTCTTTGCAGCAAATCCGAAGTATTCATGCTGCAAAGATACATAGTGTTTTTCTAAAAACGGTCATGCAGGTGTATGCAACGCAGGAGCTAAGCTGCCGGAATTCCGACAACTGATTTTATCGTTTTCCTATTATATCTTTTATGATCAATACAGCGTGTTCCCTGGAATTCTCAATAAACAGTGTATGTGTGTTCATCCCACCGCAAACTACACCGGCCATGTACAGTCCCGGAATGTTTGTTTCCATAGATTCCTGATTAAAACAGGGCGTCTGGTTTTCATCGAGCGAGCAATCTACTCCCAGTTTTTGAATAAAGCTGAAATCGGGAAGATAACCAGTCATTGCCAAGACAAAATCATTTTCAATGCAGATCTTTCCGTCCGGAGTTTCAATATCGACCTCTGTTTCCCTGATAGCGGTTAGCCGGGAATTAAAATAAGCCTTTATGCTGCCTTCTTTTATGCGGTTGTCAATGTCTGGCCGTACCCAGTACTTTACATTTTTACTGATGGATTCGTTGCGTACCACCATGGTAACCTCAGCTCCCTTGCGATAGGTTTCCAATGCAACGTCGACAGATGAATTGCTTGACCCTACCACCACAACTTTCTGCATGGCATAATAATGCGGATCGCGGTAGTAATGGCGTACCTTCGGCAGGTCTTCGCCTGGAATATTCATGTAATTAGGCAGGTCGTAGAAGCCTGTGGAAATTATCACCTTGCCGGCTGTGTATAAACCCCTGTCGGTAATTACTTCAAATGTATCTTCCTTTTTATCAACAGCCGTCACTTCTTCGAACAAACGGATATTTAAGCTGAAATGAAGGCTAACCCTCCTGTAGTATTCCAACGCTTCTGCCCGGGTAGGTTTGGGATGTATGGATACGAATGGGATGTTGCCGATCTCCAGCCTTTCGGAAGTAGAAAAGAAAGTCATGTTTACCGGGTAATTGTACAGCGAATTTACCAGGCAGCCCTTTTCAATTATCAGATGGGAGAGGCCAGCATTTTTTGCCTCTATGCCGCAGGCAAGTCCGATAGGGCCTGCTCCTATGATCAGAACATCAACTGTTTTTAACGAATTATCAGACATGTGTTATCAGATAAGAAAATTTAGTCTTTCAGCAGTATCCTGCCGGCAGTAATTATAAATAAAAAAGGGCTGCTTTTTGTAAAAGCAGCCCCATTATACGATTATTATATTATAATATTATTTTACTGCTGCTTTTGCATGGTCTGCAAGAAACTGTGCAAGACCTGTATCTGTAAGAGGGTGTTTTAATAAAGCCGCGATAGCTGAAAGGGGAGCAGTGATTACATCCGCTCCGATCTTGGCGCATTCTACGATATGCATCGGATGACGAACGGAAGCTGCAAGAATCTGGGTGGTATACCCGTAATTATCAAAAATGGTACGGATATCTTCAATCAGTGCAAGGCCGTCTGTGGAAACGTCATCTAACCTGCCGATAAAAGGAGATACGTAAGCCGCTCCGGCTTTAGCAGCCAGTAATGCTTGTCCGGCAGAAAAAACCAGGGTACAGTTTGTTCTTATGCCTTTAGATGTAAAGTATTTTATAGCCTTAACACCCTCTTTGATCATCGGAACTTTAACCACGATCTGCGGATGCAGTTTGGCAAGGGCTTCACCTTCTGTTACGATTTCGTCAAAAGTAGTGGCAATAACTTCTGCACTCACGTCACCATCTGTAATTTCGCAGATAGCTTTGTAGTGATTAATAACATTCTCCTGTCCGGTTATTCCTTCTTTAGCCATTAAACTGGGGTTCGTGGTAACACCATCAAGAACTCCCATTTCGTGAGCTTCCCTGATCTGGGCAAGATTAGCTGTATCGATGAAAAATTTCATATTTTATTGGTTAAGATAAACTGTCTTATTGACATTTAATTTACAGCGAAACTAAATAAACTTTTGAAGTTTCAGAAATTTAGAATCAAAGAATTCAGGAAGAAAAAGAAAAAAAGTGGGCTAGCACCTTCTATCGCACCGCTACAACCTCCTACCCTTGCTGCGTTCCCACCCTGGGGGAATTCAAAGGGAGCTGGTCGTAGAAGACTAACCCGCGACAAAAGTAGAATTTTTTTTGATAAACAGGGAAAAATACTGAGAAAATTATTTGCCTGTACTATTTTGCTAATATGAGCAATGTAATATAAAAAGGAGGGCTCTAACAAAATATGCCGGGAAATGTTTATTGAAAAAAAGGGTAGAACTTTGGCTATAACATGATTTTATAACGTTATCGTTAATAAATTATTAAATATTCGATCTTTATTTTATTATATTATCAATTCCTAAATTGTTTTAATAGAATGTTTTGAGGAAAATGTAAAAGTTCCTGCATTGCTCAGATGTTAGCGTTTATTTCATTAACTTCGTAATTTACCATTATAATTCTGATGAAGAAAAGCGACAATGACCAGCAGGGATTATATCGCCCTGAATTTGAACACGACTCTTGCGGAGTAGGATTTATTACGAGTATAAATGGCCTGAAATCGCACCAGATTGTTTCAGATGCATTAACCATACTTGAAAATATGGAACATCGGGGTGCCTGCGGATGTGATCCGGAAACAGGGGATGGAGCGGGTATCTTATTACAGTTGCCACATGAGTTTCTCATGGAGGAATGTATTGCACTGGATATTCGTTTATCTGAGCCCGGGTACTACGGAGTGGGAATGATCTTCTTTCCAAAAGAGATCGCCACTAAGGAAGCTTGCCGGACGGCAATAATTAACTCAGCTGAGAAGCTTGGTTTACCCCTTTTAGGATTTCGTAAACTTCCTGTAAACCCATCGGTAGTAGGAGAGACCTCGCTTGCAGTGGAGCCGGATGCTGAACATATGTTCATAGGCAGGCCTTCGAGTGTAACTAGTGCAGAAGATTTCGAGAGAAAGCTGTATGTGCTGAGACGCCTTATTACGAAGACCATCGAGTCTACAGTTAAGAATGGAAGTGATTTTTATATTGCCTCCCTCTCCAGCCGTATAATAGTTTATAAGGGCCAGTTAACGACCTATCAGCTGCGTACGTATTATACCGACCTTCAGGACAGCAGGCTGACTTCTGCATTCGGGATGGTACACAGCCGCTTTTCTACTAATACTTTCCCGTCATGGAAGCTGGCACAGCCTTTCAGGTTCATGGCCCATAACGGGGAGATAAATACCCTGACCGGTAATCTTAACTGGTTCTATTCTGGTCTGCGGTCTTACGCTTCCGGTTTCTTTACATCAGAAGAAATGGACATTGTGCTTCCTGTAATAGACAGCAATCAGTCGGATTCTGCCTGTCTTGACAATCTGGTCGAAGTGCTTGTGCATACCGGCCGTTCACTGCCTCATGTAATGATGATGCTGGTGCCAGAGGCATGGGATGGTAATGAGCATATGGACCCTTTGAAAAAGGCATTTTATGAGTTCCATGCTACGCTTATGGAGCCATGGGATGGCCCGGCTGCGCTAACATTCACAGACGGCAGGCAGATAGGCGCCCTTTTGGACAGAAATGGCCTTCGCCCGCTGAGATATGCTGTAACGAGCGATAACCGCGTAATCGTGGCTTCTGAAGCAGGTGCTTTGCCGGTAGATGAAAGTATCATCGTTAAAAAAGGCAGGCTTCAGCCCGGGAAAATGTTCCTTATTGATATTACTGAAGGCAAGATCATAACAGATGAGGAAATAAAACAGAAAATAGCTTCAGCACAGCCTTATGGCGAATGGCTGGAAAATTATAAAATACGTATCGAGGAACTTCCTGAAGCCAGGGTTGCTTTTACTAACCTTACAAAGGACGCGGTACTGAAATACCAGCAGGTATTCGGATATACCCGTGAAGATATCGAAACAATAATCAAACCGATGGCTGTAGATGGTAAAGAGCCGATCGGATCTATGGGAACTGATGTGCCGCTGGCAGTATTGTCTGACAGGCCTCAGCACCTTTCCAGTTATTTCAAACAGTTTTTTGCCCAGGTAACCAATCCGCCGATTGATCCAATCCGCGAAAGAATGGTAATGAGCCTGGCTACTTTTATCGGAAGTAACGGCAACCTCTTTGATGAGGATAAAATGCATTGCCATTGTGTTGCTCTTCAGCAGCCTATCCTTACCAATAATGAACTGGAGAAACTCAGGAGTATTGATACCGGGATGTTCAATGCCAAGACTATTCAGACCTATTTCAAGGCCGACGGAAAACCGGGTTCGCTGGAGAGCGGTCTGGAGAGACTTTGCCGTTATGCTGAAGATGGGGTGAATGATGGTTTTGAAGTACTGATCCTCTCAGACAGGGCCGTAGATTCTCAGCATGCTCCGATCCCTTCGCTGCTGGCTGTTTCTACTGTTCACCATCACCTGATCAGGAAAGGTTTCAGAGGACAGGTAGGTCTGGTTGTAGAAGCAGGCGACGTATGGGAAGTACACCATTTTGCCTGTCTGCTGGCATTCGGCGCAACAGCAATTAACCCGTACCTGGCTTTGGAGACAATTTATGCGCTTAAGGATGAGGGTAAGCTGGAAACTTCTCTTGAGTTTAAATACCTTTCGAAGAACTATATCAAATCTGTATGCGACGGATTGCTGAAGATATTCTCTAAGATGGGAATTTCTACGCTGCAGTCTTACCACGGAGCGCAGATATTTGAGATATTGGGGATTAACAAGTCTGTAGTCGACAAATATTTCACCGGTGCGGTTACCCGTATAGGCGGGCTTGGTCTTGATGAGATTGCGCGTGAAACGCTTTATAAACATAATCACGGATTTATATACTCCAAAGCTGAAGAACAGCTATTACCGGAGGGTGGTATTTACCAGTGGAAACGCAGGGGAGAAGCTCACCTTTTCAATCCTCAAACGGTTCATCTGTTGCAGCAGGCAACAAAAACAGGGGATTACTCTGTTTATAAAGCTTATACGAAACATATTAACGAGCAATCTGAGCGTATGTATACGCTGAGAGGTTTGTTCGATTTTGCTCATCACAGGGAACCTGTGCCTTTGGAGGAAGTAGAACCTATTGAGTCTATTATGAAACGTTTTGCCACAGGCGCAATGTCTTTTGGCTCAATATCTCATGAAGCGCACAGTACACTTGCCATTGCGATGAACAGGATCGGCGGTAAGAGTAATACAGGAGAAGGCGGAGAAGATGAAATGCGTTACCAGAAACTGGCAAACGGCGATTCTATGCGTTCTGCCATTAAGCAGGTGGCGTCCGGCCGTTTCGGTGTTACCTCTTATTATCTTTCGAACGCGGATGAGCTTCAGATAAAAATGGCGCAGGGTGCTAAACCAGGAGAGGGCGGACAGCTTCCCGGGCATAAAGTGGACGAGTGGATCGCAAAAGTAAGGCATTCTACTCCCGGAGTCGGACTTATTTCTCCTCCGCCGCACCACGATATCTATTCTATCGAGGACCTTGCCCAGCTTATTTTTGACCTTAAAAATGCAAACCGCGAGGCCCGTATCAATGTGAAACTGGTATCCAAAGCGGGAGTCGGAACGATTGCTGCGGGGGTAGCCAAAGCACATGCCGATGTAATCCTGATTGCTGGATATGACGGTGGTACCGGTGCTTCACCGATCAGCTCTATCAAACACGCAGGTTTGCCATGGGAACTCGGACTAGCAGAAGCTCACCAGACCCTGGTACGCAACAAGCTGAGAAGCCGCGTGGTACTGCAGACTGATGGTCAGCTTAAAACCGGTCGCGATATTGCTATTGCAACTTTACTTGGTGCAGAAGAATGGGGGGTAGCTACAGCGGCGCTGGTTGCAGGTGGTTGTATCATGATGCGTAAGTGTCACCTGAATACCTGCCCGGTTGGTGTGGCAACTCAGGATGCAGAACTTCGTAAACTGTTCAGCGGAAAACCGGAGCATATTGTTAACCTGTTCCAGTTCCTTGCTGAAGAGCTGAGAGAAATCATGGCAGACCTTGGATTCAGAACTATCCAGGATATGGTTGGCCGTGCTCAGTTCCTGAAAGTGAGAGATGGTAATGTTCATTGGAAAGCGAAAACTCTTGATCTTTCTTCTGTGCTTTATCCTGTTACCAACCCTTCCAAGCAAACGCTTTATAACAGTGAACAACAGGACCATGGAATGTCTGACATTCTTGACTGGAAATTACTGGAGCATGCGGCTCAGGCATTGGAAAATAAAACCCCGGTATTTGGAACATTCAGTGTTAAAAATACAGACCGTACCATCGGAACTGTTCTTTCAAACGAAATCTCGAAAAGATACCAGGGTGCGGGTTTACCTGATAATACGGTCAACTTTAAATTCAGCGGATCTGCGGGGCAGAGCTTCGGTGCGTTCTGTGCCAAAGGTGTGTCTTTTGAACTTGAAGGCGAAGCGAATGACTATGTAGGTAAAGGTTTGTCTGGTGCCAGACTGGCTATTTATCCTGCATCTGTAAGCAAACTTGTTCCTGAAGATAATATCATTATCGGTAACGTGGCGCTTTACGGAGCTACCTCAGGAGAACTCTTTGTAAGGGGTCAGGCAGGTGAGCGTTTCGCTGTACGGAATTCGGGCGCAACTGCAGTAGTTGAAGGAGTAGGTGATCACGGTTGTGAGTATATGACAGGCGGAAGCGCACTTATCCTTGGAAAAACAGGAAGGAACTTCGCGGCCGGTATGAGCGGCGGTATTGCATGGATATATGATGTAGACGGTAATTTTGCTGAAAATTGTAATCCGGAAATGGTGGATCTTGATCCGCTGACCGGTGAAGATGAGGAACAGATCCTTAATCTGCTTCGTAAACATATGCAGCTTACCCAGAGCCAGCTTGCATTATACCTGCTAAGTAACTGGAGAGAAGAATCCGGTAAGTTTATCAAGGTCTTTCCGAAAGAGTATAAAAAAGTATTACAACACGCAAAATTTCAACCCGCCAATTAAACATGGGAAAAGTTACCGGTTTTAAAGAATACGCAAGAGAACTTCCTACAAAAAGAGCTCCGGAGGAGCGTATTAATGATTATAAAGAATTTGTAAATTTATATAGCGACGAAAAACTAAACCAGCAGTCGGCAAGGTGTATGAACTGTGGCATTCCGTTTTGTCATTCGGGGTGTCCGCTAGGGAATATCATTCCTGAATTTAATGACGCCGTATATAAGGAAAACTGGGAAGAGGCTTACAGAATATTATCCTCGACCAACAATTTTCCTGAGTTTACCGGTCGTATCTGCCCGGCACCGTGCGAATCAGCATGTGTGCTTGGTATAAATAAACCGGCTGTAGCAATAGAGGAGATCGAAAAACATATTATTGAGATTGCCTTCTCGAAAGGTTTTGTTAATACTAAAGCGCCGCTTATCCGTTCCGGAAAAACGGTAGCTGTAATAGGATCAGGGCCTGCCGGTCTTGCTACTGCAGCTCAGCTTAATAAAGCGGGCCATACGGTTACTGTTTTTGAACGCGACGAAAAACCAGGCGGTTTATTACGTTTTGGTATCCCGGATTTCAAACTTGAAAAATGGGTAGTGGAACGCCGTGTGAAGCTAATGGAAGAAGGTGGAATTGTATTTAAATGTGGTGTGGAAGTTGGCAAGGATATAAGTGCAGACGAATTGCTCCGCAGTTACGATGCTGTTGTTCTTGCCGGCGGATCAACTATTCCCCGTAATCTTCCTGCAAAAGGAAGGGAACTGAAGGGCGTTTATTACGCGATGGAATTCCTTAAACAACAAAATAAAAGAGTAAGTGATATTCCGTTTACAGAAGACGAAATACTGGCTACCGGTAAAGATGTGATCGTTATCGGAGGTGGTGATACCGGGTCAGACTGTGTAGGTACTTCTAACCGTCACAAAGCAAACTCTGTGATCCAGTTTGAGCTGATGCCTAAGCCGCCTGCTGGCCGTACAGACAGTATGCCATGGCCTACTTATCCAATGGTGCTGAAGACTACAAGCTCTCATGAGGAAGGCTGCGAGCGTTTCTGGGGTATTAATACCAAGGAATTTATCGGTGACGATAATGGAAATCTGAAAGCTATCAAGATTTCTGATGTGGAATGGGAAACTGATGTATTCGGTCGTCCGGTTAAATTTACTGAGGTAGAGGGTTCTGAAAGAGAACTTCCTGCACAGCTGGTGTTCCTTGCGATGGGATTTTTACATCCTCAAAAGCAGGGCCTGCTGGAGCAGCTTGGAGTAGACCTGGATGAGCGTGGAAATGTTAAAGCGCGCGAAGGTGTTTTCCAGACTAATGTTCATAAGGTTTTTACAGCAGGAGATATGAGGAGAGGACAGTCGCTTGTAGTATGGGCTATTTCTGAAGGACGTGAAGCGGCCAGAAGGGTAGATCAGTTCTTAAGCGGACGCACTGCGTTGGAAAGTAAGGATGCTGAAAGTATGTATGCTTATTAACAGGAGTATTATCATAAACAAGAAAGCCCGTTGTTAAGACGGGCTTTCTTGTTTATGATAAAGCGGGCTTGAGTTTTGCAAAAAAATCCCAGAGCACGATTCCTGCCGAGACTACAATGTTAAACGAGTGTTTTGTCCCGAATTGCGGGATCTCTATACTGCCGTCTACAAGCTGCATAGCCTCATCTGATACACCATTTACCTCGTTGCCGAAAATTAAAGCATGGGGTTGCGTGCCAACAGGATCATAGTCAATTAAACTGATGCTATTTTCGACCTGCTCTACAGCCATCACCTTATATCCCTGGGATTTGAGCTGCTTTATTACTTCTGAAATGTCTTCATAATAGTACCAGTCGACAGAATCAGTTGCTCCAAGGGCTGTTTTTTCAATTTCCCGGTGCGGGGGCTGAGCGGTAATACCACAAAGTACTACCCGCTCTACGGAAAAACCGTCTGAAGTACGAAAAACGGAGCCTACATTATGCATGCTCCTTACATTATCCAGTATAACAGTAACAGGAAGCTTGGATTGCTTTTTAAAGTCTTCTATACTTACTCTGTTTAATTCTTCTAATTTTAATTTGCGCATTTACCTGTTCTCTTTTTCACATTCCGCGGCCAATAGTTTACAGATCCGTAACGCCGTTCCCTATTTCTGAGCTATATACAGAAGGAGCGTAACCGATTTTATCTGTGTAAAACTCTGTTATTTTAACAGAAAAG
>Ga0265780_10005963_pt1 | contig 15268 bp, 12 predicted proteins | sample P1T30metagenome_FD_192432 | JGI IMG/M metagenome (GOLD analysis project Ga0265780, IMG submission 192432) | Plant litter microbial communities from East Loma Ridge, Irvine, California - P1 T30 | ecosystem: Environmental > Terrestrial > Plant litter > Unclassified | place: USA: California... | reverse complement strand
CGGAGCCGCTGTCGCCGGTGGAGTAGCTGAGCATCGCGACGCGGGGGTCGATGCCGAACTGGGTCGCGGTCTCGGCGGACGAGATCGCGATGTCGGCGAGCTGCTCGCTCGACGGGTCCGGGATCACCGCGCAGTCGCCGTAGACGAGCACGCGGTCGGCGAGCGCCATCAGGAACACGCTCGACACGATCGAGGTGTCCGGACGGGTCTTGATGATCTCGAACGACGGCCGGATGGTGTGGGCCGTGGTGTGCTTCGCGCCGGAGACCATGCCGTCGGCCAGGCCGAGCTGGACCATGAGCGTGCCGAAGTACGACACGTCGGTGACGGTGTCGCGGGCGAGCTCGACGGTCATCCCCTTGTGGGCGCGGAGCCGGGCGTACTCCTCGGCGAAGCGTTCCCGGAGTTCGGGGTCGAACGGGCTGACGAGCTGCGCTCCCTCGAGGTCGAGACCGAGTTCGGTCGCCCGGGCCCGGACCGCCGCCGGGTCGCCGAGGATCGTGAGCTCGCACACCTGCCGCTGGAGCAGCGTCGACGCGGCGCGGAGGATGCGGTCGTCGTCGCCCTCGGGCAGGACGATGCGCTTGCCGTACGACCGCGCGCGGTCGAGCAGGCCGTGCTCGAACATGAGCGGCGTGACGACGCCGGACGGCGTGAGCTGGAGCCGGTCGCGCAGCGCGTCGGCGTCGACGTGCTGCTCGAACAGCGCCAGCGCCAGGTCCGCCTTCCGCGGCGAGTCCGCGGCGAGTCGTCCCCGGGTGTGGGTGATCCGCAGCGCCGTGTCGTAGGTGCCGAGGTCGTTCCGGGCGATCGGCAGGGAGCTCGACAGCCCCTCGAGCAACCGGGTGATCTGCGGGCTCGTCTCGAACCCGCCGTTGAGGATCACACCGGCGAGGCTCGGGAAGGTCTCGGACTGGTTCGCGAGCACCGTGGCGAGCAGCACGTCGCTCCGGTCGCCGGGCACGACGACGATCCCGCCCTCGATCAGCCGCGGCAGCACGTTCTCCATGCTCATGCCGGCGACGACGGTGCCGAGCGCCTCGCGGTCCAGCAGCGCCTCGTCGCCGCGGACCAGGGTCGCGCCGGTCGCCTCGAGCAGCGCGCGCACCGTGGGGGCGACCAGCACCCGGTCCTCGGGGATGGCCCACACCGGGGTGTCCGGGTGGTCGTCGCGGACCGCGTGCTCCACGCTCGAGACGATCGCGGGGAGCGCGTCCGGGTCGGCCCGGTTCACCACGACGGCGAGCAGCTGCGCGTGGGCGGCCCGGAGCTCGCTGGTCGTGACGTCCGCCACCTGCGCCATCGCGTCCGCGGTGCGCGCCCCGCGCTCCGCCGAGTCGCGGCCCCCGAGCACGAGGAGCACCGGGGCGCCGAGGTTCGCGGCGACCTTCGCGTTGAACGACAGCTCGGTCGGGCTGCCGACGTCGGTGTAGTCGGACCCGAGCACCACGACGGCGTCGCACTGACGCTCGACCTGGGCGAAGCGGTTGACGATCGTCGCGAGCGCGGCGTCCGGGTCGGCGTGCACGTCGTCGTAGGTGACGCCGACCGCGTCGTCGTACGAGAGCCCCGCCGCGGTGTGCTGGAGGAGCAGCTCGAGCACGTAGTCGGGCTCGTCGACCGATCGGGCGACCGGACGGAACACGCCGACACGTCCGACGGAACGTGCCAGGGTCTCGAGGACACCGAGGGCGACGGTGCTCTTGCCCGTGTGCCCCTCTGCGGACGTGATGTAGATGCGGGTCGACACGTGTCCAGCGTAGACCGCGGGGATGGCAGCACCCGGGGCGGAACAGGGCTGTGGACGGCGGTGGTCGTCCACACCTCCGGAGACCTGTACCATGGGGTGTCGTCACCGCGAGGTGGCGCCAGGAGAATTCGCCTAGTGGCCTATGGCGCACGCTTGGAAAGCGTGTTGGGTGCAAGCCCTCGGGGGTTCGAATCCCCCATTCTCCGCCGACACACCGGAGCCCCGAGACCGATCAGGTCCGGGGCTCCGGCGCTTCCCGGGTCCGCCGGTCCCCCGCTCGGCGGACCGGCGTGCACCCCGTTGCCCCCAGAACTGGCCGGAAAGTGGCCCGCGTCCGTCGACAGGCTGTTCCCGATACCCGTCAGTCGCCTAGACTGCCCGAACGACCGACCCCGGGACGGGTCGGACACGGTGCACGGAGCGGCAGGGGCGTCGCTCCCCGGGCGGACGGTGACCGCTGCCCGGGCACTCGAGGGACGAGGAGTCCACGTGGGGGACATCATTGCGTCGGCGGCGACCAGTTCGCGGACCGCGGCGTACGACCTGGTGCTGCGGCCGCGACGATCCCTGCTCCGCTCGACGATCCTCAGCATCGTCTTCTCCGCCGTGCCGCTCGCCGTCGCACTCGTCTGGGTCTCGCTCCCCCTGCAGCTCTGGACCTTCGTGGCGAGCGTCGTGATCACCCTCGCGGTCGCGCTCGGCGTGGTGTTCGCCCGCTTCGGCACGGCGTACGTCGGCATCGACCACGTCGCCGTCGCCATCCGTGGCGTCCTGACGCCGAACCGTCGGATCGACCGCGACCGGGTGCACAGCCTCGTGCTCGCGACGACGCACGGCAGCGCACTGGACCGCACGACGCGGGAGCTCGTGGCGTTCGACGCGGCCGGCGCGCACCTGTTCCGGCTCCGCACCGACGTGTGGGAGGACGCGGGCATCGACAGCGTGATCGACTCCCTCGGGGTCCAGGTCACCGAGGAGCCCCGGCCGATGAGCGCGCGCGAGTTCATCCGGCGGTACCCGACGAGCCGCGCCTGGTACGAGCAGCGCGGCACCTACCTGCTCGTCGCCGGGCTCGCGGTGCTGGCGGTCGGCGGCCTGCTCGTGCTCGAGACCGTGACGCTCTCCGGCGCCTGACGCCGACGGACACGTCCGGACCGCTCCGGGGTGATCGGTCGGGGCGGACCGGTCCGGGCGGACCGGTCCGGGCGGACCGGTCCGGGCTGATCGATCCGTGCGGATCCCTCCGGCCGGACCCGTCCGGGCGGATCCTTCCAGCCGGATCGCGGTGACGACCACGCGCTGACGGTACGGTCCGCGTCGGGCGTGCGCCGCGCCTCCAGACCGGTCGGGGGCGGGCCGGCGCCTACCGGCTCGCCGCCCCGACGGGACACGGACCGGTCAGCGGCTGAGCGCCGGGACCGTCCGCGGCCGCACGACCGCCCAGAGGACGACGACGGCGACCGCCGCCGTCGCCGCCATCACCACGGCCATCGGCGTCGCGGTGCTGATGCCGAGCCAGCCCACCACCGGGGAGATGAGCCCGGCGACGCCGAAGTTGAGGGCGCCGAGCAACGAGGCAGCGGTGCCGGCCTCCTTGCCGTGCGCGGCGAGACCGATGACCTGCACCAGCGGGAACGAGAACCCGCACGCCGCGATGAAGAACCAGAGCGGGACGAGCACGCCGACCAGCCCGGCGCCGAGCTGGTCGAGCACGATGATCGCGACGGCCGCGGTGAGGAGCGTGCCCGTCGAGCAGGCGAGGATCCACTGCGGTCCGACGCGCTGCGCCAGACGTGACGACACCTGCACGCCGAGCACGACGCCGATCGAGTTGACCGCGAACAGCAGACCGTACTGCTGCGCGTCCAGGCCGTACAGCCCCTGGAACAGGAACGGCGACGCGCTGAGGTACGAGAACAGTCCGCTGAACACCATCGCACCGATGAGCGCGACCCCGACGAAGATGCGGTCCGAGAACAGGGCGCGGTAGCGCTGCCCGATGGTCGAGTGTCCCGCCTCGTGGCGTCGCGCGGGCGGCAGCGTCTCGACGATGAGCAGGACCGACGCGATCACCACCGCGAGGCCGTAGCAGGCGAGGAAGACGAAGATTCCGCGCCAGCTGGTCAGCCGCAGCATCTGGGAGCCGATGAGCGGCGCGAGGATGGGCGCGAGACCGTTCACCATCGCGAGCCGCGACAGCATCCGGACGAGCGGCTTGCCGCCGAACAGGTCCCGCACCGTCGCCATCGCCACGACACCGCCGGCGGAGGCGCCCATGCCCTGCAGGACGCGGAACAGCGCGAGCACCTCGACGTTCGGTGCGAGGGCGGCCCCGACCGAGGCGCAGACGTGCACGCTGGTCGCCACGATGAGGGGCAGCCGACGCCCGACCTTGTCGCTCCACGGGCCGACCAGGAGCTGCCCGGCCGCGAAACCGAGCGTCGTCGCGGTCAACGTGAGTTGCACGGCGCCCTCGGAGATCGCGAACTCGTGCTCGAGCGACGGGAACGCCGGCAGGTAGAGGTCGATCGTGAACGGTCCGAGGGCGGTGAGGGCACCCAGGACGAAGACGTAGACGAGGCGCTGCGAGCGGGAGAGCGCGTCTCCCGGGTGCAGGACGACGCGGAGCGAACCGGTGGTGGCGGGCGCGGTCACGGCAGGGGTCCTTCGCGGGAGGTGGAGGGCGGTCGATCGGTCGGTCGGTCCGGGCGCCGAAGCGGCTCGAATCGATTCGGCAGCGGAACCATCCTAGGTCGAGTGAGCGCTCTCGACGGCTCGCGCCGGGCAGTTGCAGCGTGTTGCCGCGCTCATCGTCCTGTCCGCGGGCGGGGCATGCGGTACCGTCGGACTGCCCGGCAGCCCCGGGCAGCTCGGACCGGAAGGGGGTGGGCGTCATGGTCGATGCCCGGATCCTGCACACGACCGCCGCCCTGCGCGAGGCCATCCTGCGGCTCGCGGCCGATCGGCCGGTGTCCGCGATCACGGTCGCGGACGTCACACGGGCGGCGGGCATCAACCGCGCGACGTTCTACTCGCACGCCGTCTCCCCCGGCTCGCTGCTCGCCGACGTGCTCACCCCGGAACTCGACCGCATCCGCGACGAGGACGCCGCCGCACGCGCCGCCGCGGCCGAGCGTGGGGCGGGACGGGACGAGTTCGCGTCGATCACCCGGCGCGGGATCGGTGCGGTCATCGAGCACGTCGTGGCGCACCGGGACATCTACTGCAACGCGCTGCCCGACCCGGAGGACGCCTCACTGCACCGGCTGCTCGTCGGACACTTCACCGTGTCGAGCGTGCAGCACATCCGGTCGCTCGACCCCGAGCACGTCCCGGAGCTGCTCGACGACGTCGCGGCGGGGTTCGTGGCGCAGGGCTTCGTCGGGGCGATCGAGGCGTGGCTCGCCGGGCCGCGGCGCTCTCGGAAAGCGCTCGTCGACACCATCGTGCTGTCGTTCCCGTCCTGGTGGCGCTGACCGTCCAGCAGCGCTGACCGTCCGGCGACGCCGACCGTCCGGCGACGCCGACCGTCCCGTCGACGAGCCGCCGCGTTCAGTCCGTCGTCGGCTTCTCGCCCCGCTGCAGTGACCCGACGACCTCGACGGCCGTCGTGACGAGGTCCGCCTGGTCGGCCGCTGCCGGCACCCGGTAGTCCGCCGACACCCCGTCGCCCCCGGTCCCGCTCGTGGACAGCGGCTCGCCGAGCGAGACCACCACGACGCCCGCGTCGTGCGCCGTCTGCACCACCCCCGTCAGCGCCGACGGGTCGACCGCGCGGACCAGCAGCGCCTTCGCGCCCCCGCGGACGAGCCGGTCGACGGCGCTCCGCTGCGCGGCCGCCGCGTCGGTCCCGGGCGCCACCCGGACGTCCGGCCGGAACCCGGCGTCCGTGAGCGCGCCCCGCAGGTCGTCGCCGAGGGACTCCTCCCCCGGCTCGAGCACCACGCCGATGACCGCGTGCTGGTCGAACCCGCCGTCGGAGCTCGTCAAGTCGGAGCTCTGCACGGGCGTCGGGGCAGCCGAGGTCGTGCCCTGACAGCCGGTCAGGGCCAGCGCCGTCCCGACGACGACCGCTGCTGCGACGATGCGGAGGACCACGACCGACACGCTACCCGCCCGCCGTCGCGCCGGTGGCGGGCGCCGGCACCGGCCCGAGTCGCCGGACCGCAGCCGTCGCGAGGACCGCGATGACGATCATGCCCGCGAACACGAGCGGGAAGCCGGCGTCGCCGTCGACCCCGCCCGTGCCGACGAAGAGCAGCCCGGTGGCGGCGAGGCCGACGACGCTGCCGGCGGCGTCCGCGATCGTCAGGGCCGAGCTCGCGAAGCCGTCGTCGCCCTCCCCCGAGAACCGCAGCGTCAGCATCGAGGTCCGCGGGTAGATCGCCCCCATCCCCGCACCGCCGACGAACCAGCCGGCCACGAGCACCCACCACGGAAGCCCGAAGGCGGCGACGGCGAGGGCGGTGACCAGGCTCACGAGCACCAGCGCGAGGCCGGTGCCGAACGTGCGCGCCGCGCTGAGCCTGGCCTCCCCGAGCCGCCCGTGCGCCCAGCTCGCGCCCGCCCAGCTGAGCGCCGCGACCGTCAGCGCGAGCCCGGCCGTGCCGGCGGACAGACCGTCCTCGGCCTGGAGCAGGAACGGCACGTACGCCTCACTGCCGAAGAACGCGGCCGCGACGAGCCCGCGCAGCAGGACGACCGACGGCAGTCCGGGGCGGGCGCGGAACGTCCCGACGGGCAGCAGCGGGCGCAGGGCGGCCCAGGTGCCGACCAGTCCGACGAGCACCGCGACCACCCGGGGCCACACCGCGAGGTCGGGTGCGACGTTGAGCAGCAGGATCGCGACCGCCGCACCGACCGACCAGGCGATCCGCGACCGCTGCCACGGCGGCCGGAGCCCGACGGCCGGCGGCCGCAGACGGCCGAGCGTCGGCACGAGCAGGGTGAACCCGGCGACCGCGATCACGAGCGCGCCCGCGAACACCCAGTGCCAGTTCCACACGTCGGTGACGGTCCCCGCGAGCGCCGGGCCGACGAGCGCCGGCACGACCCAGGCCGCGGCGAACCCGGCGAACACCGGGCCGTGCAGCTCGGCGGGGAAGATGCGGGCGACGAGCACGTACAGCACGACGTCGATCGCGCCGGCGCCGAAGCCCTCGACCAGCCGGCCGACGAGGAACACCGTCATCGTCGGGGCGACCATCACGACGGCCGTCCCGAGTGCGAACAGGCCGGCGGACACCCACGCGACGACGCGGCCGCCGGCCCGGTCCGCCCAGTTCCCGGCGAGCACCATGCCAGGGACCCCCGCGGCCAGCGGCGCGGCGAAGGCGAGCGCGTAGAGCGTCTCGCCGTGCAGGTCGCGGCTGATCTGCGGCATGACGGTGGTCATCGCCAGGTTCTGGAACGCCGCCACCGCGACGATCGCGACCATGCCGACGGTGGCGAGCGCGTAGCGGCCGCTGAACAGGCTGGTGCGGTCGGTCGCGGCGGTGCTCACCCGCTCATCGTAGGGGCGGCGTCCGACGGGGCGGACGGATGTCGCGGGGTACGACCGGTGCAGCGTCGGACGGGAGGCGCGGTGCGGGCCCGCCCCGGGCCTCCCGTCCGACGCGCGTCAGCGCGACAGCGCCTGCAGGACGTCCGCGACGAGGTCGCCGGCGTCCTCGATGCCGACCGACAGCCGGACCACGTTCTCCGGCACCGCGAGCTCCGTGCCCCTGACCGATGCGTGCGTCATCTCGCTCGGGTAGCCGATGAGCGACTCGACGCCGCCGAGCGACTCCGCCAGCGCGAAGACCTCGGTGGACTCGACGAAGCGCCGCGCCGCCTCCGGTCCGCCCGTGAGCGCGACCGACAGCATCCCGCCGAAGCCGCGCATCTGCTTCGCCGCCACCTCGTGCCCGGGGTGGTCGGCCAGGCCCGGGTAGAAGACGCGCTCGACCCCGGGGGCCGACACGAGCGCCTCGGCCACCGCCTGCGCGTTCGCCGAGTGCCGCTCCATCCGGACCGGCAGCGTCTTGATGCCGCGGGTGGTGAGGAAGGCGTCGAACGGCGAGGCGATCGCCCCGGCGCCGAACTGCAGGAAGGCGACCCGCTCGGCGAACGCCTCGTCGCGGAGCACCACGGCGCCGCCGACGACGTCGGAGTGGCCGCCGAGGTACTTCGTGGTGGAGTACGACACGGCGTCCGCGCCGAGGGCCAGCGGCTGCTGCAGGTACGGCGAGGCGAAGGTGTTGTCGACGACGACCAGCGCGCCGGCCTCGTGCCCGACCTCGGACAGGAGCGCGATGTCGGCGATCTTCATGAGCGGGTTCGTGGGGGTCTCGACCCAGAGCACGGTCTTCGTCGGGGCGCCCTCGAGCGCGCCGCGGACCCGGTCGACGTCGCTCATGTCGACGACGACGAGCTCGACGCCCCACGGCACGTGCAGCCGGTTCACCAGGCGGTGCGTGCCGCCGTAGACGTCGTTGCCCATCACGACCCGGGCACCGGGCTCGAGGTAGGCGCGGAGCAGCGCGTCCTCGGCGGCGAGACCGGACGCGAACGAGTACGCGGCCACCCCGCCGTCGAGGTCGGCGAGCAGGGCCTGCAGCGCGTCACGCGTCGGGTTGCCGCCGCGCGAGTACTCGTAGCCGTTCCGCATGTTGCCGACCCCGTCCTGCACGTACGTCGACGCGACGTGGATGGGCGGGATGACGGCACCGGTCGTGGCGTCGGGCTCCTGGCCGGCGTGGACGGCGCGGGTGCTGAACTCGGTCATGCGTGCTTGCTTCCTTGCGGGTCGGTCGGGGTCGCTCGGGTCATCCGGACGGGGGTTCACTCGGACAGGTAGGTCAGCAGGTCGTGGCGCGTGAGCACCGTCACGGGCTTGCCGTCCTCGACGACGAGGAGCGCGTCCACCGACTCGAGGGCACGACGGGCGGCCGACACGGACTCGCCGATGCCGATGAGCGGCAGGGGCTCGCCGACGAAGCCGGACAGCGCGTCGGCCATCCCGGCGGCACCGGTGAAGACCTGCTCGAGCAGCGCCTTCTCCTCGACCGCGCCGACGACCTCGCCGATCACCACGGGCGGCTCAGCGCTGAGCACGGGCATCTGCGAGACGCCGTACTTCGACATGATGTCGACGACCTCGCGCACGGTGTCCGACGGGTGGGCGTGCACGAGGTCCGGCAGCCGCCCGTCCTTCCCGGCGATGAGCGACCCAACGGTGCGCTCGTCCTCGGTCTCGGCGAAGCCGTACGAGCGCATCCACCGGTCGTTGAAGATCTTGCCGAGGTAGCCGCGGCCGCCGTCCGGCAGCAGCACGACCACCACGTCGTCCTCCGTCAGGTCCCGGGCCGCGCGGAGCGCCGCGACGACCGCCATGCCGCTGGACCCACCGACGAGCAGCCCCTCCTCGCGCGCGAGTCGGCGGGTCATCGCGAAGGACTCCGCGTCCGACACGGCGATGATGTCGTCCGGGACGCCCGCGTCGTAGGCGGGCGGCCAGAAGTCCTCGCCGACGCCCTCGACCAGGTAGGGGCGACCGGTGCCGCCCGAGTACACCGAGCCCTCCGGGTCCGCGCCGACGATCCGGACACGTCCCTCGGACGCCTCCTTGAGGTACCGTCCGGTCCCCGAGATGGTCCCACCCGTGCCGACACCTGCGACGAAGTGCGTGATGCGCCCCTCGGTGTCGCGCCAGATCTCCGGGCCGGTGGTCTCGTAGTGGCTGCGCGGGCCGTTCGGGTTCGCGTACTGGTTCGGCTTGTACGCGCCGGGGATCTCCCGCACGAGCCGGTCCGACACCGAGTAGTACGACTCCGGGTGCTCCGGCGGCACCGCGGTCGGCGTCACCACGATCTCGGCCCCGTAGGCGGTGAGCACGTTCCGCTTGTCCTCGCCGACCTTGTCCGGCAGCACGAACACGCACCGGTAGCCGCGCTGCTGGGCGACGAGCGCGAGACCGGCGCCGGTGTTGCCGGAGGTCGGCTCGACGATGGTCCCACCGGGACGCAGGTCCCCGGACGCCTCGGCCGCGTCGATGATCCGGGTGGCGATCCGGTCCTTCGACGAGCCGCCCGGGTTCAGGTACTCGACCTTCACGAGGACGGTCGCCCGCACCCCCTCGGTCACCCGGTTGAGCTTGACGAGCGGGGTGTCGCCGACGAGGTCGACCACGGAGTTCGCATAACGCACGCCGCAGAGTCTAGGTCGCGGGGGTCCGCGTCCGCTGGGTCGGGACGCTCGCGAGACGGCGGATGACGGGACGGGCGTCCCCGACGCGCGTCCGCGCGGACGGGAGGCGCGCTGCGGGCGCGCGCCGCGCCTCCCGTCCGTCGGGTGCTCCGCGCCTCCGGCGCACCGGGTGCGGGGCGCTACGGCGCCGTCGCCGGCGCGTTCTGCTGGTGGTGCAGCGTGGCGTAGACGCCGCCGCGCTCGATGAGTTCGTCGTGCGTGCCCTGCTCCACGATCTGCCCGTGGTCGAGCACGAAGACGACGTCGGCGTCGCGGATCGTGGACAGCCGGTGGGCGATCGAGATCGTCGTCCGCCCGGCCGCCGCGTTGTCGAGCGCGGTCTGCACCACCCGCTCCGAGATCGAGTCGAGCGCACTCGTCGCCTCGTCGAGGACGAGCACGGGCGGGTCCTTGAGCAGCACCCGCGCGATCGCGATGCGCTGCTTCTCGCCGCCCGACAGTCGGTAGCCGCGCTCCCCCACGACGGTGTCGTAGCCGTCCGGGAACGACGCGATCGTCTCGTGGATGTTCGCCGCCCGAGCCGCCCGCTCCAGGTCCTCGTCGGTGGCGTCGGGACGGGCGTAGCGCAGGTTCTCGGCGATCGTCGCGTGGAAGAGGTAGGTCTCCTGGCTGACGATGCCGACGTGGCGCATGAGGTCCTCGTGCACGATGTCCCGCACGTCCGCGCCGGCGAACCGGACCGAACCGGAGGACGCCTCGTACAGCCGCGGCACCAGGTACGACACGGTCGTCTTGCCTGCACCCGACGGTCCGACGAACGCCGCGAACTGCCCGGGTCGCAGCTCGAAGGACACCCCGCGGAGGGTCGGCTTGCCCGGCTCGCCGTCCGGGTAGGTGAACGAGACGTCCTCGAAGGCGACGTGCCCGACCCGGGACCCGTCCACGGGTCTGGCGGTCGGCGAGTCCGTGATCGCGGGCTGCAGGTCGAAGTACTCGAAGATGCGCGCGAACAGCGCACCGGAGGTCTGCAGGTCGAGGACCACCCGGAGCAGCCCCACCGTGGGGAACAGCAGCCGGGACTGCACCGTCGTGAACGCGACGATGGTGCCCGCGGTGATCGGGACGTCGCCGATGATGAGCCACGCCGCGACCAGGTAGATGATCGCCGGGATGATCGACAGGAAGATCTGCACGATGGCGAAGAACCACTGCCCCGACATCTGCTGCCGGACCTGCAGACGGATCTGGTTCCGGTTCTCCGCGCCGTAGCGCCGGGTCTCGCTGCGCTGCTGGTTGAAGCTCTTCGCGAGCAGGATGCCGGACACGCTGAGCGCCTCCTGCGTGATCGCGGTCATGTCCGACAGCGACTCCTGCGTCTGCGCGGCGATCCGGGCACGCACCTGCCCCACCCGGCGTTGCGCGACCACCAGGAGCGGGAGCAGGACGACCGCGACGAGCGTCATCTGCCAGCTCAGCAGCAGCATCGCGACCACGGCGGCGATGACGGTCACCGTGTTACCGAGGACCGAGGAGATCGTGTTGTTGAGGACGCTCGCCACCCCGCCGACGTCGTTCTGCAGCCGGGACTGGATCACGCCGGTCTTCGTGCGGGTGAAGAACGCCAGCTCCATCTGCTGGAGATGGCCGAACAGCCGCATCCGCATGGCGCCCATGACCTTGTTGCCGACGGTCGCCGTCAGGTACGTCTGCCACACGCCGATGCCGGCGCTCGCGATCCAGAGCGCGACCATCCCGCCCACGAGCTCGGCCAGCACCGGGACGTCGGGGCGGCCGCCGGGCGGGAAGAGCCCCCGGTCGAAGGCCTGCTGGGTCAGCAGCGGCGGGACGACCGACAGCGCCGCCCCGAGGAGTACCAGCCCCACGGTCACGATGATCGCCGTGCGGTGCGGCACGAACAGGCCGGCGATGCGCCGCAGCAGGTGCGGGATCCGCGGCGCCTCGGCGTTGGCGGCCTTCTGCGCCGCCGTGTCGCCGCTCGAGATGCGTCCGCCGCCGCGCGGTCCGCCGCCGCCCGCACGCATCCCGTGGCCCATGCTCATGCCGCCAAACCTATCGCCGGGCGCGGACATCGGCGGGTCCGTGCACATTTGACCCCGTTCAGGGGCCGTGCAACGATTCCCTGTCCCCGTCCCCGCTCCACCCGAGGTCCCATGACGTCCGCGCCGGCCCGCCCCTCGTCCCTCCGCTCGCAGCTCGTCCGCCGCAAGCCGATCGACCAGCTGCGGGCCGAGGCCGCGACGGGCGTGAACGGCGAGCCGCTCCGGCGCTCGCTCGGCGTCTGGCACCTCACGATGATCAGCGTCGGCGCCACGCTCGGCACCGGGATCCTCGTCGTGCTCGGCACGGCCGTGCCCCTCGCCGGTCCCGCCGTCTGGATCTCGTTCGTGGTCGCCGGCATCGCCGCCCTGCTCTCCGCGCTGTCCTACGCTGAGATGGCCGGCGCCGTCCCGACGTCGGGGTCCAGCTACTCGTACACCTACGCGACCATGGGCGAGGGCATCGCCTGGGTCTGCGGGTGGTGCCTCGTGCTCGAGTACGCCGTGTCCGTCGCCGCGGTCGCGGTCGGCGCGAGCGAGTACGTCGACGAGACGCTGCGCGTGTTCGGGCTGCACCTGCCCGCCGTCCTGTCCGCGCCTCCCGGCGACGGCGGCCTCGTCAACCTGCCCGCCGCGGTCCTGGTGCTCCTGGCGACCGCGATCCTGCTGCCCGGTGCGCGCGAGAGCGCCTGGGTGAACACCGTCATGGTGCTCGTGAAGATCGCGCTGCTCGTGTTCTTCGTCGTCGTCGCGTTCGCCGCCTTCCGGGCGCAGAACTTCGAGCCGCTCGCGCCGATGGGAGCCGCCGGGGTGACGGCGGCGGCGTCCCGCCTGTTCTTCTCGTACATCGGGTTCGACGCCGCGTCCACCGCGGGCGAGGAGGCGAAGGACCCCCGCAGGGACCTCCCCCGCGCGATCATCGGCTCGATCGCCCTCATCACCGCGCTCTACATCCTGGTCGCGATCGCCGCCGTCGGGGCCCGGTCGTGGACGTCGTTCTCCGCCGACGAGGCCTCGCTCGTCCGCATCGTCGTCGACGTCACCGGGCAGCCGGTCGTCGCGCTGGTGTTCTCGGTCGGCGCGGTCGTCGCGATCGCGAGCGTCGTGCTCACCGTGCTGTACGGGCAGACGCGCATCCTCCTCACGATGGCCCGGGACGGCCTGGTGCCGGCGGTGTTCGGGCGGGTCTCGGCGCGCACCGGCACCCCGGTGGCGAACACGCTCATCATCGGCGTGGTCGTGACCGTCGTCGCAGCGCTCGTGCCCCTCGGCGAGCTGGCGGACGCGACGAGCATCGGCACCCTCGTCGCCTTCGCCCTCGTCAACGTGTCGGTCATCGTCCTGCGCCGCACCCAGCCCGGTCTCGAGCGGTCGTACCGCGTGCCACTGTTCCCCGTCGTCCCGGTGCTCGGCGCCGTCTCGTGCGTGCTGCTCGCGGTGTTCCTCGGCGTCGGCACCTGGATCGCGTTCGGCGTGTGGATGGTCGCCGGCGCAGCGCTGTACCTGGCCTACGGCCGCCGCCACAGCACGCTCCGCTGACCCGGGGCTGCGCGGCGCCGCGCGGCGCGGGGGCCACGCTTCCACGGGCTCAGCGACACCTCACGGCCGGGGTCCGGCGTGAGGTGTCGCTGAGCGCGTGGAGTCGCTTCTCCACAGCCCGAGTGACATGCGGCCTATGTCCACAGATCGGTGCTCGCACGGACGACGACACCGGAGGACGAGGCGAGCATCGACACATGCGCGAGCACCCACGACGGCCACCGATCCTCCGAGCGACGGCGACGGACCCGGCCGGCACCAGAGCACTGCAGCGACGTCACGCGGCGGGCGCCGTCGTACGACTCCTCCCGGGTGTCTTCATCGCGACGGAGGTGTGGGCCGGGCTCACCCCTGCCGAGCAGCACCTCGCACGGGCGCGTGCCGTCGCGCCGCACCTGCGTCCGGGCTCGGTCTTCTCGCACGGCACCGCGGCGATGATCCACGGCTGGCCCTGGATCGGCGCCACCGGCGATCGTGTGCACGTCCTCGATCCGGCAGCTGCGGTGATCCAGCACCGTGTCGGCGTCATCCGCCATCCGGGCGGTCCACGGACCACCCCGGACCACGTCGCCTTCGACGGCGTCCCGGTCACCTCGATGCTCGAGACCGCGGTGACCATCGCCACGACGATCGAACAGCACGTCGCGGCGGTGGCCGTGGACGCGGCCGTCCGCGCCGGCGACCTGCTGATCGACGAAATCCGGAGCGCAGCGCCCCGGCGTCCGGCACGCGGGTCCGTCCGAGCGGCCGCGGTCCTGGACGCGCTCGACCCGCTGCACGAGTCCGTCGGAGAGTCCTTCGCCGCCGCGCGCTTCGTGCAGCTCGGGCTTCCCCGGTGCACGAGTCAGGCGCGGGTGCGACACCACGACGGCACGGTCGACCGAGTCGACTTCTGGTTCCCCTCACTCGGCGTCGTCGTCGAGTTCGACGGCCGGCAGAAGTACGTGGATCCCTCGATGCTGCAAGGTCGCGATCCCGGCGACGTCCTCTGGGCGGAGAAGCGGCGTGAGGACCGCATCCGCGCACTGCCCGCTGTCCGGACGGTGATCAGGGTGACCTGGTGGCACCTCGTGGAGCTGGATCGGCTCCGGGCGCTCTTCCGCGCGCACGGGGTTCGGGTGTGAGCGTTCCACCCTCACGCGTTGAGCGACAGTTCACGTGCGCACTCGCGCGTGAACTGTCGCTCAACGCGTGAAGTCCCGCCCACCGCACCCGCACACGACGAAGGCCGCCGCCCCGAGGGGCAGCGGCCTTCGCGCAGGTTGCGCAGTACTTACGCGAGCTCGATCGTGGCGCCGGCGCCCTCGAGCGCCTCCTTCGCCTTGTCGGCCGTCTCCTTGTTGACGCCCTCGAGGATCTTGGCGTCGGCGGTCTCGACGAGCGCCTTGGCCTCGCCGAGGCCGAGCGACGTGAGGCCACGGACCTCCTTGATGACCTGGATCTTCTTGTCACCGGCCGACGAACTCGGTCTTCTCCTCAGCGGCCTCGGCCGGGGCACCGGCAGCGGCCGGGGCGGCGGCGGCGACCGGAGCGGCCGCGGTGACCTCAAAGACCTCTTCGAACTTCTTCACGAAGTCCGAGAGCTCGATGAGCGTGAGCTCCTTGAAGGCCTCGATGAGCTCGTCCTGCGAAAGCTTCGCCATGATTTTCTCCTACTTGCTAATGCGTGTTGTGGTTGTGGAACGCGTGCCCGATCAGGCCGCTGACTCCTGCTTCTCGCGGAGGGCGTCCACGG
>Ga0265780_10005962_pt1 | contig 15270 bp, 9 predicted proteins | sample P1T30metagenome_FD_192432 | JGI IMG/M metagenome (GOLD analysis project Ga0265780, IMG submission 192432) | Plant litter microbial communities from East Loma Ridge, Irvine, California - P1 T30 | ecosystem: Environmental > Terrestrial > Plant litter > Unclassified | place: USA: California... | reverse complement strand
CGGCTTCCCAGCCAGTGCCTTTGCCCAAGCCGGAGCCGGCTCCGCTGCCCTTAGCAGCGGCGGTAGCGGTAACGCCACCCGCTATGCAGACGCCCATTCTGCCGCCGGTGGCGCCGCCCCCACCAGCTCCACCCCGTAGGCCGCCACCACCGCCTGTACCCACCGGGCCCAGCTGGTGGGAGCGCGCCTCCACCCTTCTGCTCGAAAACTGGACTGGTATTCTGGGCGCGGTGGTGTTGGTGACGGGTGTGGGCTTCCTGGGAATTTATGCGGCTTTGCGCTTGGCCCCGCCGTTCCGGTTTTTGATGATTTGCGCCTTTTCGGCCGGGTTGCTGGGGGCGCGGTTTGCATTGCGCAACAAGGAGTTTGCCCGGCAGCTCAACGGCTGGCTGCTGAGCAGCGCGGCGGCCATCTTCCTGTTCGCCTGCGTGGCATCCGTCAGCCTGCCGGGCTTGCAGTGGGCCACGCCACCGTTCGATTACTTGTTGCTGCTGGCGGGTGTGAGCGCTAACCTTTGGCTGGCCTGGCGCTCAAGCCGTCAGGAAGTATCCACCTTGCACGGCGTGCTGAGCCTGGTAGCGCTGGCCGTGCTGCCGCCCACGGCCCTTACATTGGCAGCGGCAGCGGGCGTCACGGCATTCAGCATTGCTATTACTTACCGGCAGCAGTGGAAGTATCAGCTGCTGCTCAGCATCATCAGCTTCTTCGCCTTTCACCTGTATTGGCACCAGGAATTGGCCACCATTTCGAACACCTTACGCCTCGTGGCCATGGGGCTGGTGCTGCTGGTGGGCGTAGCGGCTGCCGTGGTGCAGTACCGCCGCGTGTATGCCAAACGCACCTTTGAGCCGCTGCTTTTCACTGCGCATCTGCTGAACTGGACCTGCCTGGGCATCAACCTTTACCTGTACAGCACGGGCTCCATCTGGAAAACCATTCCGTTGGCGGCGGGCGCGCTGCTCACCTATTGGGCCGGGCGGCGAGCCAAGCAGTTGGGCATTGGCTGGCTGTTCCAGACCGATACCATCATTTCGCTGATGTTGGCACTAGCCACGGCATTTTCGCTGCAGGGCTGGCACGCCACCAACTCGGTCATCCTGCTCTTTATGCTGCTGGAATCGTTGCTGGTGGCCCTGATAATGGCCCGGCAAAGCGAGGCGCTGGTGTACCGGGTGGCAATGAGCGGAGCCGGGTTGGCGGCAGCGGGCCTGCTCCTGCTGGCAGGCAGTAAGTTCGCCCTTGCCCCGCCGCACGCGCTTTATCGTGACGCCTTCATGCTGGCCCTCGCCGGCTGGGCGGGCCTGGCTTTCGCGCGATTCATTTTTAAGCAGTCTCTCCTCAATGACAGCCCCGCTACGCCGACTGCACCGAGGCGCATTGCTCCACCCGCCGACGCACATCGCAATCTGTTGAGCGGCTTTGCCGGGGCGGCTGGCTTGCTGCAACTCGGCGCCGGCATCCTGTTGGCGCGGGTACTGTTTGCCTGGTCGGGGGCGCCAGTAGCACTGCTAATTGCGGCGTTGCTAGGGTTAGCTGGTGTGGCACTCGGCGTAGCCGCTTGGCTGCACACCGAGCCCCGAATACCGGCATGGATACGCCAGCAACAACTGCTATTGGCGCAGTTTTTCACCCTAATGGCCCTCTTTAGCCTGCACGAAACGGGCCTCAGCTGGCCAGTCTTGTTGGGCATTCTTTACGCAGAAAATCTTGTGGTCGTCCTGCTAGCGAGTCGCTGGCGCGAAACCCTGCTCTACCAGACTGCCCTAGGCGGCGCGTTGCTATCGGGGGCCAGTGTGCTGCTAGTGGCGGCAGACCAAGGCCGCACTGGGCTACCAGCAACGCTTTATCGTGATGCGCTGGTGCTCGCCTTATCCGGCTGGGCAGGCATTGTCATCACGCAACTGGTTCACCGGCATTTATCTACTCGGCCAGCATCTGTAGCGTCTTCCGAAAACCAAGCGTTAACGGCAGGCATAGGCGCTGCCGACCGCAACTGGCTGGGTGGTATTGCCGGGCTAGCCGGGCTGCTGCAGGCAGGCGCTGGCTTGCTGCTAATGCGAGTGGTTTTTGGCTGGCAAAATGTCCCTGTGTGGTTGCTACTGGTGGCTCTGCTGGCGCTGGCGGGCGCGGCATTGGGCTTGGCGGCTTGGCTGCGTTCTCAGATGCATACTCCTGCCTGGGTACGGCAGCAGCAGTTATTGCTTGGCCAGTTTTTCATGGTGCTAGCCGTGTTGGGGCTTCACGAAACCGGCCTCAGTTGGCCGGTTGTGCTGGGCATTTTGTGCGCCGAAAACATGGCAGCAGCCCTCTTAGCAATTCGGCGGCGCGAACCGCTGCTGTACCACACTGCCTTGGTAGGCGCTTACCTGACGGGGACCTTTGTACTACTAGTGACAAGCGGCAAAATCACCGTCAGTATCCCCTCAATCCTGTATCGCGATACCATCGTACTGGCCCTGACTGGCTGGCTAGGCATTGCCTTTACCCGACTGGCCCTCAAACAGCTGGCACCGCCAGTGTCCACTGGCCCTTCTCAACGCCCACAATCGGCCAACAGCTTCGGGCCCACTGCTGAGGACAGGCTGAGCGGCTTTGCTGGCTTGGCCGGACTGTTGCAGGTGGGCGCCGGCTTGCTGCTGACGCGCGCCATTTTCGCATGGCAGCACACACCGGTGTTGTTACTTATTGGGGCGTTGCTTAGCCTTGCGGCAGCGGCTTTGGGCCTCGCGGCTTGGCTGCGCAAGAGCGCGCAGGTCCCGGCCTGGGTGCGCCAGCAACAGCTGATTCTGGCCCAATTCTTCACCATGCTGGCGGTGCTCGGCTTGCACGAGCTGAACCTAAGCTGGCCTGTAGTGCTTGGCTTGCTTTATTTCGAAAACCTGGTTGTGGCCTTACTGACGGCCCGGCAGCGTGAGCTTCTACTCTACCATATCGCCCTGACGGGAGCGTATGCCACCGGCGCAGGCCTTCTGCTGCTGGCGGGCAATGCCGTAGGCAGCAGTTTGCCCACGGTGCTCTACCGCGATGCCCTGATGCTGGCCCTGACGGGCTGGGCCGGCATCATCTTCACCCAGCTGGCCCACCGGCAACTGTTGCGCGCCTTTGGTGGTCAGCAAGCCTCTCAAGCTGAAATAAGCAGTACCGACCACGACTTGCTGAGTGGATTTGCCGCGCTGGCCGGGACACTGCAAATTGGCACTGGCGCACTGGTGGCACGGGTCCTATTTGCCTGGCAGCATGCGCCTGTAGGCTTGTTACTCATCGTGCTGGTGGCCCTGGCGGGGGCAGCATTGGCCCTGGCGGCCTGGGTCCGCGCTCAAGGTTATTCGCCCAGTTGGGTACGCCGGCAGCAGCTGGTGCTCGGGCAGTTTTTTGCGGTACTGGCCGTGTTGGGCTTGCACGAAATGGGCCTGACGTGGCCAACTGTCCTCCTGGTTCTCTACGCCGAACACCTACTAATAGCCCTGCTCCTGAATGGTCGTGACGAGGAGGCCTTGCTGCACGTCCAGACCTACCTGCTGGTGGTGCAAGGGGCCCTGCTACCCTTCCTAGTGCGCTACACCGCTCCCGAAATCCTGGGCTTGGTGCCTCGCGCCGCCTTGCTCGCAGGCGCAGCGCTGCTCACGGCTGGCTACCAGCTTCGGCACTATTTCCTCGCAAAAGCCGACCGGGAGCTTTCCGTTATCCAGCTCAGCAATGCGCTTCGGATACCCGCTTTGGGGTTGGAAGTTGGCTGGCTGCTGCTCAACGCCGGGGCGTTGATATACGAACGGTCCTGGGCGGCCTGGGCCATAGTGGGGCTGCTTGGTGCCCTGCTCCTTCTACGCCAGCGGCTGACGGTTCCGGGCCTGTGGGCCGGGCTGGTATTAGCTGCCGTGGGCTATTTTGGACTGCAATGGGGCCACGTTTTGGCACCTCCTACTGGCCAGCATTTCAGCACCGGCTACGTGCTACTCTACCTGCTGCCCACTGTGGCCGTACCGCTAGCTGGCCTCAGCACCTCGTGGTGGGCAGCGGACAACCGTCACATTCGCTGGCCGTGGGTGTATCTGCTGGCACTGCACTTGGTGGTGGCATTGGTAGCAGCCGTGCCCAAAGGCCACATTGCCTACTTCACCCTGGGCCTGCTGGCACTGGCCTTGGCGGCTTTTGTGGCGGCCCAGCTCTGGCGGCGCACCTTGCCCGACGAAGGCGCCGTGCGCCGCGCCGGCAGCCCCGACCGCTTCCTGCTGCATGTCGCCTATTGGCTGCTAGGATGTAGCGTAGCTATGCATCTGTGGCTGATTACGCTCAACGAGGCCTTCTTCGGCCAGCCCGCTGAATATTTTACAGCGGCTGCACTTTTCGCCGCATTAGCTGCCTTCACCCTGGCGCCTCCTCCCGCTACAGCTCCGGTCTACAACTCCTGGCGCGTGTTGCACCCATGGTTACCCGAAGCCACCCTATTGTTTGGCACGGCCACGCTATGGCACAACATCCGCACGCCGTGGCTGGCGCTGGTATGGGTTTTGGCTGCCTTAGCACTGAGTTACTCAGCTGCTCAAATCCCCATTCGTCTCCGTCGGCTGGGTGTGTACGGGCGCCTTTATTACTGGCTAGCGGCCGGGACGGCCAGCGTTGCCAGCGTGCTCTACATATCGCCCGACCACTTGCTCAGCTCCGTCTGGTGGGAAATTACGGCTGCCGTGGCGCTGCTTTTCGGCTACGTGGGCATGGCCCTGCAAGCGGGTACCGTGCCCTACACCGGCCTCTCGCCCGCCTGGGATGCCCTGGCCCGGCCACCGCGCCGCGTGCTCGAAGCGTGGTTGCTCTACCCCGCTTTTCTGGCGCTGGCGCTGCTGCTCATCCAGTCCTTCGACCGCTCGTTGCTCACAGTGCTGCTGATGGTAGAAGTAGTGGCGGTATTCAGTACGAGCCTCCTGCTCCGGCGGCAAGACTTGCGCTACCTGTCGCTTATCGGCATGCTGGGCTGCTTGGTGCGCCTCGTCTTCTTCGACCTCAGCCAAAGTGGTACCGTTACGCGCGCCGTCGTATTCATCTTCATGGGCCTGCTGCTGCTGGGCATGAACGCGCTTTATGCCCGCTTCAAATCCCGCTTCGCTCCCGATGACGAGCCAGACGAAGCACCTGATGAGGAAGATGTACAGCCGGAACCAGCTAATTAAAAACCCATTCTAACGCAAGCAAAAAAAGCCCATCCAACTACTTGGACGGGCTTTTTTTGGATGTAAAAATTCTGTCTAGAAAGAATAACTGAAGGGTAGAAAAGTCAACGATTAGTTGATTTCATCAACGTGGGTACGCAATACTTCCCGGGCAATGGCCAGGTTGGTTTCGCGTGAATTCACTACCAGGTAGATGAATTTATTGCCTTCCGAATTGAGCTTCAGCAAGTGCAGTTGGTTGCTAAGCGTAATCAGAATATCCTCAATCCGTTCGCCTTGTAGTTTGAGGGCTATCATGGCTTTCTGCTTCTGCCGCACCACCTCGGTGTTGTAGGCAGCGGCCGTTTCGGGGTTGATGCTCGGCGAGTTCGAGTGTGAGGCCAGGGCCATGCCCGAGGTAACGTCTACTACGGCCACGGCCATCAGGCCGGGCAAGTCGCTGATAATTGCTTCAACTGCCTTGCCAGCAGCAGTATTTTTAGAATAGGCCATTTCGGTTGTGGGGGTGGAAAGGGATAAAGAAGATTCTTTGAGCTTATTCGCCACGTGCTTACGGTAGGTCCTCGCTTTCACTTAGAATACACGGTTAGGCAACTATAAAACAATGAGTTAAGGAGATTGAAAAGATATAAAGCAACAAGTAGTAAGACAGCGCTACTTACCAGTTAGGTGGAAGGCTGTCTCACTACTTGCTACTTACATCTTGCTATTTTAAAAGAACAGCCAGTGCTTGCGCTTGTCGGCGCGGGGCTGCAGCTTCACGCCTTGCAGCGCGGCACTGCCAGCTTTTACTTCTTGGTCGTGGTAGCCAGCGTAGCCATATTGCAGCGTGGCCGATGCTGCTTCGGCGGCGGGCACGCGCAGGGCATAGGTGCCGGTAGCGTCGGTGCTGGCGCCGAAATGCGTGCCTTTGCGCAGCACGGTGGCACCCACCAGGGGCTCGCCTTTCTCGTTCAGAATACGGCCCGAAACCGTGACCATGCGCGTGGCGCTAGCCTCGGCGGCAGCGGCGCTGGCAGTTTCCAGCGAAGCCATTTCCGGCATGCTCACCGGAATGGCGGGCGTGTTGTGCGAGGGCAGGCGGGTGCCGGCCATCGACACGCCGGCCACCAGCGCGGCCATGCCCACCATCGAGAAGGCCCGGCGGCGGAAGCGCTGCGGCTGCTCGCGGATGAACAGCATCTGCTTCTGCATCCAGGTCGTAGGACGGGCATCTTCGGCTTCCTGAGTGGTCATTTCGTGCCACCGCGTCACGGTGCTGTGGGCCTGCGTGGCGTCTTTGCGCAGGTACTCTTCCACGGCGCGAGCCGAAGAACGGGCCAAGTCGCCACGCAGATACGCGTCGCGGTACACCGGCAGCAATTCACCAGTTTGTGGGTCGAAGGGAGTAGCGGTAAGCTTCATGGGGGTTGAGAAAAAAAGGTGGGATAAAGTATGTTTGTGGCTAACCGGCTAGCCACCAGCCTAAACTATTCCACTACCAGAGGTTCCAGTAGCTGAATGCCGCTGCGTATCACGGCGCGGGCAATACCCAGATTCGTGTCGCGGCTGTCTACTGCGAGGTACACAAACCGCTGCCCGCTGGGCGCCAGGCACAACAAATGCAATTGCGAATGCAGCGTAAACAGCATTTCCTCCACCCGCTCGGAGGTCAAGTGCTGCGACGCTACCATGGCTTGCATTTGCCGCACTGCCTCGGCGTTGAAGCCCGCTACAATCGCAGGGCGTAGACTGCGGTCGACGGTGTAAGTAGCCAGGGGCTTACCAGTAGCCACCTCTACCACGGCGGCCATGAGCAAATCGGGCAGTTCATCGAGTAAATGCCGGATGACTTGTTCGGTGCTGATGCCCTCCGGGCCTGCTGCTGCCACTACTACTTCGTTGGCGGCCGGCCCGGTCAGGCGCTGTAGCTGCTTGAGAAAAGGAATTTTCATAGGGCGCGGGCGGGGTTCCCGGCTCGCCCCAACTGCTCCGGCGGGAAGCGGTTGGCGCGATGTGGTAATTTGGCGACGAAGCCGCCAGGGGTTGTCGGAACTTAGTTGAGTTGGTCGGCGGTAGAGCGCAACACCTCGCGGGCAATAGCCAGATTGGTTTCGCGTGAATTCACTACCAGGTAGATGAATTTGTTGCCGTTCGGCGTCAGCTTCAGCAGGTGGAGCTGGTTGGTAAGGGTGATGAGGATGTCCTCAATGGTTTCGTTGGTCAGCTTCAGGGCCGTCATGGCTTTCTGCTTCTGCCGCACCACCTCGGTGTTGTAGGCAGCGGCCGTTTCGGGGTTGATGCTCGGCGAGTTCGAGTGCGAGGCCAGGGCCATGCCCGAGGTAACGTCTACTACGGCCACGGCTACCAGACCTGGCAGGTCGTTGAGAACGTCTTGTACTACTTTGCCGGCGGGGGTGTTAGTTGAATAAGGCATACTACTTAAAAGAGTAAAAGTGTTGAGTGAGAATTGGGTTAAGTAAAAATTGTATCAGAGAATAATGGATTTTAAGACTTCGCGGGCCAGCGCCAGGCTGGTGTCCTGCGGTTTCACCACCAAGTAGCCAAACCACTGCCCGTTTTTAGCCAGGCGAATGAGATGTAGCTGCTTGCGGAAGGGTATCAGAATATCTTCTAGTCGCTCGCCGCGCATGTTCAACGCTGCCATTACCTGCTGTTGCTGCCGCACCGTTTCCGCCCCACAAGCCACCGCTGGGGTCGGGTCGAAACCTGACGGTTGGCTTAGGTATGCTAGGCATTTTCCAGTACTGGTTTCAACTACCGCTATTGTAATAAGAAGCGGCAACTGTGAAAACATCTTTTTTATTACTTTTTCAATTTTTTTGGGAAATAAAATTCCCTCATTGGGAGAGATATTCCAAAAAATAGAAGGCTGAATTCTGACTATTTTCTTTGGCGGCTTAGTGCTGACAACAGAAATTTCCATCATATATAGACCATAAATTATTATTCTGTATACCCCTCACTATCTAACACTTAACACTAAATATCAAAATGCTTTTGTTATTACAAAGCTCAACCTTATGACCAAACACAAAAAATGACATTCGTCATTTTAAAAAATGATTTATATCATTTTCATCAATTACTCACTTTTTACAAAATATAACTTTAACAACCCAAGACGAATAGTCAATCAGCAAAAAAACGATATAACTATCCTCATTGCCTTGCCAGCAGACCTACTGTGGCAATTATGCTAATTGTGTTTTCCTGTTGCACCCTGACCAAAATTCAGTCAGTCCTTTAGCCTATCAATCTAGATTTTCCGCTCTCGTAGCGAACCTTTTAGTCATACAGCGCAGCAATCTGGCTCAGCCTATTTATATCCAGCACAGTAAGTTGGCTGCCTCGGGTGGCAATAATGCCCGCATCCTTAAACTCTGAGAGCAATCGAATGGCTGTTTCTTTAGCCGTTCCTACCAGCGAGGCTAGGTCCTCACGCGAAATGGCCATGGAGAAAGGTGCAGTATTGTCTTTCTCACCAAACGTGTGGACCAGCAGCAATAATGCTTCGGCCAGCCGCTCCCGTACAGGTTTGTAAGCCAAGTGCAGCATCTGCACTTCAGCTGCTCCCAGCGCTTTAGCCATCATTTGCATCAGAGAGGTTGAAAACTGCGTATTTGCCTGCCATACTCGGAAGAAGTCAGACCGTGGGATAAAGCACACCACGCAGTCATCAAGAGCTACTGCGGAGGTCGTGTATTTGGTTTCGGCCACCACCGATTGAAAACCCAGCATATCGCCGGCTTTCACCAACCGCGTGATTTGTTCTTTGCCGTCGCCGCTGGTCTTGGTAATCTTGATTTTGCCTTGGTTTACGCAGTATAGCCCGATGGCCGAGCTACCCTCCTGAAATATCTGCTGGCCTTTCTGGTAACTCTGAGCCACCTTATTTGTCGAGATAAAATCCAATTCGTCCAATTGGCAGCAGCTCATCAGCGGCCCTTTGCGGTTTGGGCAATTCTGGCACATGGGAGCAACGAACTTGACCATAGAATATAATTATGCTAGTGCCTATCAGGCTTCAAAGATACTGTGCTAAACAATTCGATAGCAAGCATAATATTTTTTCAACAGGCATTTTTATCCATTCATCGTGCGAATTAGGATTTCCAACGTCCAAAAATGAAAAAGGCCGATTCCCGTGATGGGAATCGGCCTTTTAAAAATCCAAAATCAGGAATTACACGCCTAAGAGCAGACGGGTCGGGTCTTCGAGTAATTCCTTCACGCGTACCAGAAAGCTTACCGATTCACGGCCATCGATAATACGGTGGTCGTAGCTCAGGGCGAGATACATCATCGGGCGAATCACTACTTGACCGTTCTCGGCCACGGGACGCTGAATGATGTTGTGCATGCCTAAAATGGCCGACTGTGGCGCATTAATAATAGGTGTGCTGAGCATGGAGCCGAACACGCCACCATTGGTGATGGTGAACGTGCCACCGCTCATCTGCTCGATGGTGAGCTTGTTATCACGGGCCAACCCTGCGAGCCGCACCACCTCTTTCTCAATGCCCTCGAACGATAGTTGCTCGGCATTGCGAATCACGGGCACCACTAGGCCTTTGGGGGCAGATACGGCGATGCTGATATCGGCAAAGTCGGAGTATACGATTTCGCCGTTGTCAATCTGCGCGTTCACGGCGGGCCATTCCTTCAAGGCCACGCACACGGCTTTAGTGAAGAAGGACATGAAGCCTAAACCCACACCGTTTTTCTCTTTGAACTTGTCTTTGAACTTGTTGCGCAAGTCCATGATGGGCTGCATGTTCACCTCGTTGAAGGTAGTAAGCATGGCCGTTTCATTCTTCACCGTAACTAAGCGACGGGCCACTGTTTTGCGCAGGTTGCTCATGCGCTCACGGCGCACTTCGCGGCTGCCAACGGCAGGGGTGCTGGCGGCAGGGGCCTGGGCAGTGGCGGGAGTTGGAGCAGTGGCGACCGGCGCGGGTGCAGCAGGCTTGGCTTGGGCGTTCTGTGCATCTTCCTTGGTGATGCGACCGTCGCGGCCGGTGCCAGCTACGTCGGCAGCAGCAATGCCTTTCTCACCGAGAATTTTGCCAGCGGCCGGCGAGGGCACGCCGGTGGCATACGTAGCGGCGCCGCCAGCGGCAGGCTGGGCCATGGCTACAGCTGGAGCAGCGGCGGCCGGGGCCGCTGGGGCGGCTGGAGCACCTCCCCCGCTAGTACCACCCTCGATGCGGGCAATGGTGGCACCAATGCTGATGGTTTCACCTTCCTTCACGACGTGGCGCAGGGTGCCGGCAGCTTCGGCGGGCAACTCAAACGTGGCCTTGTCCGACTCCAGCTCGGCAATTACTTCGTCGCGCTCCACCTGAGCACCGTCGGGTTTCAGCCACTTGGCCACCGTCACTTCCGTGATTGATTCGCCCACCGCGGGAATCTTCATCTCGGTTGAGCCACTGCCAGCAGCCGAAGCGGCCGGGGCCGCAGTAGCCGCGCCGCCTTCCGGGGTGCCGCCGTAGCCGGCTTGGTCGCTGGCTTTGGGGTTTTCTTCGCCCTTGTTAATGGGGTCGGCAGCGGGGGCGCTGGCTGGAGCAGCAGTTGGAGTTGCAGCAGTACCAGCAGCGGCGCCGTCCAAATCAGCAATGACGGTGCCGATGCCAATGGTTTCGCCTTCCGCTACGCGGATTTTCAGGACACCATCAGCTTCGGCGGGCAACTCAAACGTGGCTTTGTCCGATTCCAGCTCGGCAATTACTTCGTCACGTTTCACGGCCTCGCCGTCTTTTTTGAGCCACTTGGCAATGGTGACTTCGGTGATGGATTCGCCAACGGCGGGAATTTTGATTTCAAGGGCCATGTGCAGGCGTTTGGGATTAGTCAGTTAAGTAAGATGTGTCGGGCGGGAAAATTAGTCGGTTACTTTTTTATCAGCTTCCGCCACCACTTCCTTGATGTTGGCATCAGCTACGACTTCCTTGGGCTTATCGAAGGCGCGGGCAACCAGCTCCTTCTGCTCCTTCACGTGAATTTTGTTGTAGCCCGTAGCAGGCGACGCCGAAGGCTTACGCGCAATAACGTCTTCCAACTCACGGCGCATGAAACGGAGCAGATAATTCCAATAGCCCATGTTTTCGGGCTCTTCCTGCACCCAGTAGAGCTTGGCTTTGGGATACTTGGCCAGCTCGGCGTCGAGCTGCTTCTTGGGGAAGGGATGCAGTTGCTCTAGGCGCACGATGGCTACATCGCTGCGGTTAGAGGCGCGTTGCTCCTCCAGCAGGTCGTAGTACACCTTGCCCGAGCACAGGAGCACGCGCTTCACCTTTTTGGCTTCGGCGAAGTTATCGCCCAGCACCTCGCGGAAGCTTCCACTGGTAAATTCTTCAATGGGCGACACCGCCAGCGGATGGCGCAGCATCGACTTCGGCGACATCACCACCAGCGGCTTGCGGAAGCTCCAAGTGAGCTGGCGGCGCAGGGCGTGGAAGAAGTTGGCCGGCGTAGTGATGTTGGCCACAATGATGTTATTCTCGGCTGCGAGCTGTAGGAAACGCTCGGGGCGGGCGTTGGAGTGCTCCGGGCCCTGGCCTTCATAGCCATGGGGCAGCAGCATCACGAGGCCGTTCATGCGCTGCCATTTGCTCTCGGAGCTTACCACGAACTGGTCAATCATGGTCTGGGCACCGTTGGCGAAGTCGCCGAACTGGGCTTCCCACACCACCAGAGCCGTGGGGTTAGCCATGCCGTAGCCGAATTCAAAGCCCAGCACGGCATACTCGCTCAGCAGCGAGTTGTAGATGCTCAACTTCTCGTTTTCGCCTTCAATGTTGTTCAGCGAGTTGTACGGGGCCGAAGTTTCGGCGTCATGCAACACCGCATGGCGGTGCGAGAACGTGCCACGCTGCACATCCTGGCCACTTACGCGCACAATATGCTTTTCCGTCAGCAGCGAGCCATAGGCCAGCAATTCGCCGGCGGCCCAGTTGAGCACGCGGGTTTCGTAGAACATTTTGCGGCGCTCCTTTAGCAAATTATCAATCTGCTTAATCGGCTTGAATCCTTCAGGAATTGTGGTCAGAGCCTTGGCCACTTTCTCCACCGTTTCGGTCGAGATGCCGGTTTCGGGCGACTTTTCAAAGTCCTCCGGCGTGCTGCGGCGCAGGCTGCGCCACTCGTTCTCCAGCGCCTGGTACTTATAAGGAAGCGGCTGCTGCTTCACCATGTCCAAGCGGGCCTGCAGGGTGTCGCGGAACTCCTTGTCCATTTGGTTGGCCAACTCGGCGTCGACATCACCGCGCTGCACCAGAGTGGTATTGTACACCTCGCGGGGGTTCTGGTGCTTCGAAATGATGTTGTAAAGCGTAGGCTGGGTGAATTTGGGCTCATCCGACTCGTTGTGGCCGTGACGGCGGTAGCACACCATATCAATAAAGATGTCGGCGTGGAACTGCTGGCGGTATTCGGTGGCCAGTTGCACGGCAAACACCACAGCTTCGGGGTCGTCGCCATTCACATGCACCACCGGCGCATCAATGATTTTGGCCAAGTCCGTCGAGTAAATCGACGAGCGGGCATCCTCAAAATCCGTTGTGAAACCAACCTGGTTATTAATCACGAAGTGGATGGTGCCGCCCGTCTTGTAGCCTTCCAGCTGCGACATCTGCGTCACCTCGTAGCCAATGCCTTGGCCGGCCAAAGCCGCGTCGCCGTGGATGATGATGGGCAGAATCTGGTGGTAGTCGCCGCCGTACTGGTGCTCGATTTTAGCGCGCACGAAACCTTCCACTACCGGGTTCACTGCCTCCAGGTGGGAGGGGTTGGGGGCCAGTTTCAGGTTGACTTTCTGACCACCGCTGGCTTCCACTTCCGAGCTGTAGCCCATGTGGTACTTCACGTCGCCGTCGCCCATCGTGAGGTCGGGCACGGCGGTACCTTCAAACTCGCTGAAAATCTGCTCATAGGTCTTGCCCATAATATTGGCCAGCACGTTGAGACGGCCGCGGTGGGCCATACCAATCATTACTTCCTTCACGCCCAGTTCCGCACCTTTGCCAATGATGGCATCCAGTGCGGGAATAGTCGTTTCGCCGCCTTCGAGCGAGAAGCGCTTCTGGCCCAAGAACTTGGTATGCAGAAAGTTCTCGAAAACAACGGCTTCATTCAGCTTCTTCAGAATGCGCTTCTTGTACTCCACACCGGGGTTGAAGGCCAGCGAGTCCTTCTCCACTTTTTCGCGGAACCAGTCCAGCACCTGCGGGTCGCGGATGTACATGTACTCGAAGCCGATGGAGCCAGTATAGATTTTTTCCAGCGCCGCCACAATGTCGCGCAATTTGGCCTGGGCACCCAGGCCCAGTGCCTCGCCATTGCGAAACGGCGTGTCCAAATCAGCCTCGCTCAAGCCAAAATCGGCGAGGTCGAGGCGGGGCTTACGGTCTTTGCGCTCGCGCACCGGGTTGGTTTTGGCGCGGAGATGGCCACGGCTGCGGTAGGCGTGGATGAGGTTGCGTACGGCCGTTTCTTTATCGGAAGCGGGTTCGCCACCAGCCAAGCCGGGGGCGTTATTCGTTGAAGCAGCCGTGTTGAGCACGCCGTAATCGTTGGGCTGAGGCCGTGGGCCAGGCGCGGAGGCGGCTTTGGTAGCACCGGCGGCGTTGCCGTTGCCATTGGCTCCGGGCACTACGGGTGCACCTTCGGGAAATTGCTGGGAGAAATCAAACCCCTCGAAAAACTTGCGCCAGCCAAAATCCACCGATTCGGGATTTTGCTGATATGCTTGATAAAGGGTTTCGATGGCCGCCGCGTCGGCGTTGGCGATATACGAGTACGTGTCCATTTGGGAATTCAGCTTGGTAAGGTAGCGTAAAGGTAATTACCTTATTAATCAAGGAAAAACCTAAATTCGATTGCACGAATTTTTCTTATAATCAAGCCTTTTGCTAATACGATTGATACGCATCCATACTGCTTGGGCAACCAATTTATCAAAAAATGCAGGGATAGACTCTTCTGCACCTGCCCGCTGGGCTTACTGACGGTCTTACGCAAGCTCCCTCACGCCTATTACGTGAGGCGCTTCCCCATTCAAAACCCATGCATTATATAAACTTTCTACTATATCATCGCTCTACTACGCGTCTGACTGTTATGAAATTGCACATTTAATTTTTAATGAACTTATCTGTATATCAATTCGTTACTAATCTCCTGCTCACCTTTTCAACTTGAGACAGGTCCTATACTGCCGGGAAATATGGCAGGTGTACGAATACCTCATTGATGAATAATGCCAAACTGCTAACAGACATTATAATTGCTGCCACGGCCCTTGCTACGCCGTTTTTGCATGCCAAACCCGCAGTGGAAGCTACTGGGTTATCGGGGTTTCTGGCCCCCCGACGGGCAATTGCGCGGCATGTTTCTAAAGCCAAAGTGCTGCTGAAACGCAAGCTCACTTATACCGTGACGGCTACTGCTTACCAAGCCGTGGCCAACCAAACGGATAGTGAGCCATTCATTACAGCCGATAATTCCCGCATCAAACCCCACTATGGAAGCAAAAAGCGCTGGATGGCGTTGTCGCGCGACTTGCTTAGGACTTGGGGCGGTCCCTTTGATTATGGCGATAAGGTGCGCGTGAGCGGCATTTCGCCCAAACTGGATGGCGTGTACACGGTGCATGACACGATGAACCGCCGCCACCGCCACTGCATGGATGTGCTGACCCATGTGAGTGAGAAATTTGATATTTATCAGCCAGGAGTTAAGATTCAACTGGTTGAGCACAAGCAGATAGTTGTTAAAATGTAACCATACTGCTATCTGAATGGTCATCAGGCCGTTGGTAAAAGAAAAGCCGCTTCCTGAGTCAGGAAGCGGCTTTTCTTTTACCAACGGCCTGCTATTTGAGCAAGGCCATTTTGAAGATGCGGAACGGCGGTCGGGGCTGCCCCACGCCTTTGTTCCAATTAGGGGTTTTGTGGATGGCGGAGTTGGTGACGTAGAGACTACCATCCTGAGTCAGGCTGTAAGTATCGGGCCATTGCAGGCGGTCGTCTTGCACCAGGGTTTCGATTTTGCCGGCGGCAGTACGACGCAGCAGGGCGCTTTGCTCGAAGGAAGTGAGGTAGAC
>Ga0265780_10005960_pt1 | contig 15271 bp, 11 predicted proteins | sample P1T30metagenome_FD_192432 | JGI IMG/M metagenome (GOLD analysis project Ga0265780, IMG submission 192432) | Plant litter microbial communities from East Loma Ridge, Irvine, California - P1 T30 | ecosystem: Environmental > Terrestrial > Plant litter > Unclassified | place: USA: California... | reverse complement strand
TGCGCGGCCTGTTCTCGCAGGCGCCCGGCATCATGGCCGTGCTGCGCGGGCCAGACCACGTGTTCGAGCTGACCAACCACTCGTACATGCAGCTGATCGGCCATCGCAAGGTGATCGGCAAGAGCGCGCGCGAGGCCCTGCCCGAAGTGGTGGGGCAGGGCTTCTTCGAACTGCTCGACCGCGTCTACAGCAGTGGCGAGCCTTTCGTCGGCACGGCGCTGCCGCTGCGCCTGCAGCGCGAACCCGAGGGAGCGCTGGAGGAGCGCTACATCGATTTCGTATACCAGCCGATCCGCGACGCCACCGGCGCGGTCACCGGCATCTTCGTCGAGGGCAGCGACGTCACCTCGCGCAAGCTGGTCGAGGACGAGCTGCGCGCCGCCAACCGCCAGAAAGACCAGTTCCTGGCCATGCTGGCGCACGAGCTGCGCAATCCCCTGGCGCCGATCGTCACCGCGGCCCAGCTGCTCAAGCTCGGGCGCAACGACCCGCGCAGCGTGGCCAGCGCCAGCGAGATCATCGCGCGCCAGGCCGAGCACATGACCGACCTCGTCAACGACCTGCTGGACGTCTCGCGCGTCACGCGCGGCCTGGTCACGCTCGAGAAAGAAGAACTCGACCTGAACGTGGTGGTGGCTGCCGCCGTCGAGCAGGTGCGCCCGCTGGTCGACGCGCGCCGCCATGCGCTGACGCTGCAGCTCTCGGGCCAGCCCGCCCACGTGGTCGGCGACCGCACCCGCCTGGTGCAGGTGATGTCCAACATCCTCAACAACGCCGCCAAGTACACCGCGCCGGGCGGGAGCATCGCTCTGGCGGTCGAGGCGGAGGGCGACACGGTGTGCGTCAGGGTGCAAGACAGCGGCGTCGGCATCGCGCCCGAGGTCCTGCCCTATATATTCGACCTGTTCACCCAGGCCGAGCGCACGCCGGACCGCTCCCAGGGCGGGCTCGGCATCGGGCTGGCGCTGGTGAAAAGCCTGGTGTCGCTGCATGGCGGTACCGTGCGCGCCGAGAGCGCCGGCCTGGGGCAGGGCAGCACCTTCGCGATCTGCCTGCCGCGCATGGCGTCCGACGCCACCTTCGATCCGGTCCGTAAAGCGCCCGGGAGCGCCATGCCGTCCCATGACGGCGGCCTGCGCGTGATGGTGGTGGACGACAACGTCGACGCCGCCCAGATGCTGGCCGCCCTGCTCGAAGTGCAGGGCCATGTGGTCAGCGTCGAGTACGACGGCGGCGGCGCCCTCGAGCGGGCGCGCCGCGAACGTCCCGACGTGCTGCTGCTGGACATCGGCCTGCCCGACATCGACGGCTATGAACTGGCGCGCCGCCTGCGCGCCCAGCCGGAGAACACCCACGCCACGCTGGTCGCCCTGACCGGCTACGGCCAGCGCCAGGACCGCGAGGATGCACGCGAGGCCGGGTTCGACCATTACCTGGTCAAGCCGGCGGACATGGACGATGTCAACAAGGTGTTGGCGGAAGCCGAATCGCGGCGTTGATCGTCGCGGCGCATCCCTAGGGTGAACGGGTCCCCCGTCCACGCGTCCAAGCGACGCCAAGCTATTCCTGTCATCAACCGGTAACCTGCGCTTCTTACACTGCGCGTTGCCGGAAGGTAACCCGTCCGGCGATCCCCACATCCCGCACATCCCGACAGGTTCCGCATGCCCAAGACCAGCGCGCACGCCGCCCCGCGCACCCACCGCTTCCTGGCGCTGCTGTGGCCCGCGCTCGCGCTGCTCGCCTGCGCCGCCTTGTGGACCGCCGCCATGCTGCGCGCGTCGGGGGAAGCGCAGCGCGCCGGCGAGCAGGCTTTCAAGGAAGCCGACGCCTATGCCGAAGCCTACGAGCAGTACCTCACCCGCTCGGTTGCGCAGATGGACCAGATCACCATGCAGCTCAAGCACAGCTGGGAGCATTCGCACAATCCCGCGCTGATCGAGGACATGCGGCGCGACGGCATGTTCACCGACGCCGCCTTCGTCAACGTCAGCGTGATCGGGCGCGACGGCGCGATCCGTTCCTCGAGCCGCATCCCGCAGCGCGGCCTGAAGCTGGCCGCTACCCGCTTCTTCGCCGAGCACCGCGACAATATCTCGACCGCGCTGCGCATCGGCGCGCCGCCGCCGCAACTGGAAGAAGCGCGCGGCGCGATCCTGTTCACGCGCCGCCTCGACACCAGCGACGACGAGTTCGACGGCGTGCTGCTGATGGCGGTCGATGCCGCCTACTTCACCTCTTTCGTCAGCTCGCCCACGCTGGGGCCGGGCAGCCTGCTGGCCCTGGTGGGCGCCGCGGGTGCGGGAAACGGCCTGCGCATCGAGCAGGACGCCAGCGGCGCGCTGCGCACCGGCCTGGCCGGCTCGCTGCTGCCGGCGAACGCCGATCGCTGGCCGGTGGCGCGCGGCGTGCAGCTGGTGGAGGGATCGGCCAAGGCCGGTGGCTTCGGCGACGGCCGCGCGCGCGTGCTGGGCTGGCGCCGCTCGAGCGCCTATCCGCTGGTGGCCGTGGTGGCGCTGGCGCAGGACACCGCGCTGGCCGGCGCCGGCGCCTACTGGATCGACAGCCGCAACCACACCATCGTCGCCAGCGCCGTGCTGCTGCTGGTGGCGTTCGCGGCCAGCATGCTGTCGCTGCGCGCCGGCGCCAGGGCGCGCGAGCAGGCCGAGGTGCAGCGCGCCTACCGCACCGCCACCGAGAGCGGCAACGACGGCTTCTACATGGTCGCCCCGGTGCGCGACCGCAAGGGCCAGGTCGCCGACTTCCGCATCGTCGACTGCAACGAGCGCGGCGCCTTCTTCTACGGGATGACGCGTTCCAGCCTGGTCGGCAGCATGGTCTCCCGGCTCGACCGCGGCCTGGGCGGCGCCGAGCTGGTGGCCGACTACCGCCAGGCGATGACGGTCGGCTTCCACCAGGAAGACCGGCGCATGCCCGACGATAACCGCCTCAACATCCGCTGGGGCCATCGCCGCCTGGTGCGCGTCGGCGACGGCCTGGCCGTGACGCTGCAGGACATCAGCGAGCGCAAGGAACACGAGACGCAGCTGGCGCGCCTGGCCAACGAGGACAGCCTGACCGGCCTGCCGAACCGCCACTGGTTCCTGAACTTCGTGCCGCAGGCGCTCTCGCACGCCCAGGCCAGCGGCCACGGCGCGGCGCTGCTGTTCGTCGACCTCGACGAATTCAAGCAGGTCAACGACTCGCACGGCCACGCGGTGGGCGACCGTCTATTGAAATCCGCGGCCGACCGCCTGCTGTCGCAACTGCGTCCGGGCGACCGCGTGGCGCGCTTCGGCGGCGACGAATTCATCGTCCTGCTCAGCCCCTTCGACAGCGACCAGCAGGTGGCGGCGGTGGCCGCGCGCATCATCGGCGCCTTCGCCAAGCCCTTCGCGATCGCCGACGAGCAGCACATGATCGGCGCCTCGGTCGGCATCAGCGTGTTCCCGCGCGACGGCCTCGATGCCGCCACCCTGATCCGCCACAGCGACATCGCCATGTACGCCGGCAAGAACGAAGGCAAGGGCCAGTACCGCTTCTTCGACCCGGCGCAGTCGAGCACCCTCAAGAGCCGCGCCCAGCTGCGCCAGCGCCTGCTGGAAGCGATCGAGGAGCGCCAGTTCGTGCTGCACTACCAGCCGCGGGTCGACACCCGCGACGGCCGCCTGCTCAGCATGGAAGCGCTGCTGCGCTGGGAGCATCCGACGCTGGGCATGATCCGCCCCGACGAATTCATCCCGCTGGCCGAGTCGAGCGGCCTGATCGTGCCGATCGGCGCCATCGTGGCCGACCAGGCCTGCGCCCAGATCGCGGCCTGGAGCGCCTCCGGGGCCGATCCGGTGCCGGTCTCGATCAACGTCTCGCCCAAGCAGTTCCTGCGCGGCGGCGTCCAGCGCGAACTGGCCCAGGCGCTCGAGCGCCACGGCGTTGCGCCCGGCCTGCTGGAAGTCGAGATCACCGAATCGGCGATGATGGGCGACCAGGACGAGATCCTGGCCGAGCTGGCCGCGATTCGCGCACTCGGCATCAAGCTGCACGTCGACGACTTCGGCACCGGTTACTCTTCGCTGTCGCAACTGCAGCGCATGAAGATGGACGTGCTCAAGGTCGACCGCTCCTTCACCGCGGAACTCGGGCGCTCGAAGGAGGGGCAGGTGTTCTTCCAGGCGATCGTGTCGATGGCGCATGCGCTCGGCATGGAAGTGGTGGCCGAGGGCGTCGAGACCGCCGAGCAGCTGGCGATCCTGCGCGCGCTGCATTGCAACGAGGTGCAGGGCTATCTGATTGCGCGGCCGATGGCGGCGGAGGCGATCGGCCCCTTGCTGGAGAAGCGCTACCTGCTGGCGGCGTGAGCGACACCGTAGGCCTGATCAACGTCGCCCCTGCGCAGGCAGGGGCCCAAGTTGCACGCGTCGCGGCGGCGTTTAAAAAATTGGATCCCTGCCTTCGCAGGGACGACGGTGCTTTGTGCGTCGTAGAGTTCGACGTCGACGTTGACGCCAGCCTGACGATGGTGTGGCGCCACAGGCCAACCGCACAAGCCGGCAAACCGCTACGTCGCCCCTGCGCAGGCAGGGGCCCAAGTTGCACGCGTCGCGGCGGCGCCTGGAAAATTGGATCCCTGCCTTCGCAGGGACGACGTGGAGTTTGCATTGGCGGCTTCGGCAAGACCGCGACCTCATCAACGTCGCCCCTGCGAAGGCAGGGGCCCAAGTTGCCCGCGTCGCGGCAGCGCTTGGAAAGTCGGATCCGACCGGCGACGACCTTGTTTTAAGCAGTTAACAAATTTCCCGTCCGGTAGCCATCGCTGCCCGCGATCTTACACACATGCATGCCCTTCAGCAGATGCCGGTGCGCCGTGCTGGCGAACAGGATTCCGGTCTGTCCGGCCTTGACCTGTGCCGTCTTGCCGCTGACCGGATTGACGATCTCGGCCACCACCTCGCCGCTTGCCACCCGGTCGCCCAGGTTCTTGAGGAACACCAGTACGCCCGATTGCGGCGCGTGCAGCGGCTCCACGCCCTCCAGCGGGGTCGGCGCGCACAGCGGCGGCGGTAGCGGATCGTGTGCGATGTCGAGGATGCCCAGGCGCGCCAGGTATTGCAGCAGGGCGTGGGCATCCTTCTCGGCCAGGTCGTAGCGTACGTCGTTCTCGCCGCGCAGCTCGACCGTCACGCCGATGCAGCCCATCGGGATCGGGTGCCTGGCGCCGAAGTGTTCGGCCAGCTGCCACCACACGCGGCTGCAGGCTTCGTCGAAGGGTTCGCCGCCGGATTCCGTGGCCAGCAGCACCGCGTGCGCGCCCAGCAGGGCGGCCAGCGGTTCCACGTCCCCGGCCAGCGGTGTGCCGGTGTACAGGTGCAGCACGGCCTCGTTGTCGCAATGCAGGTCGAGCATCACGTCGGCGTCGATCGCCATGCCCAGCAGGATCTTCTTGAGTTCCTCGGTCGCGTTTTTCGGCAGCCAGGCCGCCACCGAGCGCAGTGCGTGCTCGCGCACCAGGCGGGCGTTGACGGCCGGGTCGGCGCCCAGCTTGCCGTGCAAGGACTCCTTCAAGTCGTCCGCCACGTGCTTGTACGCGCGGTTGAAATTGACGCCGCTGGCCAGATCGAAGCGGCCGAAGGGCGCGCCGTGGATGACCTGGGACAGCCCGATCGGGTTGGCCGCCGGTACCAGGATCACCTCGCCGCGCACCTTGCCGGCACCGTCGAGGCGCTCCAGTTCGCGCCGCAGGCAGTGCGCGACCAGCATCGCCGGCACCTCGTCGGCGTGCAGCGAAGCCTGGATATAGGCTTTCCTGCCCTGGCCGGGCATGCCGAAGTGAAAGGAGGCGAGCTGGTAGCGGGCGACGTTGTCTTCGGTGGCGATCGGGTGGCTTTTCTGCTGCATCGGGCATCTCCTGTGGCGAACAAACATTATGTCGGAGATCGCCGGCACAAAGCGCCGGGTTATAATTGCCGCCGTTTTTCTCCCTCATTCTCTCATTCCCATGTCCGCAGATACGCCCACCAACGAGCAAGGCCGTCCGATGCTCTACGACCCGACCGAACGTCGCATCCGCAGTTTCGTCACGCGTGCCGGACGCCTGTCGACCGGCCAGGCGCGCGCGCTGGAAGAGTTCGGACCGCGCTTCCTGATCGACTACCGCAAGGAAGCCTTCGACTTCCACGCGCCCTTCGGCCGCACGGCTCCGCTGGTACTGGAGATCGGCTTCGGCATGGGCGCGTCCACCGCCCACATCGCCAAGGCGATGCCGGACACGGATTTCATCGGCGTCGAAGTGCACACGCCGGGCGTGGGCAGCCTGCTCAAGCTGATCGGCGAGGAGCACATCGAGAACCTGCGCGTGATCCAGCACGACGCCGTCGAAGTGCTCAACAACATGATCGCCGACGGCTCGCTGGCCGGCGTGCACGTGTTCTTCCCGGACCCCTGGCACAAGGCGCGCCATAACAAGCGCCGCCTGATCCAGCCGGACTTCGTGAAGCTGCTGTGCCAGAAGCTGCAGCCGGGCGGCTACATCCACTGCGCGACCGACTGGGAAGACTACGCCATCCAGATGCTGGACGTGCTGGGCGCCGAGCCGACCCTGCAGAACAGCGCCGAAGGCTATGCCGACAAGCCGGCGTACCGCCCGCTGACCAAGTTCGAGAACCGCGGCCTGAAACTGGGCCACGGCGTGTGGGACCTGGTCTTCCGCAAGAAATAAGGCAAGGCCGGTGCGGCCCCGGCGCCGCATCGTATTTCGTCCCCCGGCTTTCGTCGCCCGTCGCTTTGCGCTGTTCCTGCGCACCCACGCTTCATAGACTGTAATCGTTGCTATATATTAACGATTACGGGGGATTATCATGTGGCGCAGGATCGCAAACTGGCATCGACGATGGGAGGACGGGTACCTGGCCCTGTTCGCGCGGCCTGCACGCGCGCAGGCGGCGCCCGGGCAGGCGTCGGCGCGCTACCGCAACGCGGCCCTCGCGCTGGACACGCTGTCCTCGGTCGAGCGCCAGCAACTGCACGCCTTTTCGCTGGCCTATCGCGGCGCGCGCGGCTACGCCTTGCTGGGCAGGCTCGCCGTGGCATTCAGCCTGGTCGGCGCACTGCTGCGCCTGGCCTTCCCGGCCACCGGCTGGATCGCCGCGATCGCCGCGGCGAACGCCGCCGGCTTCGCCCTCGCTTTCGGCATCTGCGGCGCATGGTTCAATTATCGCAAGCTGGTGCTGCGCAAATGGCATTTCCTCGCCAGGATGGCGCGCAATGCGCTGCTGGCGACGCTGCTGCTGTGGGCCATCTTCCTGTGTTTCTCCGACCTGTCCCCGCCAGAGATACTGGGCCGGCTGCCGCGCATGCTGGCCATGATGGCCGGCATCGGACTGATGATCGCGGTGCCGATGCTGGCGGTCGGCGTGCTGCGCAATCGCCAGCATGAAGCGCTGACGGCGCAACTGGAGCGCGACGCCGAACGCGAACGCCTGGCGCGTGCATTATCCGAATCGCAGCTGCGCCTGCTGCGCGCCCAGATCGAGCCGCACTTCCTGTTCAATACCCTGGGCGCGGTCCAGCAACTGGCGCAGCAGGGCGCGCCGCGCGCCGCCGAACTCACCGCCGACCTGATCGCCTTCCTGCGCGCCAGCCTGGGCGACATGCGCGCCGACCAGTCCAGCCTGGACGCGGAATTCAAGCTGGTCGGCTCCTACCTCAAGGTGATGCAGGTGCGCCTGGGAGAAGGGCGCCTGCGCTTCACGCTCGCGCTGCCGCCCGCGCTGGCGCCGCTGCGCATGCCGGGCATGATCCTGCTGACCCTGGCCGAGAACGCGATCAAGCACGGTATCGAGCCGGCCCTGCGCGGCGGAGAGATCGCGCTGTCGGCGTCCGTGCAGGACGGCGTGCTGCACCTGCGCGTGGCCGACAGCGGCGTCGGCATGGGCGCCACGCCCGGCAGCGGCATGGGGCTGGAGAATGTGCGCCATCGCCTGCGCCTGGCCTATGGAGACGACGCCGTGCTGACGCTGGAGGATGCCGATCCGGGCGTCGTCGCCGCGATCGCGATCGCGCATCCGGAGGCCGTCCAATGACGACGGTGCTGGTCGCCGAAGACGAGCCGCTGATGCGCGAGCGCCTGCTGGACATGCTGGCCGCGGCCTGGCCCGAGGCGCGCGTGGTGCTGGTGGCGGAAAACGGCAACGATGCCTGGGACGGCTTCCTGGAGCACGAGCCGGAGGTGGCCTTCCTCGACATCCGCATGCCGGGCCTGTCCGGGCTGGAGGTGGCCGGGCGCATCGGCAAGCTGGCCCACGTGGTGTTCGTCACCGCCTACGACCAGTACGCGGTGGACGCCTTCGACGCCGGCGCCGTCGACTACCTGCTGAAGCCGGTGCAGGCCGAACGGTTCGAGAAGGCGGTGGCGCGCATCCGCGCCAGGCTGGACCTGCGTCCCGCCGACCTGGGCGCGCTGCTCGGCCACCTGAAGGCGGCGCTGCCGGGCATGCGGCCCGAGCGCACGCGCTGGCTGAAGGCGAGCGTGGGACGCCAGATCCGCGTGATCGACGTCGACGAGGTGCTGTTCTTCCAGTCCGACACCAAGTACACGCGCGTGGTGCTGCCCGGCTTCGAGGCGCTCGTGCGTACGCCGCTGAAGGACCTGTTGAGCGGCCTGGACCCGCAACGCTTCTGGCAGATCCACCGCGGCACGGTGGTGAACGCGACGGCGATCGCCGCGGCGGAGCGGATCGATGCGGAGCGTTTGCAGGTGTCGGTGCGCGGGTGCGAGGAAACCTTGACGGTGAGCCGGACGTTCGCGCACCTGTTCCGGGATTGAACCCCGGTTACACCATCTCGCTGATGATGCCGACGATCTCGTCGCCGTAGGAATTGAGCTTCTTCTCGCCCACCCCCGACACCCCGCGCAACTGGTCGAGCGACACCGGCTTGACCTTGGCGATCTCGCGCAGGGTCGCATCCTGGAACACGACATAGGCCGGCACGCCGTGGGTGCGCGCGGTTTCGACGCGCCACCAGCGCAGCTTGTCGAAGATCGCCTGTTCGGATTTCGACAGCTCGACTTCCTCGTAGCTGCCGCGCGGCGTGGAGCTGCGCTTGGGCTTGACCGGCTTCTGGTACTGGCGCAGCTGCACCTTTTGTTCGCCCTTGAGCACCGGGCGCGCGGCTTCGGTCAGCTTGAGCGAGCTGTAGGCGTCGTGGTCGACCGTGAGCAGGCCCAGGGCGATGGTCTGGCGCACGATGGCGCGCCATTCCTGCTCGCCACGGTCGGCGCCGACGCCGAACACGGTCAGCTTGTCGTGGTGCCACTGGTTGATGCGCTCCGACGTCACGCCGCGCAGCACGTCGATCACGTGGCCGGCGGCGAAGCGCTGGTCGACGCGGTAGATCGCCGACAGCAGCTTCTGCACCGGCACCGTGGCGTCGAAGGAGGTCGGCGGGATCAGGCAGGTGTCGCAATTGCCGCAGGGGCCGGAGCGCTCGCCGAAGTATTCGAGCATGCGCATGCGCCGGCAGCTGAGCGACTCGCACAGGCCGAGCATGGCGTCGAGCTTGGACGAGAGCACCCGCTTGAAATTCTCGTCGGCCTCGGATTCGTCGATCATCCGGCGCTGCAGCACCACGTCCTGCAGGCCATAGGCCATCCAGGCGTTCGAGGGCAGGCCGTCGCGGCCGGCGCGGCCGGTTTCCTGGTAATAGCCTTCGAGCGACTTGGGCAGGTCGAGGTGGCAGACGAAGCGTACGTCCGGCTTGTCGATGCCCATGCCGAAGGCGATGGTCGCGACCATGACGATATTGTCTTCGCGCAGGAAGCGCGACTGGTTATCGGCGCGTACCGCATAGTCCATGCCGGCGTGGTAGGCCAGCGCGCGGATGCCGTTTTCGTTCAGGAACTCGGCGGTTTCCTCGACCTTCTTGCGCGACAGGCAGTACACGATGCCCGAATCGCCGGTGTGCTCGGTCGAGATGAAATCGAGCAGCTGCTTGCGGCCGTTGGTCTTCTCGACGATGGCGTAGCGGATGTTCGGGCGGTCGAAGGACGAGACGAACTGGCGCGCTTCCTCCAGCTGCAGGCGCTGGGCGATCTCGGCGCGCGTGAGCTGGTCGGCGGTGGCCGTGAGGGCGATGCGCGGCACGTGCGGGAAGCGCTCGTGCAGGATCGACAGGCGGATGTATTCGGGGCGGAAATCGTGGCCCCATTGCGACACGCAGTGCGCTTCGTCGATGGCGAACAGCGAGATGTGGGCCGACTCGAACAGTTCGAGGCAGCGCGGCGTCATCAGGCGTTCGGGCGCGACGTAGACCAGGTCGATTTCGCCGGTGCGCACCAGGCGCTCGATGCGCAGGGACTCCTCGAAGGTTTGCGTGGAATTCAGGAAGGCGGCGCGCACGCCGACTTCGGCCAGCGCGTCGACCTGGTCCTGCATCAGCGCGATGAGCGGCGAGATGACCACGCCGACGCCGTCGCGCAGCAGCGCCGGGATCTGGTAGCACAGCGACTTGCCGCCGCCCGTGGGCATCAGCACGAGCGCATCGCCGCCGGACGCCACGTGCTCGACGATGTCGCCCTGCTGCCCGCGGAAGGCGGGATAGCCGAACACCGTCTGCAATACCTGCAGCGCGCGGTCGTGGATGTCGCTCGTCATGATGTCCTTGCTTCCTTTGGTCGGCGGATTACTCGGCCCAGGTCACCCAGCCGAAGTGGGCGGTGACCAGCACCAGCACACCGAACACGATACGGTACCAGGCGAAGATCGTGAAGTCGTGCGTGCTGATGTAGCGCAGCAGCCAGCGCACGCACAGGAAGGCCGAGACGAAGGCCGCCAGGCCGCCGATGCCGAACAGCGGCAAGTCGGCGAGCGACAGCAGGTGGCGTTCCTTGATCACGGAATAGGCGGTCGCGGCCAGCAGGGTCGGGATCGCCAGGAAGAAGGAAAACTCGGTGGCCGCCTTGCGCGACAGGCCGAACAGCATGCCGCCGATGATGGTCGCGCCCGAGCGGCTGGTGCCCGGGATCAGGGCGAAGCACTGGGCGCAGCCGACCTTGAAGGCGTCGACCACGCTCATGTCGTCGACGTTCTCGATGCGGTGCGAGCCGGCCAGCATCTTGTGGCGCTTCTCGGCCCACAGGATCACCAGGGCGCCGACGATGAAGGCGGTCGCCACCGGCACCGGGGTGAACAGGTGAGCCTTGATCGCCTTGCTGAACAGGAAGCCGAGCACGGCCGCCGGCAGGAAGGCCACGAGCAGGTTGAGGATGAATTTCTGCTGGCGCGGCTGCGAGGCCGCGCCCTGCACGACGGCGCCGATGCGCGCGCGGTACTCCCACATCACGGCGAGGATGGCCCCGGCCTGGATCGCGATCTCGAACACCTTGGCCTTCTCGGACGTGAAATCGAGCAGGCTGCCGGCCAGGATCAAGTGACCCGTGGAAGAGATCGGCAGGAATTCGGTGAAGCCTTCGACGAGGCCCATGATGATCGCCTTCAGGGCGAGGATGATGTCCATGGTGTGGTCTTGTTAAGATTGGAGAAGTCGGCGCGGAAGGGAAAACGCGGGGCGCAAGCTTACCATGAGGAAGCTGTTCACCGTTGAGTTACGCCGCATAGCTGGTGGCTTTTTTGCCGGCTGCAAGACACTGTCGATGATCTTGTCAGGCAGTCAAGCGCTCCAGCTCCGCCAGGAAGAACATCGCTTGTCCGCGCGTGTCGCCGCACATCTCGCGCGAGGGCGGCAGGCTGGCGCAGACGCGCGGCCGTCCGGGCTGGCCGAAGATCCGGCAGCCGTTCGCGTCGTCGAGCTGGATGCAGCGCACGCCGGCCGGTTTACCGTCCGGCATGCCGGGAATCGGCGAGCTGATCGAGGGCGCGATGCAGCAGGCGCCGCAGCCGGGACGGCAGTGCACGGAATCGGGTAATGACATGAGGGGAAAAGTGCGAGAATCGACACAGGCCAGACGAGCGCGCCAGTATACTACGTGCAGATACATTCCGTGACAGGCGCTTTCTTGACTGGCCCCGACCCCGGGTCTATATTGCTGACTCAACAGTTAGTTGACGGACAGAAGCATGGCATGCTCTTTTGAACCAAAGCCGCGCTGGGAGCGCCGCAAGGATGCGCGGCCCCAGGAGTTGCTCGACGCCGCCATCGACCTGTTCGTCGAACGTGGCTATGCCGCCACACGCCTGGAAGACGTGGCGCGCCGCGCCGGGGTCTCGAAAGGCACCCTCTATCTCTACTACGAGAACAAGGAAGACCTGTTCAAGGCCGTCGTGCGCGGCAGCATCGTGCCGGTCATCGGCGACGCCGAGACCTCGGTCGCCGAATTCGACGGCCACAGCGCCGACCTGCTGCGCCAGCTGACCCTGTCCTGGTGGCAGCGCCTGGGCGCGACCAAGGTGTCGGGCATCATCAAGCTGGTCATGGCCGAGGCCGATAATTTCCCCGAGCTGGCCTGCTTCTACCAGGACGAAGTCATCCGCCGCGGCACCCGCGCCATGTCGACCATGCTCGAACGCGGCATCGCGCGCGGCGACTTCCGGCCCATCAATGTTCCCATCATGACGCAGGTGCTGTTCGCCCCCCTGCTGGCGCTGATCACCTGGAAGCACTCGATCGGCCCCTGTCCGCGCGCCGAACTCGACCCGCAAGCCTTCCTCGACACGTTCCTCGACATGGCGCTGCACGGCCTGCTGCCGGCCGCCGTCAAGACGCCTCCGGGCGCGGCGTGAGCCGGCCCCCGTTTCCGCCTCCTGCGACCGGCGCGCGGTTTTCCGGGGTTCATCCCTTCCAAACTGCAGACTGTCGCAATTTCACCTGGTCTCGGCAAGCGTGTCGTTAAGATATGTTTGCTGAAGCCGTTCAACGATAAAATATCGGATTATTTCTTTTTCCACCGAGTACTGAAATGAATATCGAACAAGCCCGCTTCAACATGATCGAACAGCAGATCCGCCCCTGGAACGTGCTGGACCAGGAAATCCTCGACCTGCTGCACGTGGTCAAGCGCGAACAGTTCGTGCCGGCCGCCTACCAGAACCTGGCCTTCGCCGACGTCGAGATCCCGCTGCCGGGCGGCGAGGCGATGTTCTCGCCGAAGCTCGAGGCGCGCATCATGGAAGAACTCAAGCTCAAGAAGCACGAGACGGTCCTGGAAATCGGCACCGGTTCGGGCTACATGGCGGCCCTGCTGGCGCACCGCGCCGCCAAGGTCACCACCGTGGAAATCAATCCGGAAACCGCCGAACTGGCGAAGGGCAACCTGGCCAGGGCCGGCGTCAGCAACGTCAGCGCCGAGCAGGGCAACGGCGCGCTGGGCTGGGACCAGGGCGCACCGTACGACGTGATCGTGGTCTCGGGCGCACTCGAGGTGCTGCCGGAAGCACTGCTCAAGCAGGTCAAGGTCGGCGGCCGCATCGCCGCCATCGTCGGCCAGCCGCCGGTCATGGAAGCGAGCATCATCACGCGCACCGGCGAAAACGCCTGGAACACCGTCAAGGTGTTCGAGACCAATGTGAAGTACCTGAGCGGCGCCCCGGTGCCCTCGCACTTCCAGTTCTGAGCGAGGGGGCAGGATGCAGCACATTACCGCCCCCGAGCTGGCCGCCTGGCTGGCCGACCCGTCGCGTCCGCAGCCCTTGCTGCTGGACGTCCGGGAAAACTGGGAATTCGAAACCTGCAGCATCGCGGGCTCGACCCAGATTCCCATGAACCTGATCCCGATCCGCGTGGGCGAACTGGGCGACGACCAGGACATCGTCTGCGTGTGCCATCACGGCGCGCGCAGCATGCAGGTCGCGGCCTTCCTGGAGCGTAACGGGTTCAGCAACATCACCAATCTGACAGGCGGCATACACGCCTGGGCCGTGCAGGTCGATCCATCGATGCCGAAGTATTGATGGCGGCCTGCGTCCTCAACTAGAACACTCCAACGGAGAAAGTAATGCAGAAACCCCTCATCGCCGTGCTGCTGGCCAGCGCTTTTTCGCTCCCTGCAACGGCGGCCGATTTGCTCCAGGTGTACCAGCAGGCATTGGCGAACGACGCCACCTATGCCAGCGCCCGCGCGTCTGCCGCGGCGGGCCGCGAACGCATCACCCAGGGGCGGGCGGGGTTGCTGCCGACCGTAGGCATTACCGGTGAGTACACCCGCACCGACAATGAGCAGTCCTCGTGGAACGCGGGCCAGATCATCGATCCGAACGATCCCTTCTCGACCATCCAGGGCAACAAGGGCAAGGCCAACACCAATTCCTACACCATCGCCCTGCAGCAGCCGCTGTTCCGCTGGGATCGTTGGGAAACCTATCAGCAGAGCAAGCTGCAGCAGGCTATTTCCGAGGCCCAGTTTGCGCAGGCCCAGCAGGACCTGCTGGTGCGCGTGGCCCAGGCCTACTTCGACGTGCTGTCGGCCCAGGACACCCTGGAATCGACGCGCGCCCAGAAGGTCGCGACCACCGAACAGCTGGCCTCGGCCAAGCGCAACTTCGAGGTCGGCACCCAGACCATCACCGACACCCACGAAGCCCAGGCCGCCTTCGACCTGGTGGTGTCGCAGGAACTGGCGGCGGTGAACGATCTGGAGAACAAGAAGACGGCGCTGCAGGCGATCATCGGCACCGCGCCGGCCACGCTGGCCACGCTGCGCACCGGCGTGACCCTGAGCGCGCCGCAGCCGGCGAATATCGACCAGTGGGTGTCGGCCGCCGAAAACCAGAACTACGCGGTGTCCGTGGCCCAGCTGCAGCTCGAATCGGCCAAGCGCGACATCTCGAAGAACCGCGCCGGCCACATGCCGACGCTGGACCTGGTCGCCTCGTCGCGCCACTCGCGCACCGACGGCCAGACGTATTACTCGGGCCGCCAGACCGGCAATGCGGTCGGCGTCCAGTACAGCATCCCGATCTTCTCCGGCTTTGCCGTGACCAGCCGGGTGCGCGAATCGATCGCACTGGAAGACAAGGCGCGCAACGACCTCGAGGCGAACCGCCGCAACGCCGCGCTGACCGCGCGCCAGTCCTTCCTCGGCGTGAACACCGGCATGGCGCAGGTGAAGGCGCTGGAAGCGGCGGAAGTGTCGAGCAATTCGGCGCTGGAATCGAACAAGCTGGGCTACCAGGTCGGCGTGCGCATCAACATCGACGTGCTGAACGCCCAGCGCCAGCTGTACCAGACCCAGACCGACCTGGCCCGCGCACGCTACAACACCATCCTGGCCGGCCTGCGCCTGAAGGCGGCCGCGGGTTCGCTGCGCGAGGAAGACCTGCAGCCG
>Ga0265780_10005958_pt1 | contig 15272 bp, 18 predicted proteins | sample P1T30metagenome_FD_192432 | JGI IMG/M metagenome (GOLD analysis project Ga0265780, IMG submission 192432) | Plant litter microbial communities from East Loma Ridge, Irvine, California - P1 T30 | ecosystem: Environmental > Terrestrial > Plant litter > Unclassified | place: USA: California... | reverse complement strand
ACTCCCAGCCCCACACCAACATTTCCCCTACCCCGCACCCTCCCAAAAATGCATTTGAAGTCTTTCACTACCCCGATACATCTCCTCCAGTCTACCAAGCCTCTCTCTTTCAGCCTGCGCACACGCGCAAATGTAGTCATAATCCAACTAATTTTCAGTTCTTGTCGATTTCTCCATCCGACACGATGGCCGAGTGGTCTAAGGCGGTAGATTTAAGCCCCGCTTGGATCTCTACTACAGAAATGTGCGTGGGTTCGAACCCCACTCGTGTCATTTTGCACTTTTTGGCGTTCTTTTCGCGCTGGGGTTTTTTTTGGCATCGGATGAGAGGGTTTGGTGGGTGTGGAGGGCGCGTGGAGGGAGTTGGCGGCGTGTGGAAAGGAAAGCACGGGCTTCAAGCGCGAACATGAGAATTACGAAAAGCCCAGGACGTGCACAGTCGGATTCGTGAGCAGAGTTCTCTTTTTTACTACAATTTTTGCATGAACACTACTGTCTATGTACACGAGATTTGCGAGTCGACGACTTGCAGAGTAGCAGGATTCACCCAAATATTCAACACTCACACTGCCTCAACATCTAGTCTAGCTCTCACTACAGCGCATCATGGAAGTACTCCATCTGCAGCTTGTCGTTGGTGCTCGGCATCGACTGAATCGCCCGCAAAGTCATCGGAGCCGCTTCCTCCAACTTCTCACGCAGCCAAAGCCCACTCTCCTCGTCATACCCAATAGCGTTGCGCTCGTCGCGCCTGACGTTCCTGTACTGCGCTGCCAGGACGATCAGAGTCTTGTATCGTGGCATGATGCTGTCTGGCCTGATGTCGTCCCATCGCAGCTCCATCCATTTGTATCCCTTGCGGTCTTTGCGAATGTAGTTCGGGTGCAAACTGCGCCAGCCAGGGAAATTGGGCATCAGGTACTCCTCGCAGATGGCGAAGGCAGTGGAAATGTGACCGCGCTGCGCAAGTGTGGTAACGAGCTCGTTCCAGGTGAAGACGTCAATAGTGTAGCCAGCCGCGGCGAGCTCGGCCATGGTACGCTGCGCTTCTTGTATGGCCTCCGTATTTGGATTCTTGGGATCGAACAGACTGCGCATATACACGCGTATAGCTTTGTATAGGATGTTGCGGCGATTTGGGGCGATTCGGGATTGCTCAAAGCTATCTCTGAGCGATGATGCATCTACCAAGTCGCCAGACGTGGGCGCCGGTGTTTCTTGGATTGCAATCTCTGAGAACGTATTGACGAGTTTCTTGGCAGAAGCGCGTGCGAGCTCCCACAGGCGTGCTACTTCGGCGTGCTTGCCAGCTTTGAACTGCACCTCCATTGCCCCTGTGGCAAAAGTAATGGGTACTATGTAGTTTGGTACATCTGGTTTTGACCGCTCCGCTTTCTTGATCAAGCGCATGCAGGTCTTGTATGCGTCTCGTTGTGCATACAGCGAGATCAACAGACCATACAAGGCCTGCGGCCCTGAGCCGTGGTTGCGAGTATCCATTTGTCGAGTATGCTGCGGTTCTCGATACACAGCTTGTCCTTGCAACGCATCGGCAAGCATTTCTTCCACAGCTTCGTCAACGTCCTTCAGTTTGTAGTTTGCATGCTTTTTAGTGTCTTTTAGTTCCTTCAGTTGCGACGTTCCAAGTGTGCGTAGTGTTGCTTCTTGTGAGCTCATCGTTTGCGGTACCTTGGCCTCCTTCATTTCCTGGTAGACTTGGACAGCCAAGTCCACTTGTCCACCACCTTCCCTCAGGAAACCAGTCATGACAATGGCGTAATGTAGCGCATGAGTGCGAAGGTTGTTAAGAGGCATAGTTTTCCTGAGAATCTTGTAGGCAGCGTTTGTCTGTTTGACCTCAACAAGCGCTCGCATCAAGCTACCATATGTCCAGGAGTCCAAAGGTATATCATGATCGATCATTTCCCGGTATCGCGCTCTGGCGCCGGCGATATCGCGCTCGAGCGCAGAGTGCTGGATGAGCAGGTTCCAGGTGTACGTGAGATTGCCGCTCAAAGTGCCAGCACTCCAAGCTTTGAGTAGTCCTTGCGCAACAGCATCAGCTGCTTGTGCATCGCCAGATTGCAAGAACACCTCAACATATGCAGACCTCACTCTAAGGTTTTGCACCAATTGAACGCCTGTCTGCTCCGCTCGCGAGTACAATGCTTCAAATGCTTCGACATCGCCTCTTTGAGCGCAAGCATCAAGCAGCGTCCCAAAAGTATAAACGTCCGCAGCCATACCGTTACCCACCATTGTGTTAAAGCACTCTAGAGCCCCATCAAGGTCGTCGGCGCGAAAGTATGCCAATATCAGAATGTTCCAACAAACTGTATCTGGTATCAGACCGAATTCGTCGCGGATCCGGTGGAACTGTGCGATTGTTCCCTCGACGTCTGCGCGTCTAGCACAAGCAAAAGCCAGTGCCGATACCAACTTTACGTCAGTCTGGTTCTTATAGTAACGTCGGAATTCGTTGATGTATTTTTCGGTCTGAGCAAAATCCCCGTGTTCGGCAAATCTGTGCACCATATATTTGAGCAAGCCAGCCCTCATTGGCTCATTGGGGTAAAACATGTGATGATCTTCAATCACTTGGTGCGCCTGTATGAACTGGTCGCGTTGCCAGTAATGAACAATCAAGTTTCGCAAAGTGTGTAACTTTGGTTTTGATGACTTGTGCTTGTGTCCCTCCGATGACTCTAGGCTGTCTAAACATAGCTGACGATGTTCCCCCCACACTTTGTCGATGAGTGAAGGTATGTCGTCTACTGCGCGATCCTTTGGTGCCTCCAACAAACGGCCGAGCGTATGTTCATTGATTACAAACATAGGGAAGTTGAGCTTGACCAGTGCCTTGTGTAGTCGTTGGATGAACTTGGCCACAGCCTGCTCGGTCCATGTGGAACTTTGCATGACTTGGTCTATCGTATGAGGGATAAATGTCGTAGTAAAAAGCAGCAGGGCTCTCTTCTTCTCCTTGTCTTCGTTTCTTCGTTCTGGGGAGGGCATATCTTCCTCTTGTTCCAACGGGTCAAGCAAATAGCGGAACTCGCGCATATACACCAGGAATGACCGCAAGTGATTATCGAGTCTATTCAAAGTAGCGACACCCCTCCAGATATGAGGTAGTGTATTGCCCCATCGTATCCACGTAGTCACGGGTGTTTCCCTGGCAGTGAAGACGGGGTTTTCTTCAAGGTATAAGCTGAAGACGCGGAGACTGAGATCCCATTGTTCGTCTTGTACGGTACGGCGTAGTAAGAGGTCGATGCCGATGACTGAGAAGTCAAGTTCGTATCGTGTTGAGAGTGCATCTTCGAGAAGCTGCAGCGCAGGTCCAACCATTCGCAGGGACATGTACGACGCTATGGCTGCTCGATATGATGTGTCTCTGCGGTGCTGTTCGGGGATCTCTTCGAAGAGCTTCAGCACCCGGTTAGGCACAGGGGGATCGTCGTCTATGGCGAGATATTCCAACAAGTCTGCTCGCAAGTGCCAATGACCGTCTGCTGCAAGATGAGCTGCGGGAATGGAGCTGTATAACTTCCAGGCTTCGTCTTGTCCACCCGTTTTTTGGTGGCCCAGGAATTCGCGAAGTTTGTGCAATGCCTGCGCGTCTTCCTCGGGTGTCGACTGTTCATAATTTGCGGGTAGCGTGGCATAGTGGCGAACCGGAGGAGCATGAATATGACGCCGTCGTGGCGAAGTTGTGTCGATGGTTGGAACAGATAGTTGCCTGAGCAGGACAAGGGTTTTCTCGGGATATAGAAAGTCTAGAAGTGGGCCAGACGCCGAGGCTGAGTGTGTGGGAAGAACTGTTTTTGCTGCTCGGTCCTCAACACTGCTGTTGCTGCTTTCTTGCGCGGCAGGTGCAGCCCACCATGTAGGTAAGCTGAGGTCGCTGGCACCGTGGTGCCAAAAGGCCGAGTGCAGGGAACGTCGGGCGCGAAGACATGGCTTCGTGGTGCGAAGAAGCTTGCGTCCGCCAGATTCAAGGCAGGTCGAAGTGCGCTCCAGCATCACCTGATGCGCCTAGTCGGGCGTGTAAAGCAGCTGTGCCAGGCGTGGAAACTCGAAAGCAAGAGCGCGTAGAAAGAACCGAGAAGGTGAATACGACAAGGCGCGATGGGGACGTGGAAGAGACACGGGTGCGTGGCAATTGAGGATGCAAAGAACTAGATCCAAAATGTTTCGACGACGACATCACAGAGATGCAAGATGCACTTAGCGCTAGTTTCCGCTCGGTAGTACAACCCTGGAGTGTCCAGTGCCCCTCGTCAACTCCAGCGCCCACGTTCTAAGCGCAATCACACAAACATCGCCGGCTTCCTCGCCATGGACATTACCAAGTTTGTCAGTGAGTTTCGCGAGTCGGCGTTCCTGCTGGGCGACTACAGCACATATCACACCCAGTTGTCGCGCCGTCTGCGCATCGTGGAGAAGAAGCTTGGGCGGGCGACCCCCAAGAACGCCAAATATGCTGCAAAAGCCCCCATCACTGCCGAGGACATTGCAAAGAATAATGAGTATGCTGGCAATTGCGCTGTATGCATAGCGGAATAATTGCTGACAGGCCGAGATTTCTTCATCTGCTGCTGCTCACCTCAGAGCGGGCGTGGGCCCAGGCAATGGCTATGAAGGCAGCCCACTCCGAGGACAACGCCGACAAGAACATTACCGGCTCGACACGCAAGCACATCGTTTCGCGACTGCACAAGGCGGTTCAGACCGCAAAACAAATCATCCAATTGCTTTCCGAGGCAGGTGCGAGTAGCGCAAACGACACAGACGTACTCGAGGCAAAGGCATACCGATACGCTTTGGCTGGTGCTGAAGAGTTTGAAAAGCAGGCCGAGGGTGTCAAAGCTAGCAGCGCTTCACCACAACGCTGGAACTCGTGTCTGACCAACTATGCGGCTGCAAGAGTCATCTACAGCTCATTGCTGAAGGCTACCAAGAAGGACCTGTTCAAGGAAGTGCTCGCTGGAACGACAGATCCCAGCATTCGCTATGCTGCTTACCAGAGCCGCATTCCTAGAACTGTTGGTGTGCCCGCCATCGCCAGGAAGTTCTTCCCCAAGGACGAAGCAGAGCTGGTGATGGCTGTCAAGCAGCTGGATGCTGCGGCCTTGGAGGAGGAAGACGATGCATCGTCCCGTACGTGTGCTGCACCTCGCTCGCTATCAAGTCTAACAAACTGCAGATACTCAGATCACCTGGCGAGGTCGCGTAGCAAACATTGTGGATGCTGCCATTGGGCAAGCGCTCGTTTCCGTCGACGCTGCATCGGCTGTGCTAAATAATTCCAAAGCTGGCGCTGCTACCGCCAAGGATCGCGCCAACGCATACGACGACATTCTCATCGCGAGTCAGGACACTGTAGATGCAACCCGAAGAGCCATAGAAGAGTTGGAGAAGGAAGGGGTGGACGAGGGCGATGCGCGCATGCAGGACCTCCGCGTTACGAACCTCGCAGTGAACTACGACTTGATCTCTTGGAGGGTGGGCAGGAACAGGGTGCTGATAGGTGCTGATGATGGAATCACTTTCCCACCAAATCCTCCACAAAAGCCACGACGACCGCGCAAAGACGGCAAGGAGTGGACAGAGCGAGAGGAGCCCACTGGTCGCAAGCTGGCCCGGTTGCGGGAGCGTATTGCGCTGTACGATGCCATCTTACAGAGCATAGACTCTGTGAAGGAGCTTCGAGGTGCTGCTCGTGACACAGCCTTTGTCGCCGAGCTGGATGGCCAACGTGCCTACTTCCAGGCACTGAAATGCCTGAATCTGTCGCATTCCTACGCATTCCTGTCGAAGCCGAAAGAGGCACTAGCACTTTGCAACCGCGCATTGTCCTTGTCGTCACAGGCTGTATCTGCCCCACGGCCCTCGACGTCTTCTCCCTCAGAGGCATTGAAATTAGGAGTGACGGAGCAGCAAGCACAAAACCTGAAGCAGAGGCTCGAAAATCTTACATCGCACTACCGCGGCGTGGTCGCACTGTCTCAGCTGTTTGCCAACTCGGATACAGCTTCAAAGGCTGGTTTGTCGAACGCGGCACCTGTCGTCGAGAGGCTGAACGAGTACCCGACATCTGGTTCAGTGGACCTCAAGAATCTGGTAACTTGGCCACCAAAGCTCAAGCCTGTCCCAGTCAAGCCCTTGTTCCTGGACGTTGCGTGGAACTACGTGGAGTATCCTGGCCGCACGTCAGTGAAGCAGGATCCAGTGCCAGAGAAGGCTCTAGCAGAGGAGACACAGCCGGAAAGGCCGGCAGCAAAGAAGGGGTGGTTCTCTTTTGGTAGGTAAACACAGTTGAGCAGGGATACATGCGCATTGTAGCGGGTGTGCCGTTTTCCCGCCTGAGTCGACTCAGACATACAGATGTCGATCTGGGGTCCTTAGAGCTACAACTGAGGCCAATCTTCGTGCTGCAACCACATTAATGGACTTCTTATCCGCTATGGTTCACGCTACGGCATCTTTCTCCAGATTGCTACGTCGTCTTTTCGCGACGTTGGCAGATTGCACACACAATGGTCATGATTGGCGTGGTAAGCGTGAGCACAGACCTCAAGCACGGGCGAGCCTCAGGGGTAACATCGAATCAGACGTGAACCACACGCGCCTCACGGGATGGGCGTTTGGAAACCAAACAAAGACAGTCGTTCGTGATGAACCCTGTGTGCCAGATGATGGAGTTTAGCGCAGCCGTTCGAAGGCGCAAGGCGTTGTGTTTCGCAGCTTGGTGCTCAGTCTGATGCAATGGAAGCTCGCACGAAAGTGAAGCCGTGTGGAAAATAGAGCTCAGGACCAGGCGTGTGCTACCAGCGTAAAACCGTCAAGCTGAATGTGGACTGGAGGGGCGCTTCGGGAGCTTTCAGGTCATGCAGGCCATCTAATTAGACCAATTTAAGGCGCGATAGTACTATCAGCACCCCTAGCATGCGGATAAGGGGGGACGCGCAGAGAATGTATCCATGTACCTCTAGGCTCGTCTCTTAGTTGTGCTTGTCCTCCAGACAGACACACTCCTTCTGACGCTCTTTTGCAACCGCAGTCTTTACGTACTGTCGCTTTACACTGTCGCTCATTAATCATCACGCTCTTTTACCAAACTACCCGCTTCGATACGCATTCTTTGGCCTACAGCTCCAAAGCGTGCTCCATCCATATACAACCCCCTCTAATAATACTCACACACGAGGAGCGCAACGCGTTTCTCGGTCTTAATATCCATCACGGCTTCCGCACTGGCTACCTCAATCCTCCCCCGGCCCCAGGCCATCGATTGCTTCCGTAGACCATCGATTTTGCAGGTGTTCGACCTGCCCGCCATCAAAACGCCTCCCGCAACAGTCGAAGACAAGCAGCTGCCGTCCATCGGCCACGATATATCAAGGCCGTCCTCGAGTTCGACCGTGGCCTCGTACACGCAGCAACGACACGGCAGCCATGCATCGATTCAGCTACCCGCCTTGTCGACGCTCGCATCGGTAGCGTCGAACAGCCCCGCAGCACACAACAACAGTAACGAAAGTAATGTTAATATGAGGAGGGACACACCGGAGCGAAAGATACCATCTCCACCAAGGTATGTGCTCCAACACGTGCGCCGTGGCTGGTGAAAGCGCGTAGGTGTGGCTATCACGGCTTCGATCACGCTACTGCGGTCCTGGCAGCTGCACCCAGCCGTAGCCGTTCTTATCTCAGCCTTGGCGCCGTGCACCTCAACTTTTCATTCCGCCCACCCACTGACACGCATGGATAGCAAACCCTCCAATGGCCTCAGCATGACTTATGCGACTGCTGCGCCCGCGACTTCTGGTGGACAGCCAGGCTCTCCGGTACGTTGTTTTACTTTGCGATATTGGTTGACTGGCGTCTCACGTCGAGGTCCGATTTTTGCTCTTATCTAATCGATAGCATCATTATCATCGTCAAGAGCCTCGCTGACGCGCATCTAGCCCGTTTGTCAGAACTGCACCACAAGTACCACTCCGCTCTGGCGCCGCGATGAATCGGGCTCTGTTCTCTGCAACGCCTGCGGCTTGTTCTTGAAGCTGCACGGGCGCCCACGACCAATCTCGCTCAAGACAGATGTCATCAAGAGCCGCAACCGCGTGAAGACTGGCGGGCCTGGCGCGCGCAAGAAGGTATGGGAACCGATGTCAGACAAACGTGCACAACTAACACCATGACAGGCTGGTGAAACAAATGGCCTTCCTGCTGCACACCCAGACGCCGACGGCTCTTTGGCCCTCGCCCAACACCGTCGCACATCGGGCAAGATCTCGTCAGGCCTCTCTGATCGTTCACAATCGCCCATCTCGCGAACTGGCACCCCCAACTTCCTTCACCCCTCTAACATTGCGCCTCAGCACATGTTCGAGCAGGCTCTGAACGGCGATGTCTTCCACTCTTCCGCTCTTAGCGCCTTCGGCCACCGTGCGCCCTCCCCCGCAAACTCTTCAATCAACGGCATGGAAGCTCCCCTGTCATACGACAGTCTGGCGGCGCAGAACACTGCGCTCAAGACTCGAGTATCGGAAATGGAACTTATCAACGACCTCTTCCGAAATCGCGTCACCGAGCTTGAGACTAGCGAGAGTGCCGCGAAAGAGACGGAGGCCAAACTGCGCGCAGAGCTCGAGGAGGTCAGGCAACGCGAGTCCAGTCTTAAGCGACGACTTGACGAGCTGGACGAGAGCCCACGGCATAAGAAGCCCCGCTTCAGCGATATTAGCGACCTCGTCGACGAGACCCGCGCCGGCTCGCCCATCAATGCCATGACGGAGTAACTTCTCTCACCTCAACTAACGACTTTCCAATGCTCGCTGTTTCTTTACCGTCCAATCTACGTGCCGCCGTGGTCGGCACGATTTCTTTGTCATCCACTCGCCCACGAGAGCTATGCGTCGACGCTTTAGCTCGCAACTATCGGTCATCGCGACCAACTTAATGTCTTATACCACTTCTCTGGAAGTCGCCTTCTGGGCGGCTTTGCATTGTAATACCTTTGCGCTCTGATACCATGTTCGACGAGGGGATGCGAACGGGAGGAAAAGGGACGGCTTGGTTATGGGTATGGTTATTCAAAAGTATGTTGTTTAGTCAGATGGCTGCCTCAATGGATATGATGAACTCGTTTTCTTTTGCCAATCCCTCTTCAGAACGTGCTGCGAGATTTTTGTATACACACTCCGGTTGGAGAAATCCAAACCACTACCTAACCATCCACAATCCGCAACTCCCACTCCAACACTCACCAACACAAACACCCACCTCCCTAGCCTAGAGAATCATCGGCCTTGCCCACGCTCCAATCGCCTTCCTACTATTTCCCTTCGAAAACTCCTTGCCCAATACTACACAACGGCCCCAACATCTCTCTCATATTATACTAAACCAACTTCTCCTCCATCACAACTCTCTTCGAATACTACACATTACTGATTGGGGTGGTTTATAGAGAGGAAGTGAGGTTCAGACTGGTGCGAATATTGAGAAGTGTCTTGAGAAGCATTGCTGATGCAGCTGCCGTTGTATGCTGGGGCTGTGAGATGCTACACACTGTCGACTTTTCGACATGCTGTAACAGGATGGGATTTTCGGTTAAGATGTCTGAACCGTTATCGGGCGATGGGAGCTTCCAGTACAAGGCAGGGCCATTGCCGTCACAGAGTCAACTAACCATCGTAAAACTGTTTACACCGCGAGCAGCTAAAGAACTCAAAGTACTAAAATGCTCAAGTGATGATCCTCTCGTTGGCAAGGCGATTGAGGCGGTTCGGGAGTAATTGGAGTCTAACCGAAAGTATCGTGCCAAGTAGGAGGTCAAAGCTCGAAAGCTGTTAACCCTCAGAAAAACCTCTTCTCCTCCATCCTCCCCCAACCACTGTCATCCATTGCACCCCCAATTCATCCTCAACTCATCTCCACTCCGACCGCCAACACCGTCAGAATGGTTGCCATCGCCCGCTCCTTCGGCGCCGCCCGCGTGGCCGCCCGCGGCTTCTCCAACGCTGGTACGTTGTTGCGCGCTCGCAGCAGGTGCACGCTCGAAAGCACCTGCCCCCATTGAACTCCATCACCATCATCCATCCCGTGACCCAGCCATTGACTTCTATCTTGCAGCCCGCCAGCCCGCTTCCACCAACAGCCTCGTTGTCCGCTCCGCGTTCCGCAACAACGCCGCCCGCAACATGATCCAGAAGCGTGGTGTCGTCGTTGAGTCGACCGCCGCCGCCATGGTCGCTGCCGCCAAGATCCAGGGTGCCGGTCTCGCTACCATTGGTCTTGCCGGTGCCGGTGTTGGTATTGGAACGGTTTTCGGTGGCCTCATCCAGGGTGTCGCCCGCAACCCTTCCCTCAGGGGTCAGCTCTTCCAGTACGCCGTCTTGGGTTTCGCCTTCGCTGAGGCCACTGGTCTTTTCGCGCTCATGATGTCTTTCTTGCTCCTCTACGTCGCGTAGATGTGTTCATTGCATCGACTCGGATACTTCGGGGTCTTCGGCATGGGGCCGCAAGGTGGAAAATTTGCGGATGGTGTGCATATGGACGACTACCTATTTTCCCATCTTAGTGGCCGGTCAGATTGTGTAAAACATGTACTTTAGACGAGCAATCTGAAGAGCAAGCTACCACTTCCTTCAATTCCCCAGGTACAGTGTGGAAGCTCCTTCGCGAGCTGTGACGTATGTGGACGAGTGACGACGAGCTCAATGGATGCAATTGAGTTCTACAAGCCACTTCCAAAGCTTCCCCAGATGATATATCTGCGCTACGTGATGCGAACTCGACGCACGAGCTCTACAAGCACAGCACTTGACAGCTTTCTGATGCCAAGCCTTTTGCTCAACCTCAGCCCAACGCGCTTACGACGAACGAGGGCTCTACCACGCACCACAACACCTGACAGCTTTCCTGTCATTCCTCAATGATCTCAGTGGTCCTTGCACTAATCAGCCGAGCTGTTTTCTAAGCTCAATGGCTTCGCCGTGAGCTTTGTGGTAGCTCCGACGGGTAGCTCCCTCCATCACCGCGCATGGTCTTAGCTCACCATATGCGTCACCACGGCTGCTAGCGAGGCTGACGCCGTATACATGTGGTCGGAGCTTGAATACCTTACAGACTGGTGTCATGACAGTAATTTGATCCTGCTGGCCGATTGCGTTCGCTTCTCCTGCCTGATTATAGGTGAAGGTGGGGAACCAATGTAAGTCGCGACATTCATATACATTATCGCTGCTGACATACATTTAGGATGTCTTTCGGCTTGTGCCCGAATGGGACACAGATGACAACGACCCATTCCCGATGCGCACCGAACGAGACGTTCCGTACACCAGCCGATGCAGCGCTTTTGCCCTACCGCTACTACTCGATGGCCAGTCCATGTATATATACCGCACAGTGATGGAATGCACACAAAGCGCATCTCCTACATATACTGAGAGATCTGCTCTCGTTGATGTCACGGTTCAGCCTGTTGCATAATCTTCACTTGCACATGCATATGCATAGCTGAAGCTGAAGCCGACATGTGTAACAGCATCACCATGAGCGTCGTCATTTGCAAGGAATGAAGCATCTGAGGCTTCATAGTCAGCATGTGCGCAGTAAGACAACATATCGTCGCTGTGATCGCGATGTTTCAGACCTTGTTTCGGGGCATCGTGAAGCCATCCCGAAACTTCCCCTCCCGGAACATCACCAAACCACGCATTGGAAACCAAACAAACTTTGATCATCCATGCTAGTAAAACAAGACCTACTACTCCGATTGCTGAAAGCGTAGACTCCCTCCTTTCGGTCTGTGTGAGAGCCGTGAAACTGCACGAGGCGTGTAACAAGCTTTTGCACTTCGTGCCGCGAAGCTTAGCCATCATTCAGGTATTAGGAAAAAGTATATATTGCGTTACTGCGTTCAAATAGAGCAAGTTTCTTCATTCATCAATTCATCAATACAAACTTGTAATATCCGTGCCGGTCACTCAACTCCAACCCAACATCTAATCCACCCATCACCAACCGCCAAAATGCGCTTCACACCCCTCCTTTCAACCATCTTCCTCAGCAGCGCCGTCTTCGCCGCTTCCAGTCCGTCTCACTCCCATTCAATTCCCCTTTCCCATCCAAACTAACCCACCCAGCCCCCTCCACCAACCCCGAAAACGATGTCGCAACCATCCTCGAAGCCCTGCGTGAAGTCAACCCCGAAGACGCCGAAGCCGCCGCCTCCGCCATGAAAATCAAGCTACGCCGCCGCGACCCCGCGCCCCAAGTCAGCGGCGGTTCCGACGTGAACGCCATCCTCGCCGAGTTAGCAAAGAACAACCCGGAAGACGCGCAGGCCGCGCAGGCAGGCATGAAGCGACAAGTCGCCGGAGGAGACCTGAACGCCATCCTCGCCGAGCTGGCGAAGAACAACCCTGAGGACGCGCAGACGGCCAAGGCGGGCATGAAGAGCAAGAGACAGCTTGCGGCGGGAACCGATTTGAACGCTGTTTTGGCCGAGTTGGAGAAAAATAACCCCGAGGATGCGCAGGCGGCGAAGCAGGCGATGAAGAGGCAGGTGGCGGCTGGTGCGGATTTGGATAGTGTCCTTGCGGCGTTGGAGGCGAATAACCCTGAGGATGCGCAGGTGGCGAAGGCGGGCATGGGGTCGGCTTAGAGAGGTAGTAGTTTTTTGGGAATGTTTCTGGGTGCTGGGAAGATTGGAGGTAATGGTGGAAGGTTGTGGAGACTGTATATAGGAGAGTGTACATATGAAATGGCGTTTTGGTTTTGAAGTGTTCTTTGAGCTGGGTTTACTCCCATTCGTCGTCGATTGACATGTCTTCGTCCTCGGATTCGTCGTTAGGCATCGTGTCTGCTGTGTGTTCCATGTTGGAGTGATCCGCTTCAGTAGTGATCTGCGGTGCTGCCACTTTGCGTTTTGAATTGCAGCAGCTCTCTGCATCGTGAGTCGTATCTGCGATTTTTGCGTCCCATTCCAAAGACTTTCCGGGGGCGCCGTGCTGTAGCAAAAGCTCAAACATTTCCCGCCGTCCCAGGCTTTGAGCCAAATCGAGCGCCGTACGGTGGCGATAAGTGTGTGTCAGATCGAGTGCTGGTTGAGCCAGAAGTAGCTTGACTGCTATCATGCAGTTGTACTGCACTGCTGAGTGTAGTACATCACAGCCAAAAGATTGTTTCGAATTTACATCGATCTGCGGATGATCCAGGTAGAGTACGAACATGTCGTGAGAATGACTCTCGGCTGCAATATGTAGCGCTTGCGGGTTTGGCCATTGACTTCCAATGTTTGCGTTAACATCGACATCGAGATGCGTAAAGAGCAACTTCATCAGCTCGACTTCGTCCGCGATTATTGTCTTCTCGATCAAACGTCTCCAATACTGACCAATCTTGGACAGCAAATTGTGATCCAGTAAGTGATCGATGAGCGAACTGAACTGAGCTAGGTCCGCGATAGGTAGCTCGCCTTCTTGGGACTCAAATCCCAAGCCAGTGTTTTCGTCCAGATGCTTCATAATTAACTTGACTGTGTTCCATCTGCAACGCATGAAAGCCAGACACAATGCTGACTGGCCAAGGTAGTCTTTTCGTTGGACATCAATGTCTTCATGGCTCAAAAGGAGCCGAAGAGCCTCGATGTTGCCTTTTTCTGCTGCTTCATGGAGCGGGGTTCTTTTGTGCCAATTTACGCTATTGACGTTGACGCTGCGATGGCCAAGTATCAATTCGACCAATCGTTCGTTCCCTTGTTTGGCAGCAAGGTGTAATGCAGTAGTATTCGAAAGATACACTTTATGACTAATGTCAAGTGCATCGTGCTCAAGTAGCAGCTCGGCAGCTCCCCCGTTTTGTATTTTTATTGCCCGATAAAACGCATGGGAAACTGTAGCTCCAAGTACTGCATGATTCATATCATCCTTGTAGGACTCTAGAAGTAACTGAAGTGTCTCTACCGACCCGCTCAAAACGGCGAAACAGATGAGTGATTGTTGGGTGTTGCCAAGCGTTGGTAATGCCACTGGGTATCGCGCTAATAGCCATCTGAGGATAGAGCACTTCCCTGACCTGGCATATGATCGTACGAGATTCAATGCCATGTCCAAAGCGGAGATTTGTCGTCGTTCCTCTGAGAATAAAGCCTGGGTAACTTCCATGTTTCCAGCGAGGCTGACGTGATTCAAGACAGTATTCTCTGTATAATCCGGTTTCATTATATCGGCTCCAGCTTGTAGAAGTACCGAAACAGCCTCAGAGTGATGTCCTGAGATTGCTTCGTGTATTGGACGTCTCCCCTTTGCACTCGCATTGCATGGGTCGATGGCCGCGCCCTTGCTCAGCAGATATCGAAGCATTTCCACTTGCCCTGTTTTTGCGGCGCAATGCATTGCTATGTACCCATCCTCAGTGACAACATTCAGATCAAGCCCTGTATCGAGCATATTCTGAAGAAGTGCAATGTTCCCTGTACTTGCTGCCTCCATCAAGACTGTAGTCAGTCCTTTCAGAGCGCAGTCATCGTTATGAGGTTGATCATCACCGTTCAGAGCACCATCTCGGTGTGAATGATTTGCTTGAGGCGTTTCATTTTCCATCAAAAGAGACTGACCAGAATGACACTTGCTAATATGCTGTAGAAGATTGTCTTTTCTCTTCGACTTATATTGGCAATCCACAACTCGGCAGCGGAACTGGGTCCGACCAACACGATGCACATTAATTATGTGTCTCGTTAGGTCTGTGCGAGATGCAAAACTCTTCGGGCAGGAACCGCATTTCTGAGGCCGAACATGTGTCTTCTTGTGTTGCCTATAGTCACGTTAGTGACTAGGTATCGAAGCCCAAGAGCTGTTCTTCACTCCCTCCACGCCTCGAGTATTGCGACTCACGTGCGTCGCCGACGCTCGCTGAACGACTTTGAGCAGATTGCGCATACGAAACCTCTTGCATGGTCGTGATATGCTACGTTAACTAATTGACAAGTACGTCGTGTACTTCAGGGCCTGCTCAAGTACAATATGAGTAGCCGAAAAGATGGTCCGAGTCACGGAGAGGGCACCTTCGTTCGGCTTGATTCGCTGCCGCCGCCTGCAGGGTAGGAATTGTGACCCGCTTCTCTGCACCTTGTTTAGCATGCATATAGAGTCTCTATCAGCAGTTGGCTCAAGAACTATGCTTTCTTGATGTCCGTCTTTTCGATCGCTCATCACGGGACGCTACTGTTGACTACTCGCAATCAAAACTTC
>Ga0265780_10005957_pt1 | contig 15272 bp, 12 predicted proteins | sample P1T30metagenome_FD_192432 | JGI IMG/M metagenome (GOLD analysis project Ga0265780, IMG submission 192432) | Plant litter microbial communities from East Loma Ridge, Irvine, California - P1 T30 | ecosystem: Environmental > Terrestrial > Plant litter > Unclassified | place: USA: California... | reverse complement strand
TCACCATCTGGCGGCATCGGGCAACTTTGGCCAGGTGATTCGCAAGAACTATCCGGTCGCGATCGGTAACCGCATGGATGCAGCACCGGGCGCGCCGGTCTCGGTGGTCGGCCCGCTCTGTACGCCGCTCGACCTGCTGGCCGAGCGCATGGCTTTGCCGGATGCCGAAGTCGGTGACCTGGTGGTCGTGTTCCAGTCGGGCGCTTACGGATTGAGCGCCAGCCCGACGGCATTCCTGGGGCATCCGGCGCCGCGCGAAGTACTGGTGTGAAATACTCAGTTAGGTCGCAGGTCGGGCCTGGCTGAGTTTCCAGAACGAGGTGCGCAGCGGTCCCGGCAAGCGCATGATGAACAGCTTGAGCCGGAAGCAGAGGTCGGTTGGATGCTTCTTGAGCAGGCCGAGCATCTCCTCGGCAACGGCAAAGTTGCCACGTGAGAATGCTACATGGAATACCCCCACACGCCTGCTTTCGATACTGGCCCGTATGGGATCGTGGTAATGGACCGGGATATGATGGTTCTTCAAAGCATGTTCGAGAATATGCGCGGTGCCGCGCACCTGACGTATCGAATCGTGTGATTGATTCGAATCATGTTTGCGAATCAATACCAATGGGCGTTTGCATAGAGCCACCTTGGCCTCCCTCAGCAAACGCAGGGTAAATTCCCAGTCTTCACCGCCTACATTGTGAAATTTGGTGTCGAAGCCATCCAGTCGCCGGTAAAGTTCCCTGCTAACGATGCATCCTGAAATGAACAAGGGTTGAAAGCGGACTGTCCGCAGATACAGGTCCGGTATGTCGTACAGATAGTCATCCTCGCTGGCAGCACCGTCGAAGAAATCGGCCGGTGCGCTCAGGAATTTATCCGGGTGGACGCCGACGTCATTGAAAGTGACAAAATTACTGTAGAACGCATCGAACTCCGGATGTCGACGGAACCACTTTCCAGCAGCATGCAAGAACTCGGGAGCCAGCAAGTCATCGGAATCGCATAGCGCGATATAGTCGCCGGTTGCCGCCTTGACGCCGGCATTACGCGCAGTTTGTGGTCCGCAGCGGTGACAGGAAACAACCTTGATCTTGTCGCCGTAACGCGCCAGCACGTGCATAGTGTCATCGGTTGAACCATCGTCGACGACAATGATTTCATGAAATTTCTCTACCTGCGCCAAGGCACTGTCGATCGTTTCTCCGATCAGTTTGGCGCGGTTGTAGGAGGGGATAACGAGGCTGACTGTAAATGGCATGGCTGCGAAAACGGAAATTCCGTTGTCAATAGTTGGCTTACAGTCATTAATGTAACATTAACGCGGATTTAACATTTCATGATTTTCAATCGTGCGCGGGTATTTACCGAGGGTGACGGCCCCTCGGTTCCTGCGACTGACCTGCGCCTTTATTGCTTCCGCACGCCTTAGTCAGGGCGTAGCCGTGCCTTGCGTATCGTGTGCAATACCCTGGCGATGGCTTCGGCATGCTGCTGGATCGAGAAGGCACGCGCCTTGCGCGCGGCATTGGCGCCGAGCTGGGCCGCATAAGCAGGGCTGGACAACAGACGGTTGACCGCCTGCGCAAGCAGCGCCGGATCGCGCGGGGCGATCAGCAATCCATCGACTTCATGCTGGATCACATCGAGCGGTCCGCCTTCGGCCGACGCGATCGTTGGCCGTCCCATGGCCATGCCTTCGAGGAAGGTACGACCGAAGGGTTCCGGTTTGGTCGATGCATGCAGGACCACCGAGCTCAGTGCGAGGATATCGGGAATATCCTGTCGGGCCCCAAGCAGCCGTACCCGACCGCGTAATGCCGACTGCTCGATCCTGCGCGTGATGTCTTGCGCGAATGTGTTATCGCGGCCATAGGCTGAGCCCACCAGCAGGATGCTGGCAGTCGGGAATTCCGCCAGGATCGAGGGCGCGGCGTCCAGGAGAACATCCTGACCTTTCCAGTCGATCAGGCCGCCAACCAGGGTGACTACCGGTGTGTGCTGGTCCAGGCCGAGCTCGGCGCGTAGCGACGCGCTCGCCGGACGTGGGTAGAACAGCTCGAGGTCCAGCCCCTCCGGCACAACGGTGCATTTAGCGGCCGGCAGGCCGAGCTCCAGCAATTCGGTTCTTACCGCCTGCGAGACGGCAATGCAATGGTCCAGCTGGCGCACTACCCAGCGATTGCTGCGGGTATTGGCATTGAAACCACGCGCGTGTAGCACGAGGGGCAGACCTGCCATGCGGGCGCCAAGCGCGGCAGCAAGATTGCAACTGCAATCGTTGTTCAGGTAAACCAGGTCGATCCCTTGCGCCTTGAACGCCCGGTAATAACGCACGGCATAAGGTAGCAGGTTGAATGCATTGTCCAGTTGCGATGACAGCCAGGCACTACGCGGCCCCAGCCAGGAGCGGTCGAACACTTCGACCGGACGCAGATGGCGCCAGCTGGCCAGCTCCGACAACTTCCGGTAAGGCGCGGTATTCAGACTCGTGTACAGGAAGGGGCGCAGACCGGTGGGCAGATGGGACAGGAAGGCGGCAAGCGAAATGATGGCGCCGCCGTAGCCGGCGCCATTTTCACAGAATGCCACGTTGAACGGTTCCACGTTCATCGTTTCTTGCGTCATGGCGTACGTCCCCATGCCTGCACCCTGGCAAATACCCAGCTGCGCGCCTGGTACAGATGCACTTTCACCGGATGGTTGGTACAGACGATGCCGATGAACCATCCGGCCAGGGCACTGGCGCCGCCGACGACGAGTTCCAGCCAGGGTCGATCGCCGGTGATGAACGTGAGCAGCGCGATGGTCGGGCCGACGGCGCTGAACAAGGTAACGATGGTGCTTTTGGTGGTGGCGCGCAGCACGCCGCCGAGGCCGATGCCGGTGGCGGCATGCAGGCGGCGCGAGGTGATCGCCACGGTGTAGCACTCGACTAGCACCAGGGCAATGGCGACCGGGATGATGCCGAACGGCCCGGCGAGCAGGATCGCTCCCAGGCGCACCGGCTGGGTCAACAGCTGGCTCGCGGCCGCCTGGCCGACCTTGCCATGGGCGATCATGACGTCGCCGGCGAATGCCGTCAGGTTGACCAGGGCGCCGGCGATGCACAGCACTTGCACGACCGGCACCGAGGCATCCCACTGGGTGCCGTACAGCACCCGCACCGACGGCAGGGCCAGCAAGGCGAGCACGGTGAAGAAGGGCCAGGCGAACACGGTCAGGTGCTCGACCGCCGAACGGTAGGCCAGGTTGGCGTCGCCCTGCTCGCGCCGCAGCTGCGAGAAATAGGGAAGGATCAGGGGCACGATCGCGCCATTGACCAGGGTGCGGAACATCTGGATCATGCCGTTGGCCCGGCTGAAGTAGCCCGATGCGGCCAGGTTGATGGTCTTGGCGATGATGACGTCCGGACCGTTTGTACCGAGAACGGTGGCAATGCTGCCCAGGCTGTTCACACTACCGAACGACAGGATTTCGCGCATATTCCTGAAGCTCGGCATATAGGGGGTACCGCGCGTACGCAGCACGATCGCAGTGATGCCGAATGCCAGGATGCCGGCGAAATTCGCCCAGGCCAGGCTGAGCGCACCAAAGCCATGGGTTGCCAGGGTGACTGCCGTGATCACATGGGAGATCGAGCTAGCCACCCGCACGATCATGATCTTCTTGAACTGCATATTGCGGCGGAAGATCGACGTCAACAGTCCGCCAAGCGGTGTCAGGGCAAAGCTGATCGACATCACTTCGAGGATGTCGGCCACACGCGGTTCATCATAGAAGCGTGCGACCAGCGGGGCCGAGAAATACAACAGCAGGGCGATCGACCCGGCCAGGATGATGGCCACGCCGTAGGCGGAGCGAATCCGGTCGGCGGTCAGGTCCTCGACCGCGATCAGGTATTTGCCGACACCGAAGTCGCGGAACACATGGAGCAGGGCCATCAGAAAGGCGGCGACCGAATAAATGCCGATTTCCTCGGGCGTGATCAGCCGTGCCAGGAACATGACACCGATGAATTGGATGGCCATTTCGGTGTACTGGGTGGCGAATGACAAGCCGAGAGATTTCTTGATCTGACTCACGCGGTTCTCCCGCTCAACCAGTACAGAAGGCGACCGGCGAACTTCAGCGGATGTGCGTCCCATGGGCGACTGCGTGGCAGTGTGTAGCGCTCGCTGCGATCGGATACCGATCCAATGGCGGTCGTGAACGCGGCGTGGTAGCCGGCCTCGCGCACCATGCGCGCATGACGTTCGTCGAAGTCGATACCGTGCTTGCCATTCGGATAGGCGAACAGGCGCAGCGGTTTCCCCAGGATGGCTTCGAGTTGCTGCTTATTGCGAACAATTTCATCGCGTGCGGCATCGTCGTCGATACAGGTCAGGATCGGATGGGTGACTGTATGCCCACCGATCTCGACACCATTGTTGTCCAGTGCCAGCAACATGTCGCGGGTCAGCATCAGCTCCTGTTCAAGGGGGCAGCCGACCAGGATCTCGAGCCTGCGATTGAGCCGCGCACGTTCCGTGGGAGGCAGGTATTTGGCGTGTTCGGTGAGCGTGCGTGCCGTGTTCTGGCGATCGAGCCCTGTGAGCAGCGGGTAGTTGTCGAAGCCGAGCTCGCGCAGGTCGAGGTGGCCATCCGGAAGCCGGCGCGTGGCTTCCAAGATCACGTCATTCCACATGCTGCCTTTGTCGATGTGCCCGGTCGTGACGAATACGGTGGCCGGCAGCCGGAACTCGCGCAGCACCGGCAGGGCGAGATCATGGGTCGAGCGGTAGCCATCGTCGAAGGTGATCGCCACCGCACGGGGAGGCATGTCGCGCGTGCCGAGCATCCCGATTGCATCGTGCAAGGGCAATACATTGAAGCATTTGGCCAGCAGGGCCATTTGCCAGCCGAAGGTCTCGACGGTCGGTTCGGAGTCGAGCAGCGGATCGGGTTGTTCGAGGATGCGGTGGTAGTTAAGGATACAGAGTCGCCTCCTCCCTGCTTCGCCCGAAGCGACAGCGTCGCCCGCATAGCGGATCAGGCCGCCTGCAAGACTGATGGTGGTTTTGACTTTTATCATGGTTCGTTTTTTGACTTGGCCTACCCGTGTCAACGGGAGTGACTTGCGGTCATCGCAGGGCCGGGAACTGCGACGTGCTGCCTGTCATGGCGGTGTTCTTTCATGCGCGCCAGCTTCGCCAGTTCCGCGGGCAGGATGCGTTTCTCAGTGACGATGGTCAGTCCGAACAGGGTGAATATCAGGTCGAAATACGCAAAGCTCAGCGCCGCACCGCCGAAAGCGAAAGCAAAAATGCTGAGCTGGAGCGCGACCGCCATATTGATGAGCCATGCCGGCCCACCGGCCCGCTTGGCGGTGCGGGCGACGTGACCCGCCTTGACCCACGATGTAAACAGACAAGCGAGATAGATGAACAGGCCGATGAAACCATGATCGCCAAGCACCTGGAAATACACGCTATGGGCAGCGCGGGCAAAGTCCGTTGGCGGAAGTGAATCACCGGTGTAGAACCATGGGTATTCGAAGAAGTGTTGCGACAGATCACGCCAGACAGAGAAATTCTCGAGTGCCTTGAAACCACCGCCAAAGAAAGGATGCTGGGTCGCCATGATGAAGCTGAGCTTCCACGCAACGACGCGGCCCATGAATGACTGGTCTTCGTTGGCACTTTCTATGGTATCGATGCGCGCTGCCCATTCTGACGAGGCGAAATTGGCCAGGAGTGCAACCAGCACGATGATCAGCACCGACAACAAGACTTTGCGTTCACTCTTGAGGAAAAGGTAGGCGCCAAGGGTCAGGAGCGCAAGGAACCCACCGCGCGACTGGGTGCCAACCACTGCGAAGACCAGCAGGCACATGGTGCCGATCAGGCCCACTTGTATAACGCGCGAACGCTTTCCATACTCGCCCAGCAAATAAACGCAGATTGGCAGAGTCATCACGAACGCAAGCGCCAGTTCGTTACGATCCGCCAGCACATGCCCATAGATGCCTGAGATCATATGGCTGCCGCCGCTGGCGATAAATTTCAGCGCTTCGAGGTTGCCATAGAAACCGACCGACAGGACGACGCCCCACAAAAGCGTATCGACGTGCAATTTTTGTTCAACGATGGCGAGCACGAAGAGAAACAGGATAATGATCTTGAAAAGGCGATTCCAGTATTCCCAGGCCACCTCTGGCTGCCCGATCGCCATGAATGTGCTGGCCGTGGTCCAGAAGAAGAATGCCAATACCAGCATCCCCAGTCCGCTGAGGCGGAATGTGGGTTTGTGCTTGTAGACCAGATAAGCAACCAAGGTCACCCCTGCAAACAGCAGGTTGTAGCGGATACTGCCGGCCATGCCGTATACCCACCCGTTCGGAAAGAACAGGGCAGTCCAGGGCAGCATGGCAAGTGCAATGAATGGACGCTGCAGCATGGCGTACAGCAGGAATGGAACGATGCCGAGCAGAAACAAGTCACGCATGTCAGTTCCGCTCTTCTTTCTCGTTGCCGCCACCGCTCGTGCGGCGGTCTTCACGTAATGCCCAGTAGCAAAGATAGACGACGCCCACCAGATCAAGGCACCACAGAATTGTTTCCATTATCGCCTCAGGCAGCGCTTGCGCCGTTCTTGCGCAAAAAAGCATCGAACATCAGCACCGACCACAGCGTGGTCGCATGATCCTTGGTCCCGGCCTGGTGTTCGTCCACCATCTGTTTCAGATAGGCGACGTTGAAAATCCCGGTATCGAGCAGCGCCGGATTGAGCACCGCACGCTGCATGTTCTCGCGCAGCGGGCCACGCAGCCAGGCCGCGAGCGGGATTGAGAAGCCCATTTTCTTGCGGTACAGGATGTCGTCCGACAAATAGGGTTGCAGGGCCTTCTTGAAGATGTGCTTGCCTTCGCCGTTGCGCAACTTGCAATCGGAGGGCAGGCCCGACACCCACTCGACGAACTGGTGGTCCAGCAGCGGCACCCGCACTTCGAGCGCATGCGCCATGCTGGCGCGGTCGACCTTGGTCAGGATATCGCCCGGCAGGTAGGTCTTCATGTCCAGGTACTGGATCAGCGACAGCGGATCGTCGGTCGGCGCCTGGTCGGCATAGCCGCGCATGACCTCGACCGCGCGGTAGCCCTGCAGGCGCTGGCGGAAGCTGTCCGAGAACAGTTGCTTGCGCTGGCGGTCGTTATTGATCGACACGCCATGGAAGTAGCCTTCGGTCAGGTCGCGCGCCAGCGCCTCGAAGGTGGTCTTGGCGCGCAGCACGCGCGGCGCCCAGTCGGCTTTCGGGTAGGCCTTGCCCAGCAGGCCGAATACCGGTTTTCTCAGGGCCAGCGGCAGCATCGAGCGCACGCGCTGCTCGCCCATCGCCATGCGGTGGCGGCGGTAGCCGGCGAAGTTCTCGTCGCCGCCGTCGCCCGACAGCGCCACCGTGACGCGCTTGCGCGCCAGTTGGCACACGCGGTAGGTCGGGATCGCCGAGCTGTCGGCATACGGCTCGTCATACAGGCCGGCCAGGGTGTCGATCAGGCCGTAGTCGTCCTTGTCGACGGTCTCGCACTGGTGGTTGGTCCTGTAGCGCTCGGCCACCTGGCGCGCGTATTCCGATTCGTCGAACGAGGGGTCGTTGAAGGCGATCGAGCAGGTGTTCACCGGTGCGCTGCCGACGCCGGCCATCATGGCCACGATCGCGCTTGAATCGACACCGCCAGACAGGAAGGCGCCCAGCGGCACGTCGGCGATCAGGTGGCTCTCGACCGCCTCGCGCAGGCGGGCGATCAGTTCGCCTTCCATATCGCGCTCTGTCATCTGCTGGTGCGGCGTGAACGGCACATCCCAGTACTGCTTCGATTTCGGCACCGGCTGGCCGACGCGCAGGGTCAGCGTGTGGCCCGGCAGCAGCTTGTGGGCGCCAGTGAAGATCGTGCGCGGTTCGGGTACGTAGCCGTAGGCGAAATACTCCTCGACCGCCAGTGGGCAGATCTCGCGCTTCAGGTTGGGCAGGGCCAGCAGCGACTTCAGTTCCGAGCCGAAGGCGAACATGCCGTCGTCCAGCAGCGCATAGTGCATCGGTTTGATGCCAAGGCGGTCGCGCGCCATGAACAGTGTTTGTTGCGGACGGTCCCAGATTGCGAAGGCGAACATACCGCGCAGGTGGTTCACGCAGGCTTCACCCCACTGCTCGTAGGCGTGGACGATGGTCTCGCTGTCGGACGGGGTGCGGAACACATGGCCCAGCGCCTGCAGCTCGGTGCGCAGTTCGCGGAAGTTATAGATTTCGCCGTTGAAGACCAGGGCCAGCGTCTCGTCTTCGTTGAACAGCGGCTGCAGCCCGGCCTCCAGGGCGATGATCGAAAGCCGCCGGTGGCCGAAGCCAAGGCCCGGCTCGAGGTGCAGGTCGCCTTCGACCGGTCCGCGGTGGAACTGGGTCTGGTTCATACGGTCGAGCAGGTCGCGCGCGATCTCGCGGCCGCCCTTCAGGTCAAGAATGCCAACTATTCCGCACATGGTGTGATCGCTTCATTTACTTTGTTCTTGGATTGCAGCAGGCCGTCGTACAGCGCAAGATAGGCCTCCAGCATGGCCTGCATGCTGTATTGTCGTTCAACGCGCACGCGCCCGGCCGCGCCATGGGCCTGGGCCAGGGCCCGATCGCGCACGTAGGCGGCCAGCGCCTGCGCCATGGCTTCCGGGTTCGATGGCGGTACCAGGACGCCATTGGCGCCGTCGGCCACCAGGTCGGGAATGCCGCCCACGGCGGTGGACACCACCGGCAGGCCGCTCGCCATCGCCTCGAGCAGCGTGACCGGCGTGCCTTCGGCGATCGACGACAGCGCGAACAGCGAGAAACCGCGCATCACCGGCGCCACGTCGGCGCGCGCGCCGGCCAGCCAGACCCGGTCCTGCAGACCACTGGAGGCCACCTGCGACGCCAGCGGCGCGCGCAAGGGGCCGTCGCCGACCAGCACCAGCCGCAGGGGTTCCTGCGGCAGCATGCGGCACAGCAGCGCGAAGGCGGCGATCAGGGTGGCCTGGTCCTTGACGTCCTGCAGCCGGCCCACGCTGCCGATCACGAAGCCCTGCGGATCGTCGTGCCAGGCTTCGGCCCCGGATGCTCCGGGCAGTGCCGGGCGGAAGCGCTCGGTGTCGACGCCATTGTCGATCAGGCGCAGGCGCCGCTCGGCGATGCCGACCGTGTCGCGCAGCCAGGCGCGCAGGTCGCGCGAGACCGGCACGATACGGTCGATGCAGGGCGCCACCAGCCGCCGCAGCAGATTGTGCTTGCGGTTCAGGCCTTGCGGATCGCCGGCATCGCGCCCGTGTTCCGCGTGCACCCGTACCGGCACGCCGGCCAGCAGCGCGGTCGTCGCGTATTCGATCGTACCCAGGTTATAGGTGTGCAGGATCGCCGGGCGCAGGCGGCGCAGCAGGCGCCACAGGTCCAGGTGGGTGCGCGGCGCGGCGCCGGGCGGCTTGTGCAGCGCGAACAGTTCCACGCCAGGGCGCGTGATGCGCGCGGCGAAGTCGGTGTAGTCGGTCAGGCACACCACAGCATGCCGGTAGCGCTCGGCCGGCATGCGGTTGATGGTGTCGACCAGCAGCGTTTCCAGGCCGCCGATGTCGAGCCGGTAGATCAGGTGCACGACCAGCGGTGGCTGGCAGGCGTGCGCGGATGGTGCGGTCACGGCCATGCTCAACGTTCCCGGGTCGCCTGCAGTGCGGCATCTACCGCGCCGAAGTGGCCCACCAGGAAGGAGCGCATCGCGGCGCGCGCGGCGTCCGGATTGTCGTTGTAGGGCGCGGCCAGCAGCACCAGGGCGCCATCGTCGCCCTGGAACAGCAGCCGACCTTGTGCCTGGCGCAGCTTGCCGACGACGTTGCTGGTCAGGTAGTCGCCATTGACCCACATCGCCTGCCACACCAGCAGCTTGCCGTCGCGGCTGGCCAGCACGGTCTCGCGCAGCGGCAGCGTGCGCCCACCAAGCGCTTCGCTGCGGATGCTGCCCGACACCGGATGGAAGGCATCCTTGTCGCCGGTCAGGCGGTTGACCGAGCTGATCAGTCCCTTCTGCTTGTCCTGGTTGCGGTAGTACAGCACCTCGAGGCGCACCGGGCGGTCGGCGCCAGGCACCTGCCAGGTGCGCAGCAGGCGCGCGTCCGGTTCCATGAAGCGGACCTGCCAGTCGGGGAAGCCGCCGGCCTGGTCCAGGCGAATCGCGGGTTCGGCCAGCTGCACCGGCGCCGGATTGTGATTGGCGCGCGCGTTGAAGGCGGAGAAGGCTGGCCACAGGGCCAGCACCACGATCACGGCGACCGCCATCGGCATCAGGCGCGCTGCAGCGGCACCGGCCTGCGAACCGGCGCCCGCGTCGCTGCGCGCCTGGGCCGGGGCCGGCTGCTCGTCCTGGCGCCAGAAGCTACCGAGCCAGAACATGATGAACATGATCAAACCGAAGAACAGCCAGCCATAGACCAGGTGGTCGACGCCGGTCGCGTGTTCCATGCTGCTGTAGTGGCCGATCATCACGATCATGTAGGCGCGCAGGCCGTTGGCCACGATCGGTACCACGATCGACAGCGCAATGAACACCGCGCGCCGGCGGTTGCTGCTGTAGGTGAGATAGGCATACAGGCTGCCCAGCGTGATCGACGAGATCAGGTAGCGGATGCCGCTGCAGGCTTCCACCACCGACCACGAGCCGGTCGGCAGGTCGAAGCGGGTGCCATTGCGCAGCACCGGGATGCCGGTGGCCTGCACCGCCCACACCGTGAAGTCGGCGGTGAGATGGATCAGCGGCTCGACGAAGATCTCGCCGAACGGCACCGCGAACAGCAGGAACAGCAGCGGGAAGGCGAAGGCCCCCGCCAGGCGCGGCCCGAACAGGGCCAGCGCCGCGGTCGGGATCATCGCCACGAAGCAGTATTGCATCACCACCGAGACGTCGCCCATGTGGCCGGCCAGCCAGCCGGCGCCGAGCAGCGCCAGCAGCAGCAGGGCCGGGGCGTACGGGCTGGCCGGGATCTGGCCGAAGCGCTCACGCCGGCGCCAGATCAGCCACAGGCTGATCGGCAGGATGGCATAGCCGTGGGCGAAGGTCTCGGAGCTGTTCCAGATCGACACCATCGAAGCGGCGGTGCCGTAGTACAGGACGAACGGCGCCAGCATGGCCAGCACCAGCAGGGCCAGGGCCGGGCTGGGGGCGCTCGACAGGATCGCGGCGCCGGGCGCCATGGGTGATGGTTTCAGTAGCATTCGAGTTTCTCCCCGATGCAGGCCAGGTTGCTCGGCCAGCTGTAATGGTGTTCGACCCTGGCGCGTGCTGCCAGGCCCATGGTGTCGTCGCCGCGTGCGAGCAGCTGCGTGACGGCGTCGGCGAAGCCTTGTGCGTCGGCAGCCAGCAACAGGTCGCGGCCGGGTTCGGCCGCGATGCCTTCGAGTGCCTGCGGCGAGACCACCACCGGCGTGGCCATCGCCATCGCCTCGAGCACCTTGTTCTGGATACCGCGCGCGATGCGCAGCGGCGCCACCGCCACCCGCGCGTGGCGGATGTAGGGGCGCACGTCGGGCACGGTGCCGGTGACGGTCACGCCCGCCGCCTGGCCCAGCGCCTGGACCTGCGGCGCCGGGCGCGAGCCGACGATGTAGAAACGCAGCGCCGGATCTTGCCGGCGCAGCAGCGGGAATACTTCGTCGCAGAACCACTGCACCGCATCGACATTCGGCCAGTAATCCATGGCGCCGGTAAACACCAGCGCCCGTTCGCCGGGGGCGTAGGGGGTGGCCAGCGCATGCTCGGGCGAGAAGTAATCGGTGTCGACGCCGTTGCTGAAGTGGCCGATGCGCGCCGTGCTTTCAGGCGCCAACTGGCGGAACAGATCGGCCTCGGGACCCGAGACGAACAGCGAGGCATCGTACTGGCTGGCCACCTGGCGCTCGTAGCGCAGCAACTGGCGCGCCTCGTGCCGGTACAGCCAGCTCATGGGCCAGGATTTCTTGTCGGCGTACTGGCGCCATTTGTCCGAATCGACGTCGCAGAAGTCAATCACGCGGCGCGCGTCGGGGTAGTTGTCGGCGTACTGCGCCATCGCCGACGAAAACACCAGCACCCGCTTGATCGCATGCGCGGCGACTGTCTGGTCGACCCAGCGCTGCAGGCCCGCGTCCTGGTAGTAATCCAGCGACAGCGAGCGGTTCTTGAGCAGCGCGCCCAGGCTGCGCACCCGAGCCAGCATCGGATTCAGGGCCGCGAAGTGGCTGCTGGCGCACATCGCCTCGACGGTCGGCACATGCTGCCAGTCGTCGGCGTCGTCCACGAACGTGGCCAGGTGCACCCGGTAGTCGCGCGCCAGGTGCTTGAGCAGGTTGTACGAGCGGATCTTGTCGCCCTTGTTGGGCGGGTAGGGGATGCGGTGGATCAGCAGCAGCAGGTCTTGCACGACATTACCCCAGGTTGCGCACGATGTAGGGACCGAGGAAGTTTGCCACCGGCAGCGGCAGCTTTTTCCACATCTTGATGAACAACTGGTATTTCGGGTTCAGCGGATTGTTGTCCGGCAGCGCGCTCGAGGCATACAGCTTGTATTCATACGGCAGCGGCTGGGCCGTGAAGCCCCAGTTCTTCTTGAAGTCGTAGGCGCCGGTACCGAGCTTGCTGCGGCCGAAGTCGAACAGGCGGCAGCCGCGCGCGGCGGCTGCCTGCATCAGGTTCCAGTACATGAAGTCATTGCCGGCCACCGAGCGCGCCAGGTCGGTGCCGCCGCCGTAATACGGCACGACCTCGTCGCGCCAGTAGAACGACAGCACCGAGCCGACCAGGCGGTCGTCTTCGGTATAGATGGTACGCACCTCGCACTCGTCGCCGAAGGTCTGCTGGAGCAGGGCGAAGTATTTTTTCGGGAACACCGGGGTGCCCAGGCGCAGCACACTGGTGGCATAGGCTTCGAACATGCGCTCGACATTGTCCTCTACCACGCCCTTGAGGCCGAGCTTGATCCCCTTGCGCACCATGGCGCGCTGCTTGCGCGGGATGGCGTTCAGGTTGGTCTCGTCGTCGCCCGTGATCTCCTTGCGGAAGGTGACGTACAGTTCCTTGGTGTGCCAGGCGGCGTCGTCCGGATGGGCACGCTGCATGCCGCGGTATTCGAGGTGGCCCACGCCCAGCTGCCTGGCCAAGGCGTCGGCCGCCTGGTCGAGCATCAGGCGCGCCGTGTCGTCCAGCGCGGCCACGCCGCCATACACGCAGAACGGCATCGCACCCAGCGCGTGGCCGAACAACCGGCTCTTGATCTCGGCCAGCGGCAGCACGCCCTGGATCTGGCCATCCTGCTCCACAAAATAGAACCAGGTCTTGATGCCGAACGACTGCTCGATGACGCGCTGCCAGCCCGACAGGTGGAAGAAAGTGGCGGAAGGGCAGGCGCGCACGAAGGCGTCCCAGCGCGCCGCATCCTGCGGCTGCATCAGGTGCAGGGTCGGCGTGCCGGCGGCGGCGCCTGGCGCCGCGCGCCTGGCCTCGGCCGCTTCGATGATCGAATTCATGGCTTGTCCAGGAAAATGCGGTCCATGCGGTCCCACGCGAAGTCGCGCGCCAGGCATTCCAGGCGCCGCTCCATGCGGTCGATATTGATGTAGTGGCGGAAGCGCGCCTTGGCGCCCAGGCCCGCGGGGCGCGGCTGGCCGGGATCGACTTCCCATGGATGGAAGTAGAACAGGGCCGGTTCGCGGTCTTCGCGGTTGACCTTGGCCATCATCCAGCGCGACAGGGCGTAGGGCAGCAGGCGGAAATAACCGCCGCCGCCGGCCGGCAGGTTGCGCCCGGCCATCTTGACGGTGGTGATTGGCACTTCCAGCAGGCCGTCCGGGCCGTTCGGATAGAAGGCGAAGCGCGGCGCGTCGGGCATGCCGTAGTGGTCGTGGGCGATCGGGTAGATGCTCGAGCTGTACTTGTAGCCGGCTTCGTGCAGCGCGTCGAGCGCCCACAGGTTGGCGTGGCCGATCGAGAAGCTCGGCGCGCGGTAGCCGACCACCGCCTGGCCGCCGATGTCTTCCAGCAGGGCCTTGCTGGAACGGATATCGTTGTCGAATTCGGCGCGGCTCTGGTCCGAGGCGCGCAGGTGGCTGTAGCCGTGGCTGGCCAGTTCGTGGCCGGCGTCGACGATGCGGCGCACCATGCTTGGGTAACGTTCGGCGATCCAGCCCAGGGTGAAGAAGGTCGCGCGCACGCCATGGCGTTCGTACAAGGCCAGGATGCGTTCCATATTGGCCTCGACCCGGCACTCGCGGGTGGGCCAGCTGGCGCGGTCGATGTAGGGCGCGAAGGCCGAGACCTGGAAGTAATCCTCGACGTCGCAAGTCATCGCATTGCGGATCTTTTCGCCCGGCGCGGGACGCGGGCGGGCTGCGGGAGTGGTCATGTTCATTGCCGTGTCCTTTCCTGGAAAAATCAGTCCTGGTTGTCCATGTGGCGCGCTGCGCCGGGTGGGGTGGCGGCGATCTTCTTGAGGATCGACAGCACCGATACGATCGATTTCTCGAGGCGCATCATGCGTTCGTCGAGTTGCTCGACGCTGGCGCCGCGCCGTTCGCCATGCTGCAGGTCATGCCGGCCAGAGGTATCGCGGGTGGCGGCAGGATCGGGCTCGCCCAGCCCGTCCGGGGCCTGGAATTCGTCCGAGATATCGCGCACCACGTCGCCGATATGGGCGCCGGTGAAGGCGCGCAGCTCTTCCAGGTAACCCATCAGGAGCACGCGGTCCATCAGGGTATTGGTCTTGCGCGGGATGCCGCCGCTGTAGGCGTAGATGGCGGCGTGGGCGTCGTCGTCGAACGACGGGTCGCCCTTCCAGCCGACCGTGGCCAGGCGGTGTTCGACGTAGGCGCGGGTTTCTTGCGCATCCATCGGCCCCAGGTGGTAGCTGGCGATCACGCGCTGGCGCAGTTGCTGCATGGTGGGGCTGTGCAGGGTGGCGCGAAACTCGGGCTGGCCGAGCAGGAAGGTCTGCAGCAGCGAGCGGTCGTCGGTCTGGAAGTTGGACAGCATGCGCAGTTCTTCGACCGTGCGCGCGTTCAGGTTCTGCGCCTCGTCGATCACCAGCAGGGCGCGCTTGCCCTGGCGGTCGACGCTGCGCAAAAACTGCTCCAGGCGATTGAGCAGCTCGGCCTTGCTGGCGCCTTCATACGGCAGGCCGAAGGCCGAGACCACCATGCGCAGCGTATCCTCCGGATCGAGGCTGGTGTTGACGATGTGGGCGGCCACGATCTGGTCCAGCGGCAGGCGA
>Ga0265780_10005956_pt1 | contig 15274 bp, 5 predicted proteins | sample P1T30metagenome_FD_192432 | JGI IMG/M metagenome (GOLD analysis project Ga0265780, IMG submission 192432) | Plant litter microbial communities from East Loma Ridge, Irvine, California - P1 T30 | ecosystem: Environmental > Terrestrial > Plant litter > Unclassified | place: USA: California... | reverse complement strand
GCAGCCGGACAGGTTGCTGGCCGAGGCGCCGTGGAGGGTGGTGTAGTGCTCGAGTGAGGCTGTCTTCCATACTTCCAGCTTCTTCGTGCCACAGCCGACGATCCACTTGCCCATTACCACCAGCTTTGTGATGGTCTCAATGCCACCGAGCGGCACTTCCAGCTCAGCCACCTTCTTTCCGCGCTGGAAGACCCAGACGCCGCGATTGACATCCTTGCGTCCGCTGCCCGCCCAGGCTGCGAAAATGACCTTCTTCCATGCTACAGTAGCGGTAATTTCTTCGGGTGTCTGTGGCCTGGTTATGAAGACGAGGTTCAGTCCGCGCTTCAGGTCGTACGTCTGCAGCGATCGGCCGACCGAGGTGGTGATCTGGAACGTGGTTTTGCCGAGGGGCAGGGACGTGAAGGGAACACTGGTGGGGGATACAAGGCCTACAGTCTACGAATATCAGTATTGGTTGAATGTTGTCGGTATGTCAATGCTATGAGGCGTACTCTGAAGGGCGCAAAAATCTTGGATAGGCGGACAACCGGCGCAGAACCGCTTCCGCTGTCGCTTTGGACTTTCTGGCGCTTGGAGACCGGGCCATTTGTTTGCACCTTCGGACCCGCCATGTTTGGGAATGAACGTGAAAGCTGCGCGTGTGTTTGGCGCGTCGCTGCAATTGAAGCTTGAGAAGTTCGGCCAGAAAACTATTTTGTGGGGCCCAGCGCGGAGATCTTCCGGGCATCTGGACGCGACCACATCGATACCCGCAAGCGGGGAGCATTTCATCCCACCTTTCATGAGATGGGATTAAGAAGGTTGGATTGAGTGTCTACTTAATTCAGTGCTTGTTTCACCAGCAGTAAGCTTGTGAACTACGTTTCTTTGAATAGGATCGATTCAGCACGGTTAGCCAAAGTTGATCATCCTGACACATCGAACTCGATTTCATCTTGGGAATATCAGGTCGTGGTCTAGCTCGAGCTGTCGGTGAGGGCAGTCCATGTCACAATGCTCGAGTCCGCCGTGTGAGGCGCACTAGATCTGGGTACATGCATGTGAGATGCATTCCGAGGCTCTGATGACCACGTGTATGGTTCCATGGCCATTCACACCCAGCGGCGCCAACATGCCGTCAAGTAGTGTACAGTGCCGCTCCTGCTACATAGATACATGCCCGGCGCACTGTTCTGTTTAGGCTTCAAGTGCTCAGTCGCACGCGATAATCATGGCCGCATACGCCACAGTGCAATGCGCTCGCTAGCCGAAAAAGCAACTCCTGAACGTACACATAATACGTGCGCACAGGCCCGGGTAGACTGCCATGGAGAAGTCGCTGTCCCGTTCAGTGAGCACGGAGAGCACACGATCATGGCAACAACTTTCGACAGCGAGTGGGTCCTCGCCGGCCTCCAGAAAGGCCCCGTCCAGCACGGAAACGGGTGGAGAGACCGTCTCCAGGGCGAGCGTATCGCTTCCGCCGTCTGGCTTGATGCGGAGAACCTCGAAGGCGTCTGATAGCATCTTGGACTTCTTTGGCCAGGCGAGGAATTACAGCAACAGCAACCATGGCTCTGCTGTTGAGGACAATGATGCGACGCCTACGCTAGTCCCTCACACTCCGCTGATGCAGCCGGACTTCCGACGTCCTGACGACGCTGCCGAGAACGGTTCCAGTAACAGACTGTCCTTCTCGTCTCTACTCACCATCGGTTCTGCGATATACGGAAGCCGAGGTCACAGCTGGAGTGGCAGGAGCTCCATCGCGGAGTCTGATTCGGAAGGTGCAGGTGGTACGTCATAAAACTTTTTCTTGTCCAGTACGTTCAAATGTTCTGACGAGAGATAGTCAAGACATCGACGGATGGCGCACCGCACACAACCACAGCCATGTCGTCGCTAAATGTCACCACAAGCAGCAAGGACGGGAGCCTGGAGTCGAAGGTCTCGCCCACACAATTGCTCTTTCCCGAGCAAGCAGGACAGAGCAACCCAACTGCCCTTAGCCCCAGCGATGCCTCAACACCCACCGCCCTGCCCCCACAACCCCGCCGGTCTCGCAGCCGCACAGCACAAAGGCGCATCTCCGGCTCGACGGCCCCCAGCGCAAGTCCAGCGAGCAGAGACATGAGGGAGCGCAAGCCCACCAAGGGCATCATCGGCGTCTGCGCCCTCGAGTCCAAGGCACGCAGCAAGCCTGCGCGCAACATCTTTGCTAAGCTCGTCGAGGACTTCGAGCTCAAGATCTTTGGCGACAAGATCATCCTGGACGAGGCCGTGGAGAACTGGCCCGTGTGCGACTTCCTCATCTCATTCTTCTCCGATGGCTTCCCACTGGACAAGGCCATAGCCTATGTGCGCCTGCGCAAGCCCTTCTGCGTCAACGACCTGCCCATGCAGCAGATTCTGTGGGACCGCCGGCTGTGCCTTGGTATCCTCGACCAGCTCAGTGTCCCCACGCCGAGGCGAATCGACGTCAGCCGCGATGGCGGACCAAGACTGGCGTCGGCTGAGTTCGCCAAATCACTTTACGAGCGGACAGGTCTCAAGCTCGAAGGCCCTGAGGACGGTACAGGCGGTGGCTTCAAGGCACCACAGAAGGTTGAGCTCATCGACGATGGCAACACCATCCGAGTCGACGGCGTTACACTCACGAAACCCTTCGTCGAAAAGCCAGTCAGTGGCGAGGACCACAATATTCATATCTACTTCCACAAAAAAGACGGCGGTGGCGGTCGACGGCTGTTCCGAAAGGTCAACAATAAGAGTTCCGAAAAGGACGAGACGCTCGCAACGCCGAGATGCATCCTCGAGCCGTCAGGCAGCTACATATACGAGCAGTTCCTACACACCGAGAACTCCGAGGACGTCAAGGCCTACACCGTAGGACCAAACTTCTGCCATGCAGAGACGCGCAAGTCGCCAGTCGTTGATGGGCTTGTCAAGCGCAACCCAAGCGGTAAGGAAGTTCGCTACGTGACCAAGCTCAACGAGTCAGAGGCTGGCATGGCGTCCAAGATTGCCGACGGCTTTGGCCAGCGAGTCTGCGGGTTCGACCTGCTGCGCACCGATGGCCAGAGTTTTGTTATCGATGTCAACGGCTGGAGCTTCGTGAAAGACAACGGCGACTACTACGACAGGGCAGCCACCATCCTGAAAGAAATGTTCCTCAAGGAGGTTTCGCGCAAGCAACGCAAAGACGCCGCTCAAATAGCTGCTGCCGACGCACAGAAGCCCCTCGAGGAGGCCGCCGGAGGAGCTCGCAAGAGCGATCACCGCAAGGTCTTCAACAAGATTTTCAAGAGCCCTAGTATGTCGAAAATGGCAAACCACTACCACAATTCCTCCCACACCCATCTTCCCCATATGCGGCATGCCAGCACCATGCCCTCTTCCCCTGAGTCTTCACTAAGCACAACCCCAATAGCAGCTTCACCGACTTTGGAAAAGGGCAATCCGACTGCGTTGCTCGGCCCGCCTGCCATTGCCTCTCCTCCCGACAAGCCTTTGTCAGAGCCGGACATTTCGATTCCGAGGGTTCTCGAAGACGATGATTTGCAGCTCCACGAGGAAGGCTCTCATTCCGAAGATCAGATACCCGTACCACCACCAGCATCCGCGGCACAGTGGAAGCTCAAGGGTGTTGTATCCGTGATCCGGCACGCAGATCGCACGCCAAAGCAAAAGTTCAAGTACACTTTTCATACCAAGCCTTTCGTGGATCTTCTGAAAGGCCACCAAGCAGAAGTGCTTTTGATAGGCGAGATTGCCCTTCAAAGCGTCAGTGACGCAGTCAAGCTAGCCATGGCAGAGGGGCTTGAGGATGCAAAGAAACTTCGCGAGCTTCAACTGTACCTGAGCAAGAAGGGTGGGTGGCCTGGCACCAAGGTTCAGATCAAGCCCATGTTTCGCAAGAGGCGGAAAGAGGAGCTGGCACCAGGAGAGACGCTGCCAGAAGACACGCCGGAAAAGCCACGACGGGGTTCAGTGTCCGGCGAAACCAAAGACGCTGAACAAGCGGATGGCGGCGAAGCAGATATCGAACGGCTGAAGAACAGAAGCGACTCCATGTCTGGCGTTACTCTCTCCCGCATAACTGCACAAGACAACAACATGGTCCTTGACAAGCTGCAGTTGATCATCAAGTGGGGAGGAGAGCCGACTCACTCTGCCCGTCACCAAACTCAAGATATGGGTGCAAACTTCCGAAACGATCTTCTACTAATGAACAGAGACGTACTGGACGATGTACATATCTTCAGCAGTTCAGAGCGGAGAGTCACCACGAGTGCGCAAATCTTTGGCGCGTCATTCCTCGAGAAAGATCAGTATCCTGCGGAGCAGATATGTGTTCGAAAAGATCTGCTTGATGACTCAAATGCAGCAAAGGATGTCATGGATAAGGTCAAGAAGAAGCTAAAGACTCTGCTCCGAGCAGGCAGCAAAGCACCGCCCCAGTTCGCCTGGCCCAAGGACACCGCCGAACCTTATCTTGTCGCCAGACAGGTAGTAGAGCTGATGAAGTTTCACCAGCGGGTCATGAACCACAATTTCAAGAAGATCGACTCGGAAGCAGTCTCGTCCCTCACTGCCATAGCGTCACCGCCATCTCAGCCTACCACACCTGGACAGTCTCTGCATCAACATACCAACGTCAATCACATCCAATCACGTTGGTGCTGTAACGAAGGACCGGAGCTGTTCAAGGAACGCTGGGAGAAGCTATTCAAGGAGTTCGCCGACGCAGACAAGGTCGATCCAAGCAAAATATCTGAGCTCTACGACACTATGAAGTTCGACGCTCTACATAATCGTGCCTTCCTTGAGTGGGTCTTCACTCCTGATGCTACCTTCATCGACGAGGATCCGATTGTCGAAACTTCGAAGTCAGTAGCAGCTGAGCAGCCCAACAAGCCGGCACCTTGGGCGGCAGATGCGACTACCAAGCCCGAGGGCACTTTCGACAGACCATTGGAGCACCGCGCCAGCCTTAGCCATAGAATGGGCTTCAGACGAAGATCTGAGGTTGCCATCAGGGCTCCTGCGCCACCGGCATATGTCAACGAGTCATACTTCAAGCTCTACACAGGTCCGAACAACGCCGCGTCCAAGGCGCAGATAGATGCCCGCCTGTTCAAGCTTCGCGAGATGTACCACCTCTGCAAGGTGCTCTTTGACTATATCGGCCCGCAAGAATACGGTATCGACAACGAAGAGAAGCTCGAGATTGGTCTACTCACCTCACTCCCGCTTCTCAAGGAGATTGTTGCAGATCTCGAAGAGCTGCAGTCCTCTGATGCGCCCAAGTGTTTCTTCTACTTCACAAAGGAGTCACATGTCTACACGCTGCTCAACTGCATCTTGGAGGGTGGCATCAAGACGAAGATCGAGCGCAACGCTATTCCCGAGCTTGACTACTTGTCGCAGATCAACTTTGAATTGTACGAGTCGGAAAACTCGAGCACGGATGATCAGCCTCATACTTTCAACTACAGCATCCGCATCACGCTGTCGCCTGGCTGTCACGCGTTCGCCCCGCTCGATGTGTAAGTGTAAAGATACAACGTTTGTATGTTCTATTGCTAATGGTACTAAGTCAACTCGACTCACGCCACATGATCGGCTTCTCCCCTCGCCGCGGTCTGACCGCCCACCAAGACTGGAAAGAAGTTCTCGAGACTCTACGCGCCAAGTTCCATACGTACGTCAAGCCCCATCCCATCCCGTCAAACCTCCCTTACTAACCCCTACACAGCGTCAAGCTCCCCAAATCCTTTGTCGCAATCGACCTCAGCCAAGACAACAGCAACAGCGACCGCCGCAGCACGAGCTCCGGCAAAAGCAAGGACATTGGCGAAGCGGGTAGCGAGCGCGGTCGCTCGGGCGAACGCAATGGCAATGACGAGAACTTATCGCCGGTTGCGGAAGGGGATGGCAGTGTTGCGGTGCCGCACTCGGTTATGGAGTCTGAGGAGAGGAGGGATGGAGTGGGAGCTGCTTGTTTGGCGCCGCCTGCTCTGGATGCTTAGAAAGGGTTTTAGAGTGAGGTGTGGGGGAATGGAATGATGGTGGGTTGGTTGGGCTGTGTGGAGTTTGTGTGCGTGCATGCATCGCGTAGGCGTTTAGAGTTGTATGGAATGGAATGGAGGTGTGTTTGTATCACGCCGTTGAAGTTTACCTCCTTTTCCGTGTTGGTATTCAAAACACGAGAACGTAATGCGTTTATAATGGCAAATACTTTTCACACAGCAACAGACACATATCCGCGTACGTACGCCTTGGATAGCTACGGTGTCACAATAAGCCTTCATTCATATCTTGCGCGAATGGGATTTCTTACTTCAGTGTGGTACTCGGCCTCAGTGCTAGTCGAGGTGCGGAGTAGGGAGGTGACTCGGGGGCGTGCTCGATGGAGATTGATTTCTTTGGGGGTGGGTGGGGGTTTTGCGGTTGTTGGAGGGGGGACGTACATATTGGCAGGGCTGGGTTGGGGGGAATTTCGGTTGGCTTGTGTGGGAACGAGAGTTGAGTATGATGTTCGATGTAGGCCTTGAAGACTGGATGAGGAATGAAGGACTGCGAGGTCCGTTGATGATATACAGGTTCCTGTTCTTGCTGATATCTCTTACGTTGATCTTGTTCAGCCTTACCGTAAGGTGTTGATACGCAATGCAAATCTTTCGTAGCTCAGGCAGAGGGCTTCTGCATGGCTCGGTATGCCGCGGCCGCGGTATGCCGTCCGTGTACGGATTGTAGCGTCAATATCTCCGGGAACGAGCACAGAAAGTACGGAATTATCGTGGGGAGTATGGCGGGAATGAAACGGCCTAATGGTTCAGAGACCGCATCGTATACCTCCGCAGTACTCACTCGACAAAAAGGCTGCCGGCACACTCTGCGACTCCGTGGTGCAGACCGAGAATTTGAAGCCCGTGGAATTGTGAACAAGAAGACTTCCGTGAATGCATATCTGATTAGCGATAACTCAGCAGATTTTGCCCTGCACCCGAGTCGAAACGGCAAGAGGAATATGCAGTTCCACATTAGCATACTGTGGAATTGGAGCTCGTCAATCTCCATGAACGGCTACGAGCGGCCACCCGGTCTCCAACATCGGACCATGCATCCGCGGTGGCTGCAGCGGAGGTCAATGTAGGGCTAGTAGCTCCCGCATGGCATCCACTGCATAACCTCCGCAAGCCACGATCTTGCTCATCCTTCGGCCCAGTCTTTGTCATTCACTTGCCAGCACTTGCGCACGATGATGGCATCTAAATGGCCAGTGCCTCATGGCTAAGCTTCACCAAGCTTTGCGGAACCCAAATGCCAGCCAGACAACGTACGATGTGTGTATTGGCCAAGATATGCGAGATGTGGCGTGATCAGTCGAGGCGTTGGGATGGAATGTAGGTGGTGGAGAGCCAATCGTAGTGCAGTGCTGGCTTACTGATGCATGAACAGACGTTCGGCTATGGATTAGCAAGAGGAATGTGCTGAAGACTGTGCGGCATCGGCGTGACGAGAGTGGAAGACGATAATGCCCTGCACACTGCAGACTGGTGGATTCTTGTGGTGTCTTTGTTATCCGCTTAGAGGGCGTGCGCATGCAGGGAGTTTGTTTGTCAGTCCTGTCGAAGCGTTGAGCCTTCTAGAAGAATACTGAACATGGTAAGATCGCCGATCGAAGGGTAAATCTGTCACGGGATTGAGCGTGGGCACAATGGCGAGTCCTTACACATCTTGATGCTGTGGAGTAGTCGCTGGGCGTGGTGTTAGCGGAGGCACGTGGCTGGATGTCTTCGCAGTACTGCACCTGATGAGTTTCCAGCCACATGTCATGTCTCCTCGAACAAGGAGCATGGATAGTGATTCATAACTCACCATAAGTTACCCAACTTCTTGCTTTCGCAGCCTTGGTCAACTCGCTCGTACATCGCAACGTATAGTACTCGGGGTTCCGGTCGCCGAGCACCAAGATGTGTAGCAATATACAATCATGCGCTGGCTGTAGGATGGAAGTGTGCCTTGACAGACGAGTACATGTACGCGTTGTGTGGCAGGGCGCAGTCGCAATGTGGCTGCCCCTCGTTCTTACCCAATTGGGCTTTCTACCTGTTCAGTAGCTATGCGATGTAGTTTCGCATCGTTGCGTCGCATTCGCTACCTACATACACTGCCGCACTGCGCACGTAAGCGGGTCACTAAAGGTTGTACGGTGAACCAAACGCCGAGCGGTGAATGCTAGCGAAGCGAGTGCAATGCACGGTAGGGCTTAAATCCGAGCCAAGTCCACTTTTGGGGTACGAAGCGAGAGCTGAGTCAACACCATCGAATGGACTTGCCGTTTTGGGCGCCGACAGCTCTTTGTTAATCACCTGACTGTTTCTGGCACTCATTTGCATGCTCCTCTGCGTCGCTATATCAATCTTGGAGATGAAATCAGTCCTTCATGTACCAGGACCAATAGTCACGGTAATTGCGCGAAGATGATGATGCTGAGAGACGATCAGCTGCTTACGCGCAATAATCCACAGTCTACGTGCGAAAGCATCAAAACTGTATGCATGATCTTGTCATCAGGGTTTATGCACAGACGTCTGTGATTGGTTGCGGAGCAGTCCAGTGGCCTGAGATTGCTCAGCAGATCTGACAAAGCCAACGAACACCACCAATAACGGTCCCAGATCAACGAACGCAGATAGGAGTTTGTAATATTGGAGTCAGAGGAAAGAGGAGGTCCACGGCGCCCTTGTGTCGCGAACAACTGGGCGTCATGGGTATTATGGTTTTGTGATCAAACCGTGTCCTGTGTTGTGGGGTATTGGCAATACCATGCCGCCTGGGCTGCACGATTCTCCCCGTGCCCGGTTCGTCCGCGCTGCCACGGAGGTTTCTGAGCACCGAGAAACCCGCACCTCTAGGCATCGCAACCATGGTTCGTGTAGTTCGTCCGGAGTCATGATGGGATGAGCTTGAGACGCTGCGACAATGCAAATGCTGTGGACGGCGTGCTGGCTGGTCTGACCAGTGAACACTGCTGTCGTGTGTCTTATTCAATGTGGAGAAGAACAGAGACTCAGCGAGCTGTGGCTGAGGTGTTCATGGTCTCGTACAAACGAATACGGTCGCCTTTGGGTACCCGGAAAGGTTAACAAGCGAGACGCGAGCGACCGAACGGGAACGACGATACGCTGAAAGCCACAGTAAGAAGCTGACCGCTAGCTAGGTGGAGTGTACGGAGTACCGCTGGTGGCTTTCAAATTGTTAGGCTGAGTCGTCCGCGCCTTACGAAAGCCCTAGGCAGCCAGGCACAGGCATTTCTCCCAAGCACACACCGCGCGCCCGCCCTGGCGTGACAACGCACGTAGACACGCGGTCAGAGTTAATGATGGGCGAAAAGTAAACATCGTCCTAGTATCATGCACGCCAATGATGCAATTAACATGATTGTGAATGAGTAAAGGCGGACAAAGCGCTGTGTTCTGCAAGCAGGATGGGTAATCGTCCATTGAACCAAGGGATGTCTCTATGTCCGTCCGCATTCGTAAAACCGCAACTCGCTCGTACCAGAGGTCGCCCGGCCGAGCCTAAGTTGCCTACCGCTTGCGATGGCGTGCGTGGGTGTCTCGTCAGCGACGCTAACTCAGCCCACATACCCCTGCGGCTTGTGAATCACTCATGCAGCACGGTGCTCGTACCCTTGTCACCGCTTCGGAATTATCGAGTTTGTTTCCCCCGGTCCTTGGCCGAGCGGCCGTTATGCTTCGTGGTCATCCTCCGGGCGCCTTGGAACATAAGACACACACGTTCCCACTCTCCGGAAACCACCACACAGCTTCACACTCTACCAGACAACAAGACAAAGAATACAGTTGTTGACATCAACGGACCATCACTACAACTGAACCATTACGCCCACAACTTTGACGATCCTCCAAGCTCGGATCACCTTCCACCCATTGGCTGCTGCACTAAGGTTCGTGAAGCCTCGTCTTCCAGTCATCTACCAAACTGACTCACATATTCTAGGCAAATATATTTCTGCCTAACACCACCAAGATGCCTTCCACTTCCCACCTCCGCATCCAAACTTCCTTTGAGCCCATCTCCGCTGAGACCACCCGCTCCCACTTCGTTTCTGCACCACCACAGAAGAAGCAGAAGATGTCTCTCACCCAAACCTACTACATCGCCGCCTCTGCCCGCTCGAAGCTGGGTAAGGAAGCCAGCAGGGCCGACCACGACCTTCGCCTTCTCGTTGGCCACGCCAACCTCCTCGACAGCCTCATGATCGAACTCCAAGACGCCGAGCGCCAGCAAGAAGCATGGTTCAACCAGACAATGGCCAAAGCCTCGAAGGCAGAGGAGCCCCGACACATCCAGTGGGCTGACAGTATCGCTGAGGAGCCAGAGGAGGAGGACGAGTCTTCAGACGACGACTCAGACTACGAAGAGGACTTCGACATGCTCCCAATGCCCAAGCGAATTGTCCAAGCTCCCGTTCAGATCTCGACAATGGAGATTGACGAAGACGACGAGGACTTCTACGACGATATGGAAGACGATTCAGAGCTCGCTCTTACTCGCGTCTCATCACAATCGCCGCAATCACCACCTGAGCTCACATACGATGAGGAGTCGGACGACGACGTCTCACCACCCGCATCACCGCCAAACTCGACCCTCGAATTCTCTGAAAAGGAGGCAATACTCACCACGTCGTTCTACTCGAAATCACAAACACATATCATGGAGGATCAGCCACTATTCATGGACTCGGCTCCGCTCATCACAAGTTATTAGGCCAACGACCACGACCTTTTGATTTTTGATACTGCATTTTAGCGAGCGAGTCCATTTTAGCAAGCATTATATCCCATAATCCACTGGCATGCACCGCAGGGCGGCACGGATAGTACGAAGATACTCTACTCAGATTTACTGGAAGAAACATTTGGAAGAGGAGGATTTTGGTAGATTAGTCGAACAAGCGGTACGAGATCTCCCGACAGCAGGTTCGAGACTCCCGCTATAGCTTAGAATTCAAACATGATCATACAACCAAACACATCTAATTTGCTCGTGTGACGCTTTCATCATCTGCACATGCTTATCGACACCAGGTCATGAGCACTGCACTTTGACCGATTGGGAACATGCTCTAGACCAAAACGCTTTTCAACCAGTAGCACGAACTACAGTCAGACCCTGCACAGGTTTGTAATTGACTCCAATTATTGGGCATTTGACATTTTCTTCAAAGTCACTTTGCACCAAGAATTTTGGTTTGACCGACTTTTGGTGCGGCAGACCCCTGGATCGATCTTGCCGGAGGCACGCGGCGCGGCTTCCACCCACCAAGCGAGCCAGCGTCGTCGCGGACCCTCCTTTTCCTTTCGCAAGTATTTTTTCAAGGAAACTAATAAAGTGTCCGGTCAATCCAACCGTTCAACAGCCTGCATCTCTTCCGCGTTGCTCGCATATTACGAGGCATTGCGAAGCGTGTTGCGTGTTCCACTAATCGCTGCCTGCACATCGCCAGGTGACCGCCCGAACCGCAGCCGCCGGTCAAGTCGGCAGCCTTGGAAGCGAGGATGTCGGGCTTTGAATGTTTCCGATCGGAATTCGCAGGAGCGGGATGAGTGATCTTGCTTGTTCCGCTCGGTCGAAACGCGGTCTTGTCAGCGGACGATCGCAGATTGATGATGGGTACTGCAACCAACATATGATTACTTTCAGCAAGTTGTCCAGGAGACAACATCTAACCCCAGCGGATGGAGGGTTTGGGCCTTGAAAGGTTGTCCCATTTCCCACTGACTGGGATCCGCATGTCTGTCAGGCACAAGCAAAGACCGACCGCCTGTCCTGCCCCACGCTGTCAATTCAAGATGATCGTACAACACCGCCGATCCATCGCTCGTTTCGAGACACATGCTTATCACCCCGCGATACTTGCTGCGATAAAGCTAGATCGCAGATCTTCACATCGATGGTTGCTATCGAGATTCGACCCCATACTGCACGGCAAGGGCGGAGTGGAATACTTGTTTCGCGTCGAGAATATTGCGAGATTCGCCATGCGGTCATGCAAAGACGTGGCATGCCTCCGTCGTTCCATTATGCGTTTCGCTCACCGATAATGTCGATGAAACATCTCGAAGCTGAACCCAGTCCGCCTTTGAGCGCAGGAATGAGGCTCTCCCTCCAATTGCGTCTGTTAAACAAGGTTGTTTCAGCAGAACGTAGCGAGCGTTCCTGATGTGCTGGCTGCTTTGTTCAAGTTATTCTATCTAGCCGCCAACAATATTGCCAGCAAGATTAAGGATGCTCGTTGGCTGCCAACTTCCCACTCCAAGGAGGTTTCCCTGAGCAACGTTCGGGCTGATCCGTAATTTCATGCTTCGCTTTTTCTGCCATAATTTGCAACGTGGTTCCATGTCGGCATATCAACCGACAACTCAGCCCATTCAACATTTGCAATGTGCTGATGTTATACGCTCAAACTCGCACTGAGCACCACCTACGAGCGAGATGAGCGTCTCACTCAGCGTCAATCTCAAACTTGTCTACTGTTCATGTTTAATGGCCAAAGGCCTGTAGAGTAGCTTTTAATCCTGGTATCTGGCTGAGTAGAGCCAACAATCGTGCTCAGTATGAGACATGCGAAATCCAGCATGTTTGTTATTTATGCGCTTCGGGCGTATTCGGTGTTAAAGCCACGGGCTTTATCAGATGAAAGTACATCAGCAACCATGTTTCACCCAGGTTGCCAACATTCGACTCCGACCATTCCTTGCTTTCGCACCTTCGCAAATTCACCATCCCTTCGATTGATACATACGTTATTGAATAGTCGTTGTGCATCGATCGAGCGTTGGTCTCTCTCGCAACCCGCGGATTGCGTGCGCGTTATTGGACCCTGATGTTCAGGCACGCTGTCAATGATGCAAAGCGCCGGCAAGATGCGACGCGATGATCTTGACATGGTGACGTTGACAACACCAAGCTGTCTCTTTAACGGACCGGAGCTTTACTGCGTCCGGCTTTCGTGAACTTTGTTCGAATGGTTCGGAAAGGGGTGTTCATCATGCTGATCGCATCTAGAACGCCCCGCGGCGGCACCCACGGAATCTACGGATACGGAAAACGAATGAATCTGAACGACAGTAAGACATCGTGACCTCCCTGCCGTCCTCACTACTGCTCTCGTACGAATCGAATCTTCAAGGCTCATTGTAGGCAAGCAGCGGCTCTGTCGGACGCTATCAGCGGAGCAGATGGATGGTTTGTCGACGACTACCGGTGATATTCCTACTGTACCTGATCAAATAGGTACGCGTTCATGATGCTCAGGAAGTGTCACAAGACCATGAATGCGAGGAGTTGTTATGTGAGACTTACATCTGAGTGAACACATTCCCACGAGATCCCGAGGCCCCTCAGGTTCATTTTCCATACTAGTCATTGCTGGTCATTGTGTCCTGAGTTTGGAATCTGTCAATTTTCTCTATTGTCATAATCGGTCATGCAAACACTGTCTATCGTCCAACATCATTTCGTCCATTACGTCTATTCTTCTTTATCTTTATGACATTATTCACAAGCAAGAGAACGTCCAGGCCACTACGAGCAAGGATTTCGATTGTGGATCTGCAAGCTCGCGCCGACCCGCACCGAGGCTGCCACTACACTTCACGAAAAGCTGCTAAAATCTAAGGTGGAGCATGGCGGAAAAGTCGTTAAAGAGCGAAGAAAATCTAGCGGAAGACTTTTCCTAGCGCCCTCAGTCACAAGTTTTGAGACCCTTGACGCGTTCCACGAGGTACACCAAGATTTTTCGCCTAGTCTTCCCGCCGAAAAGATTATTCTGCCACCCGTAGTGTAGCCCTCAGACCGTTCTACAGACAAATCGCAACGTCGAGAGTCGTTTCAGATACTCAATTGGTTCGCTCGAGCCTCGGAGGTGCCGCGCCTCACATCGTGAAATATTGGCGCTGGAGTTGAGGCGCACTGCAAAAGGGTTCGCGGCTTGGCTTGCAGAAAACTTCTGCACGCAATTCTTCCTCGCCTATCAAGGCTAAGTGGTGGCTGGCTGTGGCTTGAGGCGGGTACACGATGAACAGACACGAGCTGGGTCCTGTCCGCTTCGTTCGATCTGCTTACTGACCGCCTGTTGGGTATGGATCTTAGAATTGGCGACACAGCGATGGAATAGCTGATGACTCAAACTCACAAGCATCTGCGGGTCACAAGAAAAAATCTTCGAAGAGGTGAGTGCTCGGGCACTCGCACGTGAAAATAATATTGTGGTAAAATCGAATTGACAACTCGTGCTAGCTGGTCACAACACCCAATGTAAGACTTATAAATGTCTTGAGCGGCTCCTTTGGGGGCCGAAGAATCTTCTTGACAAGTGCGTACTCGTCTTCGATCGCTAGCTCTTTGTCCCTCCCTCTGTCACAATCACTACCGTCATCTGACTCGGACACAAACGAATCATACTAGCCCATGGCCGTCCACATAGCCTTCGCTCGTTCATCCAAAATCGATGGTATCCAAAGACACTCCCTCGCTCGGCGGAGTAAATACTCCGCGCTCGTTGCGTGGTTGCAGGTCTCAGTCGGGAACGCGCGTCTTAAATAGTCTCGGAAGAACATCAACTCACTCCCGAGATCTGGCAATGTGCGCCCTTTTGATGGAGATTCTGCACCGAGAGCGCCCATGGTCAATATCCAGAAGAATAGATTTGGCTCACTGACCCATTGCGACATGGGTACTTGCTGAACACAAAACCGCAGCTTGATGGTGGCTTTCAAGAGTCGACCGCTGAGACTACCGGCATTTGGCTCCGTGGCATACACCATGAAGATGAGTAAGGCGAGACATATGCTCCGGTCAACAGGACTGGTGCAGGCGTTGGCGTGAAAGATGGTCCCCTCCTGGTTCTGATGCCAGTTGAAAAGTCGATATAACAGAAGGCTGGCATGTTTCTGAAGCTCGAGTGAGTCGACAGCACATTTCCCTGTTTCGTACCAGAGCTTCAGGTCGGTGGTGAAGACTGCAATGGTGGAAGCAATCCTGAGCAGTTCTGGATCATGAATGACTCGCCGAAAGTCGTGCAGAGCATGCTGAAAGTGACATCGCGATTGATCTGTACATGATATGTATTCCTCGGTTCTCCCGCAGTCATCGACGAGGGTTGCGTTGACGTCTGAAGGTGGTGACGGCTTGAGCAGTGCTGTGCCTAATGCGTCATGGCCAGTGGTCGTGGTAATGCCAATATCGAAAC
>Ga0265780_10005954_pt1 | contig 15279 bp, 12 predicted proteins | sample P1T30metagenome_FD_192432 | JGI IMG/M metagenome (GOLD analysis project Ga0265780, IMG submission 192432) | Plant litter microbial communities from East Loma Ridge, Irvine, California - P1 T30 | ecosystem: Environmental > Terrestrial > Plant litter > Unclassified | place: USA: California... | reverse complement strand
GTTGAATATCCGTAAGAAATGATAATTTTGCGGAACGAAAAAAGGAAAAATACTCCTTCGCAGTTCTGTAGTGTAATGGTACCACGTCAGATTCTGGCTCTGAAGATCTTGGTTCGAACCCAGGCATAACTACTGCAAACATGGAAAACCTCCGGAAGATAATTCTTCCGGAGGTTTTTTATTTAAGTGCGGCTGCTTTCTGATTAAATATCGCCGCCTACGGCCATTTTTACATGAACCTGGTGCCCTTTGAAAATATACTTAAGCCCTTCGAACTCTGCCGGTATCGGAATGGTACCATGGTCATCGCTTTGGTAGAAATTATATTTCCAGGTCAGGTTCTTTGGTTCAGCCGTGATAAGGCAGATTCAAAATTCATATTGGAGCGCTGCATATCGGTTGTTGTGTCCTGAGGCACGTGCATTTTGTTTGCCCTCGCTGCAAATAGTATTCTTTTTCCGTAATCTTTGGATAGGAATTGCCCTTTAGCCCGATTTAACATAAGTTCTCCATCCACCACAGGCCTGCGTCTACAGCAATATAAGTATTGAACAGAATGTATAGTTAAGGAGAATATTCACAGCAGTAAGACCGCCGAAGGAGTGTCGGCACTGCAACATTTAAAACTTAAGGTTTGCCTGCAGCCAGTCGCGCACTTCTTCCTGTGTCCGAAGATTCTCCGGCAGCCGCTCACGAATCAGTTTTTCCATTTTATTTCCGGTGTTGGAGAAACGGTAACTCCATAAATTCATCAGGGTGTTTATCAGATATACAACCTCGTTCCCTTCTTTAGGGTCAAATGCTGTATCATTTGCTCTGCCTGATACCTTGGGGTGTCCTTTCGGATATTCGGTCCATAAATAATCGTCGTAAAACAGGTTACGCCTGGAAAACAGCATCATAACAGGTCTTATTTTAAGTCAGTAGGTTTGAATGCGCCAAGCTCCCTGAGACTTTTAAGGGCAATTTCGCCTTCTTTGGTTATTGAACTGAATCCGTTACTACTTCTTGCATAGCCGCAGGTTACAAATTCTTCCACCAGAGAACGGTTTATTAATTTTCTATTGGAAGTTACTGCAATCAATTGACTCAGTTGTCTGATCTGCAGATCTATATCTTTCATAAGTGTCAGTACTTTTCATGAAAGATAAGCTTATTTTGTTGAAAATCAACTATATTTATAAATAAAACCACCAGGTTTGTTAGGTGGATTTTAATAAAATCCAGCCTGATATCGTTTTAAAGCAGTTTCACCTTCAGGATATTACCTGGGTTCTTTTTTCCTTCATTGGAGATATACAGGTTTCCTTCCGTGTCAAAAATAACGCCTTCCGGCTGCGAAAATTCCTTGCCCTTCAGCGGTATCAGGCTGGTGATACGGCCATCTTTATTCATAATAATCATCTTGGGTCTGGTAGCTTCTATAATGTATAGATCACCTGTACCTGGATTCAAAGCTATTCCAGAAGGGTTTATTACGGCATCTTTCTTTCCCTTTGTTATATCTTTGAATATATCGTTTTTAAGATCGATCTTAAAAACAGGCGTGCTGACAAATTTATTATTTTCCAGATCGAAGGCATAGATGCCTTTATAATCTTTGGTATCTGGCTCAAAACCTTTAATCGCGATCAGCAGACGGTTATTGCGGCTGTCGTAACAAAGTCCTTCGGTGTTCTGTTTTTCGCTTAATGTAGTCTTATGTTCAGTAACCAGCGGTTTTTGAGAGGTATAAAACTCTTTGATCTCAAAAATTATTCCGTCAGACCTTAATACATAGGCTGTTTTTCCTACCAGGGCAAGCCCTTCGTAATCGCCCGGTCTGGCGAAGGGTATTTCCTTTTCTATTTCTGAGCTACGAATATTATAAATGAAAAGCAGACCATCCTCATCCTGAACACAGACCATCCGATCCGGATCCAGATATCCGATTGCAGAAACTTCTTTCAATATTGACGGAAGATCCCACTTTTGTTCGATTAGAACACGGGAAGTATTGTGATTCTGTATACTGTGTATTGTTTTATCCTGTCGCTTTTTCTCATCTGGAGAGTCAGTATTACCTGTGCTAATCCTGATAATAAAGGCTGCCAACACCACAAGCAGAATAATAAGACTTAGTTTAATTGCCGTTCGCATATCATTTCGTTTAATATCCCCTTACAGGGACTATATCCTTATTACAGGAAATGGTATACGGGCAAATGTAAAATTTAATTCCGAAAAGACACCAGATAGCTGTCAGCTTGCCTATAATCTGAAACGGGTCAGATTATAGTCATCGAAGCCGGATTGATATATTGATTTATGCCGTTCCTGGTAATGACGTTAATCGGATTGATACGATAAAAATTCACTTCGTTCTGAGCTATAAAATATTCACCGAATCTGACTTTATCACTTTCAATCTGTTTTTTCTGTTCCTCGCTGAGGTATATTAGAATATGCTCCGCTTCTTCTGCCGAAAGTATTGTTTCCATGTTGTTCGTTTTTGGCTTTCTATTAGATGTATTATTTTTTCCCTATGTTACAAATGGCTTAAAAAACGCTGTCTGCAGATTTCACAACCATGTTTGTGTACGGCTAAAACAACCTAAAGGTTTTGATATTCTTTCGGAAAAACCTGGCGTTCAGCCGGTTTTTGCATATACATCAATATTATAGCACATCGAATCTCTTGCTATTATTATGCCAGTTCTGGTATAAAAGGAAAGAAAAGACGTCTTTTTTTATTTAAATAAAAACTACTTAAAATTCTGCTGGTTTAAAACCTGTTCCATTCTTTGAAATCAAACTTATACAAATGGCGAAAGTAGCAGAACAGTTAGTAGAAATGCTGGTTGCAGCAGGGATTAAAAGAATATATGCCGTTACCGGTGATAGTCTGAATGAAGTAAACGATGCAGTGAGAAGGAGTGGTAAGATTGACTGGATACATGTAAGGCATGAAGAGACCGGGGCTTTTGCTGCGGGAGCGGAAGCTCAGCTGGAGGGGCTGGCTTGCTGTGCCGGAAGTTCCGGGCCGGGGCATGTACACCTCATTAATGGATTGTATGATGCACATCGTTCCGGAGGGCCGCTACTTGCTATTGCCTCTACCTGCCCTTCCGGAGAATTTGGAACTGATTATTTCCAGGAAACCAATACTATAAAGTTATTTGACGACTGCAGTAATTATAATGTGTTAGCCACTACACCGGCACAACTGCCAAGGATGTTACAGCAGGCATTGCAGCATGCTCATCATAAAAAGGGAGTTGCTGTATTGGGCTTGCCTGGCGATCTTACTGCCATGGACGCGGTCGAGAGCATAGGATCAATGAGCTTTCTCGCCGGCGACAGCAGACTGACACCTTCGGAAAGTGCACTGAATGAATTTGCTGCACTGGTAAACGAACATACTAAAATAACGATCTTTTGCGGGGCCGGTTGCAAGGAGGCTCATGACGAGGTTGTTGCCCTTGCAGAAAAAATGAATGCTCCGGTTGGATACTCGTTCCGCGGAAAGATGTACATCCAGCATAACAATCCGTACGAAGTGGGCATGACGGGTCTTCTTGGTCTTCCTTCGGCCTACCATGCTATGCAGGAATGCGATCTGCTGATCCTGTTGGGTACGGATTTTCCTTATGCAAATTTCCTCCCTAAACACTGCAAAATTGTACAGGTTGATACCAGGGCAGAGGTAATCGGGCGGCGGGCTAAAGTAAACCTGGGTATCGGCGGCGACGTAAAAGCCACAATAAACGCCTTACTTCCATTGTTGAAGAAAAAAGAAGACGAAGGATTTTTGAAAGAGCAGTTATCCTTTTATGAAAAAGTAAAAAAGGCGATCAGGGTTTATGTAGACAGCCCTGGCGAAGAGGATCTTATTCATCCCGAATATGTATCAGCAGTTGTCAATGAACTGGCAGACGACGACGCTGTATTCACGGTAGACACAGGCATGTCTTGTGTATGGGGTGCCAGGTACCTGGAAGCAACAGGAAAAAGAGAAATGCTGGGCTCTTTTAATCACGGCTCTATGGCTAATGCAATGCCTCAGGCTATTGGTGCAGCCCTTGCAAGACCGGGGAAACAAATTATTGCATTATGTGGTGATGGTGGCTTATCAATGCTGCTTGGAGACCTTCCTACCCTAGTACAGTACGATCTTCCTGTTAAACTGGTTGTTTTTAACAACCGTTCGCTGGGAATGGTTAAGCTTGAAATGGAAGTGGCAGGTTTGCCGGACTGGCAAACAGATCTTAATTATACAGATTTTGCAGCTGTAGCTGAATCGATGGGTATTAAAGGTTTTTCAGCACACCGCCCTTCAGATGTTCGGGTTGCTTTGGAGCAGGCGTTCTCTGTTAAGGGCCCTGCGCTTGTTAACATTCTTACAGACCCTAATGCGCTCGCTATGCCGCCGAAGACAGAATTTAATCAAATGAAGGGTTTCGCGACTGCTATGACCAAAATGATGTTTAACGGTAAAATGAATGAAGTTATCGCCATTATTAAATCAAATTACAAACACATTTTTGATGTCTTCTAAACAGAAGAGTATAATTTGACCTTACTCTATTACTTATAAAGAAAATGTTCGTAAAAATGCCGGTTTTATCCCCCATGCAAAAGTAAACCTGCTCAGTGAAAATGCCAGTATCGTAAGCGCGCAGCAGGAAGGAAAAAAGTTAGGCGGAAAATTGTTGTGAAAAACCAGAAGGCTGAATATAAGGATTATAAAAACATACAGGCCCAGTCCAAGAAAGGAGGCCTTATTAATAAGGCTAAACCTGTAAATTACAGGTACAGTATATAATTTTACAATACCACCGCAGATAAGCCAGAATATGTTAAAAAAGAAAAGATAACGGTACTGGATATCAGATTCACTCCAGTTACTGTATTTCGCAGATAAATAGAAACCTAAAAAGAAAGAAATGTTGATCAGTATCAGGTCGCTCATTGCCAGAATAAATCCGGGTACCGTGATATTCCTTCTGTTGATCTTTTTACTGTTTAATGCAGACATAACAGTCAAAGTTCAGAAACTATGCCACTTGCGCAGAAGTTGCATCAGTTGAAGTTTTCTGATCTCAGGTGTAGATACATTCCCCAATATGTGGCAATAGATTCCTGTTTGTAACCCGGCTGCGTAGTTCCGGGTTACCATGTCACTGCTTTAGTCCAGGTGCTGCCCGGCCTGCGATTCTAAGCCAAGTCTCCTGGAAATGTCAGAACTGAAAACATTTTCCGGATCGTATTTAGTCTTAACAGATATCCACTCATCGCATTGCGGATACATGGCCCTGAACATTTCCTTGTCTAACATTGAATCCTTACCTAGGTATAACCGTCCGCCGGCTCTGAGTACTTCAGCATCCAGTTTCTTTGTAAAATCTTTAAGGCTCGGAGTAACGGGAAAGTCGATGGCCAGGGTATATCCTTCAAACGGGAAAGATAGTATCCCCTGCCCTTTTCCCATTTTTTTGAATACATTGAGGAATGGCGAACAGCCGCTGCCGGCTATCATTTCCAGTATGCGGTATAGGTTTTCTGCCCCACCTGCTTCAGGAATAACAAACTGATACTGGATAAAACCTCTTTTGCCGTAGCCTTTATTCCAGTCGTTAATCATATCGAGCGGGAAAAAGAATTTTTCATAGTGTACAAAGTCCTTAGGTGAATTCTGTACAAAAGCAATTAATTTATTAAGCAGTCTTATAGTAAAAGTATTGAGAAGGAAACCGGGAAGAAAAAACGGCACTCTCAGCTTGGAAACAGGATGGAGCTTTAAAGGGTCCTTTCTAAGACTATCAGGAAGGTCTTTCAGCTCTGCTGCATCTCCGACTGTTAATACGCCGGAACCTAGTTTCCCACCCTTTGCAAGAGAATCTACCCATGCTACAGAGTAGTTGAAATCTTTATACTTTTCCAGCGCTGCGAGCATTTCCTGTAAATTTTTAACCTTTACAGATTTCTGCTTAAAATACGACGTTTCAATCTTCCTAAGCTGAAGCCTTGCAGTCAGGATCACTCCCAGCAATCCTAATCCACCAAAATTTGCTTCAAAGAGATCGCGGTTTTCCTGCCTGGAGGCAGTCAGCACGTTCCCGTTTGCCAGCATAATTGTAAAGGATATCACACAGTTTACGAAAGATCCGTCCACATGATGTGCTTTACCATGAATATCATTGGCAATAGCACCTCCTATGGTAACGAACTTTGTCCCGGGGCAGACCATTGGCATCCAGCCTCTGGGTACGAACGTTGTTATTATTTCCTCCAGGCTGGCACCTGCTTCACATTCTAGAATTCCGTTGACATCATCCCATGAAATAAAGTGGTTCATTTTGGTACAGTCGCATACCAGTCTTTCGCTGTTTGTAGCCTGATCTCCATAGCTTCTGCCGAGTCCGCGGGCAATGGTGCCACTTTTGGGCAGATTGTAGCTCAGCTCATCTTGATTTCTCGGCATTACCTGGACAGATTCAGACACCGGGTAATTGCCCCAGCCTGATAAAGGTTTTTTCTTAGTTGTCGTCATGGCTTAATAGAAATGCTAAGCTACACCATTAGATCGGTATGCGGAAATCAGCTCCTCAACTTTTCTGCCGCCGCTTCATCCACCAGCCATATAAGCTCTCCCTTTCCAGGTTTTATTAGTTGTGCCGGGTATTTTTCCGGGTTAAAGTCGCCTTCCAGCACTTCGCTTAATGCAGCCGCTTTGTTGCTGCCAAAAACCATGAATAAGATTTTTCGAGCTTGATTAATTACCGGTGCTGTAAGCGTTATCCGGTACATTTCCTGTGAAGGCAGATACCATGCAGCTGTCCATTCTTCATTTTCCTTTAACACTTCGGTGCCGGGAAACAAGGAGGCTGTATGTCCGTCGTCGCCCATGCCAAGAAGGATGAGGTCAAACACCGGCTTTTCTCCCAGGTGCTTCAGCAGGAGGCTGCTGTAATGTCTGGCAAATTCACCAGCTCCCTGCCCTTCCTGCCACATAGGAAAAATAAACTGAGGCCGTAACGGTACACGATTAAGTAGTGCTTCAAAAGCCATTCCGGCATTACTCCTGGGATCGTCCAGCGGCACCCAGCGCTCGTCGCCCCAGAAGACCAGTGTTTTATCCCAGTCTATTTTATCTGAGAAGGCGGCAGTTGCCAGCAGCTCATATAGCTGTTCAGGCGAAGACCCTCCGGTTAAAGCCACAGTAAAGCGGCCGTTTGCACTAATGGCTGCTGCCGCCGTCTGTATAAATTCTTCAGCAGCGGCCTCTGTAAGGCTGCTGCTGTTTTTAAATATCCTGATCATGTTTATTGAGCAATAGTATGTTTATTAAGTACCCAGATATGTCCCTGCCTGGCGATCAGCGCTTCAGCAGTTTCCGGGCCCCATGTACCGGAAGCATAATTCGGAAATTCCTGTGATTCGCGCGACTCCCAGGTTTCAAGTATCGGGGTAATAACGTCCCAGGCTTCTTCCACCTGGTCTGAACGCATAAACAAAGTAGCATCCCCCTGCATGGCATCGAGTAAGAGGGTTTCATAGGCTTCGGGCGACTGGGTTGAACATTTATCGTAATCGAAGATCATTTCGGCCGAATTAAGGTCCATTTCCAGACCCTGTTTTTTAGCGGTAAAACGCAGGCGGATATCCATTTGCGGCTGTATATTGATTGTAAGCCTGTTTGGCATAATATTGTCTGCCTGCCGCGACGCAAATGTTGAGTGCGGTACCGGCCTGAACTGTACAGTGATAGACGATGTCTTTTCCTGCATTCTTTTTCCTGTCCGGAGATAAAAAGGTACATCCTGCCAGCGCCAGTTATCAAGATAAAACCTTATCGCAGCATATGTTTCAGTATTGGAACGTTTGTCTACATCTGGTTCTTCCCGGTAGCTCTGCACCTTTTTCCCCTCGATCCAGCCATTAGAATATTGCCCTCTTACAGCAGATTTAGCCACCTCATCGTGACTTAACCTTCTTACTGCTTTCAGCACGTCTACCTTTCTGTTCCTGATCTCCTCGGCCTCAAATGAAGCCGGAGGCTCCATGGCAACCATACATAATATCTGGAGCAGGTGATTCTGGATCATATCTCTCAGAGCGCCTGAACCTTCATAATAACCGCCACGGTCTTCTACTCCAACCTGCTCTGCAACCGTAATCTGTACATAGTCGATATAATTACGATTCCATAACGGTTCAAACAATGCGTTCGCAAAACGAAAAGCCAGTATATTTTGTACCGTTTCCTTCCCAAGGTAATGATCTATACGGTAGATCTGCTCTTCCTCGAACGTTTGTCTGAGTAGTTTATTAAGGGCAATCGCCGTTTCTTTATTATGCCCGAAAGGTTTCTCGATAATAATACGGTCTGTTGCTGCAATAGGAGCCAGGTCGTTTGTTTTGATATGGGTAGTCGCAGCTTCGATAAACTGCGGGGCAACAGATAAATAGAACAACCTGCTGGCTCTTACACCCCAGCTTTCATCAAGTGCATTTAAGCGATCTGACAGAGCTTTATATGATTTTGCGTTATTTATATCGGCCTGAAAATAAGAGACAGAAGCACTGAATTCCTCCCATTTCTTCTTTTCGGGAGCTCCGCTTCTTGAAAACTCGGCCAGCCCTTCTTTCAGCCGTGCCCTGTAATTATCGTCGTTGAAGTCTGACCTGCCGAGCCCAATGATGGCGAATTTCTCGTTCATCCAGCCTTCCAGGAATAAATTATAAAACGCAGGAATCAGCTTTCGTTTGGCCAGATCGCCTGTGCCTCCGAATATTACTATAATTACCGGTTCTCTCTCTTTATCAGTTTTCATGTTTTTTTGCAATGGGATTATTTTAAATGTAGGGAGCCGGCGCCTCGTCTTTATACGCGCCGGTGCTGTTATGTTTCTCAGTACCAATAATGATGAAAGGTGCCCTCCCTGTCTGTTCTCTCGAAAAGATGTGCGCCAAAATAGTCTCTCTGTGCCTGTATGAGATTGGTTGGAAGTCTCGCGCTCCTGTAAGCATCAAAATACGCAATGGATGCCATAAATGCAGGCAGCGGGATGCCGCCGTCAACAGCCAGTTTCACAACAGACCGGGTATCCTCCATAGTGCTGAGTAACACTTTGGCTATATCAGCGTCGAGCAGCAGATTAGGCAATTCAGGAGCCTTATAAAATGCTTTCCTGAAATCTTCCAGGCAGGTGGCCCTGATAATACAGCCGCCCCGCCATATACGTGCTACATCCTGCAGGTTTAATTCATAATTATAGGTTTTAGATGCAACGTGAAGTTGGGCGAAGCCCTGCGCATAAACCGTGATCATTGCAAAATATAGAGCGTTTTTTATTTGCTCTGCGGCTTGTTGATGATCTGGTACGGCGCCGGCCGGAACTTCTCTTTTCAGCAGGGCCGAGGCCTGAATCCGCTCTTCTTTATATGCCGACATGTCGCGCATGGCAACAGCCATGTCAACTACAGGAATCGGTACCTGAAGGTCCATTGCATTCTGAGAAGTCCACTTGCCTGTTCCTTTAGCCCTGGCACGATCTGAAATAAGATTAACAAGCAGCACATCACTGTCGTCATCCTTTTTATTCAATATCTCCGCGGTAATTTCAATCAGGAAAGATTTCAGCTCCGTATGGTTCCAGCTTTCAAAAGTATCTCTGAGTTGGTCGTCACTGAACCCGAGTCCCCGTTTCATGAGGTCGTAAGACTCAGCGATAAGCTGCATAATTCCATATTCTATTCCATTATGTACCATCTTCACGTAATTTCCGGCAGAGCCGTTTCCAAGATAACTTACACATGGCTCATCATTTACTCTGGCAGCAATAGCTTCAAACACCGGCCTCAGGCGTTCATAAGCTTGTTTGTCGCCTCCGGGCATCAGGCTTGGCCCGAAACGGGCTCCCTGTTCGCCTCCCGAAATTCCCATACCAAAAAAATGAATGCCTTTTTCCCCGAGCTCTGCCACCCGGCGGTCGGTGTCTGGGAAGTAAGAGTTCCCGCCGTCTATTACAATATCGCCCGGACTTAGAAACGGGACCAGGCTGTTTATAGCTGAGTCTACGGCTTTCCCAGCCGGAACAAGAAGCATAATAGCCCTCGGTGCAGACAGCAAGGCCACAAATTCGCCTGCAGAATTAGTGCCTTTTGTTTTCTGGCCGTCATCTGTCTCATGTTTAAGTAACGCAACTTTTTCAGTATCAAGGTCCAGCCCTGCCACGGCAAAGTTGTGATCTGCAATATTAAGTACCAGGTTACGGCCCATTACACCTAAACCTACTACTCCAAAATCATAATTATCCATCGCTTTATATTTATTTGTACCGGAACTGCCGGCTACAGACTTTGCGTGTTTTCAATAGCAATAACTTTATCCAGGCGGCGCTGAAAACGCTCGCCGCCATCAAAACCTGCTTTAAGGAATATTTGTACCAGTTCCCATATCAGCATAGGGCCGATCACTCTCCCGCCGATACAGATCAGGTTCATATCGTCGTGTTCAACGCCCTGATGCGCTGAATACGTTTCAGTAATCAGCGCGGCACGTACGCCGGGGATCTTATTGGCGGCAACAGATACGCCTACTCCGCTGCCACATACCGCAATCCCCCGGGCAACCTCTTTACTAGCGATAGCCTTGCCCAGCGGAACAATGATATCAGGATAATCATCGTCCACGTCGTAAAACTCGGCACCGTAATCATGGACATCATAACCGGCTTCGATAAGCTTTTTCAGAAGAACCTGTTTCTGTTCGAATCCTGCATGGTCTGCAGCAATACCTATCTTCATCTTTCTTATTTTAAAAGTGCTTTGGCCCGGTCTACCACATGCTCAACGGTAAATCCAAGCTCTTTTAATACTTCTTCGCCAGGCCCGGATTCTCCATACCGGTCAAGACCAATCACGTCGCCTTCCGAGGTAACATATTTATACCAGCCCAGCGTTACACCTGCTTCTATAGCTAATCTTTTTTTAAGTGAAGGAGGGAAAACGGTATCCTTATAAGCCTGTTCCTGTTTCTCAAAAAGTTCCCAGGATGGCATGCTCACTACCCGCGCTTCTATATTATCTTTTTTTAACTGTTCCTGCGCGGCCAGGGCGAGCTGAACTTCAGACCCTGTAGCAACCAGAAGAACGGTAGGTTCTCCGGCAGAGTCGCTGAGAACGTACGCTCCTTTTTTCAGATTAGCTGCAGCGGCATATCGCTCCTGGTCAAGCACCGGCAGTTTCTGCCGGCTAAGAATAAGAGCAACCGGTCCTTTCTCTCTTTTCACTGCAATGCGCCATGCTTCTGCGGTCTCGTTGGCATCGGCAGGCCTGATCACCGTCAGGTTAGGAATACAGCGTAATGCCGTGATCTGCTCTACCGGCTGGTGAGTAGGCCCGTCTTCGCCCAGAGCGACACTGTCATGGGTAAAAATATAGGTAACCGGGGCTTCCGTTAAGGCGGCTAGTCGTATAGCACCTCTCATATAGTCAGAAAAGGTCAGGAAAGTGCCGCCGTAAACCCTCACGCCATAATGAGAGGCCATTCCATTGAGAATCGCTCCCATGCCATGTTCCCGCACGCCGAACCATATATTACTCTCGTAATACCTGCCGGGCTGGAAACTTACATCTCCTTTGGTTGGAGTATCATTAGAACTTGCAAGATCGGCAGAACCGCCCAGTATCCAGGGAACTGCATTACGTATTGCTTCGAGGACTTTGCCTGAGGCCTGCCTCGTAGCCAGCGGTTCATCTGTTTTAAATACAGGAAATCCTTCATCCCATGAATCAGGAAGTTCTCCCTTGAAACTCATATCAAACAGGCGTGCCTCGTCGGGATATTTTTTTTGATACGATTCAAAGAGCTCCGTCCAAACCTGCTGCTGTTTTTCGCCGCGTTTGCCTGCTTCCAGCATATACTGCCTTACTTCGTCAGGAACGTAAAAACTGACTTCAGGATTCCAGCCGAAGTGTTCCTTGGTCTTCCTGAGATTTTCCTCCCCAAGCGGGTTACCATGAACCTTGCTGGTACCCTGCATCGGGCTTCCATAGCCAATAATGGTTTTTACAGCTATCAGGGAGGGCCTTTCAGTCTCGGCGCGTGCATCCAGGATAGCCTGTTCAATTGCTGCGAGGTCGTTACCGTCTTTTACGGTAAGCGTATGCCAGCCATAGGCATTAAAACGAGCGATAACATCTTCGGTAAAGGCCAGGCTTGTCGGCCCGTCAAGAGAGATCTCGTTATCATCGTACAGGTATATCAGTTTACCAAGTTTGAGGTGGCCTGCAAGAGAAGCAGCTTCTGATGCTACCCCCTCCATCAGGTCGCCATCGCTTACAATAGCATAAGTATAGTGATCCGTCAGTTTATGATCCGGCTTGTTAAACTTCGCGGCAACAAATTCCTCGGCAATCGCTGCCCCCACTCCATTACCGAATCCCTGGCCCAGCGGTCCGGTCGTAACTTCGATACCCGGCGTTAACATCGACTCGGGATGTCCTGGCGTTTTAGAGCCTAGTTGCCTGAATCGTTTCAGTTCTTCCATGGGCAGGTCGTAACCCGAAAGGTGAAGCAAACTATATAATAAAGCAGAACCGTGCCCTGCCGAAAGGATAAAACGGTCACGATTGATCCAGGCAGGATCTTTAGGATTAAAGCTCAGAAAACGGCTCCAGAGAACGTAGGCCATGGGTGCTGCTCCGAGCGGCAGACCGGGGTGCCCGGAGTTTGCTTTTTGCACTGCATCGGCTGCAAGAAACCTGATGGTATTTACACTTAATTCGTCAAGAGGACTGAATGTTTTTCGTGTCATAGCGGCTGTAGATTATTTTTTAAATATAAAAAATGATTCTGTGTTTCATTTGCACACTTCTACAGAACCCATTTTTACACGCGTTGTTCAATGAAAATCGTTAACATTTTACCCAGGGATGTTTTTTGACGGTTCTCTGATCGGTGTTTTTTCAGCTTGTTTATCGCCACATCATAACTACTGCCGGAAAAATGAGACCTTTAACTCGTTCCGATTTTCAGTGTTCTTCGCTGAAGGCAATAAAAACTGTAGCATTTCCTGTAATTTATATAGCTATTTTCAGCGCAGGATGTCAGCCAGTACCGGGAATAGTACAATATAAGGTATACCTATCCGGCCGGAACTGATGATTACATCATTGATCTCAAAATTGGATGAAGAAGCTGGGTGGATGGGTATTTTTTGTAAGGTAATTTTTGCTGGTGTGCTGCTATGGTGAAGACCTGTAACCTTGCCGGAAAAAAATAAAGATATTAACTTAGCAGGACTAATGAATTTGAAGCTGCCTGTTATTTGTCATAACGCAAAAATCCGGCTGGCCAGCCGCCCTTTTTATATAAGGTAAACCCTCATATCCGACCGATAATATCCGCAGCCCGTAAACTACCAGTATAAACGATATCCCTGAATGAAAAAACTATTAACTTTCCTGTTGTTTTTTTCTGTTTTTTATCCGGCTGCTTATGTATATGGCCAGACAGCCGTGAACGTTAAGGATGATCACGATCAGCATATCTTCACATTCGGCGAGATCTGGAGTCTTGAAGATCCGGAAGGAAAGCTAAGCTTCAGAGACGTAAGAGGAGATTATAATGATGATTTTGTTCCCAGCACCTTAAGTACACCGCAAACAAAAAATCTTAATTCCGTTTATTGGTTCCGTGTCAGGATAAACTATCCGCTGCATCTCAATAAAAAATATCTGCTTGAGTTTTTTGATCAGACTATTGACCATATCACTGCCTATATTCCCGTCGAAGGAAACAGATATATCACCAGAAAACTGGGGGATGAACTGGCTTTTGACAAGCGCACATATAGTCATAAAAACTTTGAGTTTGAAATTGAACCGCGCGTGCCCGGACCACATACTTATTACTTCAGAATAAAATCTACACAAAGGGCAGATGTGATCATTGTGCTCCGCTCTGTTAACTGGTTTATTCATTATGCGCTCGACGAATACTTTTCTTTCGGGATATTCTATGGAATGATCCTTGTTTTTAGCTTTTACAACCTGCTCATGTTCCTGGCCGTAAGGCAGCGCCAGTATCTTGATTATGTGCTCTACGTATTATCTGTAGGGCTGTACCAAATGAGCATTGATGGTATCGGCTATCAATACCTCTGGCCGGGGTTCCCGCTTTTTAATAATTACGCATTCGGTATTTCACTTTATCTGGTGAGTCTTTTCTCTCTTCTGTTCAGCAGGGATCTTCTCCATTTAAAAGTAAAAGCCCCCTTCCTTTATAAACTCATTAACTACCTTATTCTCATCAGGACCGTTTTGTTTGTAGTCAGCTTCTTTTATACCAGTTTGTTTTCCTATCGCTTCATAGAACTTATTCCGCTGTCGCTGTCTTTTTTTGCGGGTGTACATATCTACAGGCAGGGCTACCATCCTGCGCGTTTTTTTGTTCTCGGATATTCGTTGCTTTTTCTCGGTTTCCTGATAAAACTGCTTATAGAACTTACCAACGGAGCATTCAATATCGGCGTTCTAAGTTATTATAGCTTAAGTATATGTTTTATACTGGAGATGATACTACTTTCTTTTGCTGTAGGCGACAGGGTGCGTGTACTGAAGCTGAAAAAAGATAAAGCGCAGCAAAGGATAATCAGGGAAATGAAAGAAAACTCGCGTTTAAAAGATATTCTTAACGAGGAACTGGAAAGTAAGGTAGACCAAAGAACACGCGAGGTTTTCGAAAAGTCGCAGATCATCAAAGAACAGAACGAGGAACTGATGAAGATCAACGATTTGCTGAAAGAACAGGCAGAGGAGATCACCCGGATGAACGTATTCCTCGAGCAGGACAACCAGGAGCTCCAAACCAATATACAGAAGGTTACCCGCGCAAGAATCATGTCTGCCGATGTCGACTTCAGTGAATTCAGCAAAATTTATCCGGATGAAGATACTTGTTATAAGTTTTTGTCGGATCTGAAATGGGAGAAAGGATATACATGCAGAAAATGTGGAAATGATCGTTTCTTCAACGGACATTTACCTTATAGCAGACGCTGCGGCAAATGCAGTTATGAAGAATCGGTGACTACTAATACTATCTTTCAAAATTCAAGAATCCCTATTACGAAAGCCTTTTACATGATCTTCCTGGTATACTCCACTAAAGGAAAAATATCTTCACACAAGTTGTCAGATATCCTTGCTATTCGCCAAAGCACCTGCTGGTCTTATAGCAGTAAGATTAAAAAACTGATGGAGGAACGCAAAAAACAGCTAAAAGAAGCT
>Ga0265780_10005953_pt1 | contig 15279 bp, 9 predicted proteins | sample P1T30metagenome_FD_192432 | JGI IMG/M metagenome (GOLD analysis project Ga0265780, IMG submission 192432) | Plant litter microbial communities from East Loma Ridge, Irvine, California - P1 T30 | ecosystem: Environmental > Terrestrial > Plant litter > Unclassified | place: USA: California... | reverse complement strand
TGTTCGTCCAGGCGCTGGAGGTCCGAGATCAGCTTGACATCAGCCGATTCGAAACGCGGCACATTGGCGCCATCGCCATTGGCTGCGGCTTCGTTATCGCCGCCGAAACGCAGCCAGTCGGCCGGAACGCCCAGCCATTGGGCAATCATGCGCAATTTTTCCTGCGTTGGAATGGCTTCGCCCACCAGCCACTTGCGGGCAGCGTGCACGGTGATGGGGCGGCCTTCGAATCGCACATTGAATTCGCGCGCCAGGCGCGTTGGGCTGTCTGGGGAGTAATGGGCGTTTTTCAGGGCGGTTTGCAGGCGCTCGCTGAAATTTTCGCGTTCGTTTGTCGAGTTCATAGGTGGCAGTGGTTCATTAACGACGCTCGGCGCAGTCATGGTTGATTCTTGTGTATCTTCTTGCAAGTCTGTATTTAACATAGTTGTGATTATTGAGAGATTTGCGATGCCGTGCTGCATCGTGCCACAAACTTGGTGCGTTTGTGCAGGACAGGACAAAAAAAGATTAAATAGTATGGACCGATAGTATGCATGGTGCATTACGAACGCTAGTGAAAAGCGCGCAAGAGTCGGTAAAATCGGTAAAACATTGTAATGCAGTGGGTGTTTCGCTCGTTTCAATAGCAGAAAAGAAATGTCACGCACCCTGTTGATTCCACACAACAGCGCACTTACTCAGCACTTTGAGATACTCCCGGCTTCCATGCGTGCAAAATCGAAACTCGCGACGTCTCCGTCCGTCGATCCGAGGCCGCCTAGTCAAAGAACGAACGTTCTCGAAAACATGCAATCTAGCGTGTTGTCCTACACAGCGTTGAGAATTTACGTGTTGTGGCACCTAACGCGCTTTTATTCCGCGACACAATTGCACTGACTTGCAGTGTGGTGAGGATCCCGACAATCAAGGCATTGCAGCGGTGCGCCTTAGCCAGATTGCGATTCTTTCATGGTCATAAACATGGCAAGCTACAATGGCTTATGTTCACGTTGACGTTGACGTAAACGGAAAGCCAGGCGCGCGGATGCAGCTGCGACGATCGCGGCATCGACAGCGCGCATTACCACCTTGTACTTCTAGATAGTAATTGCCCACGACCCGACCATGCGCACCTACACCATCGCCGAGCTGGCCCGCGAATTCGACATCACGGCCCGCGCCATCCGCTTTTATGAAGACCACGGGCTGCTCAGCCCGATGCGGGAAGGCTCCGGCGGGCGCAGCCGCGTCTACACGCCGCGCGACCGCACCCGCCTGAAACTGACGCTACGCGGCAAGCGCCTGGGCCTGACCTTGTCCGAGATCAAAAGCATCGTCGACATGTACGAATCGCCCAAGGACACCGTCGCGCAAATGGACCGTTTCCTGGGTGTGCTGGCACATCAGCGCGCAACGCTCGAGCAGCAACGCGCCGATATCGACATGGCGCTGGCAGAAATTGCCGCACATGAAGAAGAATGCCGCCGCATGCTTGCCGAGGCTGGCGCGCCAGCATAAGCGCCGCTGTTTGCTTGACGTTTACGTTAACGTCACTTGCGCGTATCATCGCAGTCCCTACCCCGCACTTCGTGGAGACGACATGCTGCACCTTCCAGGCTTGACCTTTGACCATGGCGAAGACATCGCCGCGCTGCGCGAGGCAATCGCCCAGTTCGCCGCTGCCGAAATCGCGCCGCGCGCGGCCGAGATCGACCGCAGCGACCAGTTCCCGATGGACCTGTGGCGCAAAATGGGCGACCTGGGCGTGCTCGGGATTACTGTCAGCGAGGAATACGGCGGCGCCAATATGGGCTACCTGGCGCACATCGTTGCGATGGAAGAAATTTCGCGAGCATCGGCATCGGTCGGCTTGTCCTATGGTGCGCACTCGAACCTGTGCGTCAACCAGATCAAGCGCAACGGCACCGAAGCGCAAAAACAAAAATACCTGCCAAAACTTATTTCCGGTGAACACATCGGCGCGCTGGCGATGTCCGAACCAAATGCCGGATCCGATGTCGTCAGCATGAAGCTGCGCGCTGATTTGAAGGGCGATCGCTATGTCCTGAACGGCACCAAGATGTGGATCACCAACGGCCCCGATGCCGACACCCTGGTCGTCTACGCCAAGACCGACCTGGAAGCGGGCGCGCGCGGCATGACAGCGTTCCTCATCGAAAAAGGATTCAAGGGTTTCTCGATTGCGCAAAAGCTCGACAAGCTCGGCATGCGCGGTTCCCACACCGGCGAACTGGTGTTCCAGGATTGCGAAGTGCCGCTGGAAAATGTGCTGGGCGGCCTCGGCAAGGGCGTCAACGTGCTGATGTCCGGCCTGGACTTCGAGCGCACCGTGCTGTCTGGCGGTCCGCTGGGCATCATGGCGGCCTGCATGGATGCGGTCGTGCCTTACGTGCACGAGCGCAAACAGTTTGGCCAGGCGATCGGAGAATTCCAGCTGATGCAGGGAAAACTGGCCGATATGTACTCGACCATGATGGCGTGCAAGGCGTATGTCTACGCAGTCGGCCAGGCCTGCGACCGCGCCAACTCGCCGGAAGCGGTGCGTGCACTGCGCAAGGACGCAGCCGGCGCGATTTTGTATTCCGCGGAAAAAGCCACGTGGATGGCGGGCGAAGCCATCCAGGCATTGGGCGGCAATGGCTACATCAACGAGTATCCGGTCGGGCGCTTGTGGCGCGACGCCAAGCTCTATGAAATCGGCGCGGGCACCAGCGAAATCCGCCGGATGCTGATCGGGCGGGAATTGTTTGGCGAGACGATGTAACGGTTTAACGCACGCTGCACCTGATAAATAACCCTTTTTGGAGACACCATCATGCATGACCCAGTCGTAATCGTCGGCGCAGCGCGCACACCCATGGGCGGCTTCCAGGGTGATTTTTCTTCCAAGTCCGCCAGCGACCTCGGCGCGGTGGCCATCGCCGCCGCCGTCGAACGCGCCGGCATCGATCCAGCCCTGGTCGAACACGTTTACTTCGGCAATTGCCTGATGGCCGGCCAAGGCCAGGCGCCCGCGCGCCAGGCCTTGCTCAAGGCTGGTTTGCCGGAGTCGACCGGCGCCGTCACGCTGTCGAAAATGTGCGGCTCGGCGATGCAGAGCGCCATCTTCGCGCATGACACGCTGCTGGCCGGCAGTGCCGATGTCGTCATCGCAGGCGGCATGGAATCGATGACCAACGCCCCTTACCTGATTCCGAAAGCACGCGGCGGCTACCGCATCGGCCACGGCGTCATGTTCGACCACATGATGCTCGACGGCCTGGAAGACGCCTACAGCCGCAACGAAAAAACCGGCGAAGGCCGCTCGATGGGCACGTTTGCCGAAGAATGCGTCGCCAGCTACGCTTTTACACGCGAGCAGCAGGATGCGTTTGCCATCGAATCGGTCAAGCGCGCCCAGAAGGCCACCAACGAAGGCCACTTCAAGTGGGAGATCGCCCCCGTCACCGTGAGCGGGCGTGGCGGCGACACCATCGTCGAACAGGATGAAGGTCCGCTGAAGGCCAAGCTGGAAAAAATCCAGAGCCTGCGCGCCGCCTTTAAAAAGGACGGCACCATCACCGCTGCGTCGTCGTCGTCGATCAACGACGGCGCCGCCGCACTCGTCATGATGCGCGCCTCGAAAGCCCAAGAGCTGGGCTTGACGCCGATTGCCCGCATCGTGGCGCACACCACGCACGCGCAGGCGCCCAACCTGTTTACTACCGCCCCGATCGGCGCCTTGCACAAGCTGTTCAAGAAAACCGGCTGGACCGTTGGCGACGTCGACCTGTTTGAAATTAACGAAGCCTTTGCCGCGGTGCCGATGGCCGCGATGAAAGACCTCGACATCGCCCACAATAAAATCAATATCCACGGCGGCGCCTGCGCACTGGGCCACCCGATTGGCGCATCCGGCGCGCGCATCCTGGTCACGCTGATGGGCGCGTTGAAACAGACCGGCGGCACGCGCGGCGTGGCGGCGCTGTGCATCGGCGGCGGCGAGGCCACGGCAATGGCCATCGAAATGGTATAAACGATTTAACTTATTAAAGGCTGCCCATGTCTACTGCACTCATCCTCGGCGCGTCGCGTGGCATTGGCCACGAACTGGTACGCCAATACCGTGCCGACGGGTGGCGCGTGATTGCCACCGCGCGCAAGCAAGCCGACTGCGACGCGCTCACCGCATTGGGCGCGGAAGCACACCTGCTCGACGTCAACGACACCGCGGGTATCGCCGCCATTGGCTGGAAACTTGACGACGAACGGATCGACGCAGCCTGGCTGGTGGCAGGCGTCTACGGTCCGCGCCGTGACGGCTTTCCTACCGATCCCGAGTTCGATGAAGTGATGCACACGAACGTCCTGTCGGCGATGCGCCTGCTGCCGGTGGTGGCGCCGCTGGTCGCCTCGGTGCGCGGCAAAATTGCAGTCATTTCGTCGCGCATGGGTTCCATCGGCGAGCGCACCAGCGCCAGCGGTTCGCTGTACCGCGCCAGCAAGGCCGCCCTGAACTCGGTCTTGAAGGACGCCGCGCTCACGTACGGTGACGCCGGCGCGACCTGCGTCGCCTTCCACCCGGGCTGGGTGCAGACCGACATGGGCGGCAGCGGCGCCGACCTGGCGGTGGCTGACAGCGTGCGGGGCATGCGTGCGACGTTGGCCGCCGCCACCAGCCGCGCGAATGGCGCGTTCCTCAACTACGACGGCAGCGCCATCGACTGGTAAGCGCTGCAAAACACACCATGATCCTGACCGAAGAACACGAGATGATCCGCGACGCCCTGCGCAGCTTTGCGCAGGAGCGCCTCGCGCCCCAGGCGGCGCGCTGGGACCGCGAGCACCATTTTCCACAGGCCGAGCTGAAAGAGTTGGCGGCACTGGGCGCGTTTGGCGTGGCCGTGCCAGAAGAATACGGCGGCGCCGGCCTCGATTACGTCGCGCTGGCGCTGGTGCTGGAGGAAATCGCGGCTGGCGACGGCGGCACCTCGACCATCATCTCGGTCAACAACTGCCCGGTGTGCAGCATCGCGATGATGTACGCAAGCGACGCGCAAAAAGAGCAATGGCTGATGCCGCTCGCGCGCGGCGAGATGCTGGGCGCGTTTGCACTGACGGAGTCCCACACCGGCAGCGACGCCTCGGCGCTGCGCACCACCGCCGTGCGCGACGGCGACAGCTACGTCATCAACGGCTCGAAACAGTTCATCACCAGCGGCAAATACGGCGACGTCGCCATTGTCCTGGCAGTCACCGACAAAGATGCCGGCAAGCGCGGCATCAGCGCGTTCTGGGTGCCGACCACTACGCCCGGCTACATCGTGGCGGGCGTCGAACAAAAGATGGGCCAGCATTCGTCCGACACGGCGCAGCTGGTGTTCGACAACTGCCGTATCCCGGCTGAAAATTTAATCGGCGAGGAAGGGCAAGGCTACAAGATCGCGCTGTCCGGCCTCGAGGGGGGCCGCATCGGCATCGCCTCGCAGTCAGTCGGCATGGCGCGCGCCGCGTTCGAGGCCGCACTGGCCTATGCCAAGGACCGGACCAGCTTTGGCAAGCCGATTTTCGAACACCAGGCGGTGCAGTTCAAGCTGTCCGACATGGCCACCAAAATCGAAGCGGCGCGCCAGCTGATCCTGCATGCGGCGTCGATGAAGGATGCCGGCCTGCCGTGCCTGAAGGAAGCGGCGATGGCCAAGCTGTTCGCCTCCGAGATGGCCGAGCGCGTGGTGTCGGATGCGATGCAGGTGCACGGCGGCTATGGCTACGTCAGCGATTTTCCCATCGAGCGCATCTACCGTGACGTGCGCGTCTGCCAGATCTACGAGGGCACCAACGACATCCAGAAAATCCTCATCGCCCGCGCTTTATGACGGCGCCGCCGTGGCCGATCCACGCAGTGGAGCCACGCCACCTGCCGGCGCTGTTCGCCTATCTGGACGCGCACTTGCAGGACAACGGCAAGAACGGCACGCCGCTGTTCCAGCCCATGGCCCGCACCGAGTCGACCTTCCCCGCCGAGCGCCGCGCCGCGTTCGCCAACGGCCTGGCCACGCCGCTGGGCGCGCCGGGATGGCGCCGCGCCTGGATCGCGGTCGATGGCGGCGCCATTGCCGGCCATATCGACCTGCGCGCGCGGCCTGAACAAGCGTCGCCGCACCGCGCCTTGCTCGGCATGGGCGTGCAGCGCAACTACCGTCGCCAGGGTCTTGCGGTGCGCTTGCTGCAGGTGGCGCGCGACTGGGCGCTGCATGAAACGGCGCTCGACTGGATCGACCTCGAGCTGCTCACCATTAACCTGCCGGCGAGAGAACTTTATCTGGCCAACGGTTTTACGGTGACGGGCGAAGTGGCCGACATGTTCCGGATCGACGGCGAAAACCTGGGCTATACCTTCATGACATCGCGCTTGCGCTGACTGTTCGTTGATGATCCCATGCCGCGCCAGCATGGCCACTGATAAACCCGGCCCCAGTCAGCCGAACGCGTTCCTGCTTCGCATTTCCATCTATAACGGGCGGACAGGTCCGGTCAATGCATGTTGCATGACGTGATCAAGCTGCAACATTGACATCAGAAAATGTTTTCTTCGAATGGATCCGCTGACATACTGAAAAAGACCTTTGCTCATTGTCAATTTTCCGAGACCATTCATGCGACCAGCTCTCCTCCCCTTCCTGCCCTTCTGCGCGCTTTCCCTCTTGTTTGCCGGCGGCCTGGCATGTGCCGCGCCGGCGTCGTTCACTGCCGACAAAGGCCAGCTTGTATGTAACACGGCCGGGCCGCAGGCGGCAACCTGGAGCGGCGCCTGCAAGGATGGACTGGCCGACGGCGCCGGGGTGGCCACCTGGACCGATGGCACCACGCCTAATAAACTGGACGGGAAACTGGCGCACGGCGAGGTGATCGATACCGCCACGCTGATCTATGGCGAGCACACTTATATCGGGACCTTTGCGCACTTCGCGCCGCACGGCCAGGGCTTTTACAAATATCCCGACGGCAGCATGTACGAAGGCGGCATCGACCACGGCAAATACAGTGGTCCGGGCATCTTCCAGGCGGTCGATCGCTCGCGCTACGAAGGCATGTGGGTCGATGGTGATCGTGAAGGCCAAGGCCAGGCGACGTTTGCCCTGGGCGGCAGCTACGACGGCCATTGGCGCCATAATCAGTTCGATGGCGCCGGTTCCATCGTCTATGTTGGCGGCCGCAAGTACACGGGCCAATTCAAGGATGGCCAGGTAGCGGGATTGCCGCCCTTGCCTGCCATCGAGGAGCACACTTTCCGTATCAATAACACCGAAACCCATGTCGGTTCCCTGATTCCGCGCCAGACCGCCACCTCGCCCGTGTCCGGCGCCAGATGGGCGGAGTTGAGCGACGGTGAGCGCAGGATCGTCAAGAGCCGTTACAAGGCGCTTGAAGCTGGCGACGAACCGCCTTATCCGATCGAAGGCATGCGCCCCTTGTTCGCGGCGCTGACGAAAGTAAGCCATGTCGACTGGAGTTTTGTGGGGCCGGTGCGCATGCATGTCCTGGTGGGCGCCGACGGCAAGCCCAAATCGGTGACCACCGTTGGCAAGCTGCCGCCCGAGGCGGGCAAGTACCTGGGCAGCATCCTGATGATCACCACGTACAAGCCGGCAGTCTGCCATGGCCAGCCTTGCGACATGATCTATCCGCTCGTGATGAACTTCGAGCACAAACTTTAACAGGAATGATCGACCGGCTTATTTAGTTGATAACGCCAATAATAAAATAGAAAGCATCATAACGCTTTCGATAAGCTAATCCAGCTTCAATGGAATAACAATTAATACAGTCCATAGGAATGAGATAGAAATTTTATACTGAATACAATTCAATACAAACTTGATCCAGCATCTCAAATATATTTTGCCGATCAGGCTTTTGACCGCGATACCGGCACTCCCGGCGATCAAAAGACGCATTGATTCAGGAATAAATTTTCTCGCCTGAAAACCACCGGTTCCTGGAACGACCGGATGGTTTTTATCTCATTACCATAAGGATTGCGATGCCACTTCACCCAAGGTCTATCACCGCCAGCGCGATGTCCGCGTCGGCACCGGTTCTGCGTTTCGCCACGATGGCGCTGGCGCTGCAGCTGGCCTGGGCGCCCGCCCAGGCCCAGACCGAAACCTCCATTGCATTCGGACGCGACGTGTATGCGTCGTCGATCCATGACGGCAACCTGCCCGACCAGGCGGTCGACGGCACGCTGAACACCCGATGGGAAAGCGCGTGGGGCAAGGATCCGCAATGGCTGTACGTCGACCTGGGCGCCGTCTCCGCCATCACGCATGTGGTCATCAACTGGGAAGGCGCCTATGCGCGCGGCTACCAGCTGCAGGTGTCGAACGACGAGATCAACTGGCAGACCGTGGGCAGTCCCGTTACCAACAACACGTCGCTGACCAACGATATCCCGGTCAACACCAGCGCGCGCTACGTGCGCGTGTATGGCACCGAGCGCAACAACCCGGCCTACGGCTATTCGATCCTGGAATTCAATGTCTACGGCACGAGCGGCGCCGGCGCGGTGCAGGCGCCCGCGCCGAACATTGCCAGCGGCAAGGCAGTGACTGCCTCGTCGATCGAGCGGGACCAGCCGGGCGCTTCCGACCAGCTGACCCCGGCCGATTACCTTGCGTCGAACGTCACCGACAGTAACGGCGCCACGCGCTGGTCGTCCACGTATTCCGATTCCGAATGGATCCAGGTCGACCTCGGCCAGAGTACCGTCATTGGCGGCGTGGAATTCGACTGGCAGGAATCGTATGGCCGCGCCTACGAGATCCAGGTGTCCGACGATGGCGTCAACTTCACGCCGGTGTTCCGCACGCTGGCCAGCCCTGGCGGAAACGACCGCGTGCCGCTGTACGCCACCGGCCGCTACGTGCGCATGCAAGGTATTGCCCGGGCGCGCACCTTCGGTTTTTCGATGTTCGAATTCAAGGTCACGCCCTGGCGCGCGGGCGATCCAAAACCGGTGTACACGTTCCCGACCGTGCCGACGCCAACGCGCGTGATGGTCGGCAAGGGCAGCTACGAAATCGGCGACGTCACCCAGCTGGAACCGCCGCCACCGCTGTTCAAGACCGCCGATGTCAAGGGTCCGGTGCCGTCCAACGACTGGTGGCAATCGCTGCTCATTACCAATTTCGGCAGCGGCAACGGCCTCGTGAGTTTGCCGCTGCGTTCGAACTACAGCCGCAACGGCCTGGGCGTGACAACGCTTGACGCCGGCTATGTCTCGACCAGTGGCAATTCGGTCGACACCGCGCGTGACACCGACCTGTTCATCCGCCCCACCAACCTGGTCACGGCCAACGCGGTCACCAAAGTGGCGGGCTACGGCGACTACCACGTCAACGTGGTGCTGAGCGACGACGCCACGCCGAAAATGACGTCGACGCTGGTGCAGGGTTCACCGTTCATCTACAACACCTTCGCCAACCCGGAAAAAGTGCTGATCATGGCGTACAACATCGTGCGGCTGTTCGACAAGGACGGCAAGACCGTCCTGGCGAACGACAGCGATGTGCTCTCTGGCGACATCGTCGGCATGGAAGTGCTCAGTACCGACAAGGGCCCGACGCCCAAGACCAGCTCGCATTACTACGGTTTGTTCGCGCCGGCCGGCTCGACCTTCCTGCGCATCGGCAATGCGATCAAGATCACGCTGCCCGCCGACCAGCAGTACCTGTCGGTGGCGACCATGACCAGGCCTGGCGACCTGGCCGATTATTCCACCCGTGCCTACGCGTTCGTGACCGGCACGCAGGTCAACTACAACGTCGATCTGGCGGCCTCGCAGGTCACCACCACGTTCAATACCACCACCACCGTCAAACGCAGCGGCTTTTCCGGCGACACGATGATGGGCCTGCTGCCGCACCAGTGGAAGACCAGCCCTGATGCGCAGCTGGACGGCCGCGTCTACCCGAGCGTGCGTGGCGACATCAAGCTCATGGACGGCAACGCGTTCACCACGGTGAACCGCTTCCACGGCCTGCTGCCGAACTTCGTCGAACCGACCAATCCGGAATACTCGCGCGCGCGCCTGGCCGCGTATTTCGACCAGCTCGACTCCGCTGTGGCGGACGGCGGCCGGGTCGACGAAGCCTACTGGCAAGGCAAGAAGCTGCACCCGCTGGCGCTGGGCATCATCGCGGCCGACCAGGCCGGCGACACAGCGCGGCGCGACCGCTACGTGGCCAAGCTGCGCGCCATCCTGGTCGACTGGCTCAGCTTTACTGACGGCGAGCCGGTCCACAAGACCTATTTCCACTACGTGCCGACGTGGGGCACGCTGGTGGCCAGCAACAGCTCGTATGGCGTCAATTACAACCTGTCCGACCACCATTTCACCTACGGCTATTTCACCTTCGCCGCCGGCGTGCTGGCCAGCTACGACAAGACCTTTGCCCAGGACTACGGCGGGATGGTCGAAATGCTGCTGCGCGACTACGCCAACCCGTCGCGCACCGATGCGCTGTATCCGCAGTTCCGCAACTTCAGCCCGTACGTGGGCCACTCATGGGCTGGCGGTTTCGGTGACAACCAGAGCGGCAACAACCAGGAAGCCGCCGGCGAATCGCTGTTCGGCTGGGTTGGCGAATACATGTGGGGTGTCGCCACCGACAAGCCGGTCTGGCGCGACGCCGGCATCTACGGTTTTACGACCGAGGAAAAATCGATCGAGCAGTACTGGTTCAACTATGACCACGACAACTGGCTGCCCGGTTTCACGCACGCCAGCGTGGGCCAGATCTACGGCGCCGCGAATGCGTTCACCACGTACTTCGACGGCAACCCGGTGTATGTCTATGGCATCCACTGGCTGCCGCCCGCCGAATGGATGACGTACTACGGCCGCGTGCCGGACAAGGCCGCGTCGCTCTACCAGAACTACCTGGCCGAGAGCGGCGGCGATGCCCGCGACTGGTCGAACATCGTCTGGACGTTCCAGTCGCTGAGCGATGCGGCTGGCGCACTGGCCGCGTTCGACGCCACCAAACTGAACGCGGGCGAAATGTCGAATGTGTACTGGTTCGTCAACGCCATGGCCAGTCTGGGCCAGCGCAACAACGACATCTGGGGCGTCAACTGGCCCACCGCCACCGTCTACCTGGGACCGAAAGGTTATACGGCGCAGGTGTGGAATCCGGCCGACGTCGACCAAACCGTCCAGTTCAGCAACGGCAGCGGCATCACCGGTTCGGCCGTGGTGCCGGCGCACGCCACCATCCGGGTCGACCCGACCAAAACCGTGACCACCGCGCCGGTCATTGCGGCCCCGACCAACCCCTACGTGCCCACCACCGGATGGGACGCAAAAACCTTCACGACGCAGGGCGAACCGGTCGCGAACATGCTGGACGGCGACGAGAACACGCGCTGGAGCTCGGGCCAGACCCAGGCGCCGGGCCAATGGGTGCAGCTCGACCTGAAGGCTGTCACCAGCTTCGACACGCTGTTCATCAGCGCCGGCGGCAGCGGCGACTACATGCGTGGCTACCAGGTATTCCTGTCCCTCGACGGCACCACCTGGGGCGACCCGGTTGCCAGCGGCGCCGGGTCAAGCAGCCTGGTGCTGACGCTTGGCACGCAAAAGGCGCGCTACATCAAGATCGTCAACACGGCGACATCCGACCGCTGGTGGTCGATCACCGAAGTGAAGGTGGCCAACTTCGGCACGCCGGCCCAGCCGACACAGCCAACCCAGCCAGCGCAGCCTGCACTGCCGGCGCCAACCGGCCTGCTGGACCGCAGTCACTGGGCGGTTGAGGCATCGTCCCGCTTCGCGCAGGATCCGGAAGCGCACATGCTCGACGGTTCAACGGACACGATCTGGAGCAGCGCCGCGGCCCAGGTACCGGGTCAGTGGATCAAGGTCGACATGGGTGTAGCGAACTATCTCGACGCGGTCGTCGTCGACGCCGCCGGCCGGGACGGGGATTATCCGCGCGGCCTGAATGTCTACGTGTCGACCGATGGCGCGACCTGGGGCGATCCGGTCTACAGCGGAACGAACCTGGCCAGCCAGCGCATCGCGGCCACGTTCGCACCGGTCAAGGGCCGCTACTTCCTGCTCGAGCAGACCGGTAGCGCCAGCAACTGGTGGTCGGTCGCGGAGTTGACGGCGGCCTACAACGGCATCGGCGCGGTGACGGAGATCGCCCCGGCCGGATGGACCGCCAGCGCCTCCTCCACGGGCGGCGCGGATGTCGCGGCGCAAGCTGTCGACAGCGAGCCGGCCACCCGCTGGACGAGCGGCAAAACGCAAGCCGCGGGCCAGTGGTTCCAGCTCGACCTGGGGAGCGTGCAGACGGTCAGGCAGATCGACCTCGATGCGCGCTCGAACGACTATCCGCGCGGCTACCAGGTCGTGCTGTCGCAGGATGGGGTGACGTGGAGCGATCCGGTCGCCACCGGCACCGGGACTACCCCGTACGTCTCCATCCCGCTTGGCGTGCATGATGCACGCTATGTCCGCGTGGTGCAGACCGGGACGGCGAGCGCGTGGTGGTCGATCGCCGAGGCGAAAGTGTTCAAATAAGCAGGCCAGCCAGGGCCCGGCGTACGCCGGGATCCCTGGCTCCACTACTTACTGCGTGATCACGCTCACCTTGTCGATGGTGAACGTGGTCTGCGCTGACGAATCCTCCGTCATCGCAAACGACAGCGTCACGGTCTGGCCCTTGTACGGCAGCAGGCTGAACGTGCGCGTGGCGTAGCCGCTCGCCTTGTTCAGGTTGCTGTACGTCGCCAGGGTGCCCAGCACCGCGCCAGTCGAACTTTTCACCGTCACGACCAGCTTGTCGTAGATGGTGCTGGTGGTGGTTTCTGCGGTATCGATATGCAGCGCGAAACTCAACGTGGCGGCAGTCGCGGTCGATGGCAGCACCACGGCTTGCGTCAGCGATTCGGTGGCGGCGGCGCCATTGCCGCCGAGGTAGGCGAACTGGCTGCCCTCGAACGGTACTTCGCCGCTGCCGGCCCACGCGCCGATCGCGCCGGTCGTGCCGGCCCAGCCTGTCACGCCCGACTCAAACCCGCCATTCGTGACACGCTCGGTCGACGCGCCACCGCCGCCCGTGGACGACACCGTCAGCGTCGCGCCGGCACTGGTGGCGGTGGTCGGGGTGGTGGCCGAATCGGTGACCCTGGCGCTGAATACGGCGCCATTGTCCGTCGTTGCCGCCGTCAGGCTGTAGCTGGCCGACGTGGCCCCGCTGATGGCCGCGCCGTTCCTGAGCCACTGGTATTTGTACGGCGCGGTGCCGCCGCTGGCCGTGACGGCAAACGAGGCGGTGGCGCCTGGCGCGACCGTCACGCTGGCCGGGTTGGAAGCAATTGCCACGCCGCCCGTCCCGCCGGCGGTTTCCGCCACGTCGGTCCCGACGTTGATGGCCGCGTACGCGCGCTGCACGGCAATGGCTTCCTTCGAGCCGACGCCATACAGTTCCTGCGCGGATAACAGTACCTTGGCGCGCGCATCGGCGTAATTGGTCGATGCGGTGAACTTGGTGGTCAGCGCGCGGAACCAGATGCGATAGGCCTTGTCATTGCCGATGCCGGTCATCGCTTTCGGCTGCTGGGTCAGGTACGCGCTGTAGTAGTTCGACGTGGTGGTGGCGTTCGAGCCTTGCGACAGAAAGTAGAACATGCGGTTGTTCGGGCCGCTGCTGTAGTGCACGTCCAGGTTCTTGACCGTGGTGCTCCAGGCGTTCGGGCTCGATCCGTCCAGGCTCGGCTTGTACAGGTAGCGCAGCGGCGTGCCGGTCTTCGAGATTTCGGTGCCCATCTGCCAGTCGTTGCCGGTGGCGGGAATCACGGTTCCGGTGCCGCCCGCGCGCGCATAGGCTTCGGTCATTTCCCCATTGATGTCCGAGGCCGATTCGTTCAGGCCGCCCGACTCGCCCGAGTACGTCAGGTTCGACGTGGCGGCAGTGACGCCGTGGCCCATTTCGTGGCCGATGACGTCGATCGAACCCAGGCTCTTGAAGGAGCTGCCGTCGCCGATGTACATGCAGCGGCAGGTGTCGTCGTAATACGCGTTGTCGTAGGCCGTGTTGACGTGGGCAGCAATGTAGGTGGCGGTGTTGTTGCCGTCCAGCGACTGCCAGCCGAGCACGTTTTTCAGCGTGTCGTACGTGTTCATCAGGCCCCACATCGCGTTCACGGCCGCCGTCTGGCCGTTCGCGTTGGTGGTCGAGCCGCCCGCGATGTACTGGGCGCCATCGCCCCAGGTGTTCGTCGTGTTGGTGTACAGCGCGCCAGCCGTGGTGCCGTGATTGGCGTTGGTGATCGCCATGGCGCCGTAGGTGCCGCCGGTGCCGCGCGTGGCATCCTTCAGCGAGTAGGTGCTGCCGGACAGCGTCGTATTGATGGGTACGGTGCCGTTGTACTGGCTCTTGCCGGTGCCAACGACGGTTTTCAGCGCCTTCCACTGGGCCAGGACGCGCCCGTCATTGGCGCTCACGACAGTATCGAAATAGACCGGCTTGGTGCCGCTGACCATGCGCGTTTGCACCAGGTACGCAAGCTCGTAGCCGGTGACCTGGTCGACGACGTCAAGCGCATTGAGTTGCGCCTCGGCCTTGTTAGCGGCCGCCGCCGTGCGCACGGTGGTCACGATCGGATAGATGATCAGTTCGGCCGATGGCGTGACCGCATGCGCGGCTGCCGGCGCGGTCGACTGCACCGCCACGCCGATTGCGGCCTTGCTGGAAATGGCCGGCGTGACGTTGAAATTGGCAAAGCGGCCGTTCAACGACGCGCTGGCGCTGTCCTGTGCGCTGCTAGTCGATTCCGCGCGGGCCGCGTTGTTGCCAAGGCCCTCGCTGCGGTCCGAACTCGTCTCGCTGAGGATCTCGCCCGCGTCGCTGGTCACCACGACCGAATCGGCGTGAAACACGCGCACGCCCTTGTAGGTATGCGCCAGGCGTGTGATGGCCGTGCCGGTCACGCCAGGGTGGTGGGCTTTGACCGCGAAGCCGTGATCCTGGTCCAGGCCTTTTTGTGCGCGCAGGTTGTCCAGTTGCGCCACGACTGCTTCCGTTGTCCGGTCGGTGAGGGAGACGGGCTCGGCCATCAATTGAGTGGCCGAGGCGCTGGCGCAAAGCAGCAGGGGTAATGCCGCACTGATCGAGGCTGCCAGCAAGGTTTTACGTAAGCTCATTTCTTCTCCATGGGATGAAAACTGTCGGGAACTGTCGCCTGCGAACAGGTCGCGGAAAACGACACTAATCCTGTACGTAC
>Ga0265780_10005952_pt1 | contig 15279 bp, 10 predicted proteins | sample P1T30metagenome_FD_192432 | JGI IMG/M metagenome (GOLD analysis project Ga0265780, IMG submission 192432) | Plant litter microbial communities from East Loma Ridge, Irvine, California - P1 T30 | ecosystem: Environmental > Terrestrial > Plant litter > Unclassified | place: USA: California... | reverse complement strand
TTGCTGGCAGTCTCCTGCTGAGCCGGCGTCACCCCGGCACGCTGCAGTTCTTCGTTGAGCTGCAGGACCGTGACTTCCTCGCCGTTCACGCTGGCCAGCGCTTGTCCGGGCTTTTTCTCCTTGGCTTTTTCGCCGCACGCAGTCAGGCTTGCCGCAACCAGGATCAAGGCCGCGCACAGGGCGCGCTTCGGGGTAGTGAGGGAGGATGTCTTCATGATGGACGCCATGTCGTTGTTGTTCAAAATAGTTTCCTTGGGTTGGTAAAAAACGGCGCCCGCCAATGGCGCCGCCGTGGAACTCTTGTTATTCGCACCCCATTTTGGGAGGCGCACGGCTGAGTATCTGTTCGTCAATTAACACTCTTGCATGCACGCTCCCCGCCATCAGGCTGCGGCGCGCTTCTCCTCCACCGCCGTCAGTTCGACGAAGGCCTCGTAGGCCATCTGCAGGCCCTCGCGCAAGGGCGTGCGCGCCTGCCAGCCAAGCGACTTGAGCTTGGAGACGTCGAGCAGCTTGCGCGGCGTGCCGTCCGGCTTGGCGGTGTCGAAGCCGATGCGGCCGCGGTAGCCGACCACCTCGCCCACCAGCCGGGCCAGGTCGGCGATGGTGACGTCCTCGCCGGTGCCGACGTTGATGTGCGAATGCATCGGGTCGGTATGGCGCGCATAGGTGTCGTGCGCAAGGTTCATCACGTAGACGCTGGCCTCGGCCATGTCGTCGACGTAGAGGAATTCGCGCATCGGCTTGCCGCTGCCCCAGATCACGACTTCCGGCGCGTTGCCGAGCTTGGCTTCATGGAAGCGCCGCATCAGGGCCGGGATCACGTGGCTGTTTTCGGGGTGGTAGTTGTCGCCCGGCCCGTAGAGATTGGTCGGCATGACGCTGCGGTAATCGGTGCCGTACTGGCGGTTATAGCTTTCGCACAGCTTGATGCCGGCGATCTTGGCCATCGCATACGGTTCGTTGGTCGGCTCCAGCGTGCCGCTCATCAAGTATTCTTCCTTGATCGGCTGCTGGGCCATGCGCGGATAGATGCAGGAAGAGCCCAGGAACAACAGCTTTTGCACGCCGTTGCGCCATGCTTCGTGGACGACATTGGCCTGCACCATCATGTTGTCGTAGATGAATTCCGCCGGATAGGTGTTGTTGGCATGGATGCCGCCGACCTTGGCGGCGGCCAGGTAGACCTGGTCGATGCGTTCGTTGCGGAAGAAATCGCGGACCTGGACCTGGTCGGTCAGTTCCAGTTCCGCGTGGCTGCGCGTGACGATATTGGTATGCCCCTGGGCGCGCAGGGTGCGTACGATGGCCGAGCCGACCAGGCCATGATGGCCGGCGACGAAGATTCGGGCTTGAGTATTCAACGTTTACTCCAGTGAAATTGCAACGTTGTAACCATGCGATGCCAGCAGTGTGTGGCGGCGCGCCCTGTCGAGGTCGCTTGCCACCATTTCCTGCACCATCGCTTCGAAACTGGTACGGGGTTCCCAGCCCAGGCGCGTGCGCGCCTTGCCGGGGTCCCCGAGCAGCGTGTCGACTTCCGTCGGACGGAAGTATTGCGGGTCGACCGCGACGATCGGTTGACCCACCACCACCCCGGGTGCCTTGTCGCCGCTGATCGAAGCGATGACGCCGCGTTCGTTGACGCCCTCGCCCTGCCAGGCGAGTTCGATACCCAGTTCGCGCGCGGCAAGCTCGACGAACTGGCGTACCGATGCCTGGCGGCCGGTGGCGATGACGAAATCCTCGGGGCTGTCTTGCTGGAGCATCAGCCATTGCATCTCGACATAGTCGCGCGCGTGACCCCAGTCGCGCAGCGCATCCATATTGCCGAGGAACAGTTGCTGCTCTAATCCCTGGGCGATGTTCGCGAGGCCGCGCGTGATCTTGCGCGTCACGAAAGTCTCGCCCCGGCGCGGGGACTCATGGTTGAACAGGATGCCGTTGCAGGCATACATCCCATAAGCCTCGCGGTAATTGACGGTAATCCAGTAGGCGTACAGCTTGGCCACGGCATACGGACTGCGCGGGTAGAAGGGCGTGGTCTCGCGCTGCGGCACCTCCTGCACCAGTCCGTACAGTTCGGAGGTCGAGGCCTGGTAGAAGCGCGTGGTCTTCTGCAGGCCCAGGAAACGGATCGCCTCGAGCAGGCGCAGGGTGCCGAGCCCGTCGACGTCGGCCGTGTATTCGGGCGATTCGAAGGACACCGCGACGTGGCTCATGGCGCCGAGGTTGTAGACCTCGTCGGGCCGCACCTCGGCCATGATGCGGTTCAGGTTCGAGGTGTCGGACAAATCGCCGTAGTGCAGGAAGAGCTGCGGGTTGTCGGCGTGCCGGTCCTGGTAGATGTGGTCGATGCGTCCGGTATTGAACAGCGAAGCGCGCCGCTTGATGCCGTGCACTTCATAGCCCTTCTCCAGCAACAGCTCGGCCAGATAGGAACCATCCTGCCCGGTAACTCCTGTGATCAGCGCTTTTTTCATGTGACTTGCTTTCCCGGTTTTCGGCCATATCTGCGGCAAAACACTTTAAAAATTGCAATCTCATCAATTATTCTACGCAGCCCATCGGATGCCGCAAGCGGCGATCCGATTGAACGCGCTTGTTTAAGTCGGTCTTAAGTGCTATTAATTTCCGCCAAGAACGCTTTAAAATGCGTTTTCCCGCGTCAACACCACTTTTACCGTCTTCAACACGATCCACAGGTCGAGCCACAGGGACCAGTTGCGTAAATAATCCAGGTCGTACTGGATACGTGCTTCCATCTTGTCGAGCGTCGCCGTTTCGCCACGCAAGCCATTGACCTGCGCCCAACCGGTGATGCCCGGTTTGACCTTATGGCGCAGCATGTATCCCTTGATCAGCTTGCGATATTGCTCGTTATGCGCGACCGCATGCGGCCGCGGTCCGACGATGCTCATGCGTCCCTGCAACACGTTAATGAACTGCGGCAATTCATCCAGGGACGTACGGCGCAGGAAACCGCCGATGCGGGTCAGGCGCTGGTCGTTCTTCGAGGCCTGGGTGACGGTGCTGCCGTTTTCCATCACGGTCATCGAACGGAACTTGTAGACGATGATGTCGTCGCCATACAGGCCGTAGCGGCGCTGCTTGAAGATCACCGGGCCGGGCGAACTCAGCTTGACGGCCAGCGCAATGACCAGCAGCAGCGGCGACAGCAGCACCAGGATGATGCTCGACAGCAGGATGTCGGTGGCGCGCTTGACCGTGCTGTTCAGGCCCATGAAGGGCGATTCACGGATCGCGATCACCGGCATGCCGCCGACGTTGTCGAAGCGCGCCTGCATCAGGTCGAAGATATAGACGTCCGGAAGGAAATAGACCGAGGCGGTGGTGTCCTGCAATTCATCGATCAGCTTGCGGATGCGCGGCTGGGCCGAGATCGGCTGGCTGATGAAGATCATCTTGATGCCGTGCTCGTGCACGTACTGCACCAGGTCCTCGGTCTTGCCCAGCATCGGGTGGCGCATGTCGGGCGGACGGCGGCCGTCGTCGCGGTCGTCGAAGAAGCCGCGCACGTGCATGAATAAATTCGGATGATGGTCGCAGATGCCGGCGAACTTCAGCCCGACGTCGTTGGCGCCGACCACCACCGCCGAGCGCACTTCGGTGCCCTGCCCGGGCAGCTGGGCCATGCGCGCCGCGATGTGGCTGATGAGCAGGATCGCCGGCGTGGCGATGAACCAGGCCAGCACCACGCGCTCGTCGTAGTAATACTTGAGCCCGCTGGACGAACCGAGGAACATCAGCACGGCGATGGTCACGCACCAGCCGAACACGACATCGCGCGCATAGGCCCACATGCGGCCGCTGCGCCAGGTGCGGTAGGGATCGATGTGCTGGTACACGGCCGACGAAATGAAGAAGGCCAGGATCATCAGCACCAGCAGGTAACCCGAGAACGGCTCATGGAACAGCAGCGCCGACAGGTACAGCGTACCCATCACGATGAGCGGATCGAGCACGCGCTGGAAGAACGAGATCAGCGGTATGTCATTAACGGTCATAGAAAAGGATCAAAACTGCGCATTGGCCGACAGCGTCACGCTGTTCGACTTGAAACTGCCGGTTCCGAGGATCACCGATCCGCTGCGCGCCTGGTGCGCAAGCCCGGCCGATACCTGTATGGCCGGCCGCGGCAACCAGGTTGCGCGCAAGCTGCCCGTACGGATGGAATCGCGCAGTTCGCCCGAACCCGGGAACTCCCTGCGCGCGTTGTAATTGCGTCGTTCGTAGATGGCGTCGGCGTTGACCTTGATCTTGGCCGTGGCATCCCACTGGGCGCCGGCACTGGCGCCCTTGTTCAGCGTGTAGCTCACCAGCGTGCTTTCCAGCGGCGCGAAGTCGCGCCAGACGGAAGCGTTGTAAGTCATCTTGCCGCGCGGCTGGTAGGTCGCCTTGACCTTGCCGGCAACGCCGCTGGTCTTGCCGGTGCCGAAGGACGGCTGCTCGCGCCGCGTGTAGCCGACCAGGGCGTCGATATCGGTCGAGCCGGTGGCCTTCCAGCGCACGCGCGCCTTGAGTTCGTCCTGGTCGAAGTCGTTGCTCAGCAGCGCGCCGTTGATCGGGCGCGAGTACGGATAATTCCCCTTGACCTTGCGCGCCACCAGGCCGACGGTATTGCCGCTGCGCGCCAGGTAGTCCAGCTCCAGCTCGGTGGCGTCCTCGGTGCGGTTATTGAAGCGCTGGCTGACCAGCTCGTAGTCGTATTTGTCGCGCTGGAAGCCGGCGCGGGCGCGCCACGAGGAGTGAAAACGCCAGGAACCCTCGGCATAGCTGCTGCGGCTGGTGCGCAGGTTGCGTTCGTCGCTGCGGAAATCGGTATAGGGCGCCAGCACCTGCTGGTAGGTCGATCCGACCTTGCCTTCGAAGCGGTTGCCGAGCTGCCAGAACCAGTTGGCCTGGAAATCCTTGCCATCGTAGTCGAGCTGCTTGAAGTGGTCGAAGCTGGTCTTGGACAGCTTGGCGACGACGGAGACGCGTTGACGGCTATAGGTCTTATCGAAGATCAGTCCGCCTTCGCGGGTCCACCAGGAATCGGCGCGCGTGTTGTCGAACGCAGGCTGGTTTTCCGGCACGCGCAAGAGGTTGTCGTCATGCCCGTACGCGACACCGCCATAGACATGCAGCGCATCGCTGGGACCGGCGCCGGCCGGGATGGCGGCGACGGCGCACAGCAGCGGAACGAGGGGACGCAGGCGGGAATTCAGCATAGTTATTTATCTTCTTGATGTAAATGCCGGACGGCTTACCAGAACGACCAACTGCCGGTCTGCACCACCCACAGCCCCAGCAGGCCATTGGTGACGGCATGGGCGAGGATCGGCGACCACAGATTGCGATGCCACATATATAGCAGACTGTAGGCGGCACCCGCGACGATGCCGGCCAGCCAAAGGTTATGCTCGAAACCGAACAGAACAACAGTAACGATAAAAGCCTTGAGGCCGACTTGAGATGGCTCAACATTCTCGAAATCAGGCGAGGCAACCCAGCGCATCAGGAAAGAGCGCCAGAACAATTCTTCCATGATGGGTACGACCAGCGCGGCGCCGGCGATGCGGATCGCCGCCAGCAGCCAGTCGATGCGGCCGTCGACGCGCGGGTCGTAGCCGGCCGGCGAGCCGACCACCATCCAGCCGGTGGACAAGTTAATCCAGAGCACCAGCACGAGGACGCCGGCCGCGAGCGCGGCCAGGAGGGCAAGAGGGGAAAGGCGGAAGGACTTCAGTTCGCCGTACTGGCGCCAGAACAGCGCCAGCAAGGCAGTGACGAGGGCGATCTTGGCGGGATACAGCCAGCGCAGCAGCTCGGCGGGGCTACCGAGGCGTTCGAGCACGTCGCCGATGACGATGAAGGCCAGGTAGGCGGCGAAAGGTAGGATGCGGATCCAGGCGGCGCGGTTGAACATGGGAGCGGCGGCGGGCAGTGCTGCCGTGCCGGGCACGGCGTAACGGTCGTCATGCTCAGTCATGTTCCTCCATCGGCGGGCGCCTGGCCCGCAATCCCTAGCTCATGCGCTACTCGCCCCTGGCGCGCGCTTCGAGGCGCTCCCAGCGATCCAGGGCGTCGAGCAGCAAGTCCTCGATCTCCGCGTGGCGCGCGTTGATGCGGCGCGCGTCGGCCGGATTGGTCTTGTAGAAGTCGGGCGAATTCAACTGGGCCGTGATCGCCGACTGCTCGTCTTCCAGGCTCGCGATGAGCGGAGGCAACTCCTCCAGCTCACGCTGTTCCTTGTAGCTCAACTTTACCTTTTTACTATTCGCGTTCTGTGCGCTGGATGACATATCGTTGGCTTTTGTCGCGCCGGCTTTCTGCGCGGAGGCAGCGGACGCTACGGGAGTGGCCGATTTCACCCTTTCCCAATCGCTGTAGCCACCGACGTATTCGCGCCACAGGCCCTGCCCTTCCGACACGATGACCTGGGTCACGACATTGTCCAGGAAGGTACGGTCGTGGCTGACCAGAAACACCGTGCCCGGATATTCGGCCAGCAGTTCTTCCAGCAGTTCCAGGGTATCGATGTCGAGGTCGTTGGTCGGCTCGTCCAGCACCAGGCAGTTGGCCGGCTTGGCGAACAGGCGCGCCAGCAGCAGGCGGTTGCGTTCGCCGCCCGACAGCGATTTCACGGGCGAGCGGGCGCGCTCGGGCGCGAACAGGAAGTCGCCCAGGTAGCTCATCACGTGCTTGCGCTGGCCGTTGACCTCGACCCAGTCGCTGCCCGGCGCGATGGTATCGGCCAGGGTCGCCTCCTCGTTGAGCTGGGCGCGCATCTGGTCGAAATAGGCGACGTTCAGCTTGGTGCCGAGCTTGACGCGGCCGGCGTCGGCGGTTTCCTCGCCCAGGATAATCTTCAGCAAGGTGGTCTTGCCGGCGCCGTTCGGGCCGATCAGGCCGACCTTGTCGCCGCGCAGCACAGTGCCGGTGAAGTCGGCGACGATGACTTTCTCGCCGTAGCTCTTCGACACGTTTTCAAGTTCCGCCACGATCTTGCCGGAGCGTTCGCCGGCGCCGATGTCGAGCTTGACCTGGCCTTGCTGGTCGCGGCGCGCGACGCGCTGCAGGCGCAAGGCTTCCAGGCGGCGCACGCGGCCTTCGTCGCGGGTGCGGCGCGCCTGCACGCCCTTGCGGATCCACACTTCTTCCTGGGCCAGGAATTTGTCGAACTTGGCGTTCTCGACTTCCTCGTTGGCCAGCAGTTCGACCTTGCGTTCCTGGTACTTGCTGAAATTGCCGGGGAAGGACAGCAGGCGGCCGCGGTCGAGTTCGACGATGCGGGTGGCGACGTTGTCGAGGAAGCGGCGATCGTGGGTGATGAACAGGACCGAGCCGCGGAATTCGCGCAGCAGGCCTTCGAGCCACTGGATCGAGGTGAAGTCGAGGTGGTTGGTCGGTTCGTCGAGCAGCAGCACGTCCGGCGCCGACACCAGCGCGACCGCCAGCGCCACGCGCTTCTGCATCCCGCCCGACAGCGTGCCCATGCGGGCGTCGCCGGCCAGGCCGAGGCGGCCCAGCGTGGTCTCGACCTTGTTGCCGAGGTTCCAGGCATCGGTGGCGTCGAGCTTGACCTGCAGCACGTGCATGCGCTCCATCAGCGCATCGTCGTCGCCCTGGCCGAACTGTCCGGTCAGCGCTTCGTACTCGGTCAGCATGGCCTGCTGCTCGCCCATGCCGGTGGCGACCACGTCGAACACGGTCATCTCGGGATCGAAGGACGGTTCCTGCTCGACGTAGGCGATCTTGACGCTCTGCTGCATGACGAGCAGGCCGTCGTCCAGCTTCGAGCGGCCGGAAATGATTTTCAGCAGCGACGACTTGCCGGTGCCATTGCGGCCGATGAGGCCGACGCGCTCGCCGCTTTCCAGCGAAAAGTCGGCATGGTCGAGCAGCGGAACGTGGCCGAATGCCAGTTGCGCGGAGGAGAGGGAAATGACAGCCATGGTTGTGAGGAATGCTGCCGCGCGCAAAGGGCGGGCGGACAAAAGGTCAAAGAAGCGTGCATTGTACCGACTGACGGCGCAGAACTTCCAATTACCTCCCAATCCTCGGCTATAATTGCAGCCGGTTCACGATAACGGCCTGCCTGCAGGGTCCGCTCGCCGAACCGCAGGCCCGTCCTGCTCCGCCCTGCCCCGGCAGCGGCTAGCGTCCTCCCCGTAGCACAATGGATAGTGCACATGCCTCCTAAGCGTGGGATACTGGTTCGATTCCAGTCGGGGGGACCAACTCTTCGAATCGGGATGTTTTCACGCCATCTCAGCACCCGTCTTTGCTCTGACGCGGCGCAAAGTGACAATCGCAACAGGAACTGGCCGGGTCGGCTAATGGGTGTTCAAGGCGATTGCTGGTCTTCGGCTTCACGTAGCCTGTTTCCTAGCGACGTTCACGCCCGATTGCGGCTGGTATGCGCTTGCCGAGCGCAGAGAACCGGCGCTGCTTGCGCTACAAGAGTCCGAACAGGTCATCTAAACGACTGGATTATTGCCCGCTGAAGTTTCCGATGGACGCAGTCAAGGTAGCGCCACAAGTAGTCTTATGCCCATCATAGGCAACGGCGACGCCGTCGATGACGTGTGTGGAATCGCCTTCGGCAATCATGCAATTGTCATGTCCCCTGATGGGACAACTGCATGTATCGCCGACGCAGGCAACCGGGATGCCGTCGACCGTGAAATGGGTGGCACTCACACTTTCGACCTTGCCACCGTGGGACGTGGCATCGCCGAGGCGAATCACGTTGCGCATCGCTCAGCCTTCCCGTTCCGGTGACGATCCTTCGCTCCGACCGCCCTCGGTCGCGCCACCCTTTGCAGGAGCACTGGTCGAGGAAATTTTTGCCGTCGTCGATGACTGCGCCACCGCATCGCCGCGAGCAGGTACATCATCGTAGTCAACCAGTTTCCAGACTGTCGCCAGCCGGTAAGAAGACCGTTCCCCCGTGAGCTTTTGCCACATCGAAGGCTTGCCACGCGAGACCACATGCGGCATCCGGTCACCGGCCTTGATATGCTGGCGTTGCCCGCTTGCCCTGTCGGATACTTCTGTGGGCTCCCACCAGCCGGTTTGAGGACAGTTACGCCCGGTTGCCGCAAGCTCGCCGAGTGGAAAGTGCGGCGTTGGGCTGGCCGCGGTCGAGTTGACGGGCGTAGCACTCGTAGGGCGCACGCGGATCGTGCTGGTGATCTTGTCCCAGATCGCGATGGCTTCTTCGTCGGTCAGGCTGGGTTTGACAACGCCGGCGGCGTTGTCGGCCACGCCGGTCTGGAACTGGATGTCTATATAAGGTTTGAATGGGTCGTGCGGAACACCAGTGAATCTGGCTTCGAAATCATGATAGGAATGTACACCTTCCTCATCCGGGTTACGCACGAGGACTTCGTAGCCGGTTTTCCACTCATGTATCTGGCGCGGGCTTTCGCGAAAGTACTTGATGCTGGCCAGCAGCGTTTGCTCTTCAGGGGTTGCCGGGTCTTCTTTGATTCGCGTCCACTGTGTTTTAAGTGAGGTGCTTTCGGGGTTGTAAGGATTTGAAGGATGAGTTTGAATTGAAAAATGTGCGTCAGGGAATTCCTTCAGGCGGAAGCCGATGTTAATCAGTTCGCCAGGATGATTCTTTTCGTCATTCGGCGAGTCTGGCAGGAAGCCATTTTCAATGCAGTTACCGGGCTCGGTCGGAATTTCGCTTTCGGTACGTTGTCGCAGGCGGTAGGCAATGCTATTTATTAATGCTGTAGCTCTGGCCTGGCCAGGTCTTAAAGGGCGCGCTTTGATGATAACGCCATCATTGTTCAAGCCGAAATATCCATTAATTTTCAGGTCATCAATAGACTGAAAATCTTCGTAGCCAGTAACGATTTTTCCTTCGGGCCGGGCTACCTCGTCTACCGATAGCAGCAGCGGAACATCGTTGTGGTTAATGGCCTTTTTGCTTTTAAGCTCATCGATAAATTTTTGCGCCAACGCGTTTACTTCATCGGCACCGTCAGGATAAATGCTGACTGTCAGTGGAATAATCGTGTTTCCCCAAACCGCAGTTGCCAATTCCGGCACGTCGACCATGAACCGTCCGAAGCAGACAGTCCTGGTTTTCTCGAACAAGGGTTGTAGGCGAGGCGTGAGTGCGGTCATGTTTGGCGTTTTCCATTGTCTTGGGCTATGGTCACAAGCTGCGAGCGATAAGTTTATGGCAGCGAGCAGGAGCACTGGTTTGATGGAGCCTATCTGCATGGATAATTTGATTCAACAATCCCAGGTTGCCTTTTGGGCGATGCGCACGATACTGTACAGGGTCGAGGCGATGGCCCGGGGGTTCTTGTAACTCGACTGGTGCTCATAACCTGTCTGGCGGAATACGCCCTTAAACAAGCCGCTGTTCAATTGCTTGTCGGCGGATCTGGCAGGGACAGTTTGGTCTCCCGGCGCCGAAGGCGGAAGAATCGTTGCATGCACCGGGCCGAGTTCCGTATCGTTGAAGGGAAGTGCCCCTATGTTATTAACGCCATCAGGATCCCAGATAGTAAATTCCAGCGTGCCTTGCCTGCTATCTCTGACGATCGGCCAGTTCTGCCAGCCTTTAAGATTCACACAGTTCTTAATGTCCCATACCACTTCGCCGAAGCTCTGTTGCTCAGGATCAGCTCCGTAATGTGCGTAACTGTTGGGATGGAACGTGCCGGCAATCTGTTGATGGAAACCTCGGACCTTATCGAGATAATTGCAAGTCCGTTCGAAAGTTCCGCCACCCTGATCTATTGTCAGGCCTGAGGGATTGATCCAGTCTTCCCGAAACAAGGCATACCACTTGCCGCGCACCTTATAGATTTCATTGTACGGATCTGCTTGTTTCGGCCAGGTGTCCAGATTGTGGCCGTTGTGCCGCACGCGCAGCCAGCCATTGCCATAGGATTCGGTAGGTAGCAGTTCCAGCCCACCAGGCGCATTGGCCAGCACCGCTGTAACTTCGTCACCATAATTTCCAAGCACTTTTGCAACAAGGCTTGCTTCGATGACGCTCGTGCTTGTGTGCATCAGCCCTGGATCCTCGAATCCCGCCCGCATGCGCTTGTAGGCGGCCGGTGCGCCGATGGCTGGCATCACACCATGGACGATACCAAGCACCTTGTCCTGCAGATTACCGATCTTGGGATGAACCAGTGCCCGCCCGACCAATCCGCCCATCGAATGGGTCACGACGATCACCTGCTTGCATTCGTAGCCGGATACGTTCAACTCGTCGATGACCTTGCTGATGCGCGCAGCGATGATTTGTGCACTATCGCCGTTCGACTGCAGCCAGTTGTAGCCAAACGCATACACAGGGAACCAGCAGCCGCTAGCCACCTTCTTGAGTTCCTCCTCGGTCACGGCCTGCTGGGGCAGCTTTGGATCTGGACTCCATGCCTTGGGATCGATGCCGACAACATCTCGCCACTCGGACCGCATTTTGCCATCCGAAAAAGTGTTATTCAGGCGCGATTCCAGGTGCTGCAGCAAGACGCCATAACTATTAAAAAAGACTTCTCCCCAACCTCGCTCTCGCGCTTTTTGCACGGCGGTGCGCCCGTTCTTGGCGGTAGGTGGGTCGTTCGACAGCAGTGGCGATTGAAAATTCTCACCCAGTGCGACATTGTCATGCCGCCCATCGCCGCTGACATCCGACGCTCCGGTGGGATCGTAAATGTCGACCACGGTTTGCAAAGGGTCCAGCCGCAACTGACGTTCATTCGGAGGGTTCTTCGCATTTTTACGAATGTTTGAGCCGCCAAGTCTGTCGGGCCGCCATGCGATGTTGTCCTTCTGGCGCAGTTCCTTCTGGCGCGCCGCACTCATACGCAGATTCGACCCCATGATACCTGGCAGAAAAATGATTGGCAGCACCCGCTTGGGCAGCATCCGGGCGCACTGCGGTTTCTTATCCTGTTTCGGTGTCGCAAAACCTTCGGCCTTGCGGGCCGCACCGGCATGCTGTTGCGCAGGTAACGCATGTTCAGTCGTCTTCGTCATCACAATCTCCTGTGAAATCAGTCATCGAGCGCCTCGATGCTGTAGCGGCCAAACGGAACGGCGCTGGTAAAACGCTCGGTCAATCCACCCGCATCGGTCCGCCCCTCTAACGTGCGCCCGTCTTCGGTGGTGATGCGATAACGCTGGTTCTTCATCGGCTCGTTGGTCCCCACCCAACGCAGCACGGTCTGCTGGTCGTAAGCCGCTCCACTCTTCGATAGCGTCACGGCGGCCGGGTCACCAGTACCCGGCCCGACATGCGCAAACGCCGACGACTTGATGGTGTGCTCGCCGCTGCTCTGTTGCGTGATGGCACCGCCGCCGATTTCCACCTGCGCGCCTTGTCCCACGATGCGAACTTTGGGCGCCTGCAGCACGATTTCTTCGGTGGCGGTCAGCATGATGCGCTTGGAGGAAGTCACTTCGATATCATCGCCATGCGTTTGCAGCTCAATCTTGCCGCTGGCGGCGACGAGCTTGATACCGAGCCGGTGCGCAAACAGGCTGATACTTTCCGATACGCGCGCCAGCAGTTTCCTGCCGACCGAAAGCTGGGTATTGCCGATGCTGAGCAAATCGATGTGTGTTTGCGCGCCGATCGAAATATTTTCCTGGCTGTTCACGGCAACGCCCGCAGGCGCGGACAAGGCGACCACTGGTTGGCCGCCAGCGCCCATTTCTTCCTTTTCGGTATTACCGCCGGCTTCCCACTGCCTCAGGTAGCCGATCAGCTGGGTGAGTTCCTTATCGTCGGTACCGCCGGCATGATGCGTTGACGAGAATTCCGCCAGTTGCCGCTGCACACCCTGCAGGGCCTCCGCCAGGCTGATCAACTCAGTCCGATCGAGCTGTTTGCCGCTGGCGTTCCGGCATGCGGCGGCGCTGATGAGCACACCTCGAGCGCCACGTACCGCAACCGCATGGTCGCTGCGAAGTTCCGCCCCTTCGCCGCGCGCTTCGCCTTCACCGTCGTTGCGGGGATGGGTCAGCCATCCCAGATTCAGTTCGCTGTGTCCGTGCTGGGAAGACAATTGCGCGTTGATCTGGCCCGGCGTGTCGTCCAGTCGCAGCTGGTTGTAACGGCTACCGTCCACTTCCTTACTCTTTATGCCGGCGAGGTACTTGTTGCCGGGTAACGCTCCAGTATGGCTGAACGAAGGCGGCGGGGCCATGCGACCAAAGACCCTTGCAACGATGATCGGCTTGTCTGGATCCCCGCCCAGGAAGTCGACGACGACTTCGTCGCCAACGCGCGGCAACATGCTCGCGCCCCAGCGATTGCCGGCCCAACTGCTGGCCACACGAACCCAGGCGGAGTCGCGGTCGCTGTCGCTGGCGCCGGCCCCTTGCGCATGACTGTGGTCTTCCGTTCTGGTGCAGGGAAAGCGCAACTTGACCCGGCCATATTCGTCGCAATGCACTTCTTCACCAGGCGGACCGACCACAATCGCGCTTTGCAGCTGCGGACGCGGCAAATCGGTACGAGGGTCGAACGCGGGCACGATAGGAATGCCGCGGCGCACGCAGGCGAAGCGATTCGTATAGCGCATGCCGCGCTCTTCGCTGGCTTGTCTCAGCGTGGCAGCAGAACGTCCGTCATTCCATCGATTGCGCGCAAACAGACGTTGCACACGGTCGCTGATTGTCTTGGGGAGGTTATTCTCCGCATCGACCTCCAAGCGCGTGATGACGAATTCCTTCTCTTTCGGCGGATGGGTGTCGATTTCGGGATGGCCACTCAAGGCAATCCATTGCCCTACACAAAGCGCGCGCACACTGCCTTCACCGTAAAAGCACTTTGATTCGTACTCGTGGCGCTTCATGCGCAGTTGACCAAGATTCCGGTAATCCTCTCCGTCCTCACCCGCATGCGGGACGTCAATCAGGTAGTCATCGAGACTGAGCGCGAAACGGTTGCCCATCGCGCCCTGATCGATTTGCGACGGCGTATGACTGGTCATTGGACGGCTTTGCATGTAATCCGTGCTCAGGCGGCTGGCGTTACCCGGCATAAGCGTGCGGACCGGACTCCAGGCGAAAATAGTGTCACTTGCTTCCGTAGCGTCATCGCGATGGTAGCGGACAATACCCGCGGCATTCGGCGGCAGCTTGTATGCGTCGTTGAACAGCACCAGGACATGAGCCAGTCTTTTCTCACTTTGCCACTGGCTGGCTTGCGCTGGCCGGATGAACCAGGCGATGCCGCGACGCTTCCACAAACGGCGCAAAAAGTCGGCGTCCGATTCGTTGTGCTGCATCGTGAATTCCCGTGCCGGATATGTCCCGGTCATGCAAGTCCAGTCCACATCGAAAATCTTGGCAAGCACGGAATTGCTTTGGCGCCATTCGTCTAGAATGGCTTGGGTGATGTCAAGTTCATTCAAGTTGCGAAATACCCTGGTATTGGTGCGATGCGCCATCAGCGCCAAGGCATCGCGCACGACCAGTTCATAGGTCGCCAGACCGCCATCGCTCTCGCCGGCAGCAGCCTGTGCCACGATACCGCACACGGTGCGCAGATCGCCGCGGTCGGTCACGAACTGCAGTTCGACCGGCAAAGCGATGAGTTCCTTCAATGGGATATCGACGTGTGTCGAGACGCAGAGGAGCCGGTATTCCAGCCCGCCGCATAGCGTTTCGGTTCCGCTCAGACGCTTGACCAGCAGGACGTCGCTGAGCTCCTGCTGCCCTTGCGACAGGTGCACACGGATGGGGCGATTCGCCGCAGTCAATCCGGTGAATTCTTCGACCAAGTCCTTGAGATTCATCCGGCCGCCATTGCAGCTGTCAGGGCCGGATTACAAAGTATAACGGCGATGCCCATTCGGTCTCCGATATAAGTCTTCGTAGCACGTCACAAAAATAAATGGTACGTACTTGGAACGACACTATCATTGACACTAAACAATTTATTGCTTGGCATTATTTATTACTTGGCGACCCGGGCTTCGAAGAAATTCATCGAGACCAATTATTGATCCAACAGTCCAAAATAGCCGAAAACAGACCGGGGCGGCGTCTTGGCCTGTTGGGACGACAGCGAGGCGCTCTTTCCGGTAGAGCGGAACGATCACAATGCGATTCCGGATCGGTCAGTCAAACGTGTACAGCGTTCCCTCTGTGACGGGACAGTAGTAACCGAGCAAGCACACAGCCTTGCGCCATGCCTCACCGGCTTCGACTATGCTGTCCGCTCCTCCACCACCGGCCAGGCGCGCGACCATGTTCGACTTCATTACCAACTTCCTGAAGGAA
>Ga0265780_10005951_pt1 | contig 15281 bp, 13 predicted proteins | sample P1T30metagenome_FD_192432 | JGI IMG/M metagenome (GOLD analysis project Ga0265780, IMG submission 192432) | Plant litter microbial communities from East Loma Ridge, Irvine, California - P1 T30 | ecosystem: Environmental > Terrestrial > Plant litter > Unclassified | place: USA: California... | reverse complement strand
GGGTTTTTTGCTTTTCAGCGCGCCATTCATGTACATAGCCGTTTGCACATGGTGCTGATGATCAGGCGGTGAGACCGCGTGGGCAGTGGGGCTGGCTAAATGCCAGCACCACACATGCCCACCCTACGTGAACACTTGGTACATCAACCTGTTCCGTTTTGAAGCAACTTAGGCAGTCCTTGCCCCGGCTGAGCCGTGGCACGCCCCTTGCTGTTTGTCTAAGAGTTGCTCAAGACGGGACACTCCATGATACTTCGCGCATCCATTCGGCACGCTTTCGCGCCTCGCCATTCCACCGAACGCGTCTGCTGCTTCCTTGCGGCGGCCGTGCTTGCTCCCTGCGCTGCGGCCGAGCCGGAAAAGCCGGAGAAACCCGAAGGCGCGATGCCGGTCGTCGAGATTGTTGGTTTTGCGCCGCTGCCGGGCTTGGGCATCGAGCGTGACCTGCTGCCGTATCCGGTACAGGTCGCCAACGAGAAGACGATCCGTAAGGCTGGCGGAGAGAATTTGTCCGAATACATGGCGCGCAACCTCACCGGCGTCAACGTCAACGAAACCTCGGGTAGCCCCTTCCAGAACGACCTGACCTTCCGCGGTTTCCGCGCCTCTCCGGTGCTCGGCAGTTCACAAGGCATTTCGGTCTACCTCGATGGCGTGCGCGTGAACGAAGCCTTCGGCGACGTCATCAATTGGGACATGCTGCCCGAGTCCGCAATCGGCAGCTTGCTGCTGGTTCCCGGCGCCAATCCTTTATATGGTTTGAACACCCTGGGCGGCGCACTGGCCTTTACCACCAAGTCCGGCCTTACCCATCCTGGCGGCGAATTCGAATTTTCGCTCACCGATGAGGGCCGGCGCCGCGCCGATGTCGCCTACGGCTGGCAGAGCGCCGGCGGCTGGCACAGCTTTATCGGGGGCACCTGGTTCGACGACGACGGCTGGCGCGACCATTCCTCCGGCCACCTCGGCAACGTGCTGGTGAAGGTTGGCCGTTCGCTCGGGGCAACCGACTGGTCCGCGACCCTGCTGGGGGGACGCAGCCGCCTGCTGGGCAACGGCCTGCTGCCCGACTCCCTGTACGAAGCCGACCGGCACGCCGTCTATACCTATCCCGATACCACCCGCAACCGCCTGGTGCAGGGTACGCTCAATCTCACCCACCGCTTCAGCCAGGACAGCGAACTGAGCGCCACGGCCTATGCGCGCAACAGCCGCCGCGACACCGTCAACGGCGACGTCAGCGAGGAGTACGACGATTACGTGGAAGACTGCGCGGAAGGTTTCGATGCCAGCGGCGCGCCGCTCGAACCGGACGAGTGCGGCTTCACCCTGGCTGAAGGCGCCGCCCTGCATCCCGGCGTGCTGAACACCACCAGCACGCGCCAGGAAAGCCGCGGTATCAGCGCCGCCTTCAGCACCCGGCGCGGCGCCTACCGGCTCGATGCCGGCTTCAGCTTCGACCACAGCGATGCCGAGTATGCCCAGTTCGAACAGGAAGCCTTTGTCACCGACACCCGCGAAGTCATCGGCGACCCCGACGAAGAGCGCGAGCCCTCGTCGTCGGTGGTCGGCAGCGCGCGTGCACTGGGCCTCTACGTTGCCGGCAGCTGGGCAGCGAGCGCCGGTACCCAATTGACGGCCAGCGCACGCTTCAATCGCGCACGCGTCAGCAATACCCTGACCAACGAACGCGGCGTCCAGCCAAGGGAAAGCTTTACCTACACACGCCTGAATCCCTCGCTTGGCATCACCCATCAGCTGGGCAATGGCGCGACGGTCTTTGCGAATGTCGCCCAGGGCAACCGCGTGCCCACCGTCATCGAGCTCGGCTGCGCCGATCCGGAAAATCCCTGTCGCCTGCCGGTGGGCTTGCAGGCCGATCCTTACCTGAAGCAAGTGGTTGCGCGCACGATCGAGGCCGGCGTCCGCGGCCGCCTGTCGGGCGGCAATTACTCTGTGTCCTTGCACCGCACCGTCAACCGCGACGACATCCTCTTCCTCAGCTCGCCATCGCGCCAGGGGTACTTCGCCAATTTCGAACGCACCCGCCACCAGGGCCTGGACGCCACCGTCACCCGGCAGTTCGGACCGTTCAATGTGCGCTTTGCCTACAGCTACCTGGAAGCCGTGTACGACGCCGACGGCGAACTGTTCACTGGGGCGCGCAATGTCGAGGTGGAACGCGGCATGCGCCTGGCTGGCCTGCCGCGCCACAGCGGCAAGCTGTCGCTCGACTGGGACGCCAGCCCGCAGCTGCGCTTCGGCGCCGACCTGCAAGCGTCAAGCAGCCTGCTCAGCCAGGGTAACGAAGATGGTCTCATCGAGGATCCCGAAGAGGACGAAGAACCCGAGCGCGCCGACTGGCGCGTGCGCGGCTATGCCCTGATGAACCTGCGCGCCAGTTACCGGCCGGCGCCGAACTGGGAACTCTTCGCCCGCATCAGTAACGTCTTCGACCGCCGCTACGAAACCTTTGGCGCCGTGGCCCCCGACCTGTTCCCGAACGGCCAGGCATTGCGTCCGCACGAAGGCGAGGTCGAACCCGGGCACACGCGCTTCGTGGCGCCCGGCGCGCCGCGCACCTTTGTTGCCGGCGTGCGCTATACCTTCTGAAACACGCCAGGCCAGCCGGTGCGATGCAAGCGGCTGGCCGCGTCGAAACGCGCGGTCAAAACACATATTCAAAACGCGTATTCAGAACGCGCAGTCAGAACGTATACTCGGCGCTGACGCCCGCCATCCACTGGCGCCCTGTCGCAGCTTCGTAATAGCGGCGATTGGTGTCGCCGACGATCACCGAACCGACATAGCTGCGGTCGAACAGATTGTTCACCCGCAGGAATTGCCTGAAGCGCCAGCGATCGATTGATTGCCGTGCCTGGATGCGCGCGTTCACCACCCCATACCCCGGCGCGGCCCGCTCCAGGTTCGTATCTTCCGCATAGATCTTGCTCGACGCGACGGTCTCGAGTGCTGCACTGAGACGGCCGTTCGGCTCCGCCCAGGCCAGCTCGGCATAGCCATTCGCCCGCGGCACGCCCGGCAAGCGCCTGCCTGCATTGACGCTGCCGAACCCGGTTTCATAGGTCGCGCGCAGCAGCGTCACCGAAGCGCGCGCGCTGAAGCCGCCGCCCAGCGACGACTCCAGCGACAGCTCGGCGCCACGGCGCAAGGTCGAGCTGGCATTGCGGTAACTGGTGCGTCCGCCGCCGGCCGTGTCGACCACCATCTCGTCCTCGGTGCGCGCCTGGAACAGGGCGGCGTTGATGCGCGTGTCCTCGCCCACTTGCGCCTTGGCGCCCAGCTCCAGGTGCTTGCTGCGCGCCGGCGCGAGGTTGAAATTGAAACCGCCGCCACTGGAATAGAACAGTTCGTTCAGGGTCGGCGTCTCGAAGCCGCGCGCCGCGCTGGCATATACGTTAAGCCCGTCCGACACCTTGTACAGCGTCCCCAGCACCGGCGTGACGCGGCTGTAGTCGGCGGATCCGCTGTCGTTGCCATTGGCCAGGAAACGGTCGTCCACGTCCACCTTCAGGCTGCTGCGGCGCAGGCCCGCCGTCAGCACCCAGGGGCCGCCCGCCCACTCGGTCTGCACGTAAGGGTCGAGGTTCGACAGCTTGTCCTTTTCATTGCGGCGCAGCGCACCTTTGACCCCGAACTGGGCGCCAACAAAGTTTTCGTAACCCTGGCGGTCGTCGACTGAACGGCCGTATTCGATGCCGGCCGTGGTGCTGAGCTTGCCGCCGGCCAGCTGGCGCACCGTCATCCACTGCAGTTCGAGACCATAGAAATCGCGGTCGAAATCGACCACGCCGCCGGAATGAGTAGGCGGCGCCTGGAAGCCGCGCGAAAAGGCTTGGTACTGGATCACTTGCCGCTTGCCCACATAGGCCATGACACGCAGCCGGTCCGCGCCGAAGCGCTGCTCAAAGGCGGCGCCGCCTTGCTGGTGGTCGATGCTCTTGCGCGTGTTGTAGCGCTCGGCCAGGGTGCGGTTCGGCACCTGGGTATCGGTGGCGTCGATCTCGCCGGCGCGTGGGTCGCGCTGGAAAGTGTTCCAGGTCACGCCCAGCGGGTCCTGGGTATCGTCCTGGTTCAGGCTGCTGGCGGTAATCGTCAGGCGGCTGGTCGCGGTAGGGCGGGTGGTCAGCTTGGCAAACCCCTGGTCGCGCCGCGCCGCACTGTGCTCACGGTAGCCATCGGTACCGAAACGCGAGGCATCAACCACATAGCCGATCCCGCTCGCCTCGCCCTGCGCATTCACGTCGACCTTGTAGGCGCCGTCGCTGCCGCCGGACACCGTGGTCTCGAGGGTCGGCCGGCCCTGGCCATCGCGCGTGAACAGCTGCACCACGCCGCCCGAGTGATTGCCGTACAGGGCGGAAAACGGCCCGCGCAGCACCTCGATGCGTTCGGCCATGTCGAGGTTGAAGGTGGCGGCCTGGCCCTGGCCATCGGGCATCGAGGCCGGAATCCCGTCCGCGATCAGGCGCACCCCGCGCACCCCGAAGGCCGAGCGAGCGCCGAAGCCGCGCGAGGAGATCTGCAAATCCTGGGCATAGTTCTGGCGGTTCAGCACCACCAGCCCCGGCACCGCCACCAGCGCCTCCGACGCATTCACGCGCAGTTGGGCATTGCCGATGCGCGCGGCGTCGACCACGTCGATGGCGGCTGGAAAGTCGTAACTGTCGTGTTCGATACGGCTGCCGGTGACCACCACCACCGGGACCGGCGCTGCCTCAGGTGCCGGTGCGGACGAGGGTGCGGCGGCCAGCGCCGGCGTACCCATGCTGCCGGCAAACAGGGTGCTGCCCGCGCACAGCAGGGCAAGCGGCGTGCGCCGCAGGGGAAGCTGGACCATGCGTGTCTCCATATTGTTTGCAGTTGACGAAGCAATATCTCTGCCAGACCGCGCCGAGATGAATGGCACGGCCCTTGCATAGCCTTGGCTCTGCACACGCTACGTGCTGCCCGCCCGGGACTTGCCCGCGCAAACGGCGCAGCACCTGTTCCAGATTAGGACAGCCGGCGCGGCACTGTTTCAGATCTGGACGGCGCACACCGATCCAGCCGGGGACCCAATACAAATCAGAAAGAGGACGACATGAATCTCGCGGACATCAGCAAACTCGGCGTTGCCAATCCCTTCAAGCAGCGTTACGACAACTACATCGGCGGCAAGTTCGTGGCGCCGGTCAAGGGCGAGTATTTTCCCAACCTGACGCCGATCACCGGCCAGCCCTTCTGCGAAGTCGCACGCTCCACCGCCGAGGACATTGAACTTGCACTCGACGCCGCCCACGCCGCGAAAGATGCCTGGGGCAAAACTTCACAAGCCGAGCGCGCCGGCATCCTGAACCGCATCGCCGACCGCATGGAGCAGAACCTGGCCACCCTGGCCACGGCCGAGACCATCGACAACGGCAAGCCGATCCGCGAATCCACCGCCGCCGACATCCCGCTGGCGATCGACCATTTCCGTTACTTCGCCGGTTGCATCCGCGCCCAGGAAGGTTCGGTGGCGCAGATCGACCACGAAACCTATGCCTACCATTTCCACGAGCCGCTGGGCGTGGTTGGCCAGATCATTCCCTGGAATTTTCCGATCCTGATGGCGGTCTGGAAGCTGGCGCCGGCGCTGGCTGCCGGCAACTGTGTGGTGCTGAAACCCGCCGAGCAGACCCCGGCCTCGATCATGGTGCTGGTCGAACTGATTGCCGACCTGCTGCCGCCGGGCGTGCTGAACGTGGTGAATGGCTTTGGCCTGGAAGCGGGCAAGCCGCTGGCCTCGAACAAGCGCATCGCCAAGATCGCCTTTACCGGCGAAACCACCACCGGCCGCCTGATCATGGGCTATGCCGCGCAAAACCTGATTCCGGTCACGCTCGAACTGGGCGGCAAGTCGCCGAATATCTTCTTCGAAGACGTGATGGATGCCGACGACGAATTCTTCGACAAGTGCCTGGAAGGCTTTGCCATGTTCGCGCTGAACCAGGGGGAAGTCTGCACCTGCCCCTCGCGCGTGCTGATCCAGGAATCAATCTACGAACAGTTCATCGACCGCGCTTTGGCGCGCGTGGCCGCCATCAAGCAAGGCAATCCACTGGAAGCGACGACCATGCTCGGCGCCCAGGCCTCGCAGGAGCAGCTGGAGAAAATCCTGTCCTACCTCGACATCGGCAAGCAGGAAGGCGCCGAGGTGCTGGCCGGTGGCGAGCGCAACGCCCTGGACGGCGACATGAAGGAAGGCTATTTCGTGAAGCCGACCGTGTTCAAGGGCCATAACAAGATGCGCATCTTCCAGGAAGAGATCTTCGGGCCGGTGGTGGCGGTGACCACTTTCCGCGACGAGGCCGACGCGTTGGCAATTGCCAACGACACCCTGTACGGCCTGGGCGCCGGGCTGTGGACGCGCGACGGCAGCCGCGCTTTCCGCGTCGGGCGCGCGATCCAGGCCGGGCGCGTGTGGACCAATTGCTACCACCTGTACCCGGCGCACGCGGCCTTCGGCGGCTACAAGCAGTCGGGCATCGGCCGCGAAAACCACAAGATGATGCTCGACCATTACCAGCAGACCAAGAACCTGCTGGTGAGCTATAGCCCGAAAGCCTTGGGCTTCTTCTGACGGAGAGGGCGGCCATGGACAGCGCGGACGAAGTGAACAGCAGCGTGAACAGCGGCGTGGGCAACAGTATTAGCAGCGGCCTGGACAGTGGCACGGACCGCAGCAGCTCGGACGGTGGCCTGGACAGCGGCTTGCGCAGCGCTGGGCCGGGAGGCGGCGCCGCTCCCGCGCGCGTGGTCGCCACTGCCGCTGCGCTGGGTTTGATCGAGCAATTGCGCCAGCGCCATGGCCCGCTGATGTTCTTCCAGTCCGGCGGCTGCTGCGACGGCAGCGCGCCGATGTGCTACCCGGTCGGCGACTTCAGCGTCAGCGACACCGACGTCCGCCTCGGCGAACTGGACGGCGCAGCGTTCTACATGGGCGCCGAGCAGTTCGCCTATTGGGAACACACCCAGCTGATCATCGACGTGGTCGCCGGCAACGGCGGCATGTTCTCGCTCGATAACGGCACCGGCCAGCGCTTCCTCACGCGCTCGCGCCTGTTCAGCGACGCCGAACTGGCGCAGCTGCCCGCTCCCGTCACCGGGCCGGGCGCCTGACGATACACACCAACAAGGACACCATGAAAACGAAAGCAGCCATCGCCTGGAAAGCGGGAGAACCGCTCTCCATTGCCGAGGTCGACCTGGAAGGCCCACGTGCCGGCGAAGTCTTGGTCGAAATCAAGGCCACCGGCATTTGCCATACCGATTATTACACCCTGTCCGGCGCCGACCCGGAAGGCATCTTCCCGGCCATCCTCGGCCACGAAGGCGCCGGCATCGTGCTCGAAACCGGCCCCGGCGTCACCTCGGTCAAGCGCGACGACCACGTGATTCCCCTGTACACGCCGGAATGCCGGCAGTGTAAGTTCTGCCTCTCGCGCAAGACCAATTTGTGCCAGGCGATCCGCTCGACCCAGGGCCGCGGCCTGATGCCCGATGCGACCTCGCGCTTTTCCATCGACGGCCAGCAACTGTTCCACTACATGGGCACCTCGACCTTCTCCAACTACGTCGTGGTGCCCGAGATCGCGCTGGCAAAGATCCGCGAGGACGCGCCTTTCGACAAGGCCTGCTACATCGGCTGCGGCGTCACCACCGGCGTCGGCGCCGTGGTGTTCTCGGCCAAGGTGCAGGCCGGCGCCAACGTGGTCGTGTTCGGCCTGGGCGGCATCGGCCTGAACGTGATCCAGGGCGCGCGCATGGTCGGCGCCGACAAGATCATCGGCATCGACCTCAATCCTGGCCGGGCCGAGATCGCGCGCAAGTTCGGCATGACCCACTTCGTCAATCCGAGCGAAGTGCCGAACATCGTCGACCACATCGTGCAGCTGACCGACGGCGGCGCCGATTTTTCTTTCGAATGCATCGGCAACACCACGGTCATGCGCCAGGCGCTGGAGTGCACCCATAAAGGCTGGGGCCAGTCCTTCATCATCGGCGTTGCCGCAGCCGGGCAGGAAATTTCCACACGCCCGTTCCAGCTGGTCACAGGCCGCGAATGGAAGGGCTCGGCCTTTGGCGGCGCACGCGGACGCACCGACGTGCCGAAGATCGTCGACTGGTACATGGACGGCAAGATCAATATCGACGACCTGATCACCCACACCTTGCCGCTCGAACGCATCAACGAAGGCTTCGAGCTGATGAAAAGCGGGCAGTCGATCCGCTCGGTAGTGCTGTATTGAATCCGCTGAAGCAATCAACCATGGAGACGCCATCATGAACGATGCAAACCCGAATAGCGCAGTCAAGATCCATCCCGCCGTCGACAACGGCATTCCGCAGGCAACGCCGGGTTTTTCCGGCGGCACCCTGAGCTGCCTGTGCAGCACAAATCCCGTTACCGTCGAGATCGGCAGCCAGGTGGCGCACAACCACGTGTGCGGCTGCACCAAGTGCTGGAAGCCGGACGCTTCGCTGTTCGCGCAGATTGCCGTGGTCGGGCGCGACAACGTGAAAGTGACGGCCAACGAAGACAAGCTGCAGGTGGTCGACACCAGCGCCACCATCCAGCGCCACGCCTGCCGCGACTGCGGCGTGCACATGTACGGGCGCATCGAGAATAACGGCCATGCCTTCTACGGACTCGACTTCGTGCACACCGAGCTGTCGAAGGAAAAGGGCTGGTCGCCGCCGGGATTCGCCGCCTTCGTCTCGTCGATCATCGAGTCCGGTGCGCGACCCGAAAACATGGGCGCCGTGCGTGCGCGCCTGAACGAGATCGGCCTGCCGCCCTACGACGCCCTGTCGCCGGCGCTGATGGATGCGATCTCGACCCATATCGCCAAGCAGCGCGGCGTGCTGCAGGACGCGTAGGAAAAAACAAGCAAGAAGTCGGAACGCACGCCTGCGCACCTGCGCGGGCGTGCCGACTTACCGGTCATCGGAGACACACGAATGAAGCGATTGTTCCTGCTGCTGTTGCCAGCGGCTTTGGCCACCCCCCTGGCGCCATCGCTGGCTGCGCCCCCGGCGGCGCAAGCCAATGACTATCCCACCAGTGGCCGCGTGGAGTATGTGCTCGAGTGCATGCAAAAGCACGACGGCAAGTACGAGTACCTCTACAAATGTTCCTGCGTCATCGACCACATCGCCAGGCAGATGTCCTACGACGACTACGTGACGATGTCGACTGCCTTGCGCAACCAGACCATGGCCGGCGAGCGCGGCGCGATGTTCCGCGATCCGGTGCCGGTAAAACAGATGGCCAGCAAGTACAAGGCGCTCCAGGCCAGTGCCGACAAAGCCTGCTACGTACAGGCGCGTTGAAGTATACGCATTGCTGCATGCGTGTGATGCTGCGCCACGGATGGCACAGCAGGATGGCACAGCGGCGGCAGCGACTGTCACGAATCTGAACAAGCGTCGCTGTGGCAGCAGGCGGATCGGGAGGCGCAATGACCCGTCCGCGCTTGGCACGTTCTGTGCTGTGGAGAAGGTGGGGCATCCCACCAGGTTGAGGTTTGCAAGGCCAGCGGAAGCGGCCGCCGATAAAAACCATAGGAGACTTACCATGTCATTCCCAACAAGACTCATCCGCTGGTTGCCGTGTCTGGCGCTGCTTGCCGGACCGGCGCTGGCCGCCAATTCCGATGTGGAGCAATTGACCAAGGACCCGAAAAACTGGGCGATGCAATCTGGTAACTTTGCAAACCAAAGGTACAGCGAACTCAAGCAAATCAACAGCAAGAACGCCAAGGATCTGCAGGTGGCCTGGACTTTCTCTACCGGCGTGCTGCGCGGGCACGAAGGCGGACCATTGGTGATCGGCGACACCATGTACATCCACAGTCCCTTCCCGAACAAGGTGTTCGCGATCGCGCTGGAAGACCAGGCCATCCGCTGGAAGTACGAGCCGAAGCAGGACCCGACCGTGATCCCGGTGATGTGCTGCGACACCGTCAACCGCGGCGTGGCCTATGCCAACGGCAAGATCTTCCTGCAGCAGGCCGACACCACCCTGGTGGCGCTGGACGCCAAGACCGGTGCCGAGCTGTGGAAAGTGAAGGTCGGCGATCCGAAGATCGGCGAAACCACGACAAATACGCCTCACGTGTTCAAGGACAAGGTCCTGACCGGCATCAGCGGCGGCGAATTCGGCGTGCGCGGGCGCATCACGGCGCATGACATCAACACCGGCAAGGTCATGTGGAAAGCCTACAGCACCGGGCCCGACAACGAGCTGCTGGTCGACCCCGCCAAGACCATGACCTGGACGGACGGCAAGATGGCGCCGATCGGCCCGGACTCCTCTCTGAAAAGCTGGCAGGGCGACCAATGGAAGCTCGGCGGCGGCACCACCTGGGGCTGGTACAGCTACGACCCGGCCCTGAACCTGGTCTACTACGGCACCGGCAACCCGAGCACCTGGAATCCGCGCCAGCGCCCCGGCGACAATAAATGGTCGATGACCATCTTCGCGCGCGACCTCGACACCGGGCAGGCCAAGTGGGTCTACCAGATGACGCCGCACGACGAGTGGGACTACGACGGCGTCAACGAAATGATCCTGGCCGACATGAAGGTCAAGGGCCAGGCCCGCAAGGCCCTGGTGCACTTCGACCGCAACGGCTTCGCCTACACGCTCGACCGCGTGAGCGGCGAACTGCTGGTGGCCGAGAAATTCGATCCGAAGGTTAACTGGGCGACCCACGTCGACATGAAGAGCGGCCGTCCGCAAGTCGTGGCCAAGTACAGCACCGACAAGAACGGGCCGGACGTCAATTCGAAGGGCATCTGCCCGTCGGCGCTCGGCACCAAAGACCAGCAGCCGGCCACCTATTCGCGCAAGACCGGCCTGTTCTACGTGCCGACGAACCACGTGTGCATGGACTACGAGCCCTTCCAGATCGAGTACACGGCCGGGCAGCCGTATGTCGGCTCGACACTGTCGATGTACGCGGCGCCGAACAGCCATGGCGGCCTGGGCAACTTCATCGCCTGGGACGCCAGCGCCGGCAAGATCGTCTGGTCCAAGCCCGAGAAATTCTCCGTGTGGAGCGGCGCGCTGTCGACCGCCGGCGACGTGGTGTTCTATGGCACCCTGGAAGGCCACATCAAGGCCGTCGACAACAACGGCAAGGAGCTGTGGAAGTTCAAGACGCCCTCTGGCATCATCGGCAACGTCCACACCTGGGAATACAAGGGCAAGCAGTACATCGGGGTGTTGTCGGGCATCGGCGGCTGGGCCGGGATCGGCCTTGCGGCCGGGCTGACCAAGGGCACCGAAGGCCTCGGTGCGGTGGGCGGCTACAAAGACTTGGCCAAGTACACCGAGCTGGGCGGCGTGCTGACGGTATTCGCATTGCCGGACCGCTGAGTCCTCGCCACGCCGTGCCGCGCGGCGGCTTCATTGCTGCCGCGCACTTCGATGAACACCGGACACGGCGGCCGGCGCAGGCTGCCGTCCGCCGTGTCCATGCATTGCCAGGAAACGAGATGAAGACATTCATGAAGCGGGCTCTCCCTGCCTCCCTGTGTGCTGCCCTGTGCTGGTCCGTGGGCTTGTTCGCCGCGGCGCTCCCCGGCAGCGCGCTGGCCGGCGATACGCCGCCGTACAAGGTTGCCGAGGGCAACAAGGTCGACGCACAGACCCTGAGCGGCTGGAAGACATGGCGCGCCATGGCTTGCGAACGCTGCCACGGCGCTGCCCAGGAAGGCATGGTCGGCCCCTCGCTGGTGGACAGCCTGAAGGTCTTGAGCAAGGACCAGTTCAAGGCCACGGTCCTGAAGGGCCGCATCGAAAAGGGTATGCCGAACTTCGACGGCAGCAAGATGGTGACCGAGAACATCGACAGCCTCTACGCCTACCTGAAAGGGCGTTCCGACGGTGCCATTGAACCGGGCCGGCTGCAGGAGATCGGCAAATGAGGAACTGGCGCTTCCTTGGCTCACGGGATGCCACACGGGATGCTACACGGGCTGCTGTGCGGCTTGCCATGCGGACCGGCCTGGTGGCCGGCCTGCTGGGGTGCCTGGCTGCGCCGGCTGCCGCGCAGTCCGGCGGGCAGGCCGTGGCCGAGGCGCCCGGCGCGGACAAGGTCTTGCGGGTCTGCCAGGACCCGAACAACCTGCCGCTGTCGAACCGGGCCGGGGAGGGCTTCGAGAACAAGATCGCGGCCCTGTTCGCCCAGCAGCTGGGCTGGAAGCTCGAACATACCTGGTATCCGCAGCGCATGGGGTTCATTCGCAATACCCTGCGCGCCAAGGAAGAGCATTCCGAGCGCTTCAAGTGCGACCTCGTCACCGGCGTCGCCAGGGGTTTCGAACTGGCCGCCAACACCCATTCCTACTACCGCTCCAGCTATGCCATGGCCTACGTAAAGGACCATGGCCTGGACAAGGTGCGGACCCTTGACGACCTGCTGGCGCTCGACGCCTCGCAACGCAAGAAATTGCGCTTCGGCGTGTTTGCCGGCTCCCCGGTCACCGAGTGGCTGCTGCAGAACGGCTTGATGGAGCAGGTCAACTGGTACCAGAGCCAGACCGGCGATGCCGAGCAATATCCGGGCGAGATCGTCGAAAAGGATCTGGCCAGCGGCAAGATCGACGTCGCCTTTGCCTGGGGGCCGATCGTCGGCTACTTCGCCAAGAAAGCGCGCAACGCGTCCATCGTCGCCGTTCCGCTGCAGTCGCGATCCGGCATGAAATTCGATTTCGAAATCGCCATGGGCGTGCGCCATGCCGACAAGGACTTCCGCCAATTGATCGACCGGCTGATCGACACCAACCAGGGCAAGATCCAGGCGATCCTCGAACAATACGGCGTGCCCTTGTCGGCGCTCCCGCCGCCCCAGTCTTCCCCACCTTGAGGACGCCATGATCCGCATCCAGCAACAGCGCGGCGGGCGCGCAGGCCCGCGGCATGGCGTGCGTGCCCGGTCCATGCTTTTCGCACGGAGCATGCTTTACGTACTAGGTGCGCTGGGTACGCTGGGTCCGCCAGGCACGGGCCTGGCGCAGGCCCAGCCGGTATCACCGGCCGAGACCCTGCTGTTCGAGACCGATCACCTGGCGCGCACCACGGTGCCGGCGGCGCTGGTCTATGACTTTCGCAAGGTCAGCAACATCGAACCGGGCTTCACCGACACGGTCGAGCTCGACCTGACCCGGGAAAACGGACGCATGCATGCGCGTCTGCGCTTTCTTTCCGGAGAGCGCAAGCGCGAGCTGCCCGACATCGACGATGCCCACGGCAACCCGGTGCTGCTCGGCTTCCTCGAGCACGACATCGCCGAGATGAAACGCCTGACCGGTGGCTCCACCACCTACTTCCGCAAGCGCATCCGCATGGCGCTGGCGAATGCAGGGCAGTTGGGCAAGCAGACGATCAACTTCCAGGGCAAGTCTTACGAGGGGCAGGTGGTGCGCATCCAGCCCTACCTGGACGACCCGCTGCATGCACGCTTCGAAGCCTACGTGCACAAGACTTATACCTTCATCCTGAGCGAGGGCGTACCGGGCGGGGTGTATCAGCTGTCGACCTCGCTGGGAGCGAGCGGCGGCGGACGGACAATCAATGCGGCGGCCGGCGTGGGGGCAAGTGCGCTGGCGGACGGCAAAGTGGCCAAGCGCTCGCCCGGCGACACTGGCCGCGCTCTATCCGGCACGGCCAGTCCGGGCACGGCCAGCCCAGGCACGGCCGGCTCCACCGCACAAGTGCCCGGCGCCGGGGGCGGCAGCATTCCCTCGATTGAAGAAACACTTACCTTGGTCAAGGTTGCCGATCCGAAGCGCTGAGCCTGGCACGATTGCAGGCTTGGCCCGTCATCACCGGAGAATGCCATGGCGCGCTTGAAAGTTCTCGCATTCGACTACGCCATCGCCGGTGGTCCGGGCGCCCCTGCGGTGCCGTGCGCGCTTGCGCAGCAGGGCGGCATGCTGCTCCAGGCCCTGCTGGCCGACCTGGGCGCCGTGCCCGGGGTCGAACTGCAGACCATGCCGGCTGCCGGCGAAATCGCCTGGCCGGCCGTCCCATCCTTCGGCGACAGGGCCTTTGGCGGCAGTGCCTTCGGCGAGCGTTTCGCCGACTGTGTACAAGCCGCCGACGCCGTCTGGCCGCTGGCGCTCGAGACCGAAGGCTTGTTGGAAGGGCTGTCGCGCGATGTGCTGCGCGGCAAGCGCGTCCTGCTGGGCAGTGCGCCTGGCGCCGTGCGCGTTGCAGCCAGCAAGCGCGACATGGCGCGTGCGCTGCTCGACGCCGGCGTGCCGGCCGTCCCCACCTACAGTCCGCATGCGAGCCTGCCGGAAGGTCCGGGCGCCTGGGTGGTCAAGCCGGACAATGGCGCCGGCTGCCTCGACACCCGCTTGTTCAGCGACCGCGCCGCGGCCCTGGCCCATGTGCGCGCCAACGCCGGGCAGGACTATGTGCTGCAACCTTTCGTTCCCGGCGAACTGGGCAGCCTGTCCCTGCTGTGCTGCGACGGCAAGGCCTGGGTCCTGGCGTGCAACCGTGAGCGCGTGGCCGTGCGCAACAACCGCTTTCACTTCCTGGGCAGTACCGTCAACGGCCTGCTGGACGCCGACGGTGCGCTGGCCGGCCTGGCGCAACAGGTTGCAGCGGCCCTGCCCACGCTGTGGGGCTATGTCGGGGTGGATTTTATCCGCAGCGCACAGGGAACCGTGGTGCTCGATGTGAATCCGCGCCTGACGGCCGCCTATGCCGGCTTGCATGCCTCGATCGGCTGCAATCCGGCTGGGCTGGTCATCGCCCTGCTGAAGGACCCGGCCGCACTGCAGGCTGCGCCGCTTCCGGTCACGCGGCGCCGCGCGGTGTCCGTCGACGTCGACAGCTTCGGCCAGGCCTGAGTGCTGCTGAAGAGGCACAGGGGGCTGGCCGCTGCCGTATCGAGCCGCAGCACGGACGATCGAACGCTTATCTACCTGCTTATCTGCCCACTCATTTGCTCCTTATTTGCTCATCCATTGCTCACTTACTTGATCACCTACTTGATCACTTATTTGATTACCACGCCCCAGGGCAGCTTGCCGACCGGGATGTCGCGCAGCTTGCTGCGGCTGGCGGTGTCGATCACCGACACATTGTTGCTGCGGCCGTTGGCCACGTAGAGTTTCTTGCCGTCGGGCGTGAGCGCCATGTTCCAGGGCCGCTGGCCGACCGGGATCGTGGCCACGACCTGGTTGCTGGCGGTGTCGATGACCGAGACGTTGGC